>QGNH01001633.1_pt1 | contig 14788 bp, 17 predicted proteins | sample 1735481 | NCBI WGS metagenome assembly QGNH01 (sample SAMN09239004, study PRJNA386568) | Viral metagenome, whole genome shotgun sequencing project. | reverse complement strand
GTCTACTAAGTCATTCATTTGTTGGCTTAATGTTTGTGGAATGACATCTACACTCTGATCAATATTATAGAGCTTGGTAGGTGGGAATTGAAACTTAAGATTAGTAAAGTCAGTGTCGGCCTTAAATGTAGATAGCCCAGAAGATGGTTTATAACTATCGTAGAAATTTAGTTCCTTGTTCAGGTCAGTGAAGAATTGTTTATCCAGGTTATTGTTTGGATCTATTAAGCCAGTAACTGGAATTTGTCCACCTGAAATATTTGCCACCCCAAAATCTTGGTTAACTATACCTATGCTAGTATTACCCATACCTAGAAGAATATTGGAGCCGGAGCTGTAATTAATGCATTCAGTAGTGGATAACGTTAAGATTTCGTTACCATACATAACCAAGTTGTTATCGCTTAGTAATTGGAGCGCATCCGAAGCATCTAAGGTAATGTCGGGCCCAGCTACAACCAAGTTTTGAACAGCATTAAGATAGATCTGCTGTCCATAAGAATTGATTCCAGAGTTAGGCGCGTTAAACACAATTCCTGAAATAGCAGTAATCATTCCACTTCCAGGGTAATTTTGGGTAACTGGAGAAAATTGAGACCCATCGGTATGTAATAGTATGCCGCCGTTCTGACTATAAAGGTATTGGGCGTTATTAGTTTTTACTCTTAAACCTCCAGATGTGCTGCTCAAATCTAATTCTCCTTGAGCAGCAACACCCAGATTTCCCCCGACCTTGGCGACTAAATTACGATTAGGTTGCAGTACTAGATCTTTAGCGGGTTGGATGTAAATGTTGCCGCCCTCCATGCTAATACAACTACCCCAGGCATCCGCTAAACTAATACCACCATTTCCCATTAAGCTAACCCAACTTTTAGTTTGCTTGAATGCTATGCCAGTTTCCTGATCAATATAAGTTATGCTAGAGAGAGGAGTTTCATTATTAATGTCTTTGTTGACGTAGAAATCTTTCACCTGTGCATTAAAATTAGCATAACCAACTTCTTCATTAATGTAAGCTAGATAATCCTTAAGTTGAAGATAATAAAGAAACCCGGTCTCTAAGTAACTGTAAGATTCATCAAAGGTATAGGCTGCTTTATCTGGATAATCTACTTGTGTTCCATCATCACCTAACGGATCCTCTGGTGCTCTAATTCTAGTAGGGACCCTAATCCAGTTAGTCTTCTCTAAGTAAATACCATTAACACTTCTTACTACTAATGTGCCGTCTAATGAAGCCTTGACCTGGAGTAGGCCGGTATCTGGAAGGCTTGGAGTCTGACCATTAATTGCGTGTGGTATTTGAGCAGGGTCCACAATCATAAGATTAATGAACTGCCCTAACTTACCCACAAACAGCTTCATCCGTTCCAGCATTACTAATTGAGGATCAGATAAACTAAAAAATTGGTCATATGTATTGTTTGAGTCGGGAGGAATAGAATTTATACCAGATGTACTAGTCTGTCCCAAGCTTTCTGCGGGGATATGACTGGCGCCCATTTCTAAGTGAATCCCTTGACCATCGTGAAACACATTAACTGAGCCTAATGAAGTGTAATGTTGAAAATTGTGGCTAATTATTCTGACTAAATCATCTAGGAAGTGGCATTGAATCTGCGCCAATTCCGATCCCTTAAGCGTAGCCATTAACTTAAATAAGCCAAGCATCACACCAAATTCATTACTAATAACCTTCTCTCCTTGGCTAACATCAGTGGGTAGGCCGTTATTGGTAACGATGCATTTGTTAATACTCTGCATTCCATTAGTATGAACACTATCCATAGCTGCCTCAGACACACCTAGAATCGCTTTATTAGGTAGAATAGCGGAGTTGGGGTCTCCTTGCATCTCTGCGAAAGGAACGGCCCCTAGAATCAAAGCAGATAAGCCATTGCCGGCACAATAGACTCTAGTGCCGACTGTAGGTAGCATTGTTTCGTTAAACCCTAGAGCAGCACAAAATTGCGAAACGAGGGGAATTGCTTGAACGTGACTAAGCGCTTTCTCACCGTCTGGAGCGACGTGTACAATATTAACTGCCGGGTCAGTACTTACAACCGTACCCATCCATAAATTACAGTTAACATAAGGTGCGCTGTTCTTAGAGTATTCTCTAGTTCTTGTTCCCATAAATAATATAGCCGTTCAGTAGTTCAAATCTTACTACTGAACGGCAGCAATGTCAAAGAGAGATTAGAGATCTTCTGTTGAGTTAGTCGCTGGATTGTAGTCCAACTGTAAGAATTCGATTACCAAATTATCCACTACACTTAAGGAGTCAGCATCAGCTCCGAATGAGTAGTTAGTGACGAAGCATCCTCTGCAAGTATAAGTACCATAACTAACGTTACAGTTTTGCAGTGAAGAAGCGGTACCGTTGATGTAAATCCTAATATCAGTAGGTGTAGTACAGACGTTAAAGCCAGGCCGGGTAAACAAGTTATCCTCGTTTTCACAGATGAGCCTAGCGATGGTCATTGTACCGGTAGGACGACTCGGATAGATAGTCGCCAAGTTCTGAGCGGAAGCAAGAGTGTACCGCCTAGTAATACCTTGCTGATATTGAATGTTTACGTTAGTTGCCTGAGCTACCGTACCGGCCCAGTCAATATACACCATGTCCGCACTAATAGGACGTTGGATTGCATATAGGTTTCTACCAAAAATATCTGGCATATAGTTTTTTCGTTAATTGTTGTTGTTTACCGTAGTTACATTAGTCCCAATTCCTTGGCGACTTCATCAAAATTTCTGTCTTCTCCGCGAGTATATCTAACCCAGCCTATTTTGTTGTCCAGTAACTGATATATTACGTTAGGTTTTCCATTCAAATCGGTTATTAATAATGCGGTGGCTTCGGTCGTATCCAGCAGCACCGGATTCTTAAGTCCTCCTGCTACAACTACTCTCATAATTAGACACTCAGCACGATCGTAATATAATCAACTGGATAAGGTACAGCTACTTGCAAGGTTACGTCAATTTGATTTTGGAATGTTGGATCCTGTACTAGCGATACCAAAGTGTAGCCTAGAACCTGATTACCGGCCTTAGCTGTCCAAGTCCTGGTCATCAAATAGTTCATTGTATTATCAATGGCTGTTTGAATTGATAGCAGAGCGGACGGACTAATGTTATAAATACCGATGAAAGGAGCCAACGCATTTTGCAGAGCGTAGCTAATACTATCAGTATCAGCCGTTACGCTATCTTGCTGGTAATTAAGATTAGATGCATCACCAGTTAGTTGGTGACGAGTATAAGCTGTGCCACCTGCTTGCGCTTGAGTTACAATCCACACACCAGCGGAAGCGAGTTGGTTTAACTGGCTTACGGTGTAAGTTTGAGTGACTAGCGGCAGAGACAACGGTCCAATAACTTGTGTATTAGTTAAGCTTTGATGAGGAACGACACCGCTTCTTAATCCAGCCAAAGCTGCGGCTAAGAAATATCCGTTAACTGTATTGTTGTTGGCATCAATATAGTTTGGCGGAAACACGTTATGTACTCTGCGAGGCCCGGAGTTTGGATTGGCAGATGTACCTTCAGTTAAGGTAGACGAGAACAAGCTCGCCAAATATCCAGCTATCTGAGAAGAAGTTGTTCCAGTATTGCTGATTGGATTAGACAACCAAGCTACCCGCCATAACGCGTTTTGAGGAGAGCTCATAGCATTGACGTGAGCTACTACGTCTTGCTGCACCGATGCAGTAAAGGTCAATGGAACCAAACCGTAGTATAGGTTTGATTTTTGTGCGAGTTGCAGAACGTTGTCGTAGGCCACTTCCTCAGTTATTCCACCGCTGACTGGGGTAGTAACACCATAGTAAACCGGTGCTCCATTACTATTGTTCAATGCTTGGATAAGCCCATAAGCGATTGTATTCTGAGGTGCAATATCGCCGAACAAGCTGACTACTTGAGCATTTGTAGTAACTGACCCAATTGTTCCATACAGAGAATAAGGAGTCGGTAGTTCAGCTCTTGCAGTAGTAGCAGTAATAGCACCAGTACCAGTTGTAGCTTGAACTTCGTTGTTAGGACTGGTGATGGTTACTGTAGGAGCTGCGGTATAAGAGGCACCACCAACTCCAACAGTTACTGCGGTTACATAACTGTTAGTCAAAGTTACTGTAGCGGTAGCTCCAGTACCGGTTACGTCACCGGTAGCTCGAGTAAACGAGACTGTGGGAGTTGAGGTGTAGCCAGATCCAATATTAGTTACGGAAATCGCGCTAACGGTATAAGACGGGCCAAGGTTAGGGTAGGCCGTAGCACCTACTGAAGAACCGCTGGTAGTGAATACAACTCCAGGCAACACTGAACCATTCCCGCGACCCAAAGCAGTTATAGTAACACCAGTAACATAACCGGTTGTNNACCGGACAGAACAGCAGTGGCAGCAGTACCAACCCAACCAGCGCCAGTAAAGCTAACTGTAGGAACTGAGGTGTAACCAACACCACCGTTAGTGACAGAAATAGAATTAATTGTACTAACCGCTCCGATAGTGGCAGTAGCGACGGCAGAAGTGGAAGATCCGCTAGTAGAGAAGGATATCGCAGGAGCGGAGGTATAGCCAATACCTGGGTCTGTGATGGTAACACCAGTAACATAACCGGTTGTNNACCGGACAGAACAGCAGTGGCAGCAGCGGTAGTAGTAAATCCACCACCAGTGAAAGTTACTGTAGGAACTGAGTTGTAACCGACACCAGGATTAGTTACCGCGATTGATGTTACACCTTGCAAAGCAGTTACCACAGCATTAGCAGTGGCGGTGTTGGGTGGTGCGGAAATTGTGGCAATGGTTGAGGTGCTGTAGTTGCTACCACCGCTAGTTACAGTAATACTGGAAACCGAACCACTGGTGAGGTTAGCAACAGCAGTCGCACCATAACCCGCACCAGTAGGATCGATGATGGAAACAGTTGGCGGAGTGGTATACCCAGCCCCACCTACACTAACAGCAATGGCTTCAATATATCCAGCAGGTGCTATATGAGGCCCAATTATAAGGGCGGCTAGCGGGCTGGTTGTGAAAACCGGTAGTTGTGTAAATTCCTGACTAATTTGAACACTGGGTACAGTATATGCCATAAAATTGTCCTAATATTTATTGGTTCGTTACTATAATATTACCGGTTAAACTTAAGCTTAGCAACCATTATTTCAGTTTTCAGACATCAATTGTTTGCAAAGGATTCATCATCATATCAAATAACGCGACGCCAATTCCACCAATCTTAAGGGAATCCCGTTTTATAGTCCAACCTTCATCAAAAGTTATGCTAAGATTAAGATTAACGAAGAAATTATTTTTACCTTCTTGCAGTAATTTAGGTGGGTCAATTCCTATCAGCTTGAACTGCCGAATATGGAAATCCTGTTGAATCTCTTTTCGATAATATAACAAGGGCTGCTTAACAAACTCTGCTAAATTCTCCACTACAGCCAAAGGTTCAGCGGCTACACACATTACATTAACCATTAAGCTGTTCCAACAAAATCTGGTTTCCGCCCCTTGTTTAATATTAACGTCCAAGAGTTGTCCTAGAGTAGGGTTTTTAATACTGACATCTCCCCGCATAATAAACACAGCCGGAACCTTCGACATATCCTTAGTTTTCCAATTATAACTAATGTCTAACAGAATCTGGCTTTTCTTATAATCAGGATCGTAAGTTTGGTCAAGTCTTACCCCACACTCATTAGGATTGTTATTAATAAAGTACAACTTAATTACTTCATAAACTATGCGGGTGACGGTGTAGGCATTGAGGAACATTTCATCATTTTTACAATGATTAGAGATGTGGGTAGGGTTAGGTGCGGGTAGGCAATTAGCTTCCGTTGTGCTCATAAGGAAAAGGGGGTATGGAAATGCTATAAACGGTATCTAGGCTAGGCACCAATCTTAAGGTAGGCAACTGCAACATAGTTAACGTAGTGCCGGGAAAATATTGGTTATTAGTTTCAACTACGGTAAATCTTTTAGCATCTTTAGTTACTATAATGTCGTGTTGATCTATGAAAGGAAAGCCAATACTTCTAATACTTAATATCTCGGTATATTGACTTCCTCGTCCTTCATTGTCGTAGTCAGTCTTAGTTTCTTTATTCTCAATAGTAAATCTGGTTAAGATAGGGCTGTAATAACCGCCCAAAACACCTACCCCAAACGTATTTGTGTTATCGACCAAAGGCTCACCTGTGACCGGATCCACATCACTGTCTACGGAACAGGAATAGGATTTTCGTTTAAGGAGATAAGCGAACGTGCCGATATAATTGAACCGCACTCTTTCTTTCCTAGCAATCTCGTTTGCTAATAGAAATTTATGCCGATTAATGTTATCGGAAGGATGGTAGCCAAAGAAATTACTATAATAAGAGTAACCATTTTGGGTAGTGAGTTTAAGTTTATAAAAGAACGATGGCAGTTGATTTTGTCTAGCCACTACATTATCGACAATAAAGAATTCGGTTCCAGTAATACAATATAATGGTTCTTGAAACGACTCATCCTGAAAAGCTTGCAATTCAAATGTGTAAGGAGCTTGCCCAGAAAACATTGGGTCTATTTGATACTGCACAGTAATAGTATCGCCCGCCATGCTTAATTGAATATCCACAAATGGATTAACATTAACTTTCATTAAGATATCTTGGTTAAGTAAGCGTAAATGTACTTCTCTATTTGAAAGGTCGTCCAACCTAATTTTTTCCAGTGATTGAAGTATTTCGGTTTATTGTTTACCAGATCTTCAACTTTGTCCTCAACCTTGTTTGGATTAGTTAAATTATTAGTTCCTTGAACAGATCGTTTAACCTTACGGAGCGCCTGCCATTTTTTTAAGTTTTCCGGCAGCTTTCTATCTCGAAGGATTTCAAGAGCTGTTTGGTGATCTGGCATAACTCACATCGCGACATAAATAAGTTCAGAAGTTTCAGAGCCATAAGCAGCCGAGATATTCTGCGCTACCTTAATGTTGGTGACCATTTCTTTAAACTCGCCCCATAACTGCATTCCGATCCTGCCAAATATCTCAGCCTTGTTATTATCATCAACGCTGACACCATTAGCGGAATAGGTAAGTTCGTTGTTAGCTTGGTTAATCGAAGCGGACTTAAGTAAATGACCCGCCACGCCAATTAACAATAAGTATCTATAAGGAAATGAACCAGGTGTTTTTGGATTAATGAATGGGGGAGTGGAGTTATAACAGTCCACCACCATGTTAATAGCCCTTGAAATATCGTCGTCAGAGAATCTTACCCCACGTAAAAGCGGGTTAAGCTCCTTCTTATCCATCATGAAGATTCTTATGTCATCTGATGTTATTGTTGATGTAGCCATATCTTTAGTTTACTTTATTGTAGGTTTATTTGCTAGACTATTAACTGCGCCAGCCTCCCACACCCACCTAATCTTGCCGCAGTCCCAGATCCGAAATAGGTTACGCTGCGCACACCATTGTTTCTCGGTAAGATTGACGGGACAGTTAGTGTTGCCTTTTTTCTGGCTTTGTTTACTCACTCGTTCACACAGTTCATTAATATTAACATAACTGTAATCAGGCTTAAGTTCACCTTCTTTAATGAAGCCAAGCTTAGGATAAACATTCCCAAAAAACCAACGATTGTCGGACCAAGATATTAACTTAGTAATTCCAGTTTCCTTAATTAAGAATCTAAACAGTTTATCCGAGCCACCCATTACCGTAACTCCAGACTTAAAGCAGAGCCGGTCTAATGTATGTTGAGTAGTATTGCGGTGGTGCAGGCCAAAACTTAAGACACCAACCAACTCATCCTTAAAGTAAAGCCCAGCAAAATGCTTGCTTAAGTTTGCCGCACCTTGAATGTGGTAGTCATTATAGAATTGCTTCCCCAGTCCCGACTCAATCAACCTAACCTCACATTTGCGCCCATGAATCTTTCTAGGATTTTTGTGGAGGATAGATAGTAGAGCTCCCTTAACTTGTTCATTACGATTAAGCCATTCGTCTTCAAAGATGGTAATTAGCTGAATGCCTTGATCTTTGGCTAGCTTATACTTGTCGTAGTGATAGTCAACTCCTCTGTTCGGTCTGCTTTCGTTGTGCCAGTACAGCCCACAATATTCGATTCCAAGCTTAAGTTCATGATTGTACAGATCAATTTCTTTGCCACCTAAAATAGTTTTATCTTTGTTAAACTTAAGTTTGGTGACAGTTTCCACAAAAGTTCTAACTTCGTTTTCCGCCGCCCCATAAATACCTTCTTTAATTTTAACGTTATTATTATGTAAGAGTAGGTGTATGTTAGTGACCGATACATTATATTCCCTAGCCAAGACTTCCATGCTTTTACTTTCATTAGTGTATTTTTGACATATCTCAGCTTCAAGTTTCCTTAATGAGCATTGTTTTAATAAAAATACCTTAGGTCGGTTTAGTTTTAAGTCGTTAGCCTTCCTTATAATAGTAGGCCGGCTTACTTTATATTTGTTTACTAATTCTGGCATGTTTAGTTCCTGATAGTCTGTGGTAAATTCTTCAACATTAATGTTATCCAGATTATTATTACGACTAGGAACATTATGCTTGGCTAGAATACCTCTTAATGTAGGATTGGATAAATCATACTTTTCCCATATTTGAGCAACCGGCATACCTGATTTATAGTCGTTAATCAAGGCTGCCTCATCAATTTTACATTTCTGCCGGTTTACTCCACCTAATTTTGACGCCTTACCCTTAATTCTAGTCCAGGTAGTATTGAAGGTAGCCATTAACTCTTCTTTGCTAGCTGCCTCGTACATTTCCTTAAGTCTAGTCTCTTCCTCGGATGTCCAAACTTTTCGTTGATAATTCATCTCAGCAACATATCAGACTTGGAAATTATGTCAAATAAATAATGAAGAAAGATAGCTAGTAGACTATTTAAACTAATGAAATAAAAAAGCCTGGATTTCTCCAGGCTTGTAAGTAACTGATATTTAACTACTTAGTTAAAATCGACACGGAAAGCACCTTTTGGATTTCCTATTGAGATGCCGAGATTCGCGTACTGAAAGAATTGGAGAAAAAATGCCTTAGTTTCCATGAATACAGTCAAGGGCTGCAACCGGAAGTACTTACCAAGGAACTCTTCAGCACTGAAGAAGTAAATGGTGCCGTCAGGAACCAATTCACGTTTGATAGTGTAAACAGTGTTGATGCCCAAGATTTGAGGAGTCGGAACACCAGAAGTGAAATGCTTCTCAGCCAAGTCACCACCGATTTCAGAGCGTTCAAGCTTCAAAAGATCAGCTCCGGTTACGTTATTCATCAGCATAATTCCTTTGCTAGACCCACCATCAGGCTGGGTTGGACCAAAGGGAACACGAAGACGTTGGAATGCTTTAACAGCCTCAACCAAGTTCGCCCGGTTAATACCACCGGATAGAGTGATATAGGAAGGCAAACCTACGTTGTTGAAGGTGTTAACTTGATTAGGCAGACCAAGGATGCTGTTAATCTTCTCCAAACCTTTAGAGTCGATTTCAGTAGCGATATCCTTAGTGCTGTTCTCCAAAAGGATCTGACGGATATCGTAATCGTAACCACGAAGCTTATCAATATCCTTCATGAACACTGGGCTCATCAAACGGCTGAAGTACACGGGATAGCGAGTACCACTGAACTGATAACCGTCAGGAACGTTACCCAAGGGAACGTTAACTGCCGGGGGTTGATCTGGCTCACGGTCGCACCATTTAACATGCAACTCCGGGTTCTCAGACTTATCGAGCTCGTCATTAGCGATATCAATAGGCGTAAGAATCTTCTCGAAAAAGCTGTTTTCACGAAGTTTGTTACGAGTAAAGGTAAGTGCTGATTGAGCCGCTTTCTTTTCCTGACCGCCTTGTAGATGGTCTACGAAGGTTTCGTTGAATACTTTGATATCTGCAATTTTTTCTAACATATGATTGATTCCTTAGTAGATGGTTATTAGGCAGTGGCTGCAAGCTTGATTGCGAGAACCGGGACGTTTTCTTGGAACTTATAAGTGCTAGACTTAGTCGAAGGAGTGTAAACAGGTTGGCCATTGCCGGTACCTGTTGGGGCGCCTTCAGCCAAATAAGCTGCAGTTTCTGTGGCAGAAGTGTAGCTTTGAGTAGCCGACACACCAGATGGGAAGGCTGAAGTATTCTGCAAGTAACGAATACCGACTACCCAGCCGATAGCGGTACCGTTAGCAGTTTTAGTTACCGTACCCAGAGCATTTGCGTTTAGGCTGGAGTACAGAGCTATACCTACTGGATAGACAGAAGAGTTAATAGCAGCAACACCACCATTGTCTGCTGGGTCAACCTGATCGGTTTCAATAATGGAATTACCTTCCAGAGTATAGACCGAGATTTTACCGCTGTCCAATACGTCTCCATCTCCTGAATAAGAGTATTGAGGCAGTGCTGCTTGAATACCGACAGTAACTGTAGGTTGGGCTGAGGTATTAATGGCGAAGCCACGAACACCGACAGAGGCACCTGAAGTTACCGAGTAGGTTCCTGAGGCACCTGGATTAACATAGCCGTTTGAATCGATATTCACGATCATGCCGGCTACAATGCCCGGTTGCTGATAACCTACCATGTCAGCTTGGGCTAAGCTGTGTAGGGTTCCTTTGCGCACGTTAAGCATACTTGTTTCCTTTGTTTAAAATTGTTATTGAGTTTCTTCAAGGTTGGTTGAATACTTGGCCGGTCAAGGTTGTGTATCAGATCCTTTGTTTTATTACTATATTAATAGATTAAGATAATTCATTAACATAGTCAACCATTAATTAATAAATAATTAGTTTACTAGCTTTCATACTACAATTCTTCTGGCATACTATCACTCTTTTCACGGTTTTCTTTTTTCCATAAAGGTTGAAAGTTAGTATAGTAGTTTAGCTTAATAGCCTCTTCCTCGTTCTTAGCAGAGGCCATAGGAATAATGTGATCATACTCCCAATCCCCGTGGTTCATCCAAGTCATCCCAGGTTTAAATTGCTTTTCAATATGTGCCTTAAATTCTTCAAAACTGCAACCGAGAAGCTTATAAGTTCTAGATCTCTTGGTATAACCTTTCCCTTTTAATGAACCGGTGATACAGCATCTAATAGTGTGCGTGGTCTTAAACAACGGGTCAGTTTGCAGTCTTTTATTGCGGCTTTTATTAAGGCTATTCCGATAGTCTTCTGGATGAGCAGTTTGCCAGCGTTTATCTATGGCTTTAGCTTTTTCCGGATTATTTTTACGCCATTTTATAGCCTGTGCTTTAGCTTTGTCAGGATTACTTTCACGCCATTTTTTAGATTTAATCTTATGGTAGTTTGGGTTAGCAGCATTCCATTTTTTCTTATCTGATTTTACTTTTTCGGGGTGATTCTTCTTCCATATCCGATGCCGTAGGTTACTCTTTAGTCTTTTTTCAATTACATTAATAACACTATCTAGCAGCACCAAGTCATCCTTAAGAGTAGGATTAACAAACTTTTCAGCTATAGTTTCTTCGTACATAAGTTACTACTATATTATTAAACTAAAGAAGCACAACTATTAATAGTTGTGCTTAAGGTTGGATAGCTAAAAATTAGTCGTCTATTACACCAGAATTACTACTACCAAACGCCGCAGCATAAATAGGATCGAAATCCGCGTTCTTATCTCTAACACTAACTCTTGCTGGTTTACCTAACTGAGATACGTCCGAAGCTTCAGCCATCTTTATTAAGGTTCTGATAACGTAAATTTGATCCTCGGCAGCCTTCCTTAAGAATAGCTTTTTCTCAGCTTCACTAGTGAGATAATCTGAATCGTACAAAGCATCCGCCGCTTTCTGAATCTCGATACTACGTTTGTCAGCATCCAAATCCTTTACCACAGCTTGCTTCTGTTGTTCAAATATTCTAGCCTTCATCCTATTATTGTTGTCGATGGCTAGGCTAATAAATTCAGCTACTTTGGTTAAGAAATCAGGATTCATCTGGCAACGTCTTGATGGTTTTTAAGTAATCCAGAACTTTTATCTTCTCCGGTTCCGGCAGCTTGTTCAACTCCTCTATCGAATTTGAAGGAGAGCCGGTATTTTTAGACACCGGCTCTTTTTTTAAACTATCTTGAATCTTGTTTAAGAGATTCACTTAACACTTTCAGTCTTAAGGCGGCTAATGACTGATTCCACTACCCTACCGCCCCATTCCGCAAATTTGGCATCCAGCTTAATCTCTTCAGCTTGCTTAGCCATATCAGTTTCGTATTTGCTAACTTTCGAGGCCAGCTCTTCCGCTCGCTTTTCAGCCATAGCCTTTTCGCTCAGGATAGTATTAATTTTCTGCTCAAAAGCGATCTTAACTTGATTAGACTTTTCCTCTTCTTGAGCCTGCTTCATCAAGGCGTAGAAAGCCTGGGCACCTGCTTCTTCGGCTTCCTTAACTTGAGTAGTATCTTCATTAGTAGTATCTTCATTAATTACAGCAGCTTGTTTAGTCTGAACTGTAGGCCTAACTTGAGGTTGTTCCTGTTCCAGTTCAGCTGCCGCTTCTGCAATCAAGGCCTCAAAATCCCGACGACCGGCTTCTTTGTAAACATTATCTTCAGCAGTTTTAGTGGACAGGAAAGCACGGGCAAACTGACGGCCTAGTTCGAAGCTAGCCTCTTTATCCAAGTCCAGCTCTTCAGCAGTCTTCTTAGTAGGGTTGGATTTATCCTTAGCCGGCTCCTGTTTAAACTCTTGAGGATTGTGCTCGGGATGACCTTCCTTATTCTTGTCTACGTGTTCATTTTCCTTAGAAACTGAAGTATAATGAGTGTCAGCTCCGGGTTTGCCAGTTGCAGTCCCGGCAGTTCCTTCTTTCTTAAGCTCGTTGATAGCCTTAAGAAGTTCCTCACCAAGCTTATTAAGTTTGTCGTTTGTAGAATTATCAGAAGCAAGTTTCTGCTCAACTTTGCCTGGAGCCTCTTCCTTAGCTTTTTCAGCAGGAGTAGTATCTGGCAGAGCTTGCTCAACTATTTCCTTTTTCTTAGCCTCTTTAGTAGCCTCGGCAGCTTCTTCTTCAGCAGTCTTCTTAGTAGGGTTGGATTTATCCTTAGCCGGCTCCTGTTTAAACTCTTGAGGATTGTGCTCGGGATGACCTTCCTTGTTTTTNNTCTACGTGTTCATTTTCCTTAGAAACTGAAGTATAATGAGTGTCAGCTCCGGGTTTACCTGTTGCAGTTCCAGCAGCGGCTTCTTTGTTAAGCATACCAGAAAGCTTGTCGAAAAACTCTTCGTGTTGTGTGATCTTAGCCATATTTATTCCTATGTTAATTGTTGATTAGTGGTTGGTTATTTTACTGGGGACCTCCTGGACCGGCACCTGGACCGGCACCTGGACCGGCACCTGGCGGGGGACCACCAGCGCCCGCACCAGCGCCCGCACCAGCGCCAGGCCCACCGCCACTTATTGCAGCCAAGAGCTGCTGAATAATCTGTTGCTGTTCTTCAGGAGGAAGGCTCTGCAATAACTGAAGAACTTGAGCTTCTTGAGGATCGCTTGCCCCAGCCCCTGCACTAGGATCCATACCTGGAGGAGGGCCACCAGCGCCAGCATCGGCACCGGGAGCTTTCTTAAACATATCGTTGCCGCCATCAGCCATCTTTTCCCGGTCTACCAAATCAACCAAAAGCGAAAGGCTCTCGTCTTGGCTCAGACCAGCTTGCTTAGCTGTTTCCATAAAGCCTTCGGCATATTTATTAAGCTTAGGATTATTAGCAATAGAGCTTACCTTTTCCATAAACTTAACACGTTCAGATGTCGCGGCCAACGCTTGCTTCGTGAAGGTCAAAGCTTGTGGAAGATTGGCTCCATTAGTAAACGCTTCGTTAAGCACACCCTCAACATAGCTGACAGAAGAAGCAGTCTTGGCCAGACCAGCTTCAGCAATCAGATTGTCAACAATATTAATCTTAGCCGAAGCTTGTTTAATATTGGTGGGTTTGCGTTTAGCAATTTGCTCAGCTCTGGCTAGCAGGGATGCCACTTTTTCATGTGGTACTCCGTTTTGCAGAGCTTGCTTAGTAAATTCGGCTGCGTAAAGATTATTCATAGTTGATGTTGTTACTGTATTAATATTACTGACTTTCTTAAGTTATGTAAACTACTAATTTTATTTATGGAGTGGGTGGATTCTGTTGACCCGTTGACGCTTTTAATTTTTGTAGAATATTGGCTCGATCTGAATTATTTAGGTTTAATAACCCTAGAATATTGGTGGTATCTGGATTCTTTTGGCCTAATAATGCTTTAAGATAAGATGAATGACCAACGTTCATCGCTTCAGTATGATCGGTAGCTAATTGAGGATCAATTAAGTCAGCAATGTCATTTTGGGTCGGCCCGATACCAATTAAATTTTTATACCAATCAACTCCTGGAATATTACTAGCCTTAGGAATCGCAGCTGCACGAGCTTGACTAAGCTCAGTATCTCGGTGAGTATAGGCGTCAAGAATCTTTTGTTTTTCAACATTAAACCCTTTATTACCACTATACAAGCCACCACCTACCAATCCCGCCAAACCACCAGCTAAACCACCACCTACCGCTCCTCTTACCCGGTGTTTATGGTCAATAGCTGCACCTCCTAAAGCTCCACCTAAAGCTCCAATTCCTGCTCCTTCTAAAGCTGGTGTTGCTTGATCTAAACTCTGAGGTACCGCCCCTTTAAGTGCAGATAAACTAGTTTCAAGATCGAACGCAGCTAACTTAAGTAACTGAACTGCTTC
>QGNH01000285.1_pt1 | contig 14794 bp, 21 predicted proteins | sample 1735481 | NCBI WGS metagenome assembly QGNH01 (sample SAMN09239004, study PRJNA386568) | Viral metagenome, whole genome shotgun sequencing project. | reverse complement strand
AAATAGAACTGGTATTGGTGGTATTTTCATAGATATTCACATTAGCATAACACTGGGTATAAACATCAACCGGCGCAGCGTACTGATTAGCAGTAAATCCAGCAATAATATCGGCTTTCGTGCCATCAATCTGAATAAATCCAATTACGGAAGAAGTATCGGCGGTACAGAAAGTAGAACGTGCAATCATACCGCCATAAACTCCCGCTGTATCTGTGCTTGCTCCGGAACTCAATAGAGTAAGATTTGTAATTCTAACCCCTGATAAATCCACAGATGCCAAAAAGCTGGAAAGTCCTCCTGCCTGAGCTTCTTTTGAAGTTACCCGCAAATATCCATCAATGGTGACATCTTTGAAAATGCCTCGTTCCAAACCTCCACCATTTCCAATGAAAGACGAAACAAAAAGTCCCATATAGACTGTATAAGCTGATGTGCTGTCCGCTTCTACTCTCATGTTGGTCAACTTGACGTTTCCGATATGTCTGTATTTGTATATCAAAACATCATCAATCGTAAATCTTGCCGTTGTTGACGGAGTGAAAACGGGGCCATCTGTGGTCAGTGCAACAAATGTTTCAGTGAATGTCTTAGCGGTGCTTCTCTGTGTAAGATTTACTCCGGCAACAGACGGCGTTACAGTTCCAGTAATGCTCGAAACAGAATAAGTCAAACTATATGTTCTGCCAATAACAATGGCAACATCCATGCTTCCCGTTATTTGCGATAATGTATCAACACCATCGGCTGTCTTTTGAACATTGTTGGTTCCATAGGCCCACGATGCACCCAGTGTCCAACCTGTTGTTCCGCCGGTAAATGATCCATTGTGCAGACAGTTTTCGCCCTTATATAGGCAATATCCAAACAGGCCGATATATTGAAAGGCAGTGTCAAGGTTTTGCCTACGGATATACAAATTACTTATAGTATATCCACCGCCATTAAACGTCCCAGTAAACGGACTTGCACTCAATAAACCAATCGGTTCAAATCCCAAATAAATTCCATTACCAACAGGATTCCACGTTGCCGTGGCGGAAGCATCAATGTCATTGAGCAATATACAATCATCGGCAAGATGAGAACTCATTGCCTGTAATTGTGCCAATGTACTGATATTATAGGTTGCCATAATTTGCCGTTTTTAATGTTGGATACATTGTTTCGGAACCAATAGAGGCATCTGAAGCGGATAATGCACCGGCATAAACACATCTATCTTCAAAAAAGGTCACTGATGCTGGCCAGCCGCGATAATCAGAAAATGAACCTTCTGCCCACCGTCGGGTTGTCGTTACCGCTTCAATCCTTGAAACAACCTGAATTGTAACAGTTTTTGCGTTTCCAAAAAATAGCACCTTTACAACGCCAGATGAATACAAATCCTCACAGGACAAGTCTGCGTTAAACCCGCCCGCAGAACCTACCGGATTTATCCTGAACTGAACATTATTCCCGTTCTCGATTATTGTCCATGAAACGTTCTGTTCAGCCCCGGTCGCCCCATTGTACGTCCTGAATGTTTCCCATCCTGCACCGTTTTCGTTTCTCTCAACCAAAACTGTGCCAGTCCACGTTCCTCTTGTAATGAACCGCAAGGACCCAGAAACATACATGGCACTACTCGATGTTATACCGGTCGCAGAAACAGTCGATGTTGCCCTATCATGTGTAAGCTGAAATAATGCGCCAACATGTTTTGGGTCAAAGACAGCGGCGGTACAAGTTAATGTACCGTAGGAACCTGGCGTAAGAACGGAACAGGCCATTGTCGATGGACTGGTATTCAACGGATCAAGCAAATCGTTGCGGGTCATAAACGGCCCGTCTGTAAACTCAATCAGGTCAAGAGAAAATGCAGTCGCCGTGGTTCTGGATAGCTTTCTCGGTGCATATTTCGGATTGACAATCCGCATCACATCGCCAATCTGCTTGGTCTGCAATGCAAATAAATCAGCTTCCAGATAAGGTGTTGTAACTGTGGTTATATATTCATCGGCATAATAAACCCGGATGTATAAATCCCCGAACTCAAGGAGATATACAATCGAAGCGGAATACTCAAATTTTATCAATCTTCTTGTTGGATAACTCATGGATTATTTGTAATGTCCACCACAAAATAAGTCCCGGGCCTTTGAGTAATACATCCGTACTTCTCTGGAATAAAATTTTCAAGACGCTTGCATCCGGACTGATAGGCTTCTATGTCGATTCTTTCTGCTATTTTAGGACTAAGCTCGCCTTTATTAAAACTTGTAAGTGGAGAATTCATATTTGATACTCTCCTGTATTCGCTAAACTGCCCATTATAAGTACACCCTGGCTTTCGTCTGCTCAATGGGTACTTCCTGTTGAACAGAGACATTGTTTACTTTTCCGCCATTGGTTATCAATGTTCCCACATTCGTATTCACCGTGGCAAGAACAGAGCTAACGTCCGGTGCCTGTACTTCCGGCTGAAACTGGCCCTGATAGACCGCAACACCATCAAACAGAACCACCACCCAATCCAGAGCAACCATTGCGGGGGACGGTGTACCGACATAATAACCCGTCGCCGCTTCAGTCATGGTTTGTCCGGCAGAACCCCGCAAGGCATCGGTCGATCCATTATAGACCGAAAACGTCCCTGTATGTCCAGTTGTGTATTCCGCTCTGATTTTGTTGTCGGACACGGTAACACCTTATGCATTGTCGATTGTGCCAAAGAATTCAATGGTTGCTGTACATGCAGAGCCGGCGGCGGCAATCAGTTTCATTACCAGAGCGACACCGGCTTCATATTCATACCCGATAGGGGTAATTACGGCTGGAATAGGAGTTAATATTCCCGATGCTCCCGCAACATTTAATGCAGACAGCGTTTGTGTTCCAAGAAAATTCCTCGCCGCCCCAGCCGCACCAAAAGATGCCGTTGCACTTGAGCAAGTCGCACTGATGTTTCTAATGCGAACATGGTTGAGAACACATTTTTTGCCAACAGGAACCGTGTATATAGTAGTTTCCGTGGCAGGCGTACCATTCATATTTACCAAATCAACGCTTCCCAATAATGCAACTGAACATTGTGTTAAATCAATACTCATAATTTTTCCTTTCTTAACCGCCTAATTTCTGTTTCTTGCCGGTATTAGGAACGAGCGATCCGGCCAGGATTTGCTTCTCAAACCCCTGCTGTTTTCGTATTTGTTTTGCATAATCATCGCCAGCCTGTCCTGTATCCTGCGGCATAGCCGCCGGAGGCGGGGAGGCTGGGGCTTTTTGAACTTTCGGCTTTGAAAACATACTTACCATAATTTATCTCCTATAGCGGAATTGGCGTTGCTGTTACTCTTAAAACGCCTGCCGTGGAACCAAAACGGGCATTGAGCCAATCTTCGCTTCCGCTATCATTATCTTCTTGAAAATCAACAACTCTTGCCTTTCCCTCTGCCATTTTCAAGTCCTGTTTGATATTGGCAATGGTATCCACTGATACCGTTCCCGCTACAGCCGGTTTGAATTTTAAAGCCAGACGCAGCACAAGGACTTCAATAAACAGAGCTTCAAACAAAGTTGTATCAGTCACTTTTTTAACATAGAGCAATTTACTGCTTAGGTGATTCGATAGAAGACGATTGCCTTCAATGGTATATCTGTGATTATGATAACTTTGTCCTGTCATTCTCAAGAAATCAGCGGGCAATAAAAATTGATGTTCATAGCCAAAATCAGGAACCGCCTCGGTCAATAACGGGTATCCGGCTGTGCATACCACCTGGTCGGACGTTGCCGTGTCATACCAGATAACTTGATCCGTTCCACTATAAACGGGTATCCCCTGCCAGACTACCGTGCTGATTGTGCCGTTGGTTACGGTTTCAGAATCAGAAAATGTCCCGGATAGATAGGCAATCGTATATTCCACATCTGACAGGACTTCGATGATTGTCGCCGTAGCCCCGGATGTTATGCCGGTTATCACATCGCCGACTGCAAAAGCATCCGGCCCTGGTGTGGTATCAAACTCAATCGCGTACAGGGGAGACAACTTTTCTCTGCCGCGGGCAAACGACCATTCAAAAGAACGCAGTAAAGCGTCTCTGGTCTGCACATAGAAATCGTTTGCGGCAATACCTTCCACGGTCGTCGCCTGGGTGGCAAGGACTACTTTAGCCGCCCCGATAAGCGAGAAGGCTTGATTACAAAGATTGATTTCTAATTGTGTCAGTGCCATGTTTTACCTCAATATGGGCCGCCGATAAGTCCTCCTTACCGGACGGCCCAAAAACCATAACAGAAGGCTAAGGTATCTGCTTATTCAAGCATCAGGTCAATCATCGCGGGTTCTGCGGCTGTCGCAATACTCATTGCGCGACCCCATACAGTGCGAAGCTGTTCAGTGGTTACGGTTGTAACAGGTCCACATGCGCCAGGAACAGCACTGGTTCTCGGATTGCCGATATAGGAGCCGATTTCTACAGTATCGCCAGTATCAACGATAACCGGGCATGGCCCCTTAACCTGTGACCAGTAGAAATAACCGATAGGCACAGGACACAGTGCAACGCCATTAACGCAAGCCGTTTGGGTCGCAGTCGGAACCACAACCGATTTGTACCATCGGCTGTAAGTCATACTGATTTCGCCCGTAACAAGCATGGCATTTCTCCACGGCGTATCCAGAACCAAATCAAGCAGGGTGTCTGTGGATTGCAACTTACTTGAAATAATCCCATAAATATCCCCCAAAACAGCAGGAGATACTTTGTTGCATACCAGATAGCCACCGGAAAATGCGTCTTCATCGGCGGCAGAACCCGTGGTACATAAAACGGTAATTGCCGTACTTCCGGCAGATTGCGCATATCCGGTCTGTGCAATTTCAACCATCTTGCTTTCCTGGACAGCGGTCTGGTTCATATACCCCTGAACCAGTGCGACACCGCCAGATTTTGCATAGCGGAATTTTCGACCATCCCATGTCTCAAAGGTTGTTCCGAGAACAAAACGCTGCGTCGCATCAGCCTGATATAATCCATCATAGCCGGTGGTTTGCAGGTTAATGGGAGCCGCGCCGTCATAAAGAGGCGTGTTGTTATATTTGAAAAACTTAGAGAGAGTCATAATTATTCTCCTTTCCTCCCATTATGTATGGGAAACCTTGGTCAGGCATTCATGCACTTTATCGCCGTCAAACCGCACGGCTCCGACGTCCATCGTGGAGAAAATCTGCGTGTTGTGCTGATGTTCCGGCAACACGTCGATTTTAGTTTCCACGTCGGACAGGTATCCCATAATCAGACCGTCTCTGGCCCAAACGAGGTTTCGGTAACACGCCCCGCCCACGTCTGTTTTTGGAATCAGATTTGACCAGAACAGATTGAATCCGAGCAGGTAGGTGATCTTGCCGGACTCAATGGCGTTGGCCTGCGGGACATAGTCCTTGCTGGTGAATGTGGCTATATTCAGCAAGTCCGCACTGTCTTTGGGTGTGAATCCCCAGTATTTCGGAATCATCGGGTCAACGTCCAGATTGTTGAAGATTTCCAACATTAAGGACATTTTTGCCAGACTGATTGCCGTTGGGCTTCCGTCCACAGCAAGCGTTCCAAGCGTAGTTGCCGTTCCAACCCCATTGATACTGACACATTCGTCTTTGAACGCCACGGACAATTCGCCCGCTTTTCCGGCAGAAGCCGTACCAAACGCGGCATTGATAACCGTGGTATCCTTCCAGCGGTTCAGGGACGCCTTGTGGAGCGTCACAAAATCGTTCTCCGGGCTGATGGTGCAATACCGACGGACATCGTGTTTGTCGATTCTGCTGCCTTCCTGCCATTCGGCGGGAACGATACGCCTTCGGCTGAATTCCGCTTCGGTATAGGGCGTGGTTCCGTACCGTTCCGTTTTCTGTGTGGGTGCGCCAAGAGGTGCAAGCCTCTGCCAATAGGCTTCCTCGGCGTTGGTAATACGCTCGGTTCTGACATTGTTGGCAAAGCGCATATCGCTCTGCTGGGACAATATCTGAACGAGCGAACTGAACTGTTTGCCGTTCAGTTGGTCGCCTGTAAAGACTGCCATAGCAAGTCTCCTTTCAGTAATTGTTGAATTTCCAAGTTAAAATCCGTTTTTCGGCTTGGTTATTCTCCAATAAGGAGGCCGTACCTGCATTTTTTGTCTGCTCGACAGTGACGTTTTACGCCCGGCGGCGGCTGGCCCTTGCGGGTTATTCAGCTTATTTTAAATCTCTTTCGGCTGCTGATTGGCCGAGTGAGCAAATTTAAACAAATCATCAATCTGTTTCTGATACGCCCGGAACGTTTCCATACTGCTCTGCTGCATACGTCCGCTGGCATATTCAGGATTTTCCATCATTTGTTTCGCTTTTGACACCGCCTGATCCGGAGTCATCGCGGCATGAACCGCCGATTCCGAATCAGCGGGTATGCCTTTGGCTTCCATTTTATATTTTACTCCAAGATTTGCAAGACAATCTGCCAGGACGGGATTATTGCCGACAATTTTAAGCAGTTCATCGCGTTCAGGCCCTTCGGGAATACCGTCATCCAAAACCTGATTTGCCAATTGCAGGCGGGCATCATAAGAAGGACCCCATTTGGCCTGCAATTTAGTCTCCGCGTCGGCCTTTTGAAGTTCCATAACCCTCGGAAGTATCATTTGATACATATCCATCGGGTTTTCCATCAGTTCCTTTGTGCCATCCTGAACCATTTGAAGGTGAAGATTCCAGGCCGCATCGACCTGTTTCTGGTCATAATCTGCCTTTAAGAATGTCTCCCTTGCCTTGCCCATCAGGTCGGGGTTGATTCTGTCGGCAAGTTCTTTCGGCACATCCATTTTGTATAAGTCGGCGGTCTTTGGAACCCCTCTTTGAGCATTGAAAACGGCTCTTTCTTCCGGCGTAGCCGTTTCATCAGGTATCCATTTTCCCTGTCGTTTCAGCGTTCTTTGCTCATGGCCGACTAATTTCATCAGTCCGGGAACATCTGCGAATGTATCGTAAATCCGGTCGTTACGAAATTCTTCCGGAACATACGCCTCTTTGAATCCGGGCAGGAATTGTCCTTCCGGACTGATATAGGTTTGCGGCGTTTGTGCCGGGGCCGAGCTTCCCGCTGGTGCGGCTGGTGCTGATACTGCGGCTTCTGTCATGTTTTTTCTCCTGATTCTGGTTTTTTATCCAATTCATCCTGAATTCGGTTTTGAATACCGAGAAATACTTCTCTGGCTCCACAGTTAAAGTCGCTTCCGCGCGGATCGCCGTCGATATAAGTCTGGCGGTTTCCGCAACAAAAACTTTCCAAGTGCTTATAGATTCTTCGTCCCGGCTCAAGCCGGACAAAGACGGCTTTCATGTCTTCGCAAAGTTGTTCCTCGGCGATTTGTTCTTCTTCGGTCATTTATGCTCCCATCCCAGACATTGCCTTTTCGGCTGCGGAACCTTCTTCCGGCTTGCCGGTTGTTTTACCGTAAGCATCGGCGGCGGTTGCGGCGGCCATTGCCGCTTTCTGCTGCTGCATTTCCTGCATCCGGTCTTTGCGGATAGCGTCTCTTTCATCTTCGGTCGTAAGGTCTTCTTCGGCCACCCCCCAGACTCTACCCATGCGGCGAAAGCCTTTGTCGATGTTGATATTGTCTGACGGCCTTTTAATTCCCGGAAACTGTGCGTCCATCTGTCCGAGAAATACGGCATAATTCTGAAACGCCTGCGACTGTTGATTTCGCAGAGCCAAAGACAGCTTGCCGATAAATTCAAGACCGATGGAATCAATGTCCAGTTCCAGCATTCTCGTTTGGCGATTGATTTTCATCAATTCCGCAGGCGGAGTCGGGAATCTTCCATTGCGATAACAGAGCATGAAGCTCCGCTTCGTATTAGCGTTCAATAATTCTGTTTCCGTCCGAGCGACCGGAGAGGCTAATTCTTCATACCCTTCCATCGTCCGTTGGTTAATCTCCATCTGCGTCCGCCTGTCCCCGGACAGATTTGTGATTGGAGAAAACACATCAAGGAAAAAGACTTCGCGGATTACTTTTCGTTCTTCTTCAAGGAACTTCTCTGTATAAGGAAATTGAGCCGACATATTGTACAGCGGCATAATGGAATTTTCTTCCATAACCTTGTTGATGGAATTGGGTTGTGTTCTAACTCGGCCTTCAAATGAACTCTTGACCTGCAAAGGCGGTTCTGCAATACGGTTGGCCAGTTTAATCATCGTGGCGTATTCTTTTTGAAGCCTCTTGAATCGTCCCAGAAATTCCGTCCCCTGTCCGCGACCGTACTTTTCATCGCTGGACTTCATCCATCGGGCGACTGAATAAGGCAATTCTTCATATCCGCCTTCTTCAGCGATTTCCTGATCTTTGATATTGATATGAACGGACTCAAATGGCATTGCCAGATTTTTTACAAACTGCTCATTGCCTTCAGCCAGCGGGCGAACAATATGAATAAAATCACAAAGTTTGCTTTCTGTTTTTACGTCCCCGGCAAGTTTCATTGTGGAATCGCCAGCCTTTTCACCAAACCGCTGAACCGCCTGCCTTGCCGTCAATGGATATTTTACGATAACCGTGTCAATGTTTCCGTCTTCACCCTGCTTAATCGTATAATGAGCAATACCAATGTCTTTGAAATTCAGAGAGCCATAAGACGGCTTTCCATACACATTCATTTTGAGTTTGGCAGTGCGCCGGTTGACCGACCATTCGGAAAACAGGTTGCACGTTCCGAATACACACAGTGACCGAAGCGATTCGTATAAATGAACAATAAAATTTGAGTCCAGTAATTCGTCGTGAAGTATCTGCGTGCAGAATGAAAGCCATCGCTTCACCGATTCTACGTCGTTAATCTGCCTGTCTTTTGCAATCAGGCTGAAAAACTGTCTGCCGTAAGGAACCAGGGCATTAGAAAGTTTTGAGGCCATTTTTTGAGAAGCCAGCATGGGCGAATCTTCAAGAACATATTGAGACTTATCCTCGCCGGGCGTGCGCTTAGATGTAATCTGGTTTTCTCGTGGATATACAAGGTCGGCAGTATCCTGCCAGACATTGCGGAAATTCGAGACTTTCGCCTCTTCTATTTCCCACATTGCAATCCCTTGTTTTGCGCGCGGATCGGCCATTATTTCTCCACACATTTTCCATCACGAACCACGTATGTAGTTCCGACACAGCCGGATGTTCTTAAGATAGATGTGGCTCGCGGATAGCGTCCATTTATTGTATTGACAAAATCTGTTTCGCCGTTAGAATTACAAACCCCGGCTCGATGTCCACGGACAATCGCTTCCTGAACTTCCTGTAATCCACGGTCTTTCAATCTGCTCTCCATATAATCATTACAACGTCAGCAGCCGTACCAATAAACGCCATTTGGTTCAGATTGGTTACTGGCATTGTAATCGCCGTTGCAAAAGTGGTCGGTAATGATGGGCAAGCCGTGGTTGCGGTATCGGGGTCAATAAACGTACCTGTTCCCGAATAATGATAAACTTTACATGACACAACTGCCTTGCTTGCCGGTTTTATGGAAACGGCGGGACTGCCTATGGTAACTTTTGTCCAACCCCACGTCTCTGAATTTTTGGTTAAGTCCCTGCCTGCACGACCAACACCTTCAATACTATCTCCGGCCATAATTGTATCCTTTCCCCTTACATCTTCAAAATATCATATTCACAATCCGCTGTCAATGTATCATTTTCCACTTCATATCTCGACTTTACCATATTTGCCTTTTGTCCTGCAAGAACAAAATAATTTAATGCGTGCCTATAGTGATCCTGACCCCCCTGATTCATCTTGTAAATAAATTCCGGTAGGCCGGTTTTAGCGTTTTTAATTTCGATTTTTGCCGGATTACACATCTGCTTTATGAACTCGGAGCATTGCTCTGCTCGCGGAAAAACAAAATGCTTTTTCATGGTCATATTATGCGTCATGTCCATAATTTCCGTGCGATTTGCCTTAATAATCATGTTTTTCTCATCCAGGCCGACGGCTCCGATGTGTCGGCTAATCCGGTAATCCACCAGATAAGCCCGGCATCCGATGGATTTCAGGGAAGACTGAAAATCTTTTGCCGCGTGATGGTCTGGATAAGCGTCTATACCGCAAGACTTTACGTTAAATTTTCTGGCCAAATCGTAGGCTTCTGAAAATTTAGCCAGGACGCCAATCTTGATGATTTTGAATGTTTCCTTGCTGGTTCGGTAGCCGATGACATAGTTCAGTTGGTTCATCACGTCTATACCCATGATGCAAGGCCCTGGGTGGCTGTAGGACGTGCCATCCGGCCCGCAGCAGGCCCGAACATCCTCTGGCCGCAACTGGTCTTCTTTGGCCGTGTAGGCAAGCCCAAAGTCCTTGCGGAGAATCTCCTTGAGAGAGCCTTGACCCTGCTGGGCCAGGTAATACCGCTGTAACAGCTTGTAAGGATCGTGAAAAGATGGTGTCATCAGGTGAGAATAGTGTTCCCCCTCAATCGGACGGCCCGGGTACTCGGCAACCCATTGAGACTGTTTTTTCGTCTTCGCATCGTAAAAGTACAGCGGCATAGGTTTTCCGCAGTGTTTACAGGCAATGTACCCAACCCCATCGTTTCCGCATTGGATGACCTTATCCTGCGTACCCATCAAAAATTCCATGTCTGGACAGGTATATTTTAGGCAATGCGGGCAAAGACGGTGCCAGTACCGCTGGTCGGATTGCTGAAAAAGGGCATCAATTCCCCGGTTTTCGGTGGTCGGATTTGACAGGTAAATCAGGAGTTTGTACTCGGAATGGTCAACGCGACCCTCAAATTTCTCCGCCGTTTCGGTTTCCATCATATCCAACTCATCGTAAATGATGCAGTCTGCCGAGAAAGACGTTGCCGCCGACGACGTGGATTCGCCGTCAAACCGTTTGTTCATAGACGCGGATTTGAAGTAAATAAACGACTTTCCGACCTTTTTCAGTTCGGAAGAGTCTGTACCACCCTTACCGCCAGACTGGACATATTGGCCTATGACGACCTTATTGTTCTGAATCAGCGGATTAAACTTGGTTTTGGCAAAGGACTGGACTTCCGGGTCTGACGGCATGACATATCCTATACCCTGCGGGAATATCCCGTAAATGCAATGGTGAAGGCACCAGAGCGTTAAAGAGACCGAACCCCCTAATTGCGTAGCCTTCTTTTTGACCTTCTTCTGGGGCTGTTTATCGCGGCTCTTGACGGTCGGATCGTAAAGTGTATTGTAGAGATATTCGTGGTTCTGGAATGTGAATATCTGGTTATTGGGGAGCATTATCGGCGGATTAGACCTTCCAAGCCAAAAAGCGGTATGTAAATATTTCATGTCGTTTTCTATTGATTCGGCTTGTTTTAGGGTGTCCATTGTCATAATTTTTTATCCAGTTTTCATAGTTTTACTCGAAATATCGGATCAAACTTGGTTTTGGAAAAGGACTGGGCTTCCGGGTCTGACGTCATGATATATCCTATACCCTGGATGCCTTTATCTTCCAATTCTTCCCGCAGATTGATTGCGTCCTGCAATTCAGGTGAGGGCGGCAAGTCAAGCCCAGTCTGTTCTTTTTGCCAGACAAGCGTCTCAATTGACCAGCCCAAAAACTTCATCAATCGTTCGTATTGTTCTTGTGAAATATACATATCACCAATCCCATCAATCGCCGATTTCATAACTTTCAAAATTGGCGGCGGCGGTAACAGCCTTGAATCTTACGATTGCGGCTTCGTAGCTGTCGAGATCGTTCCAGAGGTTTGGCTTTAATCGATATTATCCAAACGTAACCGCACATATTTTTGCCCGCCGCCGCCGGCACGTGTTTCAAAAATGCCGAGCGACACAAATCGCCCGGCACGGAGGAAAAAATGAATGTTATCGTCCTTTCTTTCTGGTCGGTTCCCTGACCAACCATGCTGTGTAAAAAACATCGTCACGGATTTGTTCAGATGGAACTTTCACATTTTGAAATAAACAGCGGCAATATCCACATTCTTTCAATGCGTTGTCATTCATGTCAACATCAGACATAACGAGGTCCATACCGCATTCCTCGTTTGGACAGATTACAGAAATCAGGCTCATTTCGTCCCCAGAAGCATAGTCCGGCTCCGGCGTTTTTTTGCTTCTTCGCGTTCCGCAGGACTTCGCATATTGTCAAGCTCTTCCGCAGTCAGTCCGCTTCCGACCTGTTTTTCGATCTGCTCGCTACGGAGCGTGTCTTCATCTGGTTTTGGCAACGACCTTCCTTTTTGAGCCGCAATGACCGCACTTTCTTTGTCGGCTATCGCCTTTCGTTTCGCTTCGGGGATACTCGATTTTGCACCCAGTAAATAAGTTCTAAGATTCATAATCGCGTCCTTTCAGTTTCCTTTTATTGTACGACTTTTGACGGTGGCGTGTCAAGAGTGGATTTTGGTTTTCCTTTTCCATCCAATTTGCAATTTCAGTAAGTTTAGAGGCAATACGCCGAACGGTTTTAGGGTCGGCGACAGTAAATTCCAAACAACAAGCAGGTATGTGTAAATACATAAACATTCTCGGTGCAGCTGGAACCGGCTCAATACAAAGGGTGACTAAACCATCTTCTATTGTAATCTCTTTCGGTTTCTTCATTTGGCCTCCTTATACCAGCAATCATCACAATCCGTTTCGATAAACAATCCGCACGCTGCCCAGTTGGCACAGGTTTTAACGTGGGTCATATTTCATCTTCTTTTTCATTTCTTTTTCTCCTTAACTCGGACTCGGATATAAACAATATCAAGTTCATCCTGATAATACTCCAATATCGGCCATTCCTTCCAGCTAAACCGTTGCGTGCCAGATTTTTTTCTACAGTTCTCTGTATTGTTTTGTCGCGCATCTGGCCGACAAATCCAATACTCGCGTCCTTCTCGCAAACTTACGAACAACGTCTTTTTTATTTTATACTTCATTTTACCCCATTTTGTATAATCTCCGTTTCTTTAAGGTCGGATTTCTTCATAAATCAGTCCTTAGCATATCGTTTTTAGCATGAGGGATTAAGTTTTTCAGCCGTTCAATTTCCTTTTTCTGTAATAACCAATCATTATAAAGTTCGTCATAATAGTCCAAAGCCGCTTTTAGGCCGATAGATAAAGAGATGTTTTCCATAACCTCCCTTTCAAGTTCCTTCCGTGTATCGGCCAAATCCCTGTCCTTATCCGCCAGCGATAGACAACTCATTTTTCATTCTCCTGTGTTTTTAGTTTTTCAAAATTCCCCGCCGGCCAGTCCATCGACCAGCGGGGAAAACTCCTTAAACTTACGCCGCAACGCCGTTGGTGACACGCGCTGCGCCGATATTTTCATAGAGCTTGGTTTCCACAGCCTTCACCTCCGGAATTGTGGACGCGGACACCTGCTTCATCGTTAGTTCAACGCCTTGCTTGTGAGCTGTGTATTTCGCCAGGGCAACCGCAGCGTCATCGGCACTGACCGCTGCTTCATCGGATTTCTTTTTGGCAAAAATGCCCAACAGCAATGTCCCCAGTCCCAGAACTACTTCGATAATCCCTGAGTATGGGTTGAATGGAGCCGATGCTTTATTGCCCGCCCGGATAGCCTCAAGTACCGTAGTCAAAGAATCGCCGTTGGTATAATCGGCGTTCTTTACGGCGGCAGTAATCGCTTTCACCTGTGGCTGTAGCCGGTCAACCTCTTCCTGGGCTTTGGTCAACTGTGCCTGCTGTTCAGGGGTAATAAAGCCAACCTGTTTCACCTGTTCGGCGATACCATCAACAATCACCTGGTACCCATCCATCTGGGTATTGAGCGTTTCAACACTGGCCGCCAACTGCTGCATTTGTTCCGGCGTCACCGCCGCCTGACATCCGCCGACCATCAGCATGACCAGCATCATCATTCCCGCCATACAACGTACCTTTTTCATCTTACATCCTTTCAATAGATTGGTTTATAAATCTTGCAACGGCATGACCACGCCATCGCCGCCGCTGGTGTCTGTGAATATACGGTCCTTGGGCTTTCTTGTCTTTCGCATTTTAAGACCTCTCTCTTTTATATGCCTTCTTGCACTCTATATTGCAAAAGTGTTTTCTTTTATGGATAATACCACCGTCTTCAACCATTTCATCTAACGCGCCATCCTTACTGTCTGCCGTGCTGTGGCATATTGCACTTTGGCAGGTGTCACACGCTATTTCATAATACTTCTGGATACTCATTTTTCAATCCCCTCCTTCTTTCTCTCTCCCCAACCACCCCGCAGCGCGTGGGCAGTTAGTGGGGGTGTCGGATTCTGGTTCTTGCTTAATATGAAAATCCAATTCGGCCATAGCCTTAAAATACCTATGCCGAGTATCTTTGACTTTATTGCTTAGCCTTACTGTGATTTTGTCATGTTCCTCTGGGTTCATTTTGCCTCCGGTGCCGTGTATCGTTCCGATGATTTCAAGGCTGTCTATATGGTCAATAATTAACTCTGCCCAATTCCAACCACAATAATCTGCAAGCGATGGTTCGCAATCAAATCGACCCAAGCTATTGTCCCATACAATCACGCGGACTCTTTTGTTAAATACAAAAGTATCCCCCTTAAATATCTTCACGCCGTTCTTGTCTAACAGGCCCGTAAACTGCCCGACGCTGGAGGGGATGACTTCCCATGTTTCGCCGACAGGCACAGTCCAGCACGGGATAGGTGGCTTAGCATCAAAAGCATCCGCCGTTATAAACACTCGACCGCAAGCGTAAATCGGCGTGCCATACGCCCAACCTTTTCC
>QGNH01000492.1_pt1 | contig 14806 bp, 21 predicted proteins | sample 1735481 | NCBI WGS metagenome assembly QGNH01 (sample SAMN09239004, study PRJNA386568) | Viral metagenome, whole genome shotgun sequencing project. | reverse complement strand
TGTTCGATCAGTCCGGCATGCTCAGCCTCAATAACCTGGTCAATTTTAAAAAAGGAGAACAATTAAAATTACAATCTTTATGAATAAATCGTTAGTAATCATTTTACATTATAATACAATATATTATACTGATAATTTATATGAAATGTTATTTCCATATCAACAATTTGGAAATTATGACCTCACAATTTTAGATAATGGTAGCGATAAAGGAAAATCTAGTAAATATACTACATGGAAATCCGAAGAGTGGGGCGGATATGGAACAGGATTAGATTTAGCACTTCAATTATTTATAGAAAATAAAGAATATGATTCATTTGTTCTTTTAAATTCCGATATAATTCTTCACGGTTATAATTTCATAAAAAATCTTAGACAACAATTATTTAGTAGAGACGATTTAATGATTGTATCTCCATGTGTAATACAACCAGAAAAATCGCAAACATATTGGAAACAAATGCACTGTTTTAATTCCACCAAATTAAGAGAAGTTCCCTTTGTTGATTATCAATGTGCATTCATGAAACGAGAATTTGCCGAAAAAGTTAAATCGTTCGGGTCAACTTACGGCTGGGTTCAAGACATTATGACCGGCCTAATTTGCGAAGAAAATAATTGGAAAATTGGAGTATGTGATTGGTTGCCTATCGTTCATATTGGAAATGGCACCGTAAAGGATAATCCAAAAATGTCCAATTATAATATTCTTGCCCAACAAGAGATGGATAGATATTTCTTAGAAAAAGGATTGACAGACAGGGTAAATCAGTTAAAATTGAAGTCGATAGGTTATAAATATGAGTAAGATAAATATAGTAATTCCGATGGCAGGTCTTGGAAAGAGATTTTCAGATTGTGGATATACATTACCAAAACCCTTCTTACCTCTTGGCAATAAGACGATGATTGAGTATGTTATTGCCAATCTAAACCAAGTAAATCAAGTCAGTCACCATTCATTTTTCTTTACTTTTATAGTTAATCGAAAACAATTAAATACAACCGAATTTGAAAGTAAACTGCACAAAATTTTCAATCGAAGTGATTATCAAATCATTGATGTAGATTATGTTCCACAAGGCCCAGCCGATTCAAGTCTTATCGGAGTGGTTCAGACAGATATTCAACTTCCTCTTATTATAACAAACTGTGACCAAATTATCGAGGATTATAATTTTGGATTGTTAGAAAAGTTCTGCGAAATCAATTCTGTTGACGGAGTTCTCGGAACATTCCATTCATCAAGTCCAAAGAACAGTTATGTCAAATTAAGCGATTCAAATGAAGTAATTGATGTTAGAGAGAAAGAAGTAATCAGTAATGTGGCTACAAACGGATTTCATTGGTGGAAAAAGGGATTGTATTTTGTTGAATCTGTCAATCAGATGAAACGTAATAATGATACTGTGAACGGTGAATTTTATGTTGCCCCAAGTTTCAATTATATGATTCAACGTGGAATGAAAGTTATGCCTTATACGTTTAATATGCACTATCCAATTGGGACGCCGAAGGATTATGAGGCTTACAAACAAGCCAGAAATTTATGAAAGTAATACGAAACCAAAAATGGACTGGTGGCTGGTTTTTAGGAAATTTTGAACCATCGGCATTTAAGTCCGATGAAGTAGAGGTATGTTTCAAACAACACCCAAAAGGTGAGAAATGGCCGAAACATTACCACAAGATTGCCACGGAAATCAATTATGTTATTCGTGGAAAAATGACAATTCAAAATGACACATTCAATACTGGCGATGTTTTTGTCATAGAACCAAATGAGGTTGCTGACCCTGAATTTTTGGAAGATTGTGAACTCATTGTTGTCAAAATTCCATTTGCCAAAAACGATAAATACGAAGTTATATGATAGACATTTTTAGACCAAATTACGACGAATCAATTCTAAATAAGTATTACTTGGTTACTTACTATTTGGAGAGTAGAACCACGTTAAAAGATGCTGCATGGAATCTTGCTATTGGACAATCTGTTGGCAATCCTCACAATCGTTCAGAATTTGAAACCGATAAACTCTTTGAAGACCATTCATGTTTGATTCTGGCACATCCAGACGAATTAAGCGAGGTTCAAAAAGGAACTGTTGTTATTGCATTTCCTGAAAAGAATATCAACTTCGAGGAAGATGGTATTTCATCCTTATTGGTTCAGATTATGGGTGGTCAATGTGATATTGATGTAGTTCAGAAATGTGTTGTAAAAGATATTAAACTTACTCTGGCTATGGAAGGATGTTTAATGCGTCCTTACTTTGGATTGACCGGAATGAGAAATTTTTGTCAAGTGCCAGAAAATCAAGTTCTATTTGGTGCTATAGTTAAACCAAAAGTGGGATTATCACCAAGAACCCATCTTGAATTGGTAAAACAATTTATCGACAACGGTTGTAACTTCATTAAAGAAGATGAAATCCTATCAAACCAGGCATTTTGTCCAATTGAAGAAAGAGTTCCATTGGTAGCCAATTACATCCGTAAAACCAATGCCAAAGTGTTCTATTGTGTATCCTTGCAGGCGGATGCCCATAAGATACTCGAATATAGTAAACGTGTAACAGAATTGGGTGGAAACGGTATCCATGTTAATTTTCATTGTGGTATGGGAATTTATAAATCAATTCGCCAAATGAATTTACCAATCTTAATGCACTTTCAAAAAAGCGGAGATAAGATTCTAAACTGTGTTGACCACAGATATTCAATTGACCAATCAGTATTATTTAGATTGGCCGCTTTAAGTGGTTGTGATACGTTGCATTGCGGCATGGTGGGTGGGTATATGGATAATGATACGGAAGAATTAAAGGGTATTATTAAACAGTTAAATGATATTGATGCTGTTCCCGCTTTAAGTTGTGGAATGCATCCGGGTCTTATTAATTATATAACAGATGTCATAGGACATACAAACTGGATGGCAAATGTCGGTGGTGCCATAACATCACACCCATCAGGAACAGCGGCCGGTGTGAGGGCAATGACCCAAGCAGTAACCAAAAACTATGGGATTGAATATGAAACTGCCATTAAAAAATGGGGGAAGAAATAAAATGTGATTTTCTTAGATATAATGAATTAAATAAAACCCTAATATGTCACAAATTTTAATTTCTCACCGAGGCAATATTTCTGGAATAAACTCCAAAAAAGAAAATAGAATGGATTATATCTTTGAGTCATTAAATCTTGGATATGATACAGAAATAGATTGTTGGTTTGAAAATAATCAATGGTATTTAGGTCACGATGAACCAAAATATAAAACCGGAATTACAATTTTTAAAAATCCTAAAGTGTGGTGTCATATAAAAAATACACAAGGATTGGAAGAAATTAAAAAGATAACGGGAGTGAATTATTTTTGGCACGATAAAGACGATTATACTCTGACTTCAACTGGAACCGTATGGTGTAAAGTCGGTTCGATTGTAATTAAAAATAGTATTTGTGTATTGCCTGAACAAGGTTATAATGGTAATATTAAAAACTGTAAAGGTATATGTTCAGATTGTATTGCCGACTGGAAAAATAAATTATGAATTCAATAGTGTTATATTGCAAATCGTTTAGTAGAGACGTCGAAAGATGTAAAATTCTTTTAGAGTCGGTATTAAAATACAATAAAGACAACATACCGTTTTATATTTCCACTCCAAAGGAAGATATTCAATCGTTTAAATCAACACTGGGAACTATTGGATACATTTTAATTACCGACGAAGACGTTTTAGGAGAAAATCTTTCTCAATCATGGAAAAATCAGCAAATAGTAAAAATAATATTTGGTCTATCTATGAATGTAGAAAATACTATAATACTTGACAGCGATTGTTATTTTATTCGTGATTTCTATATAAAAGATTTTATAATGGATTTAGAAAATAACATCCCATTAACAATATGTCACGAACAGCACGACTTATTTGAATGGACTTCAAAAAATAAACATTTGCTGGGATTTGACCCAAAAATTTCGTTTGGGGAGTGTAGATATCCTATAATGGACGCCTTTTGTAGAAAAGGAAAATTACTAGACGGCGGACCCGTGCCATGTATATTTAATAAAAAAATATGGGCATCTATGAAAGATGAATATCTAATTCCAAATAATCTTACCTTTAATAATTTAATAGAAACTATACCGTCCGAATTCACTTTATACTTAGAGTGGTTATTAACTCATCCAAATATTATTCCACTATATCCATCGGAACCACTTTTTAAATGCCTTCACTTTCTACCACAATACTACGATTATAAAAATAACGGATGGACGGAAGAACACTTTAAAGAAAATTATCTTGGAATTGTTATGCAAAGTTCCAGTGGACTTCCATTAAAATATTAAATTTATTTAGAGTTTTTCGTTTAGAGTCATATACTTATTAAAAAAGAGGAATATTATGGGAAGAAAAAAAATATATGAATCCGATAGAGACAAACATGAAGCCGAAAAACGATGGAAAAGAGAACACTACCATCGAAATAGCAAACGATACAAAAAACTTAGAATGGAAAACTACTGGAAAGAAAAGAACAAAATGGACAACTGAAACGTTTATTTATAAATTAAACAAAATTCATAAAAATAAATATGATTATTCAAAGGTTAATTATATTACATCTAATCAAAAAATAACAATTATCTGTCCAATTCACGGCGAATTTCATCAAAAAGCATCACATCATTTAAATGGAGTCGGATGTTCTAAATGTAATTTTATAAAATTGGCCAATATTAATCGTTCAACATTAAATGAATTTATTTATTATGCAAATAAAATACATAACAATAAATACGATTATTCAAAATCGAATTATATAAACCGTAATAAAAAATTAATAATCATTTGTCAAAAACATGGAGAATTTCAACAAACTCCAAATGCACATAAACGTGGACAAGGATGTCCTAAATGTGGATTAAAAATATTAAGTGATAGATTTACACCATCAACAAAAGATTTTGTAAATAACGCTATACAATTGCATAAAAACAAATACGATTATTCAAAAGTAAATTATATAAATAGTCATACCAAAATTTGCATCATTTGTCAAAAACATGGAGAATTTCAACAAACTCCTGACAATCATTTACAAGGGAAAGGATGTTCAGATTGTAGATATGAAAACAATGCAAAATTAAAACTAAAAACTAAAAGTGAAATACTTAATACATTTAAAAAAATTCATGGAAATCTATATGATTATTCTAAATTTATCTATGAAGGAATATCAAAAAAAAGTATCATTATATGCCGAATTCACGGAGAATTTTTACAAGATGCATGTCATCATATAAATAGACAACAGGGATGTCCGAGATGTAATTGCGGTTATACAATATCAAAACCAGAAATAGAATTTCTTAATTATTTAAAAATTCCAGATACAAAAGAAAGCCGTCAAAAAAGAATAATAAAATACGATGTAGATGGTTATGATGGTAAAACGAATGTGATTTATGAATTTTTAGGAGATTATTACCACGGAAACCCAATGTTATATGAATCAGACCGTTATAATAAAACTTGTCACAAAACATTTGGTCAACTTTATAATGACACATTAAAAAAACTTGAAAAATTAAAATTGTTAGGTTATACTGTAAAATACATCTGGGAATTAGATTGGAAAAAATTTAAAAAAGGCATTGATATACAACCAAATATTATAACATTATGAACATCTCACCTATATCTTATTGTATTGGAACGTGTAATAATCTTCCTTATTTAAAACTTGTGATACAGTCTATTCGTAAATATTCACATTTTAAAAATTCTCCTATTATAATCTTTGCGGAAAATTGTAATAAAGATAATACCTATGAATGGTTAAATGAAAATAAAGAAAAATATGATTTAACAGTTATAATAGAAAATAACGAAAATCCAAAGGGTATAGGACAGTCGATGAACGTTACGGCGATTCAGGCCAAAACCGAATACATTTTATTTTTGCATAGTGATATGTTTATCAGTAAGAATTTAGATTTAGAATGTCTTAAAATATTTGAAAAATATCCTAATGAAAAACTTTGGGTTAATCCATTCCGGTTTCAGCCGAATTGTTTTAAAGAAAATGATAGACCAGGAACCAATTTTTTTAGTTACGAACATTTTGGTTATAAAGCCGATGATTTTGATGAACCATTCTTTATTGATTACGCCGAAGAATTTTCTAAATTAAATCCAAATGTTGAAATACCAAAAGGCGAGGGCGTAAGTGGAATGATTCGTAAATCTGATTGGAATAATATTGGAGGTTGTGACCTACAATTTATTGCGTATTATGATGATATGGACATTTTTCTAAGATGCCGTTTGGCCGGTTATAAATTTTTAATCACAAGTAACGCCATTGTATGGCATTTTGGAAGCCGTTCAGATAAAAGCAATTTTCCTACCGATGATATCGTTCGTTCTGAAAAATCAAAACAATATGAACAAGAAAGTGGAAATAAATTTTTAAAAAAGTGGGGATTTTTACCAATAAATGACGAATTTGGATTTGTCGATTTTCCACCGAATATTGACAAGGAAAAATACAAACATTTAATTAAAGTATGAATAAACTAATTTGTCCAACTCATAAAATAGAAATGTATTTAATGACAGGTCTTCACAGAGAATCTGGAGGATTCGTTGATAATTATTGGAAATGTGGTGAACGATAATGTAGGCAAATAGTTCCAGCAAGAAATAGAGAAGAAGCGGAAGAACAATCATACTATCAATTACCCATACATGAAATTTCTAAGAACGTATTAAAAGCATGGCACGAAAGCAAAAAATCACAAATATGAAAGCATTATCAGAACTAGCGAAAAACTTTAAGACCGACAAGGGGTTGGGACTTCACGAATATACAGAAGTCTATGACGACTACTTTGATAAAATCAAAAACGATAAGATGAACTTCCTTGAAATTGGAGTGTTCACCGGCGAATCCCTCAAAATGTGGGAAGCCTACCTTCCAAATTCTACAATCATTGGATTGGATATCAATCCTGGCTGTGCCCAATACGCCGGCGGACGTAGAAAGGTCTATATCGGTTCTCAAACCGATGAAGTCTTATTATACACCGCTTGTAAGGAAAATACGCCTATTTCTGTCATTATTGATGATGGAAGTCACAACTGGGACCACCAAATCATCACCTTTCGTGCGGCATTCCCTCTATTGAAGCCAGGCGGTCTTTATTTCATTGAAGACCTTCATACGTCATATGCTGGTAATTGGGCTGGTGGCACGCAAACTGGCGTCGAATTCCTCAAAGGTTTGGTGGATGATGTGATGTTGAATGGTAAAAGTTTTATGGGAACCCAAGAAATTCATAATCAACCTCTTTCTTACTTTGAACACCACATGGAATATATTCATTTCTATAAAAGTCTCTGTGTAATCAAGAAACGTGAAACGGCATTATGAAACAGATGAGTCATAGTATTTGGTTATTGTCAGTACCATCTATTGATACGAGTGATAAAAAAACCCTATCTAAAATGTGGGAAATGGAACGATGGCGATATATAACCAAAAATATTGAATCGGGTAGTGTCATAAAATACGACCCACAAATAAAATCTCCGTTGGTTGGTTCGGATATCGTAATTTATTATGATAAAAATACCGATGTATATTCATTATGTCATCCGTGGACGGGTTCATTTTGGTTCGACATATCTAAAAATGAATTTGATAGATTAATGTCCACAGGACAATATTATGATAACCTGTAGATTCATAGGTAAGTTAGGAAACCATATGTATCAAACAGCGGCGACGATTAAACTCGCCGAACAGTTAAAGACCGATTTTGTTCTTCCTACCAAGTCTCACGCTGGGCATTATGGTGACATTTCTCCTGACTTTTCTGGATTTTCATACCCTTTTAAATTTCAAGATATCAGTTTACCAACTAAGGTTCAACAACCGACGTTTGGTTATACTCCAATTAGTTTTATCGACCAATTGAAGGGCGATATAGAGTTACACGGCTTTTATCAAGCCCATCAATATTTCGACACAATTCGTGGTGAACTTGTTAACAAATATTTCAAATTTAAAGATGAAGTAATTGAACAAGCACAAAAATATGGTATAACCGATGACAGCCTTGGAATAAGCGTGAGGCGTGGAGACTATATTCAGTTACAACATAATCACTGTGTATTATCAAAGAAATTTTATCAGGATGCTTTAGGCAAAGTTAAGGATATTGATAAAGTATTCTTTTTCAGCGATGACATTCCTTGGTGTAAGGAAAATTGTTTCTGTTCAGAAGAAGACTCTGATATGGTTAATTTCATTCAAGATGACAAGTGGGTTCAGTTGTATATGATGACGCAAATGAAACGTCTTATCTTATCCAATTCAACATTTGCGTGGTGGGGCGGGTATCTTAATACTAAAGCGATTCAAGTAATTATTCCCGACCCTTGGTTTGGGCCTTCTAACGACCACCACGATGTAAGTGGATTATATTGTCCAAATTGGATTAGACAAAAACATGATAGAGCATTAGTATGAAAGTTGCCATCATAATTCCAGGCCAACCACGAAATGTTCACGTCGCGTATGAATCATTGAAAGAACATTACTTGAATAAACATGATTGTGATTTTTTCATTCACACCTGGTTCGATGGTGATAAATTTCCTATCCACACATACCAAGGAATGTTAAGTTTATTCAAACCGAAAAAAATCCTAATAGAAGAACAAATCATTTTCGACAAAGAAGGACGTAAACAAGAACCGTGGAATACGCCTCTTCAAAATCTTTTATCTATGTATTATTCAATGTTCGTTGGCAATCAGATGAAATGTCAATATGAGGAAGAAAAAGGGTTCAAGTATGACTTTGTTATAAAAATGAGAAGCGACTTGAAGATTCATAGACCTATTCCACTTGAAGAAATACAAAAAGATAAATTGGCGCTTTACAAATGGACACAGTTACACTATACTGGCAGTTCAGATGTTTTTGCCGTCGGGTCATCAAAGATTATGGACATATACTCAGATTTGTATAATAAAGTCATGTATTATTTAGATTCAGACCCAACATGGCAAATCAACGAACCGAAAATGAGGGCTGAATATATTCTCCACCACCATTTGAATACGAATAATGTTCCTGTTCAAATATTTTGGCACGGCGACCAAACAGACCCAAGTTTCCATTTGATTAGATGAAGACACACATCGTAATTCACATTCTACCGTTTGAGATTAACAGATTCGAGCATCAATGTTTCGAATTAAGAAAAAATTCTGCATATCTTACTGACGAAGATAAAGTAGTAATTGATGCTACATTAAATGTGAATGATTTACTTGTCGATTGGAATAAATCTAAAATCCACAAACAGTATTTCATTGACAGGTTTAATAAACTAAAACTTGTGTGTGATTGGGCCGAAGAAACCCTATTCGATGTAAGTGAAAATAACGAGTGTTTGGGAGTTAATGATAAACGAAGAACGGCAATCAGAAAGTATGCATCTTCATGTGACAATTTCCTATATCTCGACAATGATATGTTCTATCCGAATACATCATTAAAATACATGATGAATGCAGCCAAACTGATTAAGAACAAGTATTACATTCTATCCCCTCAATTGCCAAAGTTGTGGGAACCAAGTTGGGATGTGTTGGTTAATGATACCTATATCAATACGAAATTTGAAGATTCTACTTGTGAACGTTATACCACCGACCAATTTGAAATCTTTACAAGAGACTACGGTGATATAGCCTTGACTCCAATTGATACATTCAAAATGGGGGGCGGCTGGTTCAACTTAATTTCATCAAATTTATTAAAGTTTACTGACATACCCGATGAAATTGGCGCATATGGCCTAGATGATACATTTGTTATAGATGCTTGTAAGATTATGAAAAATCTTAATATAGATGTTCAACAGTATGCATTGAAAAATCTTGTGGTTACACAGAGTTATCAATATGAGTTACATCACGTTTATCTCGACCACATTTCCTTTAACATAAAACAAAAACAGATATTTGCGGCCGATGCTCAAAAATCATACCAGCACGAAATTAACAAGTTTGTAGAAAGATGTAAAAATGACACTAAATGAGTTTTCATATGTAATAAAGAAAATAGTCGATTTAGGACAAACGCCTTGTTTTGAATGTATAGAGTGTAAAAATAAATTTGTCATTTTTGAAGGAAGTATTGATTTCATTTATAACCGAAGATATCCTAATGGATGTTGTCTTATTTGTAATAAACCATTTAAAATTTACGGTGTTAATGAAGAAATTTAATTATTTTTCGACGTTTTATAATTCGACATTATATTTATTGTTATGGGAAGAAAAAAGTTAAACCGAACAAAAGATGAACTCCGAGAACAAAAACGAATTAGAGACAAACGATATTATTCCAAACATGGAAAATGGATTAGGGAACAAAATCTCAAACGATACTACAAAAAAATGGGCAAAGAATTGCCCTAAATGTGGATGTGAACAAATTTATAAAACAGAATTTAATTTTAATATATCTATAAAGAAAAATACGATGTGTAATACTTGTTCTGTCAAAGGCAGAAAATATGGGAAAGAAACAAAATTAAAAGTTTCTAAATCTTTAATTGGGAATAAAAGAAATTGTGGAAAACAATTTAATGAAGGTTGGAGACATAAAATGTCTATATCACGAATCGGAAAAATACAATCAGAAGAAACTAAAAAGAAAATTCGAGTTTCCATCTTAAAAAGAATGGAAAGGTTGGGATATAATACACACATAGACGAAGGCGCACCAGAATGGTTTGATGAATATAATGCACAAAATAATACAAATTACAAACCAAGAAGATTTGTGGAAATTGGATATGACGCCGATGGATATGATGAAAAATTACATTCGTGGATTGAATTTGATACTTTACATCATAAAAAACCAAGTAAACAACAAAGAGATTTACTTCGGCAGAATAGAATAATTCAATATTTTGAATCAATTAAAAAACCTTTAAAATCATTTATCAGAATTATAAATTGGGAAAATAATAGAGAAAAAATAGTTTATCAAACATAATATGAAAATAAGTTTTATCATACCTACAAGAAACAATCTAACATATCTAATACAAGCATATGAAAGTATAAGAAATTATTATAAAGAACATGAAATTATAATACTTGATGATAATTCGTCGGATGGAACAAAAGAATGGTTAAAAGAATCCATAATAACAGACCCAAATCTTATAATGTTTATTAGTAATGAAGACAAACAAATAGGACATACTATTTTATATGATACAGGGGTAGAATTAATGACGAATGAAATTTTTACTATCTTCCACGCCGATATGCAATGCGGCCCTAATTATATTGAAAATTTAATAAAACATTGGAAACCAAAAACAGTCGTTTCTGCAACTAGAATTGAACCTCCGTTACATCCGCCCGGTGCAGAAAAAATCACAAAAGACTTTGGAATTTATCCTAATGAATTTAAAAAAGAAGAATTTACATTATTTTGTATAGAAAAACAAAAAGAGTTTAATAATCAAACTACAAGAGGTATTTTTGCCCCCTGGTTAATGTCTAAAATCGATTTTCAATCTGTGGGAGGTCATGACCGATTATACGCCCCGTTCCCCTACGAAGATTCAGACATTTTCCAAAGATTTATATTAGCCGGATACAACATAATACAAAGTAGAGATTCTTTTGTCTATCATTATACGGCAAGAGGTCATAGATGGACGAAAGAAGTTCAGAAGGATGACACATTCTACAAATTATGTTGTGCTAAGAATATGGCACACTATCTTCGTAAATGGGGTTCTTGGATTGAGAACGATGAAAATTGTTATCCGGTCATTCAGAACAAGTATGATATAGGATTTGTAGTTAATAACTGCACGCCTAATTTATTGGGTATGTTGGAACCGTGGTGTAGCACGTTATACACGGATTTGGATGTAAAGTTATTCATTGACAATCTACAACCAGGCACACCATTTGATATGACAAAACGTGTCAAGAAATTGACCGATGAAAAAACAAATCAAATTCTATTGACATTTGATTCAAAGAAACTTACCCAACAAAATTTCGGAATCATCACAAGTCTGGCAAAGATTATCAAAGATAGTGGTGAAGTTGGAACATTTGAACACGATATCTTTTCTTTTGAAATCAAAGGATTGGATACCTTTCAAGATAAGTTGGTCAACAATGCCGACGAATACTATACGAAACAATTGAAAGAAATAGATGTGGCAGACCCATATTGCTTGAACACACTATTTGAAATCTATGAGAAAGTAAAGAAATCAGTATGATTATTCTAATTTTATCAAGTCTAATTGCTCTGACTCTACTCGTTTGGTTTAAATCTGACGCAGTAGTAGAATGGGGTTCTCTTTTGGGATTATCCAAATTTCTAATGGTAGATGAATTCTACAAAATGAAAATGGAGGAAGCCTATCTGTTTATCAACTATCCAACATTTCTTAAAATCAAATACCACAACTTCATTGTCAATATGTTGGCGTGTCCGCTGTGTATGTCCGTTTGGTTGTCATTATTTTTGTGTTCGGGACTATTTATACTTAGTCCAATTTTGATGGCTTTGATGCCTGCCATTTGTATCTTTTCGTTGATACTGTATGGGATTGTTACATCATTATTGAGATTGCCGTAATGAATTTTAATTCACCGAATGATTGTTACCACTTTTTAGTTGGAAATGGGTTAGTTGGATTATGTCCAGAAACCCAAAATCTCGTCGTTTGTATGGATGTTCTCGTAAGGATGTGTTCTTGTGACCCGGCGGATAAGAAGCAGGCAAAGTTCAATCAATGTAAACAGAACTACATCGCTTTTGCTGGAAGAGCACAAAACTTTTCAGCTCAATTGTTATCTAAAATTCAAAATGATAACCGAATAAATTTTTATCTTAACGGTCAGTTATTGGCAACTGTTGTTAGGTAATTATTCAACCCAACTCTTCAAAGCCCACTCTACAGATGCTTGAATCGGAGACATATGAATTCCAGCATTTATTAACTTGTCAGTATTCAATACTGTATTAGACCTTGGTATGCTTGTAAGTTTGTCTAAAGTTTCTGTAGATTCAAAATACTGAAAGTCTTTGTTATTATCAATATACTTTCTAATCATCACGGCAATTTCATCGGTTCTAATTCCACCTGGATTTGTTATGTGATATGTTCCGAATGGGACCTTGTCATAGATACAATGAATACAGGCTGTGACCGCTTCCATTCTATTTGATAGGGAGTTTTCCGCAACAATCAATCTATCAAACTTCATCAGTTTTGTAAGATAATTTCTTGGATTTGAAAAACAGTCGAACGGAAGTCTGATTCTCCAGATGTATTTCTTTTCAACATCTATCAGAGCATCTTCTGCCATAACTTTTGTTCCTGTGTAGAAACTACAATTAGTTCTAAAACTCAATCCAATTTCATCATCTTCTCTATATCCACCGACAGTATATCTATCGAATACACAACCGGATGATAAATGACACAAAATTATATCCCTATCTTTACAGATTTGTCCTAACATTGTTGGGAAAATTACATTCGCCAGAATTGTAGTGTCTTTGGCTTTTTCACAATCTACCACCGAGTTGACTCCGATGTATGCCGAACAATTGATGATGGCGTCTAATTTGCCAAATCCATTGATAAGAGATTCGAGTTCTTTGTAAGTATAATAACTCCCATCAGACTTTCTTGAAGAAGCGGTCAACAATTGAACGTCGTAAATACGACTTAATTGATTCATGAATTCAGAACCAATGTAACCTTTAGAACCAAACAATAGAATTTTCATTTCAATAATCTCTCTTTCCAATCTTTGACCAACGGTTTTAAGAACATAATTTTAATTGGAGATTTGGATGTTATATATTCTTTACCGTCAGTATACCCATATTTCTCACGAGCCGCTTTTGGGTCACGTCTGGCCAATTCCCCTCGACTACCGGTTTCCTTGCGCCATAACGTATCGGGCGACCTTCTAATTGAATTGCCGGACGTTTTACCAACTTCTACCCAATTAGATGCTTTGTATATGGTCCCGACTCTTAATTTTTGACCATTATATTCTTCATTTCTATCCGGCTGGACAAATGTCTCTAATAATATCAAATCTTGACCATATTTTTCTTTCCACCGTTTCATTCCACAATCTTCTAATTGTTTAAGCGTCATACTGCCTACGTTTTTAATAGTCATATTATTTTTTATAAAACAACATCTGCTATTATTGGCTAACATACCAAGATTTTTATTTCTTAATTCTTTATCCCAACCTATATAATTATCTCTACACGATATGGCGATGACGGCAGATGATAATCCTATAGAACCTATATGATTTCCAGATGATGATTCATAAACATTCCACCTAATATTGCGAGTCGGAGAATCCGTGTATTTGCAATATGAATGATGTTTATCTATAGTATTCCTAAATAATTTATTTTGTTGTGGAGTTTTACACTCATCCAACATTACAGGATAATTTACTTGATAGTCAAAAAATGACACTGGGTTAGACATAGTTTAATCTCATTATAGAGATAACTATTACCAACCAGCGAGTCGGAAGTAATTTTAATATTGTTTGAAAGGATTCGTCTGTCTTTTTGTTTTAAAGTTTAAAAATTCATCAACTTTTTTCCATTTTCTTTTTAAAAATATCTTCGGGCCCAACCAATTTCTCAAATCCACGGCCCGATAA
>QGNH01000081.1_pt2 | contig 14811 bp, 13 predicted proteins | sample 1735481 | NCBI WGS metagenome assembly QGNH01 (sample SAMN09239004, study PRJNA386568) | Viral metagenome, whole genome shotgun sequencing project. | reverse complement strand
TGCCGAGATTTGGTTCCGAGTCTGCCGATAGATCTCGATGTTCGACAAAGCCTTTGGAGAATTGTTGTACTGAATAAACTGGATTGGTTCGCTTGTCTTAGTCGCGCTCGCTTGTGTAGACGTATCCATAGCAGTGGGCGTCTGATTCGCGCGAAGGGCTGCAGCAGTTGCAACAGCTGCAGAATATGTAGTATCGAGAGAAAGCTGCGGAGGTGCTAGTATCCCACTGATAAGACTTGCGTCCTTCTGGATACTAGAAAGGTCCAGTACGGGCCTAATTGTAGGCTGAATATCAATGTTACTACTCACTGCATCAGAGATACCAGCGACTGATGTCTTGAGTGCGTTAAGAGCCTTGTCTCCAACACCATACGCAGATATAGCTGCTGTGTTTGAGAGCTTGTCAAAGCCATTGACTAGGCCTGTAACTGCATCCATACCAATCTTGTAAGTTGCCTTTGACGGAGAATGGCTGTCAAACGCATCAGCAATTGCGTTAAGAGCCGTCTTGGCTAGACCTCCAGAAGCCTTAGCGACCTCTCTAATAGCTGCACCGATGCCCTTGACTAGACCCTTACCAAGCGAGACAGCAAGCTTACCAGCAGCAGCACCAATCTTTGCAGCGTTGTCGTCAATAGCCTTAGACAAACCATTGATAAAGGCAATAATCGTCTTTAGAGCTTGGTCAACAATCCTTGGAGCATTATCGCCAATACCCTTTATAAAAGCAACAATGAGATCAGTAGCAGCATCCATGAGTTTTGGCAGATTTTTAGCAACGCCTTCTATGAAGGAAGTAATAATCTTCATACCGGCATCAACAAATCCTGGCATATTCTTTTGCCACAAAGCCAGTAGTTTCTTGATAACTGAAAAGATTAGCTCAAGGAATGCTGGAATAACAACCTTAAGGGAATCAATTAGCGCAAGTACAACTGCCTGGAATGATCCTACAATGGTAGGTGCTGCAACAGTGACCGCAGTTGCAAAAGCAGCCATTCCATCAGCCATAGCAGTTGCTAGCATTGGGATCAACTTGATGAGACCCATAGCAAGAGCAAGGAATACTGGAACAGCAAGCGCACCAGATGCAGCAATTGCAGTTAGTCCTGCTCCCATCAGGAACAAACCCTGTCCTGCAAGCATAGTAGCAAGGCCAAGAAAAGCAACTGCTACACCAAAAGCTACAAGTACAAGGACTACTGGAGCAAGAGCATAACCTGCTACCACAAACACAAGGAATATGCCAGCAAGAGCGAGAAGACCCTGCTTAATAACATCTATTTTCAATTGTCCAAGGGTGATTAGTACTGGTACAATCATCATCAAAGCTGCAGCTGCGATCAGCAAAGCTGCTGCCCCTGGCAAAGCTGTAGTCATCGTATTCAGAGTAGTAGTAAGAATGGCTAAAGTAAGTGCCAACATTACTACAGACTTCCACATTGCTTCTGTGGACATGGTGCCAAGCATTTTCATAGCAAATGACATAATAAGCATAGCTGCTGCTACACTTACTATAGCTTCGACTCCTGGCAAATTGGTAGTCATTTGATTCATAGCAGTAGTAAGAATCAGTAAAGTACCTGCTAGCATAACTAGCGATTTTACCATTTGTTCTGGCGCCATCAATGAGAATATAGCCATAGCCCCAGCCATAATCAGCAAAGCTTTTGCTACAGTCATCAATGATTGCGCTGTCAGTAGCGCATCTTTTGGCATCGCGTTCAAAGCAACAATAATAGCAGTCAATGTGACTGCTACCATTGCCATACCTGAGCCAAAGTCCGCCCATCCAATAGCAGCAAATATCTTGATGACTGCTGCCATACTCAAAAGAGCAGCAGCAAAGACGATCAGTGCACCAGACGACTTAACAATCTTTTTTGCATCTAGCTTATCTGTTTCTTTTTGGAAGACACGTAGTGCAATACCAATAGCGGTAATAGTAACAATAATACCAGTTAGACCTGTTGCCAGTTGTCCTGGAGTCATGGTGCCAAACATCTCAGCAGACTTTGCAAAGAGAAGCAAAGAAATACCAAAGAGAACAAGAGATACACCAATTGCAGGCATCTTCTTGTAGCCATCACTAGCTGAGATCTGACTCATAACCTGCATAGACCCAAGTAGCATTGTAAGCATCAAACCAAGGGCAGTCATTGCTGGAACAAGTCTATTAGAAGGAACTAGTGCTAGCAGATATATGGAACCAGCAAGGAAAGCAATCGCCTCGGCAAGCTTCATAAGTGCGTCTGCTTTTAGATCGTTCTGCAAATCCTGAAGCGTTTGGTTAACCTGAAAAAGCAGGTTGGCAATCTTCTTGGTAAAGCCACCAGTAAGAATGTTGAGCAAACCACCAGAGAACATGCGCTTAAGCATAAGAGCAACTGATCCAAATATGGTCAAGTTTACAGTGCCCATTAGAACATTTGGATCAATCTTACCAATGGCCTTTGTGATGTTTGTCCAAATTGACGTAAGTGCGTTGCCAAAAGACCGACCAACATCCTTTGGTAGATTTACCATCTTCGCAAAGACAGCAGACACCTTGGTCCAAACAGTATTAAGACCATCGCCAAGTTTTTGCCAAATACTAATCTTGTCAACACTCGTTTTTGCAGCATCACTAAAATTGATCATAGCAGTGCTGACACGGCCAAATGCACCCGAGGCACCACCACCAAACGAAGTAAGTGACGTGTTTGCTGTGTCGAACTTTGGCTTGAACATAGACATGGGCCCCGAGATAAGGTCTCCCATCTTTCCTCTGAAGTTGTCAATGCTGGCACTGATCTTGTCAAACGTGCCGCCAAAGCCAGATCCAGCAATAGAAGAGACAATTTCTGAGATTCTATCTCCTACTGCCTTAAGGAAAGTCCCAACAGGAGCAATAGCCTTAGAAAGTGTACCAAAAGTATCTGAGAAGAACCCAGTCTTCTTCATTGCCTTGTCAAGAGCACCAATCCAGCCACCAACTAGAGAGGTGATGACCAAAAGACCAGCGCCAGCATTACTTATCCCGCCAAAGAGGAAGCCAAGAACAGCAGTAAGACCGCTAAATACTGCCTTTGCGACAGTCCACAGAACCTTAAGAACTGTAAATATGCCAACAAAAGTCTGACGAATTTTCTCTCCTGCAGGCGCACTGATCTTGAGGGTAGTGGCAAAGCGCTGAATCGCTCCAGCAATGTCTCCAAATTGCCTAATTGTCGCCGGAGGGAAAACTGCCGTAAAGGCTGCCTTGACTGCCGCGAATATGGTAGCAAGAGAAGCGCCGATGTTTTTGACAAGATCCGACTTCTTTATCGCCTTGTCAACCACAACAAGCCAGTCACCAATGCGAGCAATCACACTAGTAAGACTTCCGCTAGACTTGTCCATACCACCAAAGAATGTGCCAAGAAGAGTACTAAAGCCATTAAAGACTGTCTTAGCGAGAGTCCACAGAATATCAAGGACAGCAAAGATACCAGCAAATGTGCGGCGCAACTGCTGACCTGCGGGGTAACTCAACTCAAGAGAAGCCGTGAACTTCTGGAGTGCAGTAGCAATACTAATAACAGTTACGCCCATGCTCTCCGGGAATATGGCTTTGAAGGCTGACGCAATTGGCCTAAACACAGAAGAAAGTGCAGCACCGATGTTCTCGATGGTCTGAAGAGCGATAGGAATTGCCTTGGTCAAAGGACTAAGATCTATACCAGTGATCAACTTAGACAGATTATCACTCTTGATTACTGAGAGCTTAGAAAAGGCATCAATCAGTGGCGCAAGAGCTTTGTGAATGGTGTCAATCTGTGGAGACAAGGCATTAAATATCTTCCGAAGACCCTCGAACGAAGAAGTAGCAACATCTGCACCAATACGAGAAAGTGCAGCATGCATGTTAGCTAGAGCACCTGTATATGTTTTGTTTGCATCTGCAGCATGCGCACCAAAGGCACCATCCATAGCATCAGAGAACATCTTGAAGCTAATCTGGCCCTTAGTAACCATGTCTCGAACTTCAGCTTCAGTCTTACCTAGAGACTTAGCAAGCGTAGCCGCAGCATTTACTCCACGACTTGAAAGCTGCAAGAGATCGTTACCCATCAAACGACCATTGCCAGAAACGCTTGTGAAGATATTGGAAATATCTTGATAAGCACTTCCAGTCATGGCTGCTACACCAGCAATACCGCGTAGAGAGCTGGTCATTTCAGTTCCAGCCTTCATACCAGAAGCACCAAACATCGATGCAGCCTTAGCAGCATCTGCAAGACTATACGCAGTACCAAGCACAGCCTCTCTAGCACTTGCCATGGTGTCTTCTACATCCATACCAAGACCTTGGAACTGGAACTTTGCTTGCTCAATGGTCAGTGCTCTTTGCTTACCTCCCTCAATGAGAGGATCAGTCAATGAACTAAGCATGGTTCTTCCGAAATTCATGGCAGAATTGGTTAGATTCTGAATAACAGAGAAACCGATAGCACCCATACCAGTAAACTTGGAAGCAATGGTGTCAACACCATCTGCTATGCCTGCAAGAGAGAAACTCTTACCAGCTGCAGCGAGACCATTGAGACTATTCTTAGCGTTATCAAGATTAAGACCCTGCTTCAACAGCCCAAGAGAAACAAGTGTGTTCTTAACACCGGCCTCAAATTGCTTGCTGTCGAACTTCATCTCGACGATGCGCTCGTCAATGCTGCTCATGAAGAAGTCACCGCCTTCCATATGTTTTCTGCAATTTTGTCAAATATAGGGCGAAGAGCAGGGTTAATGAAGTCTTCCCCTTGGACATAGCCCCCTGTTCCTGTTCCATGTCCATATTGCAGCATGATGGCTACCGGAGTACCATAGGAAGTGATGTTTGTATTCAACCACGTGATCGAGGCATACTTATGAGTATTGACTATCTCATAAGTCCATGAAGCTGCCGTCAAGCCTGTGTCTTTTGGTGTGGCTGCAGCGAGTGCAAGCACACCTTCATGAGCATACTGATCGAGCGCATTAAACATGTCAGCATTTATCATACGATCTAAGAAAGCCTCAATATGATGGAAGGAGCCAGAAGACTGAAAAGATATTAGCATGCTGACTCCTTCTTTTTACTCGTTGGCCTCAAAAAGTGCAATTAGAGGAGCAAGCCATGGCAAACTAGGAGTCAAAATATCACTACCATAGAGCACATCTTCTAATGCAGCAACAGCTTGAGAATTTGCTGACGTGGTGTCAATAATCAAATGAGCACTGGGCCTATGACCTGGAATTGAAATAGGAACAGTTGTGATACTCCAACTAAAGAGCATTGCCTCGATGGCTTTGCTCAGAGTGCTATTAGTACGCTTTGACGGAGAAGCTAAAGCATTGTAAACCAGGTGAATCTTGTAGGCGTGGTCTGTTCCGTCAACATCATTACCAATTTTTGTCCTGTACGAGAGGCCAAAAGACCTACGAGGCTGCTGAGTTAGCAAACTATTCAGAATGCCGTCATAGGGCATAAACTCATCAGGATATGTGTAAGCCTCGAGTATAGCAGCAAAACTGCCAGGACCTTGGTGGTTGTAGTACTTTACACCATCAATGTAGTAACTTGACGAATCTGATTCAGAAGGAGTATCTTGCACTGAAACTAGACCATTCCAAGCAACCCCAGACCCAACACTAGGATATAGAACCCCTCGGTCGACCCCAGCCTCGTAGTGCCTAGTAGAAAGATCTCCCCAACTAAGTCTAGTCATAGTTAAGACTCCTTTCTACCAAAGAGGCCAGCCTTGACCAGATGTTGGACGTTGTGGACCTGGAGGAGTTGGAGGATCAGGAATTGGTGGATTTTCTTCCGGGTCCAGTCCAATAGCTAGCATGAATGAGGCAAGAAATCTACTCCAATATATGGTATTTCCTTGTCCTTCAACAGATCCATCTAAATACTTTGTTAGCTTTGGGGTCCAATACCAAATTTCAGTTTGAGATGTAGTAAACCCTGCATCAATATCAAGTTGGGTTACTGCTTTCCACTCGTTAACTGTCATTTCATTCCCAAATAATTGCTAGTCCAATGTAGCTAGATGTATACTGAGGAGAAGTAAAACCTGGAAGATTGGAGCCATTATCATATCTAGCAACAGCTATGCCATATCCATGATGTGATCGATCTAGAGGTATCCCAAGATAATGGTGTGCAACTCCTGAAATACGAGCTGTAAACTCACCCTGTGGGTCGTCGGTCCATGAAATACCACCTAGCATTTGCCATGGAATAAGTCCTGGCGCATGGCATGTCCATGGGTGCACAATGCCAATTAGACCAACCTCAAGTGTTCCGCCGTCACCAAGTGGTGAGCCATCTACAAATCTTGGTACAATAACAGGTATAACTCCAACGCTCCATTTCTTTGATGCGTAATTCATGCCGTATATTCCATGACTAAAATATGCATCTTCTCCACTAGACGGAGCAGCATCAACTCCCGAATTAGCTACAACAGAAACGCCATCTCCAGTTGGAGCTCCCGTGCTATCTCTAGATCGATCAACAATAATCATAGGAGCTGGGGATTCACTACCACAAAAAGGAATAATGCATAGTGCTGATCCATCGCCAGAAGATACATATCCATTTGTAAGAGTTGCGACATTGCCTCCCATGCATCCAGAACTAATTATGCCAGGAGCCGTGCCAAGAACATTAGTAATAACACCAGCACCAGAAGTACCTTTTCCAATAATAATGGTCATACCTGGTCCAGTGCCAGCTGCCGCTCTTCCATACGTTAGTCTAAAAAATAGTGGGAATGTGCTTTGAAGAGCGTCATTAAAACGCCAAATCTCATAGTCAATATGTACCCAGTTTGAATCTGTAGGAGCAACAGCTGTATCCCAATCTACATCATTAGCATCATCAATTTTAATAAAACCAACGGCAGCTATTGAATCTGAAATTGCTCTCCCCCATAGACGAAAATTTTCAGCTGAGGAATTAGAATATGCAGTATTCATTACTGGTGCTGTAGTCATGCTGTCCGCTCCTTTGTAACGGTAATATCGGCTGTTCCATCGGTGCGGGTAAAGTAGTTCTCTTCAGTTCTAGATATGTTAATTACTGGATTTGTCCATATCGTGCCAGCAGCAAGAAACTTGAAATCAGCAAGAACAGCATCACCAACAGGCATGGTAGCAAATGGACGACTTACATCAGCAGTTCGCTGTGCTTCTGTTCGATATATCCGCCATCTAGTAGCAGCAGTTGCCTCTATAGCAAGAATACGGCAACTAATATCTAAAACTGCAGTTGCATCAGCGGCATGATAACCAAAGGTTGGAGTATCCCTTGTTGGATAACCGATACCACCAGCATCACCTTGGTCACCCTTGTCCCCCTTCTCACCAGCATCACCCTGAGGACCAGTTGGGCCAACATCACCCTGAGGACCAGCAACAGTTGAGTCTTCACCTTTTTCACCCTGAGGACCTGCGGGACCAACTTCTCCTTGAGGACCTGCGGGACCAACTTCTCCTTGAATACCTTGAGCACCAGTTGTCCCAGTAACACCAGTGTCACCTTTGAGACCCTTGGGACCAGTGGCTCCAGTTAGACCGGTGGCTCCAGTGGCTCCAGTGTCACCTTTTGGCCCAATAGGTATTTCCTCAATTAACTCAAGAATTTTTGCACGCGTATAGCTTTCGACTCTGGTCATGCCCAAGCCTCCTTAGAAAATCGTGAAAGAGCCATCAACCTCATTAACTACGACCGCTTCGTGATTTATAGAGAAGATGCCACTTGAGACGGCTTCAACAGCCAATCCTTCTGCCGAATAAGCGCCATCTTCCAAAATAGTAATTACGAGAGTGATAGTCTCAGCAATTATGGCTATAAGTTCCTGAGGAGTGGGCAATCTTGGAGGTGTGTCAATCGACCCGTAAAGAATAGCTTCAAGATATGGCAACTGCAGAGCAGTGATGGCAGTTGAGTCAATGATCAAATGAGCTGTAGCCTTGTACCCATCAATCAAAGGCGCAATAGTTGAAATATCCCAACTAAGCTTGATAGGATTGGTCGAAGAACTTGTTGTAGCATTACCACGGTCAGATGGAGCAGCTAGAGCATTGTAAATAAGATGAATCTTGTAGTCTTTGTCCAAACCGTTGACGTCGTCGCCAATCTTGGTCCGGTAACTAAAACCAAAAAACGTACGAGGTTGATTTGTGGCAAAGATACCTTGATGGATAGAGACTATACCGTCACAAGCGTCAAACTTGGAAGGACTAGAGTAAGCTTGTATGGTGGCAGAGAAATCTTCTGCGGAAGTAAGGTTGATCGCCTTAGTTCCATCAAGGTAGTATGGTGTAAAATCACCCCCGGCGGGATTTTCGTCCACAGAAACGAGACCGTTCCAAACAACACCATCTTCGTCAGTAAGGTAGAGGACTCCACGATCAATCCCAGCCTCATAGTATCGCTCGCCAAGAGCTCCCCAAGTTAGTTGAGCCACGTCAAAGTCCTCCTATCCCTTAGTCTTGTACTGTGCCTTACGTGCCTCGTTAAGATCATGGTTTCTCTGAGCTAGTTCTTGCCTACTCATGGTCTTCTGAGGAGCATTCTTCTCATTGCAGACCTTGATCAAAGTAAGCAGCCGATTCAGATGCCAGTACTGACACTCAAATGGAACAGTAAGAGCGATCATCCAGTAATAGATGATCTCTGCTGTGATGACCTCATGGCTTTGATTATGCCCAGGTAGCTCAGTGAACCATGTAGCAGTCATCTTTGCAGCAATGTACTCGTTAATCGCTCTTAAATTCTCATTAGAAAGTATCAGGTAAACCTCCGGAGGAATGTTGGGAGTCAGGGTCATGGTCTTGACGTAGTCCAACATCTCTTTGGTAGTCTTCTCAGTAGAGTCTAAGAAAGGCTTTTCCCAAAGTGACTCCCATTTTGAAAGAGAGACCAGGGAGTGCTCCAACTCCAAAGTGGACTCTTCCAATGTCACGAATCTACTCGTGCTCTCATCGAAAAGTTCACCCGCTGGAACTGTTATAGTGAGCACTCCCTGATCTCCTTTCGTTTTATTGCCTATGCCGAGTAGTTGTAGAACCAGTCGTCGTCGATCACAGCTGGGAACTTGTAGCCCGCGATCGGGTAAGCATTGACGATGGTGTCCTCAGTGATGACAACTGCACCAGAGACCGCAGCACCATCAATCTTGTAGACCACGCCAGTGATCGTCGGGATCGTAATAGTGTTGGTAAGCTGGACGAACGTCGGCTCAGTCGGAGTGGCCTCAATGACCGAACCACTGAAGAACGCGATGACCTCAGTGGGAGTAGGAAGCCGAGGCTCGACCCCAACAGTCCCATAGAGAACAACCTCAAGGGCAGTCAACGCACCAGCGTTAACCTTGGTTGAGTCGATCGTCATCACAGCAGTCGGCTTGAAACTGGGAACAGCAACAGGAGTCGTGGTGACATCCCAGCTGAACGCAATAGCCTCAGGCTTGTCGTTGACAGTCGCGTACTTCTTCTCTGACGGAGACGCAATCGCACCATAGACAAGGTGCAACTTGTATCCATAGTCACTAGCACTGACGTCATTGCCCAACTTCGTACGGTAAGCAAGTCCGAAAGTCTGACGCGTCTGCTGAGCAACGGCAACACCCGGCGTCGGGAAAACCGTGCCATCGCACTGCGCAAACTCATCAGGATACGTGTAGGCCTCGATAGTACCACCGAAGTCTTCAGCAGCGATGAGATTCAGGTACTTGATGTTGTCCGCGTAGAGCGGCGTTGCATCAGCACCTGAAGGCTTCTCAGTGACAGCCGTCAAACCATTCCAAGCGAAACCAGTGTCGTAGACACCACCCCCATTTGGAATGAACAGGACACCATGGTCGACGCCAGTCTCATAGACTCGCTCTCCGACCCCATCCCATACAATTGCAGTCATGGTAAACCCTTTCAATAATAGATGTTAAAGATGTCATGATTTAAGTTGTCTGCCGTGAAATACCTTACGAAGATACACATAGGCAGTAAAGCAACCTTGTCCCAGATCTCACTATCAGGATCTTGAGCAATAACGGTCAGCATGTATCTTTTTGTATTTTTGTAAGGAGTATTATCTGCATGCTGTGTTACCGCATAGTCACGATTATACACAATAGCAGGATACAACATTGCCACATTAGGTGGTGGTTGAAAATATACATTCCTAGAACCGAGAAGGTTTTCAAGGAGAACCTGGAGTTGAAGCCTGCTTCCCATTGTACACTCCTCTCATTCCCAAGATAAGACGAGGGGACTGCTTATCGACGTTGTTAACCGTCCAAGCAGCCCCCGCCCACTTGATATATCGAATGGCAAAGAAGTGCTCATTGGCGTACGCATCGGCTAGAATACTGATAGAGTTGTTTGTAGCAAGATTGTCATTGACACTCTCACCCGGTTCCAGTATTCTCGTGTTGCGGAGGACGTCACCATAGTACTTTCGTTCTGTGATGACGTCCTCCCACACACCTAGCTTCGTTTCTACAGATTCGCCGAAACCGACTACACCGCAGAACCGTGCCATTTTGAATTATTCCAATCAACCTAGGCCGTGTAGGTGTAGGTCCAGTCGGTGTCGATGTTGTGACCGAACGCGTAGCCCGTAGCCGGGACCGCGTCAACCTCGGTGGTCTCCGTGATGACAACAGCGCCAGGAGACTTCAGGTCCTCACCGATGTAGTACTCCACACCAGTCACAGACGGGATCGTGATCGTGTGGGTAAGCGGGACATACGCTGGAACCAGCGGAACGACAACCGTACCAGAGGTGCGCTTGATGATGACAGCCGACTTCGGCTTAGTCAGGGCACCAGAGATACGCGTCTCCAGCAGGTACTTGTACTGATTGTAGTCGATGTCGAAGTCATCGAACATCGAGATGACTCCACCCTTGTCAGCACCGATGGTGTAGTCGGCGATATTGACAACGATACCAAGAAGGTCAGGCTCGTCCTCCATGACCTCGACAACAATGATCGTGTCGACACGGAGCGCAGCAGCAAGCTCGACCTCAGTCATGTAGAGACGACGGCCAACCTTGTCCTTGAGAAGGATGAGGTCAGTGAGGATCGAGTCCGTGGTGTAGAGCGACGGCGTGCCCGTGCCCTTGTAGAAGGTGCGCGCACGCAGGATCGCCTCAATGATGGCGTCTCCCGTGATGTTGGACGCGACCAGGACCTGGTGCGCGTACATGGGGTCGTCAAACGCGATCGGACGAATGTGCTCCTCGTTGATCTTGTCGGAAGCCTCAACGTCACGACCATCACCGATGAGAATCGCGCGACCAAGCTCCTCGTCGAGCATGACTCTCATCTCAGCCTTGAGCCAAGCCACGACATCAAGGTCCGTGATGTCGATGATGTCATCACGGTCCAGCTTCTGCTTCTTGTAGACCGTGGTCGGGGTGGTGACGCGCTTGAGAAGGCTGATGATCTCTTCCTTCTTGAGGGTCGCCTTGGCATAACCCTTGGCACGAGCCTCGTCAGCAGTCAGGTCCACAGCGGTCGACTTGATCCGGGAGAACGGCGAGTGCTTGGCACCACCGATGACAGCCTGGACCCACTCCTGGCGGCGGCTGATAACATCCGGCTCGGGACGAACCGACTGGGCATCCGGGAAGAGAATATCGATGTCCTCGATGCCATACTCCACGGCGTGGGCAAGGAAGGACTCCTTGAGCGAACCGATCTTCTGAGCGTCATCGACGATCGTCTGGATCTGCGAGTGAGAGAGGGTGGGACGCGGAGCGGTGGTGTGACCGTTCTGCTCGAACACGTTGCGGGTCATGTCAGTTCCTTCTTTGTTGTCGTGAATAAGAACTTCTGGTGCATCTTCGTGCTTAACAACGGGGGCACCGTTGACACTGATTCCAAACTTTGCAGCAGCTTCCTTGATCTTGGGAAGCGCCTTAATCCCGAAGGGGAACAACGCCTGAGGAGCACGGGCTAGCGCATTACGAACATGCGCCTCGTCCATAATGGGGAAGTGACGAAGAGAACGCGGGAACGTCTTTCCGTCCTTGTCCTTCTTCCCTCCAGGCTCAATGTAAGCAAAGTCGCTGTCCGGAAGGTCGTTGATGTCAGCAACCGGGACAGCAGCGTGCTCAATGGCGTTAACCTTTTCAACATCATCAATCTTTTCGCCATCATTGGTCTCTTCACCAGTGACTACGTCAGTATCTTCGTCATCGTGCTGAACTACATCGGTAGCACCCTTGGCTGCCTCAGCAACCATGTAGTAGAGCACGTTCTTCTGCTCATCATTCATCGTGTCAAAGATGTCCTTGACTGTCTTTTCCGTTGCGCCAGTCATAGCAGGATCAGCTTGGGACAAAGAATCTTCGCTAGTCGACAAAGAAGCTTCATCAGTCGCAATAGCTTCAGCAAGCATGTAGTTAACAACTGACTGCTGGTCTTCAGTGAGGGAGTTGTAAACTTCCTCAGGATTCAAATCAACCACGGGGGCTCCTTGAGTATCTTCGTGCTCGAGTTCGAGCCCGGTATAGATGATAGCCTCATCATCAACAACCTCAACGATATCACCGTGCATCATGTTGATGTTGTCAATAAATGCTCCCGGATTTGCACCTGACAGAACGAGACTGAGCTCACGGATATCTCCATGAATAACGTTCTGCCCTTGCTGGGTAAGGCCGGTTGCATAGATAGACAATGCCGTGATGTCCTTGTGCTTTACAAGGGTCTTAGCGTTGTCTCCTGATGGAGAATCATTGAAAAAGCCATAAGCATAGACCCCATCCTTTCGATTCTCCAGAATCGCATGTCCAAGAATATTTACCGGTTCACTGTGCTGGTGCTGCCAAACAAGAGGAACTGTCAGCCCATTGTTGTGTGCGAATGCGTCAGCCAAAATAGTTCGTCCATCAGAGCACTTGAGCCCGTTCTTCGTAGCGTAGCCGCTGAAATCTGCTTCCATTTTGAAGATCTCCTTTCCTTCTAATTAAGTTTTGACATAGGTGTGTCTGGAATAGGAACTGACTTTGAAAGTGGAATCCCCTGAGAAGGAAGAATCTGCTTAGGAACCATTGGTGAAGCAATTCTTCGCACCGGTGATGGTGCTGGAGTTGGCACTGGAATCGGAATGTTCTTGTTAATAAGCTTGTCTGCGTTCGGGTCCTTTGCTGGAGAGAAACCAACAATTGCTCGGACTTCGTTAGAAGACAAGATCTCATTACGTGTCAACTTGTCTGCAATCTCTGCAATGTCAGTAACTGCCACCAACTTGAACGGATCTCTGAAGAATTCGATGGATTGGAACTGCGTCCTGGCTGTCTTAGTCAAGAACGTTCGCTTCAACCCCTCAGCAATAGCTGCAAGGATAGGTTCAATCGTACGATTGTGGTAGTTAATCATGGTCTTTTCATCAGCAGTCCCATCAAAGATTGCTGCGGTTAGACCAAGTTGACCATACAACATGCTCGTAAGAAACTGGATCTGAGTGAGCAAGTTGTTCTCTGTTGGCCTGTTCAGCTGAGTGATCCGTTCAGTACCATCAGTGTAAGCGATACCGTACTGCGATCCCTTTAGTTGAACCTCAATGTCTTTTCGACGTTGCTCTGCCTGTTGCCTCCGTGCGTCTGACTTGATGACGTACGGAAGTTGGATGATTAGATCAAGTTTTCCTGAACTAGATGCTTCATCAACTGAATCCAGAAGATTGAGCTTTCGGATGAGTCGTTGAAGTGTTGAATTTGGCTCATTCATTACGGTGTAGAGTGGGTTCTCAATAATGGCAACAGAAGACTTGGCAAGAGTAAGTTCTTCTCTCCTGCCAGTGATGTCGTTGTAGAGACTTACTCGAACAAATCGTGGATACCACTGTACGACTTCTCCTACACGCAGAGTATTGACATCGTATCCACCACTTGTAGATTCTGGATTGATCGAGGTGTCAACAGGAACAATTACAGCAACACCTTTATCGAAAAGCGACATGACAACATCTTGACGAAAAGCTCGAGCTGCCTGGTCGATATTAGCTTCGAGAGTCAAACAATTGTTAAGACCACTATCGATCGTCTCTACATATCTTCTATTCTCATCTAGACGAACATGCCGCATGCTTACTGATGCAACGTCAAGTGCTAGACGAGTATAGATCGACGAAACAATAGAACGCTCATTTGAGAAACGAAGTTGTGTAGCGTATGGGCGTGTGCCGTAACTCATTCCCATGCTATACGGTTGGGCACGATATGGATCTTTCTGATCCATAAAAGCATTCCAACTATGCCGAAGTCTAGAAACTAAAGTCATAGGTCACCTCCCTTCGCTTATTGGTAAATATCATAACCTAAAAATTACTTAGATTATTTTTTAATAGTTTTCTTAGTGACACGACTACTAGTAGTTCCACCAACTGGGTTGTTCATACTATAACTATTAGTGGTGGTAGTTTTTGAACCCATAGGATTCTTAAAAATCTTTTTTAGAAGCTTGTCAACACTGCCTGGCTTAGTTGTAGTAGTAGTGACAGGTTTTTTACCAGTAACAGTATTAGTAGAAGTAGTTTTAGACCCAAACAATCCTTGCAAAAAGGACTGAACCTTATTAGGCTTAGGACTATTCAAAAGCTTTGGATCTACTGTAAGATTTGTTCCTGGATGTGCCTTCTGCAACTTAGCCAAATTTTGGGCTTGCTCTGGCGTCAACTTAGGTTTTGGCTTTGTCTTATCCCACTTCATGCCCTTGATGCCAAAGTGAGCAAGAAAATTCTCTACTGGATCAGTCTCATCATTAGGCACAAACGTCTCCTATTCGAACG
>QGNH01000284.1_pt1 | contig 14813 bp, 22 predicted proteins | sample 1735481 | NCBI WGS metagenome assembly QGNH01 (sample SAMN09239004, study PRJNA386568) | Viral metagenome, whole genome shotgun sequencing project. | reverse complement strand
TCCCGCTGATCGTCCCGCCGCCTCCTCCCGTACCGCAGACCCATGTATTCGTGGAGGTCTGCCAGGTGGGCACTTGGCCATTGGTACATCCCGAAGGAAGCTGCCCCGGGTAAACGATAACCCCCGCTGCCCAAGCCGGGGATGCAGTGAACAGGAGCAGGGCCAAAATTAAGAATATCCCCTTTTTCATTTCTACCTCCCGCTCTGATAGAAAGCGTCTGGCCGGTAAACGATATCCACCGTCACGCTCCCGATCAGGCCGCTCACTCCATCAAGAACGACCGTGGCCGTTTCCTGCTCGACCAACGGGGCCTCTTCGGTCGGATAGATGGTGTAGTAATAAATCCCCGATCCGGACTTGACGAGGGCGCCTTGCGACATCAGCGCAATTCCGTCTTTGTTGTAAAGCGTCACGGTGGCCGAAGGGTTGTTCGTCCAGACGGGGATGCCGACGTAAAGGCAGATGACATCACCGAAAAACACTCCGGCGTTTTGACTGATCTTGAGCGAAGTAGCTGTTAGGCTGCTCGCCGTGAAAGGAAGAACGATGCGTGGCACCTGTTTGGCCATCTTACCCTCCTTGTTGTGCTGGCCCCGTCGGGGCTGTTCTCGTATCCACTCCCTGCGTCGGGTTGCCCGCGGCATCAAGCCGTTGTTCTCCCGGTGCGGGAGCGTGTTCCTTTTCCGCTCCCGGCAAAGGCTTCACCATATCCTCTTCCGGAATCAGCTTGTCAACGTCCAGGTGCATCCTTTTTGCCGTCTCCTGCTGGAGGTATCTCCGCCCCTGCATCCCCTGGATCTGAGCATCAATCGGGTTTGCGGTAGTCCGCATGAACTCCGTCAGGCGTATGGCCTCTTGCTCTTTTGCCATCACTATCTGAGATCCTCGGGCCACGATCTTCACGTCCCCGATATATTCAAGGGCATCGTCCAGATCGAAGTTGTCCCAATAGAGCGCCATGATCGAGGGCTGGATGATGTACTCGTCAAACTCCCCCATCACGTCCTCGATGCCCACNNACCCCACGCTCGCCGTCCCCAGGAACATGGAGAGTCCGGAAGCCGTCGTCGTTGCCCCGCCGCCACTCCTCTCCCCATGGGCTGCTCCCATGACCCCCGACCCGGAATCGGTATCGTCCTTAAAGGACTTGAAAACCGTCAAAAGCTCTTGAGCATGCATTTCGGGCTGGTAGAATTCCAGGAGCTTCTGATCCCCTGTCTGAAAGAGCTTGCGGACGAAGGGCCAAATCTTCCAAGGAGTGATCTTCGTGGGAGGGGCGCTCCCGGGGGGAAGGGTTCCTGTGTCAAAGGCTACCTGGGGTCCACTGGCCATCCCAATATTATTCTGCAGGGCCCGTGCCGCTTGAGCGCAAATTTGCTGCGAATCAGGGATCGCTTCCGGGAGTCCCCTGCCCCAGAAGGCCCCCTTCTCTCCGATGTATGAAGCCTTGTAGTAGGGCTTGAGCCCCAGGGGGTTCTCGTTGATCGTTACCTTGAGTACCCACCGGTCAATCAGCAGCACGACGACGTTGTAATCGAAGTCCTTGTCGATCTCTTTCCCGAAGACATCGGCAACGGTTTTCCCGTCCGTGAGTTTGCTTTGCGCCCAATCGATCAGCTTTTGGCCGGAAATGGCATCATGGTACTCTAGGGCCTCGATCTCGTCCCAATCGTAATATTGGGAAACCTCGACTCCTTCCGCCCTCTTCCGCTCGACATCTTTGGTGCTCCAGGTCCATTCGTGAAGGGAGGCATCGTGGTAGTGGGCCAGAACTTCCCGGATGGCCTCCTCATCGAAATACTCCATGTCGATCATGTTCTGGATGTCGGTTCGTTTGTACCGGATTCGCTCGATGAGGCCGCCCTTGTTGATGTCGGAAACCCCCGGGAGAGGGAAGATATCGAAAGGGCTGGGAGCCTCCCATTCGGGGATGATCTCTTCCTTCACCCCGGCGATGGCCTTCCCGGAATTGGACGGTTTGAGCGTCCGGACTTTTTTCTTCCGGTAGACTGGCCCCTTGAGGATACAGGCCTTCAGCTTTATGAAGTCCTCGACCGCATCGTTCATGGCGCGGTAATACCCGCCCTCGATGAGCTGGTCCTCGAGCTTGTCCTCCATCATCTTCGATTTCTGTTGGGCCATTTCTTTTTGGATGGACAGGAATTTCTTTTTGAACTTGGGGACCATCTCCGTGATCTGCTGCTGGAGCTTATGGGGGTCGATGTTCTGCCCCTGCCCGGACGCGAGCTGCTCGGTGTACCATTTCTGCACTTCCCCCATCATGGTCATCTCGGCCGCCCTCTCGGCTTCCGGGGTGAGGGTGGGGACTGGCGTGGGCTCGATCGTCCAGGGCTTTTCTTTGAACACCTTTCGGATGACTGCGATGGCGGCCCGGCACTTCCGGTCTGTGATGAGCGGGTAGATGTCAGACCCGAGCTGTTGGATGGCCGTGAGTTTGTCGGGCTCATAAACTCCCCGGATCTGATTCAAGTTTTTTACCATCTGCTCATGGATGAGGTTCTTGTCCCAGACGGCCTTCTCCCAGGCCTGGCGGACATGGGCAGCGAGCTCGTCTTTGAACACAGGGGTGAGCTCGGAGGTTTCGGCAAGATCCTTCTCGTGAAGGGCTTTGTCTTGGGTCTTTTTATCTATGTCGGCGTTCGTCTCTCGATTGATGATTGCCATTATGTCCAAGCCTCCGTGGGCAGGTCTTTAGTCTGGGTTGCCGCAGCGGCCCCCTGTCCCACCGGGTCGGCAGCCTCAAAGGAAGCGAGAACGTATCTCAGGCCGTTGATCGCCCAAAACTTCTCCGTCGCATAGCCTCGGATTTTGAGATCGTCCGTCTTGATTTCCCGGAGCTGGGAGCGCACGATGGAATCTTTTGGAAGCGTGAGGCCCCCTTTGATCTCCCGCAGCCACTTGGCGATGATTCTTTCCCCCTGGATGAAGTTGTCGGCGTAGGGCGCCGGCCGGAGAACGAACTCCTGGGAGGATCTTTCCTGTCTCCAGAACATATCGACCTGCTCGATGAAGGAATGATTGCTCGAAGAAAAGTCCGTCCAGACCTCGACGGCCTGATATAGTCCCATGCGGTCGAAGATGGTCTGGAGAAGCTGGAAGGTCGTTGTGAAAGAGAAGTCTTCGAGGAGGCGGAGCCCCCGGTGGCCGGTAACCAGTCTGCGTTGCTCCTGGCCCACAAGGCAGAAATAGCCACCGGGATTGCTCCCGCTGGGTGCAGCCAACCCGCACCGGACGGAGCGGATTGGGGTCTTGATATGATCTGCGTCCTCGATCTCGATGTAGCCAGGGAAATAATTGACGAGGAACGCAGCCGGGGGCTTTGCGGTCACAAGGCCCCCTATTTATGCCCTTTGCGCTGGCTGTGCTTTCCCCCCATGGGCTTCGGATCGGCCTTGCTCACGTTGGGGTTCGGAGAATACCCCTGCCTGCCGGAAACTGTCGCGCCGCCTTTGGCTTTCGGTCCAACGTGCTTCTTCATAAGAACCTCCTGTCCTTTCTTAAAGCGTTTTCGCCGGCCCTGCCGTCCGGGATGTCCCGCCGCTGCCGGATTCGTGGCTGGCCTTCTTCGGGGCCTTGTCGCCCTTCTTGGTCACTCCGGGTGTTGCCGTTTTCTTCTTGGGCTGCACTTTCATGTTCTCACCCCCTTTCATAAGAGTTCTGGATAGAGTAGGCCTGAAGCCTGCTGAAGAGCCATGACCATGTAATTTAAAGAGTGCCTGAAGTGATCGAGCCCTAATCGCACGTACACATACCTTTTGCTTCCACTGTCTTCATCTTCTTCAAGTTTTTTTGCGGTGTTATGTAGGTGCCCCGCAAACTCCTCTACGACCTCGTTTCTTTGTGGAAGAATCATTTCACCCATCAGGATCATATTGTGGGAAGCGTCAAGGGATTCTGTGCGGTTGCAAGTCACCGTCCAATCCTCTTCATCCCACTTATACTTCCCCTTCTGGAAGTCGCGGTAGAAGTTCATGAAGACCCGGCCGCTGTGCCGATTGGCAAACTCCCGGGCGTTCCGGATCTCCGGCTGGGCGTCCACCACGGCCAGGGCCACGTTGAAGTTGCTCATCAGCTTGTCCAACTCTTTCCATTCCTTGTAAACCCCCAGGTGGACGATCTTCCCTTTTTTCTGCTCGGCCTTTTTCCCGATGACCACATGGAGGTCTTTGCCTTGGTCCACCCCCATGTAGCATGGTCCCTTGTCGGAGGAGGCGTTCGGTTCGCTCCCGCACAGGGCCAGGACCTCTTCCACGCTCAGGCGGTTTTCGGCTTCAACGTAAGCGATCCCCAATTTAAGATTGTAAAAGTTCTTTAGGCTGTTCGTTGTCCTGAAGGCCTCCATGATCTTCTTCGGACTGCTCGCGGGGTATGCGGAAAAGAGTTGGGAATACTGATAGCCTCTCTTCTCCGTGACTCCGGGCTTCTTGGCCACCCATTGACCGATGGAGGGATCCAGTTCCTTCCCACACTTCACGCAGGCCCGGATCACTTCCCCGTTTTTCTTGGTGACAAAGCATTTCGGGAATTCATCGAGGAGGTTGTGGTAGGAATTGCAATGCTCGCATTTCAGGAACCAAAACCTTTGGTCGGTTTCCTGAAACATCTTGTCCACGCCGTAGTCTGGAAGAGTCGGGTTCGAGAGCATCTCCACTTCCCCACCGAACTCAGAATGGGCCATCCTCTCCAGGGCCCACTCTACCATGTTCTGCGGGGCCTCGTCCAGCTCGTCGAAAATAACGTAGTCCACGGGGATCGATTTTAAGCCGACCTTGCTGTTCATCCCGCGAAGATACACGAAAGCATTCCCAATGCGCTTTAGGTTCGTCTTGTCGGTGTCCTGGACCCACTGACCAACGCTATCTGGGTTATCGTCGATTAAGGGGTCCAGACGCCCTTGCGACATATCACTAACATCCGTCCGGGAGGGAAATAGGTAAAGAGCCCCCTTTAGGGCCATATAGCGGCATTTGAAAATCATTCGTAAGAGGGCTTCCAGGGTGAAGCCTCCTTGAGTGGCCTTCATGTTAACTTTAAAGGGGTGATCGTCTCTATAGATCTCTCTCAGGTACTCGTGGCGCCGGAAGGTAAAGGGAACCTGATCGACGATCAGCTTGGCCTCATTCACCCAATCATAGAAGGTGATCGCCGCATTGGGAAGGGCGTTCCCTTTGGCGATGTGCTCGACGCCCTCGAAGAAGGGCTCCCCGCAGTCCACCTTGACCGGGAGTTTTATCTTCGGCCTTCTGGTGGAGTGCGGGGTGAATGTTTCGGTGGTGCTCATATTGGTTTAGTGCGCGATATAGGCGAAAAACAAATAGAAACTGATTGTTGATCCTAAAAACCACAAGAACGCCTCGAAAAGAATCTTTTTCATTTTTCTTTATCCTTCACCGATGCCAAAATTCCTTCTGCGGTGAAACGGTACGTCCTTTTGCATAGGGCACAATGCCCACTCCATTGCAGCATACCCACCTTGCGCCGGGATAACGGGAGGTTCAGGAGGCGGCCGATCAGATTAACCTTGTGCCCCTGCGGGTCTCTCACTCTCACTCTGTGCCTCCGCCTCCCCGAGTTCGACTCCTCGTAGAAGCTCGATGATTTTACCCTCCCGGGCAATCTGGAAAAGAAACTCCCGTTCCGCTTCTTTCCCCAGGGAATTCTTGGTCGGGACGGCGAGGATGTCTTCAAGGATCTTCCGCCGGCGGGAGCCCAGGCGATAGTACCTGTGGCGAAGTTGCTTGAAGAGGGCATCGTCGGGGTTCACGACTGCATAAGAAACTTGTGCTCCGTTCATAGCGACTTCGCCCTCCCGTCCTTTTTGTGATGCGGCGGACCCGCAACGGTCGTACCCCCTCGAGGCCCCTTCTTGCTAACCACATCGACATTCAAATATACGTCCGGCCTTCCCGGGGGGTGAATGGTCCGGACCTTCTTTACTTTTCCTCGGCCTTTTGTCGGCATGGGAATATCCTCAGTTCGGCTTTGGGGGGAACACTTTGTTCCCGGGAATCCTTTGCGGTCCCACTCCGGGGAGGACGATGCCGCTCTTCCCGGCATTAAACTGTTCGGTTGCCCGGACATAATGGCCGAGCATGGCCGGGGACACTTCGTCCTCAAGGATAACATCGACCTCGGGAGCCGGGAACTCTTCGTTTTTGGTGTACTGATACATGCTGGTGAACTGGATCTTGGTCCCCTCGTAGGAGCAGGTCAAGGGCCGCTTCCAGTATTTCCGATTCGTTCCCTCCCGAATGAACTCTTCGGCAATGACCAACTGACCGCTTGCGAGAAAAAATAATTTAACCATCTTCTCCTCCTCCTTTTCAATCGAAATATCGGCAGCCCAAAAGGGCCATCCAGGGCTGCCACCCGAGGTTCTCGGGATATCCTTTACACCAAGCCGGCTTCCCCACTTCATGCAGCGAGCACTTATTTTCAGGGGTGAGATGCTTGCAGGGAAGCGGGAGAAACATATACGGTCCCTTTTTGACCCCGTTGCGCCCGTCCATCCAGGAAAGGTCATTTTCCACGGATGAAGAGCCGATCACCATCACCCTGCAGCATCTTCCGCAATTTTTGCAGGAGCCGCTCATTGGGGGATGAACCTCCATTCTCCGATTTCTTCCCCCTGGTTCACCGAGCGTACGCAGACCATCCGCCCCGCGAGGATGTGGGCGTGGTGAGGGATTTGGTATTCGTTATCCTGGATGTCCAGGAAGACTCTTCCGTTCACGACCAGCCCCGTCACGACGGCCCCCACGACGTTTTCGATGAGCAGGGGTCGGTACTCCTTTTCGCTGATCCGATATTGAACTATTTTCCCGATCTTTGGTTCCATGGTCTCCTCCTCCTGTTTCACGTTCAACAATTCTTAAAGGGCTTCACTCACAACGATCTGCGTCCCTTTTCCCCACCTGGCATTCGACTCGATGATCCCCAAGGTTTTCATCTGCCGGAGCAGTTCATTCTTATCGTGCCGGCATTGGTTCTCGATCCGGGACCATTTCGCATGGGCGACCGTGTAGGGATACCCCATGGCCATGTCTTTCCGCTCTCCCAGCTCGTGAACCTCGATGAATCGGAATTCCGAATGGGGCAAAGTATTATCAAGCCAGATGTGGTTTTCGGGTACATATCCGTACACGGCATCATGGCCGCCAGAACAAAATCGAGGGTCTATCGCCGTCCGCACTTTCTTCCCGTCAACAATCCAGACCTCAAGAGGGCCAACCCTTCGCCGCATGTTTATTTCAGGATTCACCGCCCCGATCTTGCGCGATCCTTCAAAGGTTGTCCGGTGACGTTCTCGACTCTCCACCCGGATCCCCGCGGCTTCAGCCCGGGAGTAAGACATCCCCTGGGCCATCAGTCGGTTCTGCTCCAGCATGTTCTCGATGAAGAAGCGATACTCCTCGGGGTTGCTTCCCACTTCGATCCAGAGCTCATTTGGGGGGATGATGTTTTTGAAGTCGGGGTGAAGTGGCTGGGCGAAGTTGGTGAATTCCGGCTGGAGGTACTTGCGGACGAAAGCCCCGTCAACGCTCCACACAAAAAAGGGCCTGATCGTTTCGATCAGCTTGATCCAGGGCTTCTCGTTGAAATGCGAATGTGCTTCTGAGCCGTCTGTCGTCACGCTTCGTCCTTCTACTGGTGGGGTGCAAGAACTTCAAAAACACAATCCGTGGTGTCTATTTTGGAAGGTACGAGATTTTTTTTATCTTGTCAAGTTTTTTTCTTGACAAACTCTTTGGGGTCAAGATAAAATGCCGACACTTGGGACAGTCCCGCCAGGGACGAAGCGATGGGAAAATCAATCATAAAAAAAATATTCTACCCCGCCCGCAGCCTCTATCCCAATTCCTAGCGGGATGCCCACCCTGCTAGATCATCGCGGAGGCTGCGGGCATCTTTTTCGAAGGGCCTGCTCATGGCTCCAGATCAAGAAAGACCCGGCCATTCCAGATTCTCAAATCCATCCCTAAAAAACCAATCAGACGCCGAGGCCCTCTCCATTCTTAACAAAGAAGCGGAAGCGATGGAGTGGTGTTTTTGCGTTTGCCAGCTCACGGAATTCATGTCGAAGGGGTGCGAGGTCCGTAGGCCTTGCCCTAAATTCAAAAAGGAGGAGGAGAAACGAAATGGCAAAAGCAAAAGCGGAAGCAGAGCCGAAGGAAACCCCGCCGGCGAGGGACGTTGAAATCACGCCCACTTCAGAGCATCTCAAAGTTTTACTCACCGTCGCTGATGTGAACGAACGGGCGAAAGACCTTGCCCGCAAGACCTCCGAGGCCGCCAGCCTGACCGAGGAGTTGAAAGAAGTGGCTTCGGATTTCAAGTCCAAGATTCTCGGCCTGCAGACCGAAGCGGCGCGGATCTCCGAGGAGATCAACCGCGGGTGGATTTACAAGAACGTCCCTTGCCAGGAGACCCGGGACTTCAATCTGGCGACCTGTAGGGTGGTGCGTCTGGACACGTGGGAGGTCGTTCGGGAGCGGGCCCTCACGGCCGATGAGCTGCAGCCGAAGTTGATTCCCGAAGAACCTAAGACGATCGAGGATCCCCAGGGGGCCGTGGGATTGAACGAAGGGAAGCTGCCTCCCGGGGAAAGCGCGAACTGATTCCATGAGGGGGAACGGAAATAAAACGAACCCGACAGATAAACCCTGGCCGGGTTATACGCCGGGTGTTGGAAAACTGTTCCCCCTTCGAATTTTAAAGGAGGAGTGATGTCAATAGCAGAAATGATCGGCAAAGAAAATATCGCCAAGGGTCGGTACTGGAGACTTCCCTGGTCCCTCGTTTTAGGATGCACTCGATGTTCTCCGGGGTGCGATCACTGTTGGGCGCTGGCGATGGAGAAGCGGTTTGGAGGGCGCGAAGATGATTTTATGCCGGGACAATTTCATCCAGGTGAAGTTAGGGTTCACCCCGAGCGCCTTGACATCCCCCTGAAGCGCAAGAAGCCGACCGTCTGGGCCATTTGGAATGACCTTTTTCATAAGGATGTTCCTTGGCGGTTTGTGGACGATGCTTTGGCCATAATGGGATGTTGTGAATCTCCCGATATGAGAAAGCATATATTTTTGGTTCTCACCAAGAGGTCCCAAAGAATGCTTAATCACGCTCGACATAGACAGGAAAATTGTATGGTGTGGCCTCCGAATGTATGGGCTGGCGTCACCGTCTGCAACCAATCCGAAGCCGACGAGAAAATCCCCATTATGCTTCAGATCCCCGCGGCGGTGCGGTGGGTGAGCATTGAGCCGATGCTGGGGCCGATGGACATTAAAAAATATCTATGCAGCCATGCTAATTGCGAGGATTGGGGCCTTTGCCATGGTAATCACCGAAACCTCTGTGCTCAAAACGGAATGATTTCGTGGGTCGTCCTCGGTGGCGAGACCGGACTAGGTGCAAGGCCGATGCACCCCGATTGGGTAAGATCTGTCAGGGACCAATGCCAAGCAGCAGGGGTGCCGTTCTTTTTTAAGGGAATGTTACTTGACAAAAAGAAAAAAACCTTGTATCTTGATGGTAGAACTCATTTGGAGGTGCCGAATGCCATACAAGGACAAGGAAGTAGCGAAGGTAAAAAGCAGAGAGCGTAAAAAAAGATGGATAGAAAAAAGACGTTCATCCGATTGGGTTGACGGAAGGGGAAGGCACGAAAATCACGCAACAGGGGAAAAAGCCGGAAGATGGAATAAGGGGAAACTATACACTTCAAGAAGATATGTTCTTGTAAGAGTTAAAAAAAATCATCCCCTCCATTTAGCCAATGGATATGCACTTGAACACAGAATGGTTATTTCTAAACATCTCGGTAGATGGATAAAATCAGATGAGCATGTTCATCACATTAACGGGATTCCAGACGACAACCGAATTGAAAATCTTGTTTTACTTACCAAGGGTGATCACAACAAAAAACACATGGAAGAAAGAAGAGATCCAAAAACAGGAAGGCTCATTTGACGGCCGTACCTGGGATGACCTCCCGGCGGAGAAAACGCCTTGACTTATTTTTTGGGGTTTCATAGAATGGCGGTGGGAGACGAGAGAGTGGTGGTAAATCCAAAAAAATTCCAAATCGCAAGCCGGGCCCAGGAGGTCTCCCAACCTGCCTTCGGGCCATCACTCGCCTGGGTCCGGTGAGCGAGATTGGAGTTCTAATGTCTGACCTTTCCTATTCAAAAAAACTCAAAGACCCGCGCTGGCAGAAGAAGAGGCTTGAAATCCTTGAGCGGGATAGATGGGCCTGCCGGGAGTGTTTGGATGAAGAGAAAACCCTTCATGTGCACCACTTGATCTACCTTTCGGGTTTCGATCCGTGGGAGATTCCCGATGGTTTTCTATTGACTTTGTGTGAGGATTGCCACGACCAATTCAAGGGATTTCGGGATGAAGATGGAAACGCAAATTCTCTTTTAAGCGACCTGTCTGCCTTCCTTGATGCTTTTTGGAAATCTGGTTTTCATCCCGGAGATCTTCTCCACCTGGGGTATGAATTTTTTAAGATGTCAGAAAAAAACGAAGGAAGGAATGGTCGTAGGGTGGTGGGATTTTCTATAAAGCCAAAATACTTGGTGAAAAAATGCCCAGGATAAGATACCTAAAACCAGATTTTTTCACGGACGAAGATTTAGCTGAACTCCCCATGGAAGCTCGTATATTTTTTGCAGGACTTTGGTGTCACGCTGACAGGGCGGGGAGGCTAGAAGATCGTCCAAAATATTTAAAGGCCATGATTTTTCCCTACGACAAAGTTGACCCTGAAAAAATTTTAGACCTCCTTGAGCGTCCCAAAAAGTCTGGCCGCCCCTTCATCCAGAGATATTCAAACGGATCAGATCGCCATTACATCCAAATAGTTTCCTGGGATCATCACCAAAAGCCTCACCACACGGAAAAAGATTCCGAAATTCCCGACCCCCCAGAAATTCCCCCAGACCCCCTAAAAGAAATAGAAAAAGGGATGGGGATGGGGATGGGGATGGAAAAGCAGCTCAACCCGAGTACTGAGTTAAATAACGTAGATTTAACGGTTAAAAATACGTTAAAAAATAACGCCTTGAAACCTTATGGAGAATTTAAAAACGTATTTCTGTCTCCTGATGAAATGGACAAATTGACAAAAAACCTCGGACCGGAAGCCACATCTCAAGAGATAGAAAACCTTTCAAGGGGAATAGAATCAAAGGGTTATAAATACAAAAGCCATTACGCTACCATCTTGAACTGGCATCGAAGACACCTTCAAGAGCAATCCAAAAAGGAGGATAAGTTCTTATGATTACAGAAGAAAAGTTCTTAGAAGAGATAAAGCATGTCGCCCACATGCGGCTGATAAACATCCCCGTGGCGGCCGCCAAAGATGTCTTCGATCGGTTCTCCTCCTTCGAAGAGGAGGATCTCCGGATGGCTTGCGAATCGATCACCTTATCGGAAGATAGATTTGACTTCTCAAAGCTATGGCGCGTCATGTCCAATAAAAGGGCGCAGCGTCTTGAAAGCGAATCCACGGAAGACCACATCTCCGAAGCCCGGGCGGCCGCTCGTTTCTTCGACGAGAACAGATTCGCCGGCGAGTGCACCCGGGAGTCATGCCGAGGATGCCCCAGGATAAAAAACCCCAAGGTGGATGGATGCGAGGTCCGCAGCAAGGAGTGGTTGAAAAATATCAACACCCTTCTGTCTGTCGAAAATAGACCGAAGGGTGAAGGAAAACAAATGGCCGAGGACATAATTCACTACATGAAAAACGAATTCATGGGAGGGATAAGTTGAGGCTCATAGACCTTTTTTCCGGCATCGGAGGATTCTCCCTGGCGGCCGAGTGGTGCTGGGGCGCCGACCTTGAGATCGAGGCCTTTGTGGAAATCGACCCCTTCTGCCAAAAGGTATTGGCTAAAAACTTTTCAGGAGTTCCAATTTATGACGACATCAAAAAGATTCAGTGGGTTGTTGCCGAGTCCACGGGCGCGAATGACGGGAGATATTTCAGAGAATCGCAAGCAGGACAAATTCCCGAACCTGGAAACGGTTCTAAGCCGAACCCTTCTTCCAACCCCGAGAGCGAACAAATTGACTCCGCAAAGCCGGGAGGACTTCACCCCGAACCTAGCATGGAGGTTAGAACATCCCGAATCGACCTCCTCACCGGAGGCTTCCCCTGCCAGCCTTTTTCCTGCGCCGGGAAGAGAGGAGGCGCAGAGGATGACCGCCACCTCTGGCCGGAGATGCTTAGAACGATTCACGAGGTCAAGCCCAGATGGGTCGTGGCAGAAAATGTTCCCGGACTCCTTACTCTGCAAGACGGACTGGTATTCGAGGGAGTGTGCGCTGGCCTGGAAGCTGAAGGTTACGAAGTTCAGCCGGTTATTATTCCAGCTTGTGCCCAAGGTGCGCCGCACAGAAGGGACCGGGTTTGGATTGTTGCGAAGTCCACAAGCGGGGGATGCGGATCACGGGGGACCGAATGCGAGGGACAGCTCGGGGCACCCTCACTTGACCAGTCAGATTGCCATGCTCCCGACACCGAAAGGAACACCGAGCGGGCCGGATTATGCCAGGAAGATCCAGGAGGGAAGTGGAGGGGACGACCTGGAAACGAAACTTGGCAAGAACACTGGTATGAAGTTGCAACCCGCCTTTGTCGAGTGGATGATGGACTACCCCGAGGGATGGACCGAGTTAATCGACTGAAGGCTTTGGGAAATTCCATTGTCCCTTCCGTGGCTTACCAGATATTCATGGCCATAAAAAACACCGACAAGGAAAACAAGACCCTAGACACTTACCCTTTTCCGGGGAGAAAAACTCAATGGCACCCCCTTTCCGCTTGATGGCGGGGCATGTTTGAAGGCCGTCTCAACCCACTTTTCCGGTAAACCAGAAAGGAGAAACCCAAAATGGACGCCTTGACTCTCAAAATCAACCGCAGGCTCGTCGAGAAGGAGTGCTGCAATCACCAGTTCTCCGGACCAAACGACATCTCCCACCACTGTTGGGCCATGGAGGTCCGGAACAAAGGCCGCTGCCTATACTTTTCTGAACCAGTCCAAGACTGCAATTTTTTTATCGGCGCCGTTCAGCCCCTCCTGTCCAAAAAGAAACCGAGAGGGGGGTAGGGGGGAGAGTGGAAGTGTAGTTGTAAGTCTTTCTTAATTGTGATAGACAGAAATCAAAAAAAAATAAAAAGGGTCCCTTTTCTTGAAACCAAAAAGGCAGGAAGAAAGTTCTAAAATGAAAAGTCCTGGGTTTGTAAAAGATCTAAAATCGAAAATGAAAAATGGGAAACTCCGCGGGAGGGAGGTCATAAATAATCTCGGGGCCAAGGAAGCCGGGGGGCCGTCGGCGACTATGGGGAGTGCCAGGCCTCCGGGGTCCGCCGGCTGGGGGTAAGGAAGATCAAAGCGGAAAATCAAAATTTCATTTCAAGAGGCTTGCCCCATCCAGGAGAACACAGGCGACCCGGTGATGTCGATGGTACGCCAGGTGGTTGGACTGGTCTGGGAAGGCCATGAGGTTGTTGAATTCATTATGGGAATCATCTCCATCCTTGTGATGAGAAACAAATCCTTGGTTTTTGCCGAACATCCGGGAAACATACGTCCGGAGAATTGCCCGGGCGATCCGTTGGCCTTGTCTCCATGGCTTGTACTCTCCATCGCGGATGTACTCAAAGTAACATTTGGTGGAGCAGAAGCGGGCCTTCCTGCCCCGGCAGGTGGGGAGGTCGAATGTTTCCCCGCAGTTCAGGCATTCAACCTTCATGTGCCTTCCAATGGCCTTGCTGGTGTCGTATCCAGCCAGGTTCAAGAATTTCTTAATCCCTCCCCGGCTAAAGCCGACCTCCTTGGCGATCATGTTGCAGGAATAGTGCTTTTCCTCGAAGAGTGTTACGACCTTTTCCTTTACCAAATCTGTCATTCTGGGCATGGTGTCAACCTCCTCCTTTTATTTAGTAAACATAGTTTAAATCAAAGTAAACATCTTGTCAAGAGAAATATACACAGAAAAGAAGGACGGAATAGTTATTATCAGCCGTTCCAGGGAGACATCGGTATCTTTCCCCTTCCTTGGTCGTTATCTCTCAACCTCGGGCCAGCCAGGGCCGATTACGTGCCATTCCTGGAGGTGTTCACCATGACAAAATACGCGATTAACTCACCTGTATGAAAAACCCTTCACTAAAGTGTATGGATTTTCCTTCACTGTGTCAGGAATGCAACAATGGGTGATAATCAAGCGACGAATAAGCCCCGGGACCAGAAAGAGATAGCGAAAAGGATTCCGAGGCTTCCTGGGGGTGGTCCATTTGCGCCAAAGCCGGAGAATGTTCTCAGGATGGAGGACATCATAGAGGGCGACCACTTAGACACCATGAGGCAGCTTTTAAAGCTGAACGGGCAGGCACATGAGCTTTTAAGAAAGTCACTCAGGCAAAAGGGGGGGGATAAGGTTCTTGCGGTGCGGGTGATGGCGGAGATACGGCAGCAATTAGAATTTCAACTGAAGGTCTACTCTACTCTGTACGATCTTGTGGCCCATGCAGAATTCCAGAGGGACGCTTTAATTGAGATTGAAGCGGTGTCCCCCGAGGTCAAGGAACGTCTTGTGGCTCGGTTAAGGGAATGGCGTTCAAGACGGGCAGCGGCCGGTTTAAAGAATTTTTAAATCTTTTAATTTCGGTGCATAAAGATTAAAGATGAAATCCTTCCTGAAGTCTATCAAACTGTAAAGTTGTAATCATTCCTGACAATTCTCATTTTAGTATTAAACCCACCGA
>QGNH01000728.1_pt4 | contig 14828 bp, 11 predicted proteins | sample 1735481 | NCBI WGS metagenome assembly QGNH01 (sample SAMN09239004, study PRJNA386568) | Viral metagenome, whole genome shotgun sequencing project. | reverse complement strand
GCATCGATAGAAATAACCGGAGTGGTTGTGCCGGTTGCCACATCGATTTGATTTGTGGTGCCGGTCACATTCGTTACCGTGCCTGTGCCGTATCCTCCACCGCCCGGCACACTGAACGCGCCTGTTCCATCCAAGTATTTTGTTGCATCAGCCGGAATTGTGATCGCTGTTATAGCAGACGTACCGTTGCCCTTCAATATGCCGGTAAGAGTACCAGCACCTGTACCTCCGGAGTTCACCGCAAGATTCGTATTGAGTGAGAGTGCATTGAGTACTCCGTTACCGTTCGAGCCGATAGACCACGCACCTCCTGTCCCGTTTATATCCGTATTCGTCGAACCGCCTGAAACATTGAACGCAAGTCCGACATCCGCACCTGTCGCGTCAGGACCAGTGAACGCTCCGCTTAGTGTGAGCGCGAAACCCGTCTTAGTTAGTGCGGTCGTAGTGGTATTTGTGATGGCATCACTAAATGAGTACATTGTAGCACTCGCAGTACGTGCGCCGGTTGAACTCGCTGTGATCGTTGCACCGGGAGCCGTGCTTGCTACAGCGAGCGCAGTGGCTCCTGCAATAGAGCCAGCATTCGTAATACCGCCGCCGCTTACATTGAGTTGGCTCAAAGTCATGCGGCCCGTATTCGTTACGAACCAGTTAGCGGACGTGCCCGAAACATCCAACGGCGTTGTACCACCTGCAACATTTAGCAGCAATCCGATATTCGTTGCGCTCGTCCCAGTCCATGCGGCGTTTGAAGTCAAAGCGAGTCCCACTCTCTGAATACTCGCCGTGCTGCTGGTTGCGTCGTTATTGATGCTCGCTTCAATTAGTCCAGTGGTCACTGCGGCGGCACCTGCCGTGATGTTGAAACCCGCGCTCGTTTGCGGTGGCACGTATCGATTCTCGATGAAGCTATTGGAAGCGGGTATATTCTGGAGCAATGCGAGTGTGCCGGATGAATCTGGGAGATTCCATGTGTCAACGCCACTCCCTGCGAACATGAGCGAGCCGGTAGAACCCATGAGAAGATTCGCGGCCAGAGTTGTGATTACTCCTCCTGCTGTTATTGAACTATTCGATACGAACGAACCATCACTATTGATTCGAGCGACAAGCAACGTGTTATTCTGCCATTCTTGAATATGAGCGGAAGAACCGCTTGCATCGTTGACTGTAAGCGGGACTACTCCGAATGTAGTAGGTGTGATAATGTTACGAGCCGTGGTTGAAGGATTGATTATCACAGCGTCGGTTAGACCACTGCCCGGCAATGTATCCCAGACCGGAGCGCCGCTCGAAGTCTGCGAGAGGAACATCTCTCTGGCTGAAGCGTTGACCGCCATAGCCAGAACATTCGATGTGCCGTTGCCGTAGAGCGGGCCGTTCAAGGCAAGAGTAATATCACCCGTACCACCAAGATTGACCAACACCGGGACGTTCAATGCGATCGTGCCGGTCGTTGTGATGGTGCCGCCGGTTAGACCTGTTCCGGCGGTTATACTCGTGACCGTGCCGGTCGTTAATGATTGCCATGATAGCACGCCGCTTCCATTGTTTGTAAGAGCTTGCCCACTCGTGCCGTTACCGTTCGGCCAATGCCACAGGTGGCCACCATTCGTATTGGAGTCGACGATCCAACTAAGCGTATCGGCAAGATCGAGCGGGCCTTGTGGATAGAACGTAACGTGTCTTGTCTTAATCGGCGACACACTCTGCGCCGAGCATAACGCTGGGAGTAACAGCAGAAATAGTATGATATTTTTCAAGCTAATTCCCTCCAAAAGTTCGAGACTGAATCGTACCAGAACGACACGTTTTGATTTGTTAACAAATCCAAATCCTGACCATCCGCCATTTGGAAGCGATTCGCTGCGAGACTCAGAGCACTTTGATTCGGAATGACAATCGGATTCGTCCCTACGTTGACCAAAGAAATAACGCGCCCGAACGTTGTTCCACTCGCTACACCGGTCAGCGCGGCATAAGGTGAAATAGAATCGCTCGAAGTGATGCGATAGATATTGGCAATGGACAGTGCGAAATCATTCACGGTCGCAGTAATACTGACAGATACGGATGTGATCGATCCGGTTGAAGCACCGCCTCCGCCCGCTGTCGCACCCGTTCCACCTGTACCCGAAGAACCACCGCCGCCCGATTGAAATACAGCCGGTAACTTCGCGAGATAATCCGCCGTGTCCAATACACCGATCCATTGTAGCGCGCAGGTATTTTTTCCGACGTTCTGCTTCACGCTATGAAGCTCCAGCGTTCGATATGCTCCGCGAATAAATGTTCGCATCAGAAGACCGGGGCGAAGCGATTGAATATACCCGTCATCGCCACGGCAACCGATATAATCCTGATTGAGAACAATTTTCTTGTCAATGATTTCAAGGTAAGAAAGTTGTGCGAGGGCTGTATTAACAAGAAAATATCCGCCACAGAACTCATCTTTTGGCAAGCCGAACGTGGCTTCATAGCCAGATGGAAGAATGGCTGCAATGACAACGTTCGCCGTTGTCGTATCGGACGGATAGTCCCATTCGTTGGATGCGAACATCGAGGTCTGATCGGTATAGCGATTGTAGAGAAGCATCGATCCGCCGACCCATCCTCGATCCGTTGGAATGGGATTCGGCGAGACATAACGATAATCATCCTGACCCGGATTCAAATCATCTACGTTATCCGGGCGTGAAACTTTTGCGTCGCATGTGACACAAAACATTTGTCTGTCCGCGCCCACTGTCGTATCCCACCATTGTTCAATGCACTGCGATAAATCGTTGTTCGGATTATAGAACGTGTTGCCGTCGTTCGCGATATACTCTCCTTGTTTATGCGAGCGAAACGGGACAGTGAGAGCGAGCGCGTTATTCTCATCGCCCGCTATCATCGCGAGACTGTCTCCTATCGCTTTGACAGATACCCCTGTTTGTGTGACTTCGCCCGGCTCTTGTGACGAACCCGAAATCAATACGTCGTCATTGAGAGAGATGTGTGTGAATGCAAAATACGACGGAGACGGAGCGTTGAATGCACGTCGCGCTCTAAAGTACATCGTTACATCGCCATCAATATCGATCACCGCATCCATCCATGTGAATGTTTGTGCACACAAGTAGGCCACCAGTGTAAGCACGTCGGACTTCATATCGATAGTATTGGGCCATGCATATAGCAGTGGGGATGTGCCGACAAGCGGGCCGATAGATACCCCGGCAACGAACGGGCCGGAGAGGTAGACCGTGCTACCGGCAAATGAACCGGAGAGGTATGCTATGCCGCCCGTGATCGTACCTGAGAGATTCACTTGATCACCGTTGACCGGCTCTTCAAGAGAGTAGGAGCTATTGTTGGAGCGTAGAAAAATATCCGTCCCGGAAACATTGCCTTGAAAATAGAGACTCGTAAAACCAAACAGTGTTCCCTTCACATGCAAATTGCCGTCGCTAATATAGCCGCCGTCCTGAGTAAGGCTCACGTTCGCGCCATCGAACGAACCTGTCATCGGAATTCCGTTGCCAAGTAAAAAATTCAGGTTGACAAAAATAGCGCTCCAGTCGTCTACTCCGTTTCCAGCAACTTTAATAAGCGGTGCGCCCGTCGTAGGATCGTTGGATATTTTTTGCAGGTAAAGATCGAACATCAAGTTTGGATCGATCACCGCGCTCCAATTACTGCCGCCATACTCAGCGATCAACGTTGCTAAGTCAGGGATAGCGATTGATTGAATGTTCGTTGGGCTTTTTGTCCAAATATACTTGAGTACCATTCCCGTACTCGCTGGCCCGGTGTGTCCGAAATTGTTTGTCCACGGCCACGGCCCGCAACTCCCGACATAGATAGGATCGCTGTTGACCGTTCCCCAGAGCAATGTTCTGCCACCACTTTTGCCGTAAGCGAAGTCCATTATGCCGCCCGGCACATAAGCGGTTTGGCCTACGAGATATTGTCGTTTTGCATTTCGCGTGAATCGCTCAATCGCAAAATTGGCAGTGATGGAATACTCCTGCATTCGTGTGGCCGTTGCAGTGCCTTCGTTGTCGATAAGCTTGTGCGCTATCGGGATTGTAGCCGCGTCGATATCCCCGCCAAACCACACTTCAAATAACGTATTCCCGAACCAGTCATCGATCCATAGCTCATAGACCAACGTATCATCATCGAAGATTTCATCCAGTAGTGAACTGTAATCGCTCGAGAGATTGTAGCTAACGGGTACACTATTCGAGTATCCGTTGAATACGAACACGTCGTTGAGCACTACATCTATTTTCGGCACAACCGGCTGTCCGGCAATATCATGTTTTGTTCGCTCGTAATCTCCAATCGAAAGCGGGAGTAATGCTTCGTCCAAATAAATCTTCTGAGCTTCTGTGGTTGTATATCCGTTTTCATTCCCGGAATACCCCCGCATTCCTTTGTTGATTCTTATACTGAACGAGTGTCCGTCGGCACCGGGTATCGGCGGGAATATAAACTGTTTGAACGGAGTGAAGCTCACTTAATTTGTCGGCGATTAACAACGTTCTGCGATTGATTCTGACCGCGCAACAGATTGAATAATCCTTGTGCAGAGCCATAGCCGGGCTTCCCATTATTGTGTATGCCTTGCGTAAGGTCGTTGTTGCGTTCCATCAGTGCGCTCTGTCGGTTGACTGCGCGGAGTAAGGGAGTAAGGTCTTGGCCACCGCCCATATTTATCTGATGGTTAGGAATGACCATTGAGCCGGGCCGTTCGATATAAAGTTCTGGGCCGCTCTCGCCATGCCAGAACATTCCACCCGGAGAGTTGCTCGTGCCCATTGCATGACCGCCGATGTGTTTTGCTTCTGCAGCGAGGCCAACAACGGCGGCAATACTCCCGGCGGCTGCTATAAGATCGAGCGGAAACGGCATCGATTCGAATGCTTTGTAAATAGCGGTTGCACCGGCTGCAACGAATTTCGCACCTGCGGCCGCTTCGTCCGCGAGTTCGGAGACATGCCCAGAGATAACAGCCTGCGTTGCCATCTTGATGTATGACGAGACCACATTACTGGCAAGCTCCTGAACTGCATTTGTTTTTTTCTTGTCGAGGCCAAGCGAGTGGTCTATCCGCGCATCGATTATTCCGAACGCCTTTGTGTACGCTTGCGTAATCGGCCCTAAAAAATATGCCGCCTGCTCCTGTTGAACTTTGCGTTGTGCGTCAGCACCCTGCTTGGCAATAGCGAGCATCTTGCCGGTGTGATTGGCTTCCATCGAAAGCTTCACGCTGTTGCCCATAGCCACGTTCGCGAGATCGTCCTTTCGGTCAACCTGCTCTTTCGCGTAACGCGCATCCTCTTCTTGCAGCGCAATGGCATTCTCTTGCGCGGCAATTTCTTTCGCATGGTTTCCTCGAAGAGACTTCAGTTCTTCGAGCTGAGACTTCATGTCCGTAAGTTCCCGAGCGGCCGCTTCTGCTTGTAAGCCCTTCTTGATCGCTTCGGTCTGCTTGGCTTCCTCAACCATATGAGTACGCTCTAAATCGGCGATAGCCTTTTGCGTGCTCTCGGTATCACGTCCGAACTGCTGTTCCAATGCGAGCCGGTCACTCAATGCAGCGAGTTTAAGTGCATAAGATTTATCGGCGATTTGTTTCTCCGTTAGATTTTCTTTTACACCCTGAAGCTCTAAATCATCGAGAGCCTCGGCGTTACGAACGTCAGAATCTTTCAACGCTTTATCCTGATCTGCCAGCGTTATGGCGTGACCGTCCTGCCAAATTTTATGCTCCATGCCAGCCAGAGACTTCTTCTTGGTAACATGGTCGATATTGTATTGCTCGGTCTTTGTCAGCAGCTCTTTATCCTGAGCCTGTTGAATAACGAGCAATCGGTCTTTCAGGGATACCGCGTTTTTCGTATCTTCTTCCGCCGCTTCTTTTTGCAGATCGTATTTTTCGGTTAAGTCTTTTTTTATCTGCTCGTAGGCATCCTTCGCGGTTTTGTCCGGAACCTTTTTCTTCTTTTCGGTATCCTTTTTTCGTAGACTATCTGTAGCGTCCTGCGTCTCCTTATCCTGTCGATCCTGAAGCACGGCCTGACGTTCGCCGTACTCTTTCCATTGAGCGAGCGATTTTTCCAGTTCCACTTTTTGAGCACCCGTTGCCGTTTTAAGTCGCTCCTGAATATCCACCATAGCATGGATAGAATCATCCTCTCCCTGCTTGGCAGACTTTAATTGCTCATCCTGATTCTTTGTAATTGTATCGGTATAATCGGCGGTGGCTTTTGCGGCATCTTCCGTCGCTTGTCTGATTTCTTCGAGGGATTTTTTATTATCCTTCAGAGCCTTCGTCTGCTTCGAGGTTGCGGCTTCCGCTTTGCCAGTGATTCCCAAAAATTCCAGCAGCTTTCCACCTGCATGCATGATGGTCTTTGCTGCCTTCTCGATCCATTCGATCACTTCTTTCCAATGCATGATGAGGAGGACTATTGCTGCAACCAACGCAACGATGCCAATGATGAGCAAGGGTATCCCGGTCGTTTGAAGTGCTGCACTAAATGCCCCTGTAGCTGCCGCGGCCAGCCACGAAGCGGCCGTTTGAACGCCCGTGGCAATGCTTAATGCCGCGTTCCCGATGGCCGTAGCCTTCGCCATGATAGACTGCGCCTTCATAGCGATAGTGACCGCGCCTATTCCGATTGCGAGGGCTGGCAGAACGCCTGGAAGTGTTAGGAATTTTAAGGCTGGCCCGAGAATAGTCAGCATAGTATTAGCGAGTTTTCCAACCTCCTCTTCAAGCTTCTCCTGAACCAACTGAGCACGAATAGCCGGATCGTTCGCAGCCTCCTGAGCCTTAGCCGTATTCAATGCAACGTTCCGCATCAACTCTGCGCGGCCCTGCTCCGTACGAATCATTCTGTCCGCGCTACGCCCCGTCGCCTGCTCGTAGGCAATGGCGGCCTCACCCAATTTATTGAGCTCGTCTTGATTCATCTTCAAGCCCTGAGCTTGCGCGATACCGGCAATGTGACCAAACGAAATCTTCGCTTTATCGCCGGAAACACCGAGCTTATCCCCGACCTCCTCCGCCGCCTCGCCCTCGGCCTTAAGAGCATTGCCGGTTAAACCTGTACCAGCCGCCAATGCATGGCTGGCTTCGGCGACAGCCTTCGACTTCTCCACCAGCATTGAAAGACCCTCGGCTGCGGCACCGATACCGGCTATTGCTCCAATGCCGATGCCGCCTTTTTGCGAACCCTCGTTGGCCTCTCGCCCGGTTCCCATCTGACCAATCTTGACTCCCGCGCCCTCTTTCTGAACTTCCTTTCTTTGGATAGATAGCTTTGTGATTACACGGAGTTCTTGATCGTATCCCTCAATAACTTTTTTCTGTTCTGCGACTTCGGCCTTGGCACCTTCGAGCGCCGCCGCCTTGCTTGCATTCAGTGCAAGTGTTTTTTTCTTTTGAAGCTCAAAAATATGGTCAACTAATTCCGTCGTGGTCTTCTTGTCGGACTCAGCAGTAAAGCGTGCGGCATTTGCTTCGATCTGCTTAGTACGATTAGCCGCGGCCTCTTGTGCGCTGACCTGTTCGGTCAGGAGTTGTTTTACACGCTCCGTGCTTTGCTGTTTTGCAGCCGTGACTTTTTTCTCTCCCTCCTCTACAACGGCTTGGACTCTCTTCGTAGCCGCCTCGACCTTCGGAGCAACCGCATCCCAAGCTTGTGAGATAAGCTTGGAAATATCGGGAAGGGATGTGAGAGTCTTTACGAGCTTGGCAAGAGCCGCATCGTCAACGGTAGTAACGATTCCGAATTTAGCGGTGGCCATTATCGTTTCGGTTTATGAGCATCTTCCATTTCGTCTTTCGACTTTGCAGCAAGAGCGTTTCGAAGGAACATCATTTCTTCGAGCTCGTCTTGCTCCGTTTCGAATGCAGACCGATAGCTCTTTAGAAACTCATCGAACGATTCACCGCCCGCATTCGAAACGATAACAGCTAAACCTTCGTACGCTGGCGGAACGTACGTTTTAAGGGAGCGTCCGCTATTTCTTCCGCCGTATTCGCTCCAGTGGAAGTTTGCTCTTCCTCTGTTCCGGTCTTGTCGTTCGCAAGACCTTCGGAAAAATTTACGACAGCCTTCACCTCATCATCTGTTGACAACTCCATGTATGCCTGTCGAACAGACGGAGAACCAGTCATTGGGGTTAGCAGCGCTTCGAGTACGGCGAGATCGTTGTCTACATTTTTTAGATCGATCCCCGAAGCAATAAGTTCAATCGCCGCATTTTTATTCTGCTCATCCCATTCTTTTTCAGGAAGACCGTTCGGTTTTTTCCGCGAACTCATTGCCTTCATTACAAGAGCAAGTGCGCCGGAATCTATTGCTCCATTTGCTTTTGCGAGATCAATACGTCTGCGATAGCCAGCACCAAGTTTTATCGGTGCATGGTACGGAAACTCGCCGAGATTAAAAATCTGGCGAGCTTCCCCGTTCACGTCCTGAACTATCATGCTCCGATAGCTCCCTGCTTGTTAAATGTTATTGTGCTCGTGCCGTCATTGAACACCACGTTAACCTGTGGATCGTTGACCGGATCAAGCCATGTCGATCCATCATTCGCGATTTCCATGAGGCCGGTTGTATCGTTGAACTTTGCACTTGATGCGAATTTTGTGCAATCGTTAAACACGAACGTTGTGCCCTGACTCAGTACGATCGTAATAACCTGCTCTGTGTTTTCAATCGCTTCGATGCGAGAGAAATCACCACTCATATTCTCGAATATCGCGAATGTATTCTTAATTTCGACGCGCTGTGTAATCGGTTGCAATCGGAGCGTCTCGCCCGTCTTTGCAATCTTGATGGACATCTTTGTGCCAGCCTGTTCTTTCAATCCAAGCTCGTCGTCCGTAGCAATAACGCCGGTTCCATAATAGACACCTTCAAAGCCCGGAGCACCATACTCGGCATTCGTCCACGTTTCGGCCGTCAGACCTGAAATAGAAAGACCGCCGGTCGATCCGGTGATAGCTGCAGCCGTGGCCGCGCGAACCAACGCCCACTCTGCCTTTGTGCATTTACCACTGAACTCGAAAATAAGCGCTATGTCTGTGCCGCCCGATGCTTCGATAGTCAGTTCCATTCCGAGATCGTAGGGCGCAACAAAATTATAGTAGTCCACGCCATACTCCACGACAACGGTATGCATCGCACGGCACCACAATATCGCCCGCTTGATTGCAGGGTACGTGTCTTGCCATGACGTAATCTTGATCTTAATCGAACGTCCGTCTACGTACGGTTCCATGCCACCGTCGGCACGAGTGATGGCGGCGAAATCCGTTTCAATAGTTTTGGATACACCCTGCACCCACGACTGAGTAGCGTCGTTGAGCAGGTGCCCGCGCACCGCCCCGAATACGATTGGACGACCGCCCTGAATATCTTGGAAACTCTCACGATGTGGCATAATTGCTCCTTAATGAATTACCGAATTGAAACCTGTCTTAAATTTGCGTTTTGAGGCACCGTACGCAGCGCCAGTTCGATGATCTGCCCGGGCTGTATGGAATCCATGCACTGAGCCGATTCATAGCGCCCACAGCACTTCCCTCGAAATCCAGCGCCGAACCCGCGCGACGGATTGCGATAACACGGCGATTTACATTCGTCGAACGGCGATTGCAAAACATCGAACGGATTTTTGTACTGCGAAAAAATATCGCGAACATTTGTCATGCCGCCTACGATCGTAAGCGGCTTACCAAGTGCAGCAGCGATATGAGCGATACCGCTATCGACCGAAATAACTCTGCGAGCGCGTGCGACGGTATCCAAAAGCTCCGCCCATGTTTTGCACCGCAACGCCTCACGGCGACTGTTCGGATATTCCGTTAGCCACACGACCTGCTCCCCGGCCGCTCGCAGCGCATCTAATACGTTACGTGCGCGAGGCAGCGATCTCCAATGTTCGCTCGACTCCGCAGCAAGAAGCGTGTAACCGTCATCCGTTATCGCTGCACCCAACAAAGAGAAGTCGAATGGCTTTAGCTCTACCTCCAATAATTTCGCAAGCTGTTTGAACCGAGCTGTAGAACTAAAGCCTTGCTCATCATCCTCCCATCCGCCCCAATTATTGAGCTTGAAAATTCTCTCGAATTTCGGAAGATGTACTTCGTCCCAAAGCGGATCGAGATACTCACCGTTTGAACAGGTGATGTTGTCGCCGCTCACAGTTACAACCGTTACGTTTAGCGCAGACCATATGTCTGGATGGTGCGTGTAAATCGTTACCGGGCCTTCGAGCGATGCAACGGCTGGCATTGCACATATGTCATCCCCGATCCCGCATTGAATCATGAGTAGGCATGTGCCAACGCCCGTTCCATCTAACTGATATTGTTCCCGGGTTCTCATTAGCTCGGAATAAATTCAACGGCCCATTCTCCAAGAGAAAGATCGGTGCCCGCCACATAGACGAAGTTAAGTTCATCGCCAGCCACGCACGTGAACGATTGACCCGAAGTCGCTGCGCCGCTCTGTCCGCTCGGAATCGTCAGTGTTAACGCAGTCGCAACACCATTCTTGTAGATTGTAAGGACATCCGTTCCATCGCTGATTTCACTCGAAAGAAAGCGAAAGTTCGAGAATGTCCCAGCTACGGGCACAATCGTATTATATCCGTTGCCGCTTCCGAACGCACTGGAGTAGCTCCCGTTGCCAGTCGCGTTGAGCGCAAACAATCCGGCAGTAAGACCTGCTACGTATCCTGTATAAATCATAATGTCTGGCGTGTTGATTACCCCGAAGGTACAATGATTGAGAACGCTTACTTGAAGGTCGAGTCGCGAGCAAGCAAAGCCGGGACTCATTGGAACGGTCACATTGAAAATATCGAATGGTGTCTCATGCTGTAACGGTGCTTCTTGCCCCGCGCCGTCCGGCGGATACCACCAGAATCTTTTGCCCGCATCGTCTTTCTGCTGTTCCGTCGTGAAGCCGATTGTAGTATTCGGCCCCACGTATATATTCTTTAGATACTCTAAATTCCATTGAATATGCTGCTCCCTGAGCGACATGAACTCCATCGGCAGAATGCTGGTCGAAGGTTTGCCGTAGCTGTATAAAAAAAATAGATGAAGCGTGACGGTAGAGTTCAACACGCCGCCACTGCCAGGAATGAGCAGGGACTGATTCGTCCACGCAATACGAATGCACGGCATAGCAGACTCTAACGGTTTGCCTTCAATCGCATCTCGTAAAATCTGATCGGCGAATTTCACCGATTGGTTGAGATTGCCCTTTAGTCCAACCGCGCCAGCAAGTTGAGCGCGGAATATCTCTGCCATGCGAGGCACGGCCACGAATTTCGTCCCAAAATTACCGTGATCGAGTAGCGGCATTACCTGAATATCTTATCCCACCATTGCATCAAAAGTCGTTCGATATTATCCGAAGTCGGTTCAGCCACTTCGAATGATATACGCTTCTTCTCCAATCCCTGCGCCTGTGGCGTATGCTTCTCATCCGGCGCTACAAGCATGTTCCTGTTTCTCACTTGAATACTTTTTCTGAGTTCGCCGGTCAGTAGTTTATTCGGTTTTCGATTACCAACTAACTGTTGCTTGCGTGCCGCATATTCCTTTGTAAGCGGCTTCCATGCAGACTGATCTGGATTACGTCCGCTATCCGCATACTCATTGATCTGCTTAACGATTTCTTCACCCGCAATTTTCGGTATGGCCGTTCGCATACCGTTGATCCTCCTGACGGTTTGCCTGATTTGGCTATGGTCGAATTTCAGCCCTATCATAGCAATGAGATTGAAATCGTACTCGTCGTTTCTCCGAAGTCAAACACTCTGTGAGCACCCTGATAACCCGAAACCAATAGTAGCTGCACTTGCTGCGCGAGTCTTTGTTCCGCTCGCTTCTTCGCAGCATTATCTGGAGTCGGCCCGAACTGCTGCATAAACTCTGGATTGATTATCTGATTACGCCAGGAGCCGTCTTGTATCATCGCCCACACAGTATAGTCAACCCATGCGTCGATGAGCTTCTCTGGATTGCGAAGATTATCCAAGACGATTTGCGCTCGTAACGTTGTTGGATAAAACATGACATCCATCGGCTCTGTCGATGGATTCCACCACCACCACCATGATCGACCAACCACTTTAATGTGATTCGTTACGATAGTCAAAAGTGCATCGTACATCCACTGCCCACCAATAGCGAGCTTGGAAACAATCACATCGTTCAACGCAAAATTCGAAACCGATAGCTGTCCGCTTCCGGCTGTTGTGATCGTGATTGCACTCCCGCCGACAACAGAAGCAAGTGTGAATGTGACATCCGTCGTATCGCGAAGATAATAGGTTGTCAATGAACTGAGCGGTGCTGGAAGCGTACCACTCGAATCGAGTTGAACTGCTGTCCAGTCCTGTAAGCTATGTGGAATTCCTGTTGTGAAGACACTGCCCGCAACCGTTAGTCCTATCGGAGTATCGACTGCGGCGCTCAGGTTGAGCATCGCTTCTGGTGTTAAAAATCTTTTGCGTACGTCCGAGACTTGAACGAGCGGAAGCAATGTCAATGCGTCCCACGTGAGCGGCGGCCACTCGGATACCGTCAGTTGCCCTATGCCCGCGCTCGTTAATGTGATCGGACTTCCGGCCAGTGTCGCTGATACCTGAAACGAATTGCCCGATACATTTACCAGATAATAATAAACCCGCGCATCTTGATCGTATTCGACAAGCGGCGCGGGTACCTGGTTACGAACGCGTGAATCAATCGAAACCTGCTGCCCATCTCCAAGCGGGAAGCGAGCGTTCGCCGTGAACGTCGAGCCTGAAACAGAGACGGGAATGATCATTTACCACGTGACTTTTTGAAGCATTACGTTCTGCGTGTAGGTCGTAGTATGCACCGAGTCTCCAGCGCCAGAAGTCAGGATGTTCCTGATTCGAAACGCTGCGCATTGCTTCAGTAGGTCGGCGATACGACCGTTCGCTTCTCGCAGAAGGAAGTTCGCCACCTGTCCGGTGTCCTTCGCTTCGAGTGAATAGCCAGTTGCCTTGCCAAGCGTTACTGCTGACGCAACAGTGATATCGTTCGACCACAGACCGTTCACTTGCCCATCTACATGCACAGAGATGTTTGCAGAGTCCGTCCCATCTGTCGTGGTCTGGATCGACACAATAGGATAAGCTCCTACTGTGATGAATAGACTCGTGTCCGTGCGGCTCGTAGCCTTTGCGAATCCCTTTGCTGAGAACGTATTGATCGTTCTGCTCTGTCCAAAGACCGGTAGAGCGAGTACTGATAATACGATGAGATAGAATAGTTTTTTCATGGTGTTGCTATCGGTAAAGGAGTCTTTCCAATATACGTTAGATCGCTGCGGTTACGCATCACTTTCAAATGATGTGTGTCCACTTCGAATACTCGCTGGGTTCCGTTTTTACGGAAAAGATAAACCGCCTGTATTGCTACGACCACCGGAGCGATAGTAATATCTGCTAATGTCTTTGCTTCTTCCATAATTATTGTGCCTCCATATCGTCTGGGTCTGCCTCGGCTTCGTCGTCGTCCGAAGCATCCGGTGTATCCGGTGCGCCCGCCATATCAGCGAGCATCGTGAGCAAGTCATCTACTTCGTCTTCGGACATTTCAAGATCGGTAGCAGAGTCTAAGACTGCGTCCGGGTCTGCCGTGAACACCGCAAGAATAAGCGATGCTTGCTCTTGCGTTAAGTTATCGCCTTCAACGGGTTCTGCCGAAGGCTGTGTTGCTGGATTAACTGCCATGATTCAAATTGATTAATACGAGCGTGGATTGGTCAGGTACGTTCCGATATTGAATGTGCCGAGCGCCATGTGGCCCTCGAATGGAATGGTGGCACCGAATACCGCAAGAGCTTTCACACCCGTTGCGAACCGAGCTTGCAATCGCAGCGTCTCGATTTTTTCGAGAGCAGAAGCAAACGTGATCGATGAGTCTGGTGTGCCGCCCATTACTTTGTACGCCGCACCGTTCGTATTCGGAACGAGGTTGGAAACCCAGAAATCTCTCCAGCCGGCAAAGCCGGAGATACCCTCACTCTTGCCAACGGATACGCCAGACATCTTAGCGCTGTCACCAAGTTGACCGACACGAAGACCAAGCTCTTGCCTTATCATCGCGTCTAACCACGGTGGTATTACAATGTTCGGACTACCCATATCTGCATTGTTCTGCACTGCGATTTGTCGCATAGCAGCAAGCGCAGTACTTGGTAAGATCTGATTGGCAGTGGCATCAAAGCCTACGACAACCGGGCCTGTACCGGAATATCCGCCCTGATTCCACACGGAGGAACCGTTCGCGCCATAGATATTCGTAACGATTTCGGTGTAGAGACTCGCGAGGTAATCATCATACATTCTGGCGATTTGATACGCCATTCTTTCTGTATAGATGTTGACCAACTGAACCTCGGTCGTGAGCTGCAACGGATCGTCGATTTCAAACGCTACGTATGGCGTTTGATCGATGTTGAACGTTTGATTGGCTACGGTCGGAGTTTGAAAGGTTATATCTGCACCAGTGTAGTTGCCGTAGGTCAACTCACCAACTGTGATGATATTGAGAGTAGCCTTGCCTTTGATATCGCCCTCATAGTGATTGTTGGTGAGAGCTTCTTTATAAACTGCGATTGGCTCTGTGAGTAGCGGCTCAAGTCGGGAACGCCAGTTTTGCTCAGAGATTAAAAATGAGTATGACATGTAGGTTGTCCGTTGAAAGTGTACTGTGAAAATACCTTCAATCGTCAGCCTTGGCGAGTATCACACTCCAAAAGTTT
>QGNH01001628.1_pt1 | contig 14837 bp, 18 predicted proteins | sample 1735481 | NCBI WGS metagenome assembly QGNH01 (sample SAMN09239004, study PRJNA386568) | Viral metagenome, whole genome shotgun sequencing project. | reverse complement strand
GGGATCGCGGTCGCGTTCTCCGCACCCGCCCTGCCCGCCCCTGTCATCGCCCCCATCAGTAAAGCTCCGTTCTTTCGACCAATAACGAACTGTTCTTGCGCCCCAGCGCCCGGGCGTACTCGTATTCAACGTCGGCGGCGCTGTCTAAGCGCGCGACATGGACGTTGGGACACATGGCCCGGAACTGCGCGGTGTAATCGCCCAAGTGCTGCGGACCGGGGTGCAACGGCACCGGCGTCGCCACAGCAGTCCGCACGATGACTTTGGGCCGATAGCCGCCGTCGCTGTACTCGGCCAGTTTGTCCAAGTGGTTAACCAGCTGGTTGGTCGCGCACAACAGGAAGTTCCAGCGCGGGTAGATCGAGATCGGCAGATAGCCGTTAAGGCTCATGCCTATTGCCATGCCCATCTGGGTGTCCTCGAAGACTGGCAGTTCAAGCAGCTTTTCGTCTGGCACTTTGAGAAGCGTGTTTCGCATCCCGGTGCCGGCGACGGCGACGGCCTGGCCCATGAAGATCGCGTTGGGCTGTGCGGCCAGCATTTCCATCGCGGCGCAGAGCGCATCGAAATAGCGGCTCAAAACTGTACCCGTTGGCCGGCCCCGGCATGAGGAAAGGGCAGTGTATATTCAAAGGACGCCCTGACATTGCCATAGAAATCGTCAGTTCCGCCGCAATTCCAGCCCCAGACATCCTTCGTGTCTGTGCATACCGATTTGCCGTTGTCCTCGGCGATAACGACCAGCGGCAACTCGTGCCCCATGGCATATTGGTTGACCTCATACGCGGTGCCAGTGTTCGCGGTCATGTCGCCGATGAAGCACCAGACAAAGCGCGGTTCTGGCTTGCGCTTCTCGGCCCACGCCAGGCCGAGCGCTATCGGCAGAATGCCGCCGACGATGGCCGAACTGATGACCCGGTGCTCGGGAAACGTCAGCGTGATCGACCGCCCTGCCATGATCGCGGCCTTCAACTTGTCGGGCGGCACGCCGTGCAGCAGGCATTTGTAGTGCATCCGCCATGAACCACAGACCCAGTCGTCTGGTCCGATGTTCCACTCGTTGAAGATCTTGATCAGCTGGTCCTCGTTGCCGCCGTCAAGATGGATCGGGGCGCGGATGCGGCCGGCGTTGAACTCTGCGGCGATGTCGGCCTCAAAGGCGATCAACTCGTCGCGTGTCACGCCGCCCTCCTCCGCCGCTCGTTTTCCGCCAGCACGAAGGCCAGGGGTTCGCCAACGCAGCGCTCGGGCGGCAGGATCTCCTTGAACTTCCGGAACTGCCCGGCATGGACGTTGCGCCAAACAGCACACACCGCCAGGGCCTCGCCATAGAAGTTCTCCATGGATTTGGAGAAATGGACGATGCTGTCCCATGGCTTCGATAGATCGTGCGGCTCGGCCACCACCGGGCGCCCCAGGCACAGCGCAGTGTTGCAACGGCTGCTGGATACGAGGCCCATCTCGTCGAACTTGCGCAGCTGCAGGATGACCTTGGCCTCGCGCATCGCGTGATCGCGGGAAGTCTGGTCCGGGAAGTCCGCCACCACTCGCACGGCGTTCTGCTTGCCGGTGTACTGCGCCAATTTCCTGAGGATTTTCAGCCGGCGCTTCGAGAGGCTGCCGAAAAAACCGAAATCATAAATCGGCTCGCGCCCGTCATCCGGACGCACAAGGCTGCGGGCAAAGCCCAGCTCGACATATGCCGTGGGGGCGAACTGGGAATACCATTTCGCAGTATAGCCCCCGGGCACAAGGTGGAAGATGCCGTCCGCGAATTGGGCGCCATCCTTAAAGGTCTCCTGCCGCATCACCATTTCTTTTTGGGTGCCGTGGTTGAAACCTTTCGGCGTCGGCTCCTCGGTGGCGAGGATCAGGAATTTGGCGCCGTTATTGTAACCCTCGGCGATGGCGGCGACGCTGTCCGGGGTGAAACCTTCGACGATCAGGTTGTACCCTTCGGATCCTGACAAAAATCTGTCGTTCCGAGGATCCCACACGATCTCATGGCCGAGCGCCCGCAACTGGTGGCCGAAGATACCGACGACATCTTCAAGGGAGCGCTGCCCCATCAGACCGTGATTGAACATGTTGACAAGTATTTTCAATTGCTAAGCCCCTGTTTCGCAATTGGTTGAGCCCCATTCAGTTCATCGCGTTGATTTCAAGGAAATTGCTCACGAGGTCGGTGAGATTGGTGGCGACGTTGCCGGTGATCACGACGTTGGTCGGCGCGTTCTCGGTCAGCGTCAGCGAAGTGGGCGCGGACAGCGCTGAAACCGCAGCGCCGACCTGCGACTGCTGATGCAGACCCAGCTGCGTATTTGATCCGGTGGCGCCGTATTTGTAGACGTTGGCCATCAGCGACCAGCCACCGCCGTTGGTGGTGATGGTGGCAGTATCGGCGATGGCTGTGCCACCCGATACGATCTGGCCGGGCGCGATGTTGTTTGTGCCAACAAAAATTTTGATGCGCTTGTTGTTGCCGTTTGAGGCGAACGAACCCTGGCTGGTAATGCAGATGCCGCGCCCGGCAATGTCAAAGCTGTTCGCTGGCAGCTGATAGGACTGGAGAATGATGTCCTGGCCGGTCTGGGTGGGCGAAACGCCTGCCCCGCTGACCTGGCGGTTGATGTTGCCTTCCTCGGCCATCGTCGCGGCGCCCGAACCAAAGGCCGTGATCTCGATGGGGGGGTTGGTGCCGCCATTGGCGTAGTCGGCGCCGTCAAACACCCATGCCGCCGCACCAGCCGTATTCGACCGGCAAATCCACCAGCGCAACTGGCCGGCCGTGCTGTTGAACCAGATTGAGCCCACCGAAATACCCTGGGTGACATCGTTGGACGCGGTCGGATCAGCGGTCGCGATCAGGGTCGCAATGGCCGGAACCACGAACTGGGCCGGAGAGCCGGGGACGCCGCCGGACAAAACGGCAGGAATCTGGATCTCGCGATTGCCGATGCCGGAGTCCAGGAGATTGAGGATCGTCATGTTTCGTCCTTTACGACTGCGGTGATGCTGTTCCGCATGCGGCCGGTGTCCACCAGCGGCTTGCCGAAACCCTTGCGGGCGATGGTGCTGGGCGCCAGCGGCGGATCGACCAGATCAGTGATCGATTGGCGAAGTTCTCCCGCAACCTGTTCGCCGACGAGGGCCAGGGATACCTGCGCGTCATAGTTCGTGTGCGTCAGCGCTGCCGCGATGTCGTCGCCCCAATGGTCGCTTTCTTTGGCGATCATGCCGCGAAAATAAGGACGCGGCGGCTGGTTGTGATCCGGCACGCCGAACTCGTTCAGCGCGGCCACAAGCGCAACGCTCGTCCCGTCGGGGTAGGTGGCGCCGTCTTGGAACCCGATTTGCACTTTGGCACCGCGCTTGACCTGCGCGGCCAGTTCCTTGAGCTTCGCCCGCAGCTTGTCGCCGCCAGAAAACGCTACCATCTGCGCATACCAAAGCGCCTGGGCGCTGGCGGTACGTAGCGCATGGTGCGGTCCGGCGCCATCAGCACCCATGCCTCGACGCCATACTTGGTCTGGGCATAGTATTGTGGGCAGCCGTCCGGGACTTTGAACTCGGCGGCCACGGTGACGCTGCCCTCGGTGGCGTTGCTGATGCGGCCGACCAGCGGCGACGAGGGACTGCCCAATGGGGCGCGGAGCGCGGCAACATGGGCCGTCAGAAGATTGATCAGCAGATAACCACGGTCGCCCGGCGTGTAATAATTGGTGGCCCGCTGGTTCAGTGTGCAGGCTTCGACGCAATAAGCCTGCGCCTGGGTGGGCGAAACGTAGACCGCCAGTTCGGGGAAATATATCGCCCAATTCACATAATCGAGAGTGACGACGTTCATGCGCTTCCCTCGGGATCGGCCAGTATCAGCATTTCGCATTCATGCTCGGCGCGGGCCTGAACCGAGAGCGGATTGGCCATAACCCCATGCTCCGTCAGAACCACGCCCAGCGTAGCGAGATGCTGCAGGTAGAGCACGTCGCCTCGACAGTTCGCGATTCTGATGTAACTCTCGAACATCACGCGGCTTTGTTGTCGGTGGCAACGTCCGCGATGTTGGGGTTGTTGGACAGTTTCGGCAGGGATTCGGGATCGAGCTGCTCCAGTCCCGACTTCATTTCGGCGCGGTTCTCCGACTCCTTCATGGTGTCGTGCGTGCGCCGGGTCGCGAAAATGAAGCCGTTCTTGACAAGGTGATGGTCCTTGTTCTGCTCCATCCACTCGATGAAGAAGTCGCGTGGCACGTTATCGGTAATCGCGAAGTTGCCGACCACCAGGCAGTGCGGCTGCGCGGACTTGTTCTTCATGAAGCCATGCAGCACGACCTCGCCTTCCAGCGGGTAGGCCTCGCGCACAGTCTTCAAGCCGCCACCCAGCACCGGGATGTCGATTTCGCGGAACTTGAACAGACGAAGGCGGATGCCGTGCGGCAGCTTGCAGGCAACGGAAATTACCTCGCCGTTGCTCTTGGGTGGCACGACGGGCGCCGGGCCGCCGACGATCTTGTACCCATCGGATGCCGGTTGGCCGATGAAGTCGGCGTCGCGGTCGATCGGCTTGTCGCCGGCGCTTTTGTCCGCCGGCTTCGACAGGCCCAGGGTCGGACGGGACATCTTCTCATCGTTTGGCATGGTGTTGTCCTCTTGATGGTGGGCGCTTATGTGGGGGTCGGCACCCGGGCGCCGGCCCCCTGATCAGCGTCCGATTGTGGGGCGCGCTCAGACGCCGATCATCTGGGCGACGGCGAAGGGCTGGCGCACCACGGCGCCCCAGGTTCCCTGGGTCATCTTTTGCTTAAACGACGACAGGTCGCGGATAATCGGATGCGCGCGCAGCTTCTCGGTGAAAGCCGTAAAGCCGGTATCCTGGCCTTCCACCTTGGGCGCGATCAACTGAACGATCTCGCCAACGGCAGAGCCCTGCGGGTTGATCGAACTCTGAATGCCGTATTGGATGGCGGTCTCGACGCGGAGCTTGGGGAACGCCTTTTTCAGAATGTCGCGCACGTTCACATTGTAAACGTTCGTGAAATCGAGCGCCGGCGAGGATTTGGGCGAGAGGCAAAGGATCAACTCGTCCTCCTGGGTGATATTTCCAGAGGACTGAATGACCAGCTGCGTAAACAGCGACAGGATATCGTTGTAGACCTCATTGGCCTGGGCGTTGGGCGTGGTGCCGACATACCAGGCGACGCCGCCGGCCGCTTTGATCGCCGGGCTGATGGGCGCCGGCAGACCCGGGCTGTTCAGCAGACCGTAGTTGGCCAGACCCGTGACCCCGTAGAAATAGGTCAGGTTCTGAAACTTGTTCAGGATGTTGATCGCGCTCTGCTTGAGTTCGGACGCCCAGCCGATCCGGCCGCGACCCGCCCGTTCCAACTCCAGTTCGCCATATTCCATGATGGTCTGGTAGAGATAGCTTTCGCGGGTTTCCCACTCGGCGTTGGCCTTGGCGCGGCCATTGGTGTTGAAGTCGCCGTAACTGGTGACCTCGCCGGTGTGCTCGACGACCGGGAACATGGCGACGCGATCGACCCAGTCGCCCTTGCGGACTTCGCCCAGGATCTCGGCGGCCTTGTTCTTGGCCACCAGGATGCGGAGGATGTCCGGATCGATGAAGGTGGTCAGGAACACCGGGATGCCGGCATTGGGGGACGAAATGAGGGTCGGCTGGGCATCCATGGCCATCCGCCACTCGTTGCTCTCGACCGCTGTCACGATGTCGCGCTTGAGGTGGGCGGGCAGGTAGTCCATGGCGCCGGGCAGGAAAACGCCCCACTCGTCCTCGAAACGCTGGAAGTGTGGATTGCGACGCATTTTTTAGGCTCCAACTTAGGGAAAGCGGCGCTTCGCAGCGCTGCGGCAAGCCTTGCTTAAGGGCTGGGGAAAGCCAGACCTCAGCCTATGGCGTGGTCACTCATTTTGATCAGCTCGCCGGCCGCACCGACCGACATCGCGTACCACTTGGTCTCGATCCCGGCCAAAACCGTGATCGTCTCGGCGCTGATCGTCTGCGCGTTGTTAACCAGATAAGTGCCGGTGGTGCCGTTGCCGGACACGTTGGCGGTGATATAGGTGCCGGTGGTGATACCGGAGCCGGTGAGCACATCGCCCACGGCCAGGGTTCCGGACGTGACGCCGGTGACATTGAGCGTGCCACCCGACGCGGTGATCGACGTGGCCGCCAGGGTCTGCGATGTGCTGACGTAATAGGTGCCGGCGCCGCCGACAGTGCCCGAGACCTGGCTGACGATCGTCTGGCCGGAAGTGACACCAGAGCCCGTCAGCGTCTGGCCTGCGGCAAAGGTGCCGGTGACCGTACCGCCAACGGTGAGCGCGCCACCCGAGAGCGTGATCGTGCCCGAGACCGCCGTCTGGCTCACCGATACCTGGTAGGTGCCGACGCCGCCAACGGTGCCGGTCAACTGCGAGACTACCGATGTCACGACGTTGATCAGCGAACTGGTCAGCGTCTGGCCCGCAGCGACGACGCCCGAGGCCACGGCGGTGACCGTGAGCACATTGCCCGAGATCGACCCGGTCACGACGTTGGTGGCGATCGACGCGGAACTGGAATTGTTGACGGCGATGCTTCCGGTAACGACGGCGCCGGTCGGCGGGTTGCCGGTGGCGGCGAACGTCACCGCGCCGGTGGCATAGTTGGCGTAAGCCTTCATGCCGACACTGACTGAAGTCGAACCCGCATTCTTGACCCAGAAATCACCGCCGTTGAACAGCGTGACCTCAAGGCCCGGGTTGATCACCAGATTGCTGTTGGCCAGGAAGGTGGTGATCAGCGCGTCGCCGAAGTTCCGCGCGACGAAACCAGTCGGCAGGCCGGTACCGAAGTTATTGACGACCGAGTAAGGGTCGTTTTCGCCCGAGGTCTGGTCGAAGCCCTGGGATGTCGCCCAGGCGAAAAGACCTACGGTGACGCCAGCCGAGCCGGCGACCATGTCACCGGGGCCGGCAGGCACCACAAAGCGGGGATTGGAGCTGGCGAAGTCGCCCGCAATCGCGGGAGCCTGCACCACATTAACTTGGCCTGGAAACGGCATAATCGTGGTTCCTTCTATGGGTCGCGGCGCTTCACAGCGCGGCTCTGGACGGCCTTACTGGATCAGACGGCCTTCAGCCGGCTGGCATCGGGGCCGAACATCTTGTCGAAGCTGTCCGCCGACTTGGCGTCCATGGCGACGACGTTGGTGGGTCGATCGTTGCCGACGCCGGGCCTGGGCAGCAGCTTGACCAGTGCCGGATAGGCGGCGGTGGGCACGCCGGTCAAATCGACTTCGGCCGCGTCCAGGGCGAACTTCAGCACCGCGTCGGCGCTGTCGAATGCACCCTTGAGTTCGCCGACCAGCGGTCGGACGAGGTCGCGGGCCGCAGCGATCGCGTTCAGCTGGGCGATGGTCTCGTTGCGCACCTTGTCGCCGTGGCGCTTCAAGGCAGCGTCCATCGCCTTTTGGTCGATCATTTCGGGCTTCTCCTTCGCCACGTTGCTGCCGCCGGAGCGTGCCGGCGCTGCGGGGGTGCCGGGCGTCGCCGGCGGTTCGTCCTCGGCCTGGCCGGCCTCGCCGCCCAGTTTGGCAACGAGCGCGCGAAGCTGGTTCAGGAGCGAATCCTCATCCATTTCGCCGCCATCTTCCTCATCCTCTTCGCCGTCCTCGGCCGCTTTGGGCGTTTTGGGCGGCGGAGTTTCGTCCGTCTCCGAGTCGACCTCTTCGCCCTCGCCTTTCTTGGCGATCTGCTCGATCTTGGGTGTTTCGGCCTCGCTCTCGGCGTCCACGCCGACATCGCCATCCGGTTCGTTTTCCTCGCCGTCCAAGCCGTCAAGCAGCTGCAGCAGCGCTTTCAGATCAGCGTCCTGGGCGAAGTGGTTGCGGTTGCGGCTGGCCTTGGCCATGGCCTTGGCGATTCCCGGCTTGCGGGCCGCCCAGTTACTGGTGGTCACGCCACGCAGCACGGGGCTCACGTCGATGCGGTGGTCCTGGGCGAGCAGCGGGCGGAGATGCGCCATCAGCGCCCCCTTGGCTACCGTCGCCTTACGCGAAAGCTTGGTCATATTCTGCTGCTCCTTTTGATCGCCGACGAGGACATCACTGCCCGCGCGGCCCTCGGCCACCAGGGCCACATGGTTGAACTTGATGTCACGCATGACGCCGTCGTAATGGACGCCGTCGGCCTCGCCTGGCGTCATGTCGGGCGTGTAGCGGTACGCGCAGGACAGTTCGCGCTGCTCACCGCCCTCGATTCCGCGAATGGCGTCCGCGTCCCAAATCACGAGGCTATTGTCGAGATACGGCGCTTCAAAGCGGGCATCGGTGCCGGTGCTGCCGACGACATGTTTCTTTTGTGGCGCTTCGACCGAAACCGGAACGTGATCGTTGAGCAGTTGGATGTTGTTGGCGGTGGGAGCGGCTTTCGCCAACTCCTCAGGATCGCGATATAACTGGTAGACGCGACCGGCAGTGAGGCCCAGCTGCTCGTAGCCCGGGATTTCGTCGCCGCGATACGGGCAGACGTTCGCCTTGCTAATGTGTGTGATCGCAACGTGCAGCCGGCCTTCCTGGTCGTAGGTGCGCACGCTGGCCCGGTCGAACGCCAACGCCCGACCGTTCATGACTGTCATTGCGCGATCTTGGGCCATGTTGCTCAAAACGAATTTCAATCCCGGGCAAAATATCTAAACATTTATTTTGAGCCGCCCCTTCAGAATGGCATCGATCAACTTGGCTTCTTTGAAGCAGATCTTTCGGCCGGCCCGATTGCTTGCGGCGATTGCTTTGTTCACCGACTCTGCGGAATAGGAAGGCGTCCTTTTTTGTGATGTGCCACCGCTCGACACAAATTGCCCGTTGGCCGGGTTGTGCTTTGGCTTGTCCGCATCCATCCCCATGCCGTCCGCTTGGGCGTGAACCTTACGCGCCGCTTCCATATGCTCGCCGCAGCCGGCTTCATCGCCGGCCATGGCGCAGTCGTAGGCGCGGCCATAATGACTATGCGCCTGCATGTAGCAGTCGGCCGCCATCTTGTTCTTGCCGTGATGGGCGAGAACGCCCTGCGCAGTCTGCAGCAGACCGGCCTTGCACTCAGCTTTCGGGTCGGCGTCTTTGCCCAGGAAGCCCAGCTCGCGGTGCTGGGTTCCTTCCTCGTCGCGCGCTTCCTGTTTGCCGGCGCCGCGCTCATAAAGCATGGCGGGCTCGGTCTTTCGCAGCAGCGCCACAGCGTCCTGGGCCAGTCGGATGATTTCTTTGCGCTTGGCGTTCATTTGAGCATCTTCCACGGCATGATTGGCTTGCAGACGCAGCGGCAATTGATCAGCGTGCCCGGCCAGATCCGCTCGCCGACATCAGGGTCAAGCCAGCCCTCGGCGATCTCGTAGACCACGCCTTCCTTGCCGGCTTTCAGATGCGACGGCCTGGGCTCCTTGCCGCCGTGGCTGTGGACCCATACCGCGTGCGTGATGCCGAGTTCCTGCTGGCGGACGCGGGTGATGGTCGCGGTGGCTTTGTTGTTCTGATCCCTGGCGATCAAAGCGGCCCGCCGGCGCGTGACACCGAACTGGTGCTGCAGGTCGTCGGTCAACTGCTTGAGGTCGCCCCCCGTGGTCACGGAACGCATCACCAGACCTTCGACGGCCGTAAGGTGTTGCTGCGCGATTGACCGGATCAAACCGACCTGCTCGCCGATCGTCGCCTGCATGACTTCGTTGGCCGCCGGCGTCAGTTTCCACTCGACGGCAAAGCCTGCATCTTTCAGCATCTGGGCCAGCGCGCCATCGACGCGATCAGCGGCTGCGGTGGCGAAATACTTGGCAAGGTTGGCCGATAGATCGTCGAAGCGGCGCGTCCAGTGGCGGGTCAGTTTCCGCATCAGGCGCCGGAGGATCGTGGCCGATGAGCCTGTGAATCCTCGTGTGGAAAATCCCGCCGTGCTTCCTTCCGGCGCGTCCTGGGCCAAAATCGGCTGGTTGGCGCGGTAAGCTGCGGTCAGCCAGTACGTGATTGAGCGGTGCATTTCCTCAATGAGGAAGTCGAGCTTCCGACGGTAGGCCGCTTCCAGGCCGCGGTTCGGATGGATCGGGGGTAATGTCCTCGCGTTCTGCGGGCTCTCCCGGCGCCGTAGGGTCGAGGCCATGTTGCTCCTGCAGTTCTTGCACCGGGGGCGTGATTTCCTCGGTCAGATCCAGCGACGTATAGGGGCCATCCTCTTCCCCGGCCAGCCGGACGCGGGCCTCCATCGGCGAGATGATGCCGGCGTTAATCAGGACCACGTCGGTGTCGGCATCGGTCTTGCGAACGGTGGCTAGTGCCGCCTCGTCAAGCGACCAGAGAGGCTCCCATTTGAACCCGATATCAGGGTCGATCTCACCAAACAGCGACAGTTGCACCAGTTCGAGCACGACGGTCACGGGATGCGTGAAGTCGGCCTCCTGGCGCGACTCGATGTGGGCATAGAAAGTCCGGATCTCGCCGTCAGTCGATGGGTTGAGCCCCGAGGGTGTGATGCCCAGCAGCACAATCAGCGGGATGCCACTCACGGCCGCCATATGTTCCTGGCTCTGCGCCTGCAGATGATCAAGGCCGCTCAGCGGCACAGCCACGTTCTTGAGCTCTTCGCTGTCTTTGTTGACCAGCATCAGGCCGCGGTTATCGCGGACCTGATTGTAGAGTTGCGCCCGATCCAGAAGCTCCTGGCCGTCGGCGCCGACCAGCGTCTGCAAATCAGACGACAGGACCATCGTCGAGAAGTTACTGACCGCGTCGCCTACGCTGTCACGCGTGCGTATCCAGTTATCGACATACGGCCGCATCAACTGGCTTAGGCTGAGCCCGGCGAAAGCGTAAGCGGGTTTCAAGATATCGGGCAGCGGACGAGACACGATGGTCAGCAGCCTTGAGCAGTGGACTTCTTTGCCCATCACGAACCAAGTCTGCGGCTCGAAATAGTCGGGGCGCAGCGGGTCGTCGCTGTTGTAGCGGTTCGGATATGTCCAGATCGGCTCGACGACGCGCAAGCCCTTGATGCCGCCTTTCTTCACCTTGCCAGGCTTGCGGACCAGCGGCTTCTGCAGTTCTTCGCGGTCGTCGGTGTCGCCCGTGTCGATGTAGAGTTGCCCGCGACCGTAGAGACCGTCAAGTTCGGCCACTTCGCGAAACCGGGTCTGCACGTCCAGCCGTTTGAACTCGGCCTCGATCTGGCGCAGTTTATCGCTCTTGTCGCCTGCCTCGTCCTCGCCGGTGCTGATGATCCGCAGCCATTTGCGGGTCATCTCTTTCGCCAGGATTTCGGACGGGCGACGATACTCCGGGATCTGGGCGAGGTCGGCAAGATAGCTGAAGCCTGGAAAGCCTACGCCATCGTAGTTCCATCTGGCGTTGGCCCAGGAATAGGACTCCTCAAGCGTCGAGTCCATGGCCAGGGCTTGGCCTTCCGGCAGCACGCCCGGGGCCGCTTCGGCGGGGCGGATCTCCCATCCCTTGGGCTTTTTGCTGGGGATCAAGATCTGACCGCGGCGGCGCGGGGGTTCCTGCGCTTCCGGTTTTAGCGGCGGTGGGTCATCGGCCATCAGCCGCTGCCAGCCGCGGCGAAGGCGCGATAAGAAGCTCATCAGATTCTGGCCAGCAATTGGGGCGTCACGCGAAAGGGCGCACGGGCGGCCGGCGCGTAGCGGATCATGAGCGCGTCGGCACGGTTAGGTGATCGCATACCGTCGGGCGCCTTATCGACCAGCATTCTGCCAGATGCGTTAAACCTGTAGGTAGGCTGGCTGACCTCCGTGATCAGTTGCCGGGCGTCAGTTGCCTGGGATGAAATCGAGACGATATCGTCCGGCGCGCAGCGGACACCCTCGGTCACCCAGCGGTGTGTGCGCTGAAAACGGAGACGGAGCGCCCACCACCCCTGAGCTTTGCGGTTGGCGAAGAAATCTTCGTTTGTCCGCGCGCCTTTCTCGACAGAGGGGCCACCGCCCAAATCCACAGGCTTTAACGGATCGACTGGCGCCTCTGAGCCCCTGAAGGGCTCGACCGTGATCAGAGTGCGGCCGGCACGCTTCCTGGCCTCTGCCACTGTCCGAGCGTCTCCCCTGACACCAGCGCCAAGTCCGTCGGAGTCGTAGCGAAACGATGCGTAACCGCGCTCGTCGCATTTGGCGAACGTCTTTTCGACGGTCGCCATGATGTCACTGCCCTTGCCGGAAAACTGCTCAACGTCCTGTACAAGAAAACCGTAAGCGCCAACGAACGCGTTGAAGTCCATCCCTTCATCGGCCACATCGAGCGCGGCGGCTTTGGCGCCGGCCGGTTTCAAATTCAGCACCACATGCGCGTCAAGCGCGGACCTGGCCCACTCGGCGGGAATCAGGACGCCGCCTACCGAAGCCGCATAGTCGATGTCGTATTCGGCCGCCCAAATATGAGAAGGCATCGAAGCCTTCTTCGCTTCGGCCCAGGCGCGGCTCTTGCGCGGATCGTCGCTCCAATGGAACGTGAATATCTGGTCATCTCGCAACTGACCGCCGTGTCGCTTTTGCGCGAACAGGTTGTCCATTCCAGACACGGATGAGCCCCAGATGCGTACATCTGAATTGGCAGCCGTCGCGGCCTCGGCCAATTCGGCGTGCTGCAGGTGCGCGGCCTCGTCAATCACATAGACCGATGACCGGCCACCTCGGCCCATGTTGTCGCCCGACTCGCCGGTGATCGTGTTGCCGTTGGCTGGGTTCACCAGTCGCATGAAGTTGGAATGTGCAACCCATGAGAAGCCCGGCGGCAGGAACCACGGCGGCAAGCGACGAAGCAGCATCCTTATTTTTTCGAAGATCGAGTCCAGGTCGCCGATCAGGTCAACTTTGTTCTGGACGTAAGATCCGAAGGTTGTTTTAAAGCCCGGAACATAGAGCCATTTGTGGACAGCCCAGCCGCCCACCACCCAGTTGAAACCCACGTCGCGGGACTTCTCAACGAGCCCGTCTTCCTTCGCAGCCAGCCTCGCGTCAAGAAACTCGATCAGTTCAACCTGGCGCGGAAAAAGATCCATCGGGCGCCATGCCGCCGAGCCCGCTACGCGCGGATCATAGGTCCAAACCCATTCGTCGAAAAAGTGCCGGCACGAGCGCCGGCACATCTCCTGGTCAATGGCGCGTAGGCTTGGGTTGGCCTGTTGCAGACGCAATCGCTCCAGCCGCCTCAGCATAGACTCGCGCAATGTCGTCGTCGCTGGCGCCGCTGAGATCTGCCGGGATGTGTTCATGCTGGATGGCCCCGCCGTCCTTGCCCGTTATCTCCACGCGATCTTTGAACATTCCCAAATGTCTGCCGAGATCGACCAGGGCGGCGCGCTTGTCGGCCAGTTTGAATTTCACCCGCCGGACCTCACGCGCATCCTCGCCGCGACCATCTTTGAAGTCCTCGACGGTCACTTCAACCAGAGCCGCTGCCTGTTCGCGGGTCAGCTTCGAGAAGTCAAGGACCGGATCGCCGTCGGGGCCGATGGCCATGAAGTCTTTCATGTTGGCGAAGCCGATGCGCGCCAGTTCGGCAAGGACACGATCAGCACTGATGCGGGTGCGGTCGGCCTGCTCGGCCTGCAACTCGGCGATCCGAACCTTGATCTCGGGCTTCTTTAGCAGCAGGTGGCCCATTTGCTTTGCGTTTTTGTCGGCAAACCCCGCCCGGCGCACTGCATCAGAAGCGCAGTAATCGACAACGTATTCGTCGCAGAAACGGGCCTGTTTTGGGGTCATGATGCGTCTCGTTGACGCTGGGGTAGGGGCAGCAGGGCGTGGTGCCCCACCAAAGCTACAGCACGGCACGTCATTCCTGACGCCCGTGCGCGAAGCCCATTCATACGGTTTTTCGTGGAACCAGTCAACATTTTGTGCATCACGCCATTGCCTCGACCTGCCGATAGTCAATTTGCACCGTTCGGACCTGGCCGAACATCGTCAGCAGCACGGCGATTCGCGAACTGTCGGTCATGCTGCATAGCCCGTTGAAGCCGGTGAATGGCCCCGCGATCACGCGCACCGGCTGATCCTGCAGGGCTTCCCACGGCCTTGTCGGGTCAGACCTGGGATCGCAAAACATGCCCGTTTCATCGACCCATTCCAGCAGGCGCTCCATCTGCGCCGTGATGATCGGGATCGGCCGTGGTGCGTCTCCGCCGGCGGTGACGATCCTGACGCCGTTCCGTGCGCTGTTGATGCGCGGCCAGGGGTCGGCCTCAACGTCGAACTGAACGAAGCCGTAGCCCGGGAAAAGCTGACGGCAACAGGCAACCACGGCGCCCCGGATGATGCGCTGATATTCCTGCTGGATGGCCAGCACCCGGAAGCCCCGATCGGTGATTTGGGCGGCGGCGTCTTGCTCCCGGCCGCGCTCGGTTTGATAGCAGTACCAGCGAATCATGCCGCGGTCCTCTCGTCGTCAGAAAGTTTCAACCTGCGTTCTTCGAACTTCAAAACACCCTCAATGGCGAGGCGAAGCCATGTCGCCGAGTCGATGTGGGTTGCGACCTCGCCGGCGGCCAGCACCCGGCCGTAGCGATCGACGACGCCAGAGCCGCCGCGGGCGCGAAGCCAGGCGATGGCGCGGCGCATGGCGTCGGTCATTCCGCCCTCCCCTTCCGCTTATCCGGCCGCCTCTTCCCCCAGCGCGCCTCGGCATATCTCGTGACTTCCTGGATCAGGTCATGATGCAGCGGCTGGCTGAGATCCACACTGACCACATTCCGCTGGTGCCAGGCTGCAGCGAAAGCCCGCTCGCGCTCGTCGTCGGTCTGGGGCGCTCTGGCGGCCAGGCGCTCGGCGGAGGCAAGGGGGATGTC
>QGNH01000127.1_pt2 | contig 14854 bp, 24 predicted proteins | sample 1735481 | NCBI WGS metagenome assembly QGNH01 (sample SAMN09239004, study PRJNA386568) | Viral metagenome, whole genome shotgun sequencing project. | reverse complement strand
TCTGGTAGGCTTCCTCAGCCGGGGCCGTCCATTGATACCCGCAAGCGTTCAGTAGCCATTCAAGCCAATCGCCACGTTCGCAAGTATTCCATATCGTCAAGAGGTCCAGACCTTTTGACCACCGGCGGGACTCGCCACATGCGCCTTCATCGCGCAACCACTTCGCAAATGCTTCTGCTTCAATCGGAGGCTTTCTCACTACTTCACCTTTCCTTTCGGTGCCCGCACGTAAGCATCGGGCAGTTGAATGAAACCTACACGCAAGGCCAACTCAGCCGTAAGCGCCTTCTTGCCACTCAGGACTTGAGAAATGTACTGAGAGCTGTATCCGAGTCCTGCTGCCACTTTGCTTTGGTTGGACTTTGCAATGAGGTCACGGAGGGCCTGCATCACATCGCCTTTTGCGTATTTCCTCATGACCGAAACTGTAACCGAACGGTTGTGAGCGTGTCAAGCGGAAAGTTTACTCGAAGCAATCTTTCGATGTGTCCTGATTTGCTGATTGGTCAAACAGTGTTGGATTGTTCTGAGCCTTCCATATCCGCTCTCGCATCCATGAGAAACGCGCAAGTCCACTTCCATCCATAGAGTCCGCACCTAGCGCCTCAAACTTCTCAAAGCGTCCTGGCGTGTTGATGCGCCCGACATGGACCCACTTCCCGAGAATCTTTGCAGCCCTAACGATTGCGGCGGCGTGCGCACCGTCTTTCCATTGAGTCGAGCCGCCGATGAAGATGGCTGAAACTAAGTGCCAAGGAATCGCCATATTCTCTAATCCGTCCTGAGCTACCAGTGCAATCGGCCACCCGGCTAGATTGTGACGATAAATCTCGAATATCTCCAAAGTTCTGATCGCACTCGCTACTACATCGGGGCAGCAAACAAAACGGCACAGATCGCGCCGCTCCCTCTCTCTAGCTAAGAGCGCAAGAAATGCAGCCTCATCGAACCGCTTGAAACACCCATTGTCGATACCGAAGTGCGCTTCACGATGTTGGGGTGAGAACCGAGTGAGCGGCGTAAACAATTGCTCGACAGGACACCCTAACTCAGCCGCGCACACGTCCACATCCTCGCTCGTGTCGAGCATGGCGATCATTCGAAAAACTCCCCTTGCCCATCAGGACCCAAACCGGCAACCTTCGGAGTGAGACTGTTGATGTTGGCTGGATACTTTGGAATGAATTGGCCTTTTTCGAAGTTCCATGCCTGCACTTCGAAGCCTAGATGGTCCAAGTTGCAATGATGCCCATGGGAGTCAATCCACCCTGATGTGCGCAATCCGAGATACACTCGCCGACAAAAAACCACCTTGGAGGCCAATACCACATCCTCTGATAGGTGTAATAATTTGACCATTCCTGGCGAGTTGGGGGCATCCCAATACATCCATCCGCGAACATGAGTTTCTAGCGATGCGCACCAATCCTCATGAAGGCAGAACTGTAGCGTTTCTATGCCCGCTCTGGTTATCCCTTCGACAGAAAACCACTCAGTGAATATGCGGCTCGTAAGTTTCTTACCGCGCAGTTCCCTGCTGTGCAAGAGGTCGCGCTCGACGCTGCGAGCGATCTTTCCTGGCACAGGAAACATGCACAATATCTCTGTGTTGTGCTGCGAGAGGGGGAGATGATCGTCAGGGGAGTGAAGTTGACGAAGCCGCCCGGAAGGTGACTGTGAGGTTCCAATCTTCAGATATTTTGAATCAACAAGAAACACATAGACGTAACTCTGCGCTTGCATGTAGGCGTGATGCTCTACGTTTAGGCGCTCAAAGGTTGGGAAGAGTTTGTCTAGGACGCTGATGAGATGTTGGTTTGATGCGGAAGTGTTCATAAATCCTCACGCGGCCGGAGCCGAGGTGGTTAGATGTTGAGGTTGAGCGAAACCAATGCTTCGCAGGACACAAAAAATAATACCACTCATGGTCCTGATGTTCAATGCAAGTTCGTTCACTTCGCGCTCACTTTCTTGGGGCTCCAGAGTTTCCAGTTCCAACGGTTATGATTCCACTCGATCTCGCGACCGCAGAGAGTGCATGTGGTCTTTTTCATGGCATCTGCATCTTTCGGAGAGTGCTGGCATGGTTTGCGCTTGTCGTTCACTTCGATTTCTCTCTTTCTGCGGTCGCCATCGCATATAGGACACCAATCTCGTGTAGCGCCTGTTTCTCGCTGCAACCCACCGAGCAAACGATAAATCCAACAAACGTAGTCAGCAGGGTTTCGTTGTGCGCGTTGAGCGCTTCGATCTCCGCAATGGCAGGGTCCGCGTAATGAATGCGAAGGTCGTCTTCCAGCCACCCGCTGAGCAGTTTGAGTAGTTCCAGCGGAGTTCTCTTTTCTGTGTTTTTCTGGCTCACTTCGATTCCTCCTCTTTCTTCTCCAGTTTCTCAACGTAATCTGCGAAGGCAGCGGTTGCCTTATCGTGCCGACGCCGCGCATCGTTCAGGTTCACTGCGCTCTGCGTAACGTCTTCGACCAGGACTTGGAGGCGGATTGATTCCTGATGAGTGATAACTTTGATTCCCCTTTCGGCGCAATCACTACGATCTGCGCTGGCATTGTGGATGACTTTAGGACACCAGTGATGCGAGTCCTGTTTTCGCGTGCAACCCGTCCCTTGCGATAGAACTCACGCACGCTCTGTTTTGTGGCTTTGATTTGAGTGCTTGTGCCGATGCTACCCTTCATTTGATAAACCCCCTTAGATGAACCGGCGGCTACCCCGTAGGGAGAGTAGCCCTGCGTCGGTAGTGCTGAAATCCTAGAGCCAACCAGCAAAGTTCTATGGGTTCTTGTGAGTCTCCCTTTACAAGACCGGACACTAGCCGCCAATGCTACCCGGAAAGCCCGCCTCTCAGCGGGGGAACCCTTACCCGCTGATTTACCGATCCCCGTGACCAAAATGGCGCGGCAACATGGCCATCATCGACATTTTGGATGCTTTTGCTCGGTACAAACTCTCTGATTTGTTTGTTGTGGGATTTATAGCAGCCCCCGAATAGGCGTGAATCATCGGCTCATCTGGTGCGCTCTCACTCGTCGAGATGATGTGACCATGCGACGGCGCAGCCGAGGCGCAAGAATGCGATTGAAGAAGAGCAAGCCGAATTGTCGGGGTCTTTTTCATAACATTCCTGAATCCCTCAGCGATTGCAGAATAGATCACTTTCGCTCATCCCGTCAAATTATTTTTCGCAGTTGCGTTATAAAGTTCTTCAGGACACAACATCTGGTGGTAGAATTACAGACGTGGGGGAGAAGTGGCGCAACTCCCTTCCTCGTCGCATTCCGCCCTCAGCAAGCGTAACCGACACCCCCACACCTATCAACGGCAGACAGAAGTGATCCACCAGAGAGCCCCGAGCCAACCAGCCGGGGCTTTTCTGTTGGGCATCAGGACCCAAAACGCCTACAATGTCCACGAGGTGACCACCATGGACTTCCCATTCTCCACCGGAGATTATCAAGGCTCAGACGTTGCAGACGGTTTCAGTNNCTGCGAACGTTGATAAACTCTCGGAATCGCTGAACGCGCTACTGGCCGACTGCTTCGCTTTGTACCTGAAGACAAAGAACTTCCACTGGCACATGACCGGCCCTCACTTCCGCGACTGGCACCTGATGCTCGACGAGCAAGCCGCGCAAATCTACGGCATCACGGACGACATTGCGGAGCGGGTGCGGAAGATCGGCGGCACCACGATCCGGTCAATTGGCCAGATTGCCCGTTTGCAGCGGATTCAGGACTCAGACGAGCCCGGGCCGGCGCCAGAGGTGATGCTCAAGGAACTTCTGGCCGACAACAGGACTCTTATCACCCAACTACGCAGCGCCCATACCGTCTGTGCCCTGGCGGACGACTACGCCTCTACCGCAATGATTGAGGTGTGGATTGACGAAGCGGAGCGGCGCGCGTGGTTCCTGCTCGAGGCCACGCGATGACTTTGAGCAAGGCAGAGCGCGAAGCGTTGCGCATGATGTTCGGCGGCCGGTGCGCATACTGCGGGTGCGAACTGAGCGGGAAATGGCACGCGGACCACGTCGAAGCAGTTGAGCGCGGTGGAGGCTGGGTAAAGGTTCCACGCGAGAACGCGCCAATGGGATATGGCTGGAAATACAAGGGCGATGGGAAGCTCGGAAAGCCCGAGAATGACCGCTTTGATAATCTCTTTCCGTCTTGCGTCAAGTGCAACATTCTAAAGTGCTCAGGAAACGTGGAGAACTTTCGGTCAACCCTCACCTATATGGCTCACAGTATCCCCACCATAAAAACATACTCACACGTCCATCACCTGATGCGGTTTGCCAAGCTGACAATCGATCCTACACCCGCCGTGTTCTGGTTTGAGAAGTGGCGCGCAGAACATTCGCCCGACAGGACACAAGATGCTTTATAATCCCGTCATGGTGGTAAATCCAATGGCCGACAGGACCCAAAAGACACTCCCCAAGCCCCGAGTCCAGCTCTTCGTACACCTCTTGGTGTGTGAGCGTGGCTCGGCCTTACGTTCGGAGCGTGTCCTGATCCTGCCGGCGAAGCGGGCGGCGTAGCCGCATGGCCAAAGTTTCCAAGAAGCTTTCTGAGAGGACACACGCCAAGAAAAGGCTAAAGTCCCGCTACGGGCTTGTTTTCTCAAAGAAACTTCGCCGGGAATTAGTGCAAATGGTCCAGTCTGGAATCACAACTCCCATCGGCAGAACATCTTTACGGAATAGTCACCATCAAGCGGTAATAGGCGAATGCACGGTGACTTTCGTTTATGACTGCGTTCGGCATGAGATCGTCACATTTCTTCCGCCAGAAGAGAAAGTAAAGGTTTAATAAACTCATGGCAAACCTCGTAAAAGGCCCTCCACCTCGTTCAAAACGCACCCCTCATACGCGCGCGAAGTTCCTTGAGGCGATCAAGGCGACTGGGAACATCACCAAAGCGTGCAAATTGAGTAGGTTAGCGAGAACGTGTGCGTATGAGTGGCGACGGGAAGATGAGAAGTTCCGTCAGGACTGGGATGACGCAATGGTGGAAGGCGAGGCTTTGCTTGAGGATGAGGCGAAGCGCCGGGCCTATGAAGGCGTGAAGAAGCCTGTCTATCAGGGTGGCGCGCGCGTGGGCTACGTTCAGGAGTACAGCGACACGCTGCTCATCTTCCTACTGAAGGGAACGAACAAGGCGAAGTACGGCGACCGTACCACGCTGGCCGGCGACAAAGACAATCCAGTGCAGGTGAGCGTGCTCGATAGTATCCTCAAGGGAGAATGAAGCCGCTCACTGTAGTACAGAAGGCCAAAATCCGTAGTACGCTCGCGAACCCAGTCAAGTTTGTACTACACTGGCTCGGGTCCGACCTGTGGAGCGTCCAGAAAGAAATAGCCATGGCGCTCACAAAGCCCCAGGCGAAGGTCAACGTAAAAGCCTGCCATAGCAGTGGCAAAACCTTTGAAGCGGCGCAACTCGCTCTCTGGTGGCTGGCGCGGTACGAGAACGCTATCGTGGTGACCACAGCTCCCACGAAAAAGCAGGTCGAGGTCCTGATGTGGGGCGAAATCCACAAGGCCCTCGTCAAGAGCAAGTATCCCTTCCCATCTGCAAACCTCACCAAACTTGAGTTTGATAAGAGCAAGTACCCGATGCGCTATGCACTCGGCTTCACGACGAGCGTCCAGCAGCAGGATGAGGGGGTCAAGTTCCAAGGCTTCCATGCCGACCATGTGCTCATCATCATTGACGAGGCCCCTGGCGTTGACCCGAAGATCATCGAAGCGATTGAGGGCATTCGGGCCGGCGGCGATGTGCGCATCCTGAAACTGGGCAACCCCACCATCTCATCCGGCGCATTCTACGACGAGTTCCATAGCAAGCGGGCCAGCATCCAGCCATTCACAATCAGCGCATTCGATACGCCCAACTTCGAAGGAATCAAGCTTTCCTATGAGGCTCAGGACTCAGAGGGCGCTCCGATCACCATAACGCTCGGTGACCCCAACGGACGCGACCTGATGGATCTTTCCGAAGAAGAGCTTGACCAGAACGTAATGCCATGGCTTACCACCAGGCGGTGGGTCAAGGAACGGTTTGAGGAGTGGGGGCCGGGAGACTTCCGCTGGGATTCACGCGTGATGGGAGACTTCCCCTCTCAGAGTCCTGATGCCCTGCTGTCCCTGGCTTGGCTGGAGCGCGCGCAACGGGACACGCGGACATACGAGGGCAAGGTGGATATCGGCATCGACGTGGCGGGCCCTGGCGAAGATGAGACGGTCATGTGCGCCCGATGCGGATTCCAGATTCTTGAGATCATCGGCTGGGGCAATCCAGATCCCCGCGGAGAACTGGTGAGCGCGCTGCGGAAATATGGAGACAGAATCGGGACTCTCAACGTCGATTCGGCTGGCATCGGCTATTACCTCCACAAGCACCTGCAGGACTTGGGGTTCCCGTCGAATGCGGTCAATGTGGGCGAGTCTCCGGCGGACAAAGAGCAATTCGTGAACCTCAAGGCTGAGTTGTACTGGGGCTTGCGGATGCGCGCAAAGAGCGGCGACCTGGCAGGACTCTTAGACGAAACGTCTATCTCCCAGCTTGCATCCATCCTGTGGAAGCCAAACAGCCGCGGACAGACGGAGATTGAGTCCAAAGAGGCGATGCGGAAGCGTGGCGTCAAGAGCCCGGACCGTGCTGAGGCAATCATGCTGGCATTTGCAAAAGTTGCAAAGAACGGCGCTGGGCTGCTGGAGTACTACCAGGGCATCACGGCTGTACAAACGGGTGGAGATCAGGACCCAAACCCCAAGACTGCCGGCTTCAGACCTGCACCCACCGTCACCACTCCCGTCAAAGCGCCAGCCATGACTGCCTACAACCGCGCCATGGCTGCACTTGCACCCCAAGACCTCTGCGATCATTGCGGCAAGCCCCTCGGCGATACAGTGGTTGAAGAGGGCATACGCAGGATGCACCCTGAGTGCGCGCGTCCGTCGTGGGCGTCCTGAAGCGTTATACGATTTCTCTTGTTATACGCATCGTGAACGTTATACACTCCATCCATGAGCAAACTAGTTGCAATACGCCTCCCCGATGAACTGGCCGCAATGATTGAAAAACGGGCCAAGAGTGAATCAATGACGCAGACGGCGGTGATCGTCAACGGCCTTTGGTCTGCTCTGTGTCCTGTTGTCATTCAGGCACCGCAGGTGAGTCCTGAAGCCGTTGCCGAATTCCAGAATGCGATGGTGCGGTTTAAGAAGAGAGTAGCCCAAGTGGAGGATGATAAAGCCCTTGGCAGGACTCCAGAAAACCTCAGCCTTGCCGACAACCGTGATGCCCAAGCCCGTCCAGCCCACGCGCTGGGCTGCAAGTGCCTGATGTGCGCAGCAAAGCCCAAGCATTGATACACTAGACCACGGGAGCACACACCATGGCCTTGTGGGATGAACCGACAGAGATCAACGACGATACAGTGTTTGGGAAACGGCTGAACGACAAGGCATTGCAGAAGATGCCGGACGCTACGGGCGGATCGATGACGCTCCTGAATCCGCGGTATGGACTCTTGAGCGCAAGGAATCGCGGCGGCGTTCGGCCTACTCTGCCAAATCGGGACCCTGAAAACGACCGTCCTGGCCCAGATGACCGTGATCTTCCGTCCGATTTCATCGCGAATGTAGACGAGCAGCGCAACCGCTTCAGCCCCTACCAGCCCGTAGCGCCATTCGGCCCTCCGTCTATTGTGGACGCCCGCGAGTGGGACTATCCCACCGGCTACAACCTCGAGATCGTCAACCGGCACATCGTCTTGGGCGAGATGCTGCGTGGCATTGTGCGTGGCTCGGGAATCATCGCCAACGAGCTAAGCGCGCGCGTCGACGAGTTGGTGAGCCTTCCGTGGAAGTTCGTCCTGAAGAACCCGGCCAAGGGAGTGAAGTCCGAAGAAGATCCGCGCATCAAGGAACTCAACGCCTTCTTCAAGATGCCAGACCGGAAGATTCCCTACCCTCAGTGGATGGAGATGATCTTCCGTGAGCGGTACACCATTGATGCAGCTACCGTGTACATCTGGAAGAATCGGGCCGGCACAAAGCCCTACGCGCTGGAAGTGATCGACGGCAATACCATCGTTCCGAAGATTGATGACCGTGGACGCATCCCCGACTGGCCATCCTTGGCATACGTCCAGATCGTCAAGGGCCTCCCGATGGACAACTTCACCGAGCGGGAGATTGTCTACATGCCGCGGCATCGGTGGGCTCAGATGCCAATCTTTGGGTATTCCGAGGTCGAGCAAATCTTGATGGAGGCGACCCAGCAGGTACGCAAGACGATGTACATGCTCAACTTCTGGAACGAGGGCACCTGCCCCGACGTGATGGTGTGCTGCCCGGAGAACTGGACGGCAGAACAGATTGCGCTCTGGCAAGGAACGTTCGACGCGCTGATGAGCGGGAATCTCAAGCTCAAGTCAAAGATGCGGTTCATCCCTGGCGGTGGAAAGCCGTTTGAGATGAAGGGCTCGGCCGGCGACTTGCTCAAGTCGGAGTACGACGAGTGGATGGCCCGCATCGTTTGCCGCGCATTCAGGACCGACCCTAAGCCCTACATCAAAGACCCACAGCCCAAGGCAAACGCCGAAGAGTTCTCTCAGCAGATGCGCGCCCAAGGGCTAAATGGCGAGATGCTCTGGTGGTCTGCGTTCATGGAGCGGCTGATTTACCTTGGCTGGGGATGGGACGACATTGGCCACGTGTTCGATACCAATGAGGAGACGGCGGCCAATGATCAGGCAACCATCGACACGTCCCACCTAGCAGACGGGATGAGGACGGTCAACGAACTGCGCGCGCGGGACGGACTGGACGATGTGGAGGGGGGCGACGTGCCAATGGTCAAGACAGGCACTGGGTGGATGCCCCTGGCGGTCCTGGCGGCACAGAAGGCGATGCCTTCACCAGTCGCGCCGGGAGGCACCAGCGGGGCATCAGGAACCGGAAAGAATGCCAGCAAGCCTACTCCCACGCAGAAGGAGGCCGGGACGGCAGCCGACCGCCCTTTAGCAAAGCGGGGAAGTCACTGGAGCAGGTACTAGCGGCATACCTCAAGCGCAAGGGGAAAGAAGCGGCATCAGGACTCACCGTCAAGAAGATGGCGAAGGCTGCGAAGAAGAAGCCGGAAGATCAGGACACGATAGACGTCGTGGTGGACTGGGGCGAACTGATTCCGGAGGTGACGCCCTACCTTGAAACTGATGCAGTAGCTGGTGCCACAGAGTTCTTGACTGACCGCGGCATTGCAGAAGACAGCGACATATGGACGAAAGTCCTTGACGAAGCACGGCAGATGGCTCGGGAGCGCGGCGCAGAGCTGGTGGGCAAGCGCATCACAGACAAGGGCGAGATCGTTGATAATCCTGATGCCCGCTACGCCATCACAGAGACGACACGCGAGAACCTGCGAGAGTTGATAAGCAAGTCGGTCGATGAGGGATGGACGACAACCGAACTTCAGCACAACATCCTTGAGAGCGAGGACTTCAGTGCGGCGCGGGCTCTAACCATCAGCAGAACCGAAAGCATGTATGCCTACAATCACGGTAAGCATGAGGCCGCCAAGGGTACAGGACAGAAGTTCAAGCAGCAGATAAACGGGGACGCATGTGAAATCTGCCTAGAAAACATCGAAGCTGGCCTGATCCCGATAGACGAGCCATTCCCGTCTGGGGACGATTGCACACCGATTCACCCCAACTGCTTACTTGGGGACACTAAAATATCGTCCGGTATCACCATCACGGGCGTTTCGTCTCGGGAATATGACGGGGAGATCGTCGTCATCGGAACGGAATCTGGAAAGCTCATCTCCATCACCCCGAATCATCCTGTACTCACGGAGCGTGGATGGATCGCTGCTGGAATTCTGCGAAAAGGAGATAGCATAGTCGGCAGCAGGACCCAGGATGCCCACAGGGCTACTCACGCAAATGATGAGGACGTGCCAACCAGCATTCAGGAGATAGTCGAGTCTTTTCTTGGCTCTCGCAAGGTGGCGACCGTAGAAGTGCCAACCTCCTCCATAGATTTCCACGGCGACGGAACCGATGGAAAAATCGCTATTGTAGGGTCCAATCGGGGTTTGACGAGAGAATTCTGCGCCACGAGTCCGGAGCATTTTGGCGAAGATGTCCTCGTAGATGCTGACGGTCCTTTCATAGCACAAGGCGCGAGTGTTGGCTCTCCGAAGGAGTTCGTCCTTGCTTCTCTTCGTTCCCCTAATAGCGTCGTGGGATGCGGCAGCGACCCTGCTACGCTCCTCGGGCGAAGTCCGAGCCATCCTGGCATACATGGCGGCGCTCATCGTCCTGATAGGAGTTCCGTTCGCCACGAGAATTCTATGGATGACATCGCGGCTGACGGAATTGATCTTTGCAAGCGACTTCTCGCTCACTCCAGAAACGTAGTCGCTGATAATAGAATCAACGTTAGGCAGTTTGATCCTTCTAGAAGAGGGGCGGATCGTGATCCCGTTTTTCAGCAGGATGGATCGAATAGGCGTGACGCTGACTCCGTTACGGAGAGCGAGGCTGTCAACAGTGTCGCCGGCGAGATATTCCTTGATGATATTGTCAGCATTGAGAGAAGCCATTTTGTTGGGCATGTATACAACCTTGAGACAGAATTTGGATGGTACATCGGCAATTCAATTGTAGTCCATAATTGCCGGTGCGGTGTAGGGTATTCTGAGTCTCAAGGTGACGAAGAATCAGAGGGTGAGGAATAGATGGAGACAACAGGACGCGTAAAGATCGACGAGGAATCTGCCCTCAAGAACATGCCGACCACCGCTGAGGCCATCTTGCGCGCAGCCCAGGCCCTTCGCCCATTGCTTCCCTGTCAAGACTTCTACGGAGAGACGACCATCATTTGGGAAGATGGCCGTCCTCAGAGGCTGATGTTTGGGAAGTGGTCAATCAAGATCTAGCGCAGTTTCCCCACTGCCCACATTTGCCGCATACGGCAGGACTCATCAAGCAACTGCTGTTCCGATACTCCTGATTCCATCGCTTTGGCCCTGACAAGGCAGAGATCGGCATACGACTTCCTCCCCAGCAGAAACATCCTGTAGTCGATCAGCGCGATGCGCGCGCGGTGCTTCTTGGCCGATGGCGACTTGTCTGGCGTGTCTTCCATTTCAGCGATGATTTTCTTGGCGATTTCAAGTTCGACGTTCATGATTCCCTTTCTTGTGCTGCGGTTAGTAAATCGTGCAGGCCAAGTCTAGCGCTCAGCCTATCAGCCACCCTGCAATCAATCCGCCGATAATCAGCACGGCCAGAATGCGCCAGTCCCAACGTCCGTAGATGTCCATTTCTGCTCCATGTGCGGTTGATTGACAACAACCGTTTAGTTGATAAACCGAGAATAGCACCCCCAATGCGCGTGTCAACGGAAAAGTTTAATAAGTGCGAAAGATTCCCAAAACAGGGATCGTACGCAATTGCTCATTCCCGCGAAAATAGCACTTGATAAACCGCGCAAGTGGTGGTTTAATAATTCCAGTTCACAGAAAGGGGTCTTCGGATGATGGAAACAGAACGGATCACGAATCAAATCATGACCGATTACGGTTTTGACGCCACTGGCACCTACCATGCTCCCGAGTATCCACACGCCAACATCCTCGGCGAAGGGCTGAACGTCAGCGAGTTGCGGAACGACGACGGCATTGCTTTCTTCACTGGCATCCGTAACGCGCTGGTTTTTGAAGTCCTGGCAGGACTCGTAATCTGGGGCCTGTGGGAGTTGCATCACCCCATCATGTTCCTGGCGCACTGGCTGGTGAGCCATGCACATTAACCTCCGCAATGCCTACCTATGCGTCGATTGTGATGCGATTGGCGACTCTCCAGTGCAGTGCCCGGCCTGCGCGAGCCGGTTGGGCATCCTGCCTCTGATAACCGTCCTCAACAGGACTCTGAAGGCCACATTAGTTCCAAAGGAACTCGCCCATATGGAAGTGTTCGGAGTGGATGGAATCACTTGGAGCGGATATGCAAGCCACCACAGCGCGGCTTTAGCAGCCTCAAAGGAGTAGACGTGTACGCAACCAACAGACAAGCAGACGCCGAAGCAATCGTGAGGATTCTGCACGAAATAACAGACCGCATGGACTACGAGGAGGGTCTTTGCCTCCTGTGTATGAGCATGGAGGACAACGGGCATGATGAGAACTGCCCCTTCCGCATGGCAGACGAGTTCATCGCCAAGTACGGGACCAATCCACCGGTCGGCAACTGGAAGAGGGCGTGATGCCAGACCTAAAAAGTTCTGGAGTGCATCATGCTCGATCAAAGACGGTCCCGATCGGCGCACGAAAAGCTCAGCATGAACGCGAGCCCCTATTTCCCGTGGATGGATTCAAGACGACCGCGTGCAAAGGAAAACGTCATTCGCACTGCTTCTCTCTGAAGTGCTCATGTGAGTCATAAGCGAGGGGTGAGATGACGCTTCCCGAGATGATCGACGAGGTCTACGAAAAGACGCACTGGCCGATGATTGAGGTCCTGAACTTGATCGAGGACAACTGGCCGGGACACGAGACATTCACCCCAACCCAATGCAACCTGCTCGTAAGCCTGATCGGCAGGAAGAAGAAGGAGATGCAATCTTGAAATACATCGTCCAAATCAAGAGTGAAGACGGCAAGCGCTATCGATCCACAAGATGGACCGACCCTTTCGGCTCGAAACCGAAACCCGTCTCAAAGCGGTTCGCAGAAGAAGCGTTGACACGTGCCCATCAGGTCTATCCGGAAGAGACCTATCGCATTCATCCCGTGGAGGGCAAATGACCACCATCTACAGTGAACTGCTGGCAGCAGCCGGCACGGAGTTTCTGCCCCAAGCCGAGGGCGAACCTGACGGCCACTACCTGCGGCGCCTTGTGCTGGCCGTGTGCAGTTGCACGGACGAGAAATGGGAAACCCTAAGCAAGGAAGCGCAGGACTGGAACAACGCCCAGGCCAAGCGCGTCAAAGCGCATCAGGACCCGGAAGAGTGCCCAGGGTTCATCTCGCCCATCGTCGATGCCGTCATTGATGCTGGATGGCCGCTCAATCCTGCCGTGGTGGGCGATTGCGGGTACCCGGATGTTAGTGCTACGCCAGAACAAGGAAAAGTAACTATGGTGACTTTTCTAGATGGAGGCACTCAGTCGAAAGATATTGATCCTATCCGCGATCCATACCCTTGGAAGCCGCAAGCGTTGGAATACTCGGATGGGCATGTCAAAGTTGTTCATCCTGAAGAGTTTGGCCCCGTTGTTCCCGAGCAGGGCGTAAGCGTATCAGTCTTCGCTGGTGCCCCATCAGAAGATCAGGACTCACCGCACGCCCTGAGCCCTAAGCACACCGCAACCGATGCCGTCCGCGCGCTGGTGATGCTCCACACCGACTGGAACCAGGCGCAGATCATGCGCGAACTGGAAAGCCAAGGGCGCGTGGTCTGCATCGGCACCATCGCCACGGTACGCAGCATGACCCTGGCGACCATCGCTGTAGCCAAGAGACTGGGAAAGTGGGTGGAGGGATGAACAAAATCACGCTCATCACAACAGAGCAACGTGGCCACCAGTCCACGATGGAGGTTCCAGAGTCCTGTGTGGATTATGGGAGTCCTGAAGGCGATGCGACCGTCATCACCGTGACTCTGCGTCCTTCCGACCTCCTGAACGGGATGCGGCAGAATCAGGACCCTATGCAACTTGTCTTGCGGAAACTGCAAGAGGCCGGTGCTCCGGTTGAGGAAACTCCTAACATGCGATTCCTTCGGACTGGGATACTGCGCCGCTACGATGCCTTTCCAGACATCAAGTACGAATGGCGGTCCAAGTGAACATCCCACGTCTACCGGGCCGTATGCGCTTTGCACGAGGCCCTCGTCACGTCTTGCGAGTCCTGAAGTGGATGGGGCGCATGAGCCGCGCACTCAACAAACAGAAAGCGAGGTCGAAGTGAACTTTATAACTAGCCATTGGGTAGCGATACTGATCGTTGCAGCCGTCATCATCTTGAGAGACCGCATCATCCTTGCGATCGTAGTCCTGATATGCCCTACGTCGATTCTCAAGAGCGCATTTGAGAAGGCTGTCAATAGGCCGGGAGGAATAAAGTGAGCACACCGCTGAAGAAACTCACCATCAAGATGTTTGCGCCTGGCAACAGGACCCACAAGACCATCATACTGGCAGCCGGCAAAAGCAAGGTGTTCAAGCCCGGCGGCGAGTTCGATGTCCTGTCCAACGTGGCCGACTCGCTGGAAACGCGGTTCCCCAACGACGAGTTCCGCATGGTGCAGGTTGGCCCGGCGGCGTTCAACTTCGTATGGGACCGCAAGAAGACGCTCGAAGAGGTAGCCGATAGGGTCATGATCGGCGGGATGCACTTGGGAGAAGTGGCAACCGTGGAGGTTGGCAGTGGCCTACCCGATCAACTATCTTGACCCGCCATCGCCTCACGAGCAGATTCTCCAGTTTGCCATGAAGGAGCGACTGCGCAAACGTGAGGCGGCTCTCCGCGAACTGGCAATACAGTTCATCCGCGAGGGATACCACCTGAACGAACTGGAGTCAGTGGTCAAAAGAAGCGACTACACCATTGAACAGCTTTGGACCCGCGGAGAGGCCAAAGAGATCGTGCGCGTTCATGCAACCGTTTACTTCACCAAGCGCCAACTCAACTTCCGCAAGCGCATGAGGATGGTCTCGGGCTGGGCGGCATGGAAAACAGAGATGAAGCTCGGTCTGTGTCCTGACAGGACTCGCGTAGAATCTCGTTAGACCGGTGGTACCGGCGACCTCCTTGGAA
>QGNH01001114.1_pt1 | contig 14875 bp, 10 predicted proteins | sample 1735481 | NCBI WGS metagenome assembly QGNH01 (sample SAMN09239004, study PRJNA386568) | Viral metagenome, whole genome shotgun sequencing project. | reverse complement strand
GCGCAGATGACGGGCTCAAACGCGCCTTGAATTCTGCCCAGCAGAGTCTGGGTGAACTCTCGGCGAGCGCTAAAACCGCCGGTCAGAAGGCCGCTGCCGGCATGGCCGAGGTCAAAGCCGGGATGAGCGCGTTTGGTGATCAAGTATCCAGCGCCAAGACCCAACTGCTGGCCTTCCTGTCGATCAATTGGGCGGCGGGCAAAGTGCAGGAACTCGTCCAGGTAGCAGACGCCTGGAACATGATGAACGCGCGCCTTAAACTGGCCACCACGGGCACCGGCGAATTCAATGTTGCGCAAAAAGCGCTCTTTGATATCGCCCAGCGCATTGGCGTGCCGATCCAGGAGGCCGCCACCCTGTACGGGCGCTTGCAGCAAGCCGTGCGCATGCTCGGCGGCGAGCAAAAGGATGCGCTCACCATTACCGAGAGCATCTCGCAAGCTTTGCGACTCTCAGGCGCGACCGCCACGGAAGCGCAATCATCACTCCTACAGTTGGGCCAAGCGCTGGCCTCGGGTGTGCTGCGCGGCGAGGAATTCAATTCCGTTGTAGAGAACAGTCCCCGGTTGGCCAAGGCCCTGGCTGATGGTTTGAATGTGCCCATTGGGCGTCTGCGCAAGCTCGCCCAAGAGGGCCAACTCACGGCCGATGTGGTGGTGGGCGCCTTGATGAGCCAGAAGGACAAGCTCTCTGCTGAATACTCCCAATTGCCCGCCACGGTCAGCCAAGCCTTTCAGCGTCTGCAAAACGCCTTCGGCCAGTGGGTCTCCCAAGTCGATACGTCAACGGGTATTACCAAGAAGCTCGCTGATGCTCTGAGTTGGGTATCGATCAACCTGGACACGGTGATGCAGTGGCTCAAAAAAATTGCCGAAGTTGGTCTCGCTGTTCTGGTTTACCGTCTGCTGCCAGCCCTGGTCACGGCGTGGCAGACCGCAGGCGCAGCGGCCATCACGGCGGCCACAGCGACTTCGGCTGCCTGGGCCACGGTCAATTTGTCGGTGTCCGCAGCGATTGGCAGCGTGGGTTTGCTTAAAACCGCCTTCGCCGTGCTGGGTGCCTTCGCCGTTGGCTGGGAAATCGGCACCTGGCTCTCCGACAAATTTGAGATTGTGCGTAAAGCTGGCATCTTCATGGTCGAAATACTGGTCAAAGCGGTCGAGCAGTTGCAATACCGCTGGGAAGCGTTTGCCGCGATCTTTACCGCAGACACTATTTCATCTGCGACCAAGCGTCATGAAATGCGTCTGGCCGAGATGAACGTAATCTTTGCCCAGATGTACGCAGACGCAAGCAAGGGCGCCGACGCGGCCAAAGGTGCCATGACCACGGTGGCCACCACCGCCGAAGAAATTGCCAAGAAGCTCGATGCCGTGCGCCAGGGCACGCAAGAAGCAGTCGGGCGTGGCGTCGATGCGGTTCATTCGGCTGTGCAAAAGTTGATCGACCGCTTGGGCGAGGTGGATCAGGCGCTGAACAAGGCCAATGCAGTCGTGACTGACGCAACTGCCAAGATGGCCGATGCCTACAAGGGTCTGACCGGCGTGATCGAGGCCCATCTGCAAAAGCAGGTCGACGCTGTCAAAGCTCGCTACCAGCAAGAGCAGATGGCCCTTGATCTGTCCAAGCAGTCCGAAGCCGCGCAAATCGCCAAATCCACGCTGCTGCTCACCGATGCGCTTACCCAGCAAACCAATCTGCGTCAAAAGGCTACCACCGATACCTTGAAACTCGTCGATGACGAGTCCAGGGCCAGGATTGAGGCGGCCAAGCGCCAAGGTGCGACGGAGGCCGAGCGCAGCGCCAACGTGACTCGTGTAGAAAATGAAATACTCGCCACCAAACGCCTGTCCATGGTGCAGGCCGCCACCGAATACACGGCGCACATCAATGCCTTGAACGCTGAGGCCAATCGGCATTTGGCAGAAGTGGTGCGAATCGAGGAGGCCAAGCGACAACTCTCACTCACCACTGAAGAAAAGATCCGTGAGCTCACCCGCCAAGGCATGACGGAATACGAGGCCACCCAAGACAGAAAACGCCAAGTCACCGAGCTTCAAACCCAAGCCAGAGAAGCACTGGCCAATGGCGAGTTTGAAGAGTCAAAACTTCTGGCGCAAAAAGCCATGGATCTGGCGGTTCAAGTGGCCACCAGCCAAACGACCGAGGCTAAACGGGCAGAAGATGCAAAAAAGCAATCCGAACAAGCCCACACGCAGATCGTGCAACTCGAAGCGCAATCCCGTCAAGCCAGCAGCAAACAGGAATTCGATTCCGCGACCGACTTGATGCGCCAGGCCGATGCACTGCGCGCTGAATTGGCGCAAAAAACGACTGCCGCCGACGCGGCAATAGTCCAGGGCAAGCAAGGCATCAATTCGGCCATTGGTGACATCCGCACATCGGAAGAAATCCTCAACAAAACACTAGACGCCCAAGCCCTGGCGCACCAGAACGCGGCCAAGTCGGCGCTGGACGCGCGTGAGCAGATCAAGCAGACGCTGATTCAGACAGAGGCCCAGATCGACCAGATCACGGCCAAGTTGCAGCAGGGCCTCAAGGTCACGTTAGATGCCGACAGCAGTCGCTTTGACAAGGCCATCACCGAGATGGACCGCGCCCTTGCAGAAAAACAATACCTGCTGCCCATCAAGGCTGACCTGGAGCAAGCGCAAAAGAAACTCCAGGAATACGAGCTGATACTCAAAGAGGGCAAGACGCTGCCCGTGGACGCCGATGTGACGCAGGCTAAAGCGGCGCTGGACAAACTCACCGCTTATGCCAAACAGAACTCCTTGCTGGAGCTCAAAGTCACTACAGAAAAAGCCCAGGCCTCGATCACCAACGTGCAGGGCATGATCAATGCGCTCTCTCGCATCCGTACCGAGTCCGAACACCAGGTGAACACCAATGCAGATGCGGCCAAGGCAGAGATTCAAAGTTTGAATGGCCAGAACACGTCGAGCACGCACACCATTTATGTTCAAAAGGTTGAGGCCAACGCGATTGGTGGACTGGTTGGAACTGGCGTGCACAAATTTGCGCAAGGTGGTGGCGTTTTTGCGTCGTTTCCAAGGATGCAAGGTGGCTCAGTGCCGGGTACGGGTGACCAGGATTCTGTGCCACGCACCCTGGACGCGGGTGCCTTTGTTCTCAAAAAAGCAGCCGTGCGCAAGTACGGCACCGGTGTCCTGTCCAAACTTGCCAACAGCGTCGCAAGCTTTGCCACCGGTGGAGCCGTGACCCCCACGGCAGCGTCTGCCATCAAACGCAACAAAGATGCGTTTGAAGCGCAAAAGATGATCGACCTGGGCCTCTCGGGCATGCGCGACTACGCGGCGTGGATGCGAATGAACTGGGGCGCGGCCCTGAGCGTGAACTTCGAGCACGACACCTTGCAAAGCTATGGCCAGAGCGCCGATGCTGACCGCAGAACGCTGGGTGCGCTTGCCAACCGCGTCCAACTCACTGCCAACGAGCGTCAAAAGGTGGACGCGATCAAATCAACCTGGCGCCAAGTCATGGCGCAGCCCTTGATGTGGGGCAAAGACCTTGAGCGCGAGCTGATCGACTACATGGCGCAAAACCAGGGTGAGTTCTACCGCGCTGGTGGCCTGTCCTCTGTTGATACCGTGCCCGCCATGCTTACGCCCGGTGAATTTGTGGTCAAACCTTCGGTCGTCTCAAGACTGGGTGCCGGATTCTTTGAAGCGATCAACAGGCTTTCCATGCCCGCCCAGGCCCTGGGGGCGCATGTGCAGGGCTTTGCTGGTGGCGGCTTGGTGTCTTCGCTCGCATCTGCCGTGGCTCTGCCAAGCCCGGCGTTTGCAGGAGTTGGCGCGCCGGTGCGAACGGTTCGCGTGGAACTGGCAGCGGGCGCTCGCAGTGTGAACGCCACGGTCGATGAAAGAGACGAATCCCGTCTTTTGGATATCTTGAAGCAAGCCAAGTCACGCGTTTTTTGAATCAGACCTATCCATGCAACTCAAAAACCTCTCCGATGAGCTAATGCTTACCTTGCCCGACGATCTGCTGTGGAGCGATGAACACGCCTGGAGCCCGGCGGTGGCCAGTGTGTCTTACCTGATCACGGGCGCGCTGTTGGTGCAGTCCGCCATTCGCCAGACCGGGCGACCGATCACTTTGACGGGTGCTCCAGACATGGCCTGGGTCACGCGCTCAGTGCTGGGTGCCTTGTATGACTGGTCGGCGCTGCCCCTGGGTGAGGCCACGGGTCGCTTTGAGTTGACCTTGCTTGATGCCCGGGTGTTTACCGTGGCCTTTCGACACGGTGACGGAGCCATTGAGGCTGAGCCCGTCACTGGATTTCCGGCCCGCTCAGACGATGATTTTTATCGCATCACCTTGAAGTTGATGCAAATCTGAATTTCCTTCTTTATCTGTTTGCTGCGCATCGCAGCGGAGTAACTCATGCCCATTCTCACCGGCGACATCAAACTCGTTGCCTCCCAAGTCATGGACGATGTGCCCGAGGGCGGTGGCGCGCCCACGGCCAAGGTCATTGCCGACGGGGTGTCAAACGCCATCTTCCCCGACATCAGTGAACTCGACCGCGCCGGTGGCCGGGTCAATTTACGAAAACTCCATGTGAGTGTTCAAACCGATGACACCGACACCTATATGGGCTCGAACGTCATCGTCGCTGAGCCCCCGGCGGACCCGCGCGTGAGCGTGACGTTGTTTACCACCAACAGCACCTTTGACCGGCGCACCCAGGCCGCCAGCCGGGTCGAGAGCTACCTCAACAAAGGTCCGCTATGGCCCGGCATCCTTTATGAAAACCATATTGCCGGTCAGCGCAGCGTGCAAGTGCTCCAGGAGGTCAAGACCGAGTTGCCAGCCATTGGACAAACCCTGGTGCTGGTGCAGTATGAGGGCGCCAGCAACGAGGTGCAGCAGTACATCCGCACCACGGCGGTCGAGTCAGTCATCCGCACGTTTTATGACCCAAGTAGCAACGGCTTTGAGAAGGCCGTGGTGACGCTCTCGATCAGCGACGCCTTGCGCACCGACTTTATTGGCAGCCCTGCGAGCAAGCAGCTTAACCTTGCCACCAATGCCGCCAAGATGCGCGACACCGTGGTGGCTGATGCAGGCGTCTATGTGGGCGTGAGCCCCCTGGCCAGCGCCGCCTCGCTTGGATCCTTTACCGTCAACGCCACCTCAGTATTCACCCAGCTGGTGCCCAGCGCGCAGACCGAAACCCCCATATCCGATGTGCGCACCAATGGCCTCAGTGCAGCGTTGGTTCCCACCGGTGGCGCTGTCACCCAAACCATCAGCATGGGCTTTACCACCAGCACCAATATGTTTGTGGGTGGGCCCATTTACCCCGGTAGCCTGAACATCACCCGCTCTGGCGTGACGGCCACAGACGCTGGAGGCCTGCTGATCAGCGCTGCCCAGGAGGTCGGGCAGGTGGACTATGACAACGGTATTGTCAAACTCAGCACCAATGTCTGGGGCGCCGGCGCCGGCTCGCATCAGGTGACGTTCACGCCCGCTGCTGTGCCCGACTTGATCAGCGACCAGCGCGCCATTCGCGTTACCGCTGAGTCTCGCGCTCTGAACTACGCCTTTGTTATGGACGATGTGCCGCTGAAGCGCACCTTGAGCCTGAGCTACCTGGCGCAGGGGAGGTGGTATGTGCTGCGCGACAACGGCGCAGGCGTGCTCAGCGGTGTGAACAGCGCCTACGGCATGGGCACCATCAACTACACCACCGGAGCCGTCAGCGTGACGCTGGGTGCGCTGCCTGATGTGGGAAGCAGTGTGGTGGTGCAAAGCTACAGCAAGGCAACGACCGTTGCCAGCAACACCCTTTTACTCAATGGCGGTCGGGTCTTCGTTCCCATCAACAGCGACGGCTTGATCAGTGAAGACAAGGGCAGCAAAACCATCGGTGTTGGCCACCTCACCGTCACCTGGAGCCACCTGGGCGCTACCAAACACGCGTATGACAACGCTCTGGGCGGATTCACTGGGGATGCCAGTGGCAGCATTGACTACGCGCAGGGCGTGGTGCGCCTGAGTCCGAACGAATTGCCAGAGCCCGGCACCACTTTTAGCCTGATGGTCGATGCCCTTGGTGATGGCTACAGCACTGCAGCTGTGCAACTGCATAACGCCAACCCGCCCACTTACACCATCCCGGGCAGCCCCGGCTACACCATCCCGGGTGCCACAGCGCACCTGATGGTCCAACCCGGCACCACCACCGTTACCTACCCGACACCAGGGACTTTCTCTCTGACACGCGTAGCCACCATTTATTATTTTCCCCCGGAGCTGGCCGGGCGCTCAGGCAACGTCAGCAACTACACCCCGGCGTTTGACAACCGACCTGTCACTGTCACGATCACGGACAACGGGCAAGGCGAGTTGTCGTGCCTGGTTGAAGGTGTCAAGATCGTGGTGGGCGCCGTGGACTATGCCTCAGCCCAGTTCACCTTGGGTCAGGATTTTGCGCTGGCGCAAGCCGATCCCAAAGGCCCGGTGTTCATGTCACATTCGGGTTACGTAAAAACCTGGACTGAGTTGACCGCGGGGGACGCCACCAGCACCCGAACCATGATGTTGTGGGAGGGCACTGGTCTGCACCACATTCCACCAAGCTACAGCTACACGCCACCTGTTTACGAGGATGTGGCAGTGGCTGCGGTCGATGTGCCACCGGTCAACCCGGTCGTTCATACTGAGGCGCAAACTCCCCCACCTCCCACCACCACGCTGACCTCCGCCCTGGTCAGCCAGTACCTGGTGCGTACCCTGATGGTGCCCAACTACACCTTGAAGGGCGTGGGCTTTGCATTGGGTACCACCCGCTACCAGCAACTCACAGACGGAACGCTGCTTAAAGACGTGGTGCCCACGACCGGTGGTGGCACCCCCGCAGGCTCGGTGTCGGCCGCCTTGTGTGCTGTTTACCTCAGCACTTGGCCCACGGGTGCCAGCCCGGTACTCACCGACTGGCGCGCTCTGATTGCCCCACCGGCTGTCGGCGTTGAAGCTCCGTTTACCGCGTTCTCCAGCACCTTTCGCACGGCATCAAGCCCACTGCGTCCTGCCAGCGTCAGCGTTTTGGGAACCATGCAGGATGGCACCGCCTTTAACGTCACGGCCGACGCGGACGGCAAGATCAATGGCACACGCGTCAAGGGGCGGGTTGACTACCAATATGGTCTGGTTGAGTTGTACTTTGTTAACCCAGCGGGCGATGTGTCTGGCAATGTTGACCTGTCGTTTTTGGGCATTGCGGGTCTGGACACCATCCCAGCTGATTTGGTCATGCTCAGCAGCGTGCGCTACAACGCCGTGGCCTACAGCTATTTGCCGCTGGACGCCGCCCTGCTTGGCATTGACCCGGTGCGCCTGCCCAGTGATGGTCGCGTGCCGATCTTTCGCTCGGGCGGCTTTGCCGTGGTGGGCCATACCGGGTCTATTACGGCCACCGTCTCAAACGCGCAAACCATCGACTGTGCCCGGGTGCGCTTGAGTCGGGTGCGAGTGGTTGGGCAGGACGGTGTGGTGATCAACACGGGTTACAGCGCCGACCTGGAAGCGGGCACGGTCACTTTTATTGCTGTTGCCGGCTATAGCCAGCCGGTGACCGTTGAGCATCGCATTGAGGACATGGCGGTGGTGCGCGAGGCCCAGATCAGCGGGGAAGTGACATTTACCCGTGCCATCACACACGACTACCCCTTGGGTAGTTATGTCAGCAGCGCTTTAGTGGCGGGCGACCTTAAAAGCCGGGTCAGCGTGCTATTTGACCAAGCCACCTGGAACGGCACTACCTGGCTCGATGCTGTCAGCGGAACTGCTGCAACGGGCACCTTCAACGATGTGCTGGCCCCTATTGTGGTGACCAACAAGGGCGCAGTGTCCGAGCGCTGGGCGCTTGTGTTCACCAATACCACCAGCTTTCAAATTGTGGGCGAGCACGTCGGGGTGATTGGCACCGGCAATATCAATTCCGATACCAGTCCGGGCAACCCGGCCACGGGCACGCCGTATTTCACGGTACCGGCTCTTGGCTGGGGCATTGGCTGGAGCGCCGGCAATATGGTGCGCTTGAACACCGTAGGCGCAATGACACCGGTGTGGGTGGTGCGCACCATCCAGCAAGGTCCCAACACCGGCACAGAACATTCGTTCACGCTGCTTTCTCGCGGCGATGTGGACCGGCCCTAATGGGCTCTGGCTTTATGACATCAATTACACAGGAATAGTTCATGGGCACCAATACCAAATCATTTACCAGCGCCATGAGTGGCGCACCCGTTCTCTCAGGCAGCGCCGGAGCATTGATCTCGGTGCTCGACGCTGTGCTGGTCACCGGTTTCGGCTTGCAAACCGCCACTTCCCTCGTTGTCGCCGGTGGTGTGGCCACCGCTACTGTGCCTGGGGCACCTGGCGCTTTGGTAGGCAGCGTGATTCTGGTGGCAGGGGCTACACCGCCATCTTTGAATGGTGAGAAGCGCGTTACTGGCGTGACTTCGAGCAGCGTAAGTTTTGTGAGCGCCGAGGCCGACACCACGGCGAGCGGCAGCATCACGTTGAAGGTGGCTGGCGCTGGCTGGACCAAGCTCTACACCGACACCAACCGGGCCGCTTACAAGATTACACCGCCGACCGGAACGGGCTGCGTCCTGTGGGTTGACGACACGGGCACCACCGTGGCGCGCGTGCGGGGGTTTGAGGCGATGACGGGTATCACTACAGGTACGGGACCATTCCCCAGCACCGCACAGTTTGCAGCGGGCCTGTGGTGGAGCAAATCCAACGCCGCGAGCTCGGCTGCACGAGCGTGGCGCATTGTGGCCGACGACCGGGGTTTTTTTTACTTTGTAAAAAACGCAGATACCGCCTCGGAGCATCAGGGCGGATACTTTGGTGACATTGCGCCGATCAAGAGCAACGACCCCTATGCCTGTGTGCTTCGGGCCAACTCGGCTGATCGCAGCGCCTCTGTCACGGCGATCAGTGATGGTCTGGAATCCGCAGACTCATCTTCTTCCTACCCAGGGTTGTACGCCGCGCGGGCGGCCAACACACTGGGCGGGGCAATTCAAAACTTCCAGTGTCCGGTTTTGGCGGTTGGTCTGCCTTTGCTGCATACGAGCGGTGCTGTGGGTTGGCCTTACCCCTCAGCGGTGGACAACGGTCTGATGCTCACGCCAGTTTGCATTTACTCAGCCGCAGGTTACCGGGGGTACTTTCCTGGGCTGAGGTTCAGCCCACAGCTCACCAATTCAGCCTTTGCTACAGGCGACGCCATCGTAGGCAGTGGCGACATGGCAGGTAAAACCGTCACCGTTATCAAAATGGGCGCGCCCACGGCCGGCGCAGGCCAAGGCGTGGTGTTCATCGACGCCGTCTCTGACTGGAGATAAGCATGGCGATCAGTCGTTACTGGCGCGTCGTTGGTTTTGCTACCCGAGGCAATGGGGCGCTGGAGTTGTCTGAAGCACGTATTTATGAATCGGGGGTGCTTGCCGACGCTGCGGCCACCCTGACTGCCACGATAGCACCAGACAGTGGGGCGCTGACTGTTCTGCGCGATGGTGTGGCCACAAGTGTCGTGTCATGGCCTTATGTCAGCTATTCGCAACCGGGGTTTGCGCTGGTGTGGGATTTTGGTGTCGGGGGTGGGGTGGAGTTTCCCGGGCTGCGTCTGGGCTCTGGCGCCAGTGCAGAAACATTTCCACAAGATTTGATAGGTCAGTCGTCTGCCGATGGAGTGAACTGGAGCCTCTACGCAACCATTGCATCGATCACCTACCCAGGGGCAAACGCACTGGCTGGCGTTCCCGTCACAGGGGTGAGTTCAGACCCGAACTTCAGCAATGTTTCCCTGCTGCTGCATTTCGACGGGAACGACAACAGCAGTACGTTCATTGACAGTAGCCCCCTGTCGAGCAGCAATGTCATTTCCGGCGCAGGGGGTGCCATGATCAAAACCGCAAACAGCAAGTTTGGTGGGTCATCGCTCGCACTCCTCAAAGTCAGTGCCCAGTACCTGTCTCTGGAAAACGGAGCGGCATTCAACTTCGGGACGAGTGATTTCACGATTGAACTATGGTTTTACCTGACCAGCCTCACCACTGAAGCCGGGCTATTCGTAGCATCGAACATGGTCAGCGGTGGCGGGTCAGCCGGGGGCGTGCGGGTGGATGCCTATGGCCGGATCATTTGGGGCGCATTTGGGAGTCAAACTGGGCACCCAGGCCTTTATACGGTGTCCGTGGGAGCGTGGCATCACATCGCACTGGTGCGAACTGGCACGACGGCCAATTGCTATTACGATGGTGCGACGGTCGGCTCCACAATGTCTTTCTCTGCGGGCACGCTGCCATGGCCGTACAACGCCACTTACCCTATTCAAATAGGGACATTCGACCGAAGTGGCAACAATTTCGTCAATGGGTACATCGATGAGGTTCGCGTAACCAAAGGGGTCGCAAGGTACACCGCCCCTTTCACCCCACCGGGCCTTGCCTTTGCTGGCATGACCGGCGTATTTTTGCCCTCGACACCCCTGAGCCGGTTCAGCAAGTTATCGCCCAGCCCAGAGCGCCTCCTGCCTGTCATCACGTTGCCCGACACCACGGTCACCTCGCACCTGCGCGAGTACCCGTTCTTTGATGCCTACAACGGTGGCCTGGGCATCGTCAAAGGAACAGTCAAAGGAAAAGGCACGCCCGACGTGCCACTGCACCGCAAAGTGTGGCTGATGGACCAAGCCAGTGGCATGGTGGTGCGCGAGACCTGGAGCAGCGCGAGCACCGGAGCCTATGAATTCAAAGGGGTTCGACAAGACGCGCTCTATAGCGTAATCAGTTATGACTACACGCAGACTTTCCGGGCCGTGATTGCTGATCGGGTGGTGCCCGAGCTCATGCCATGACGCTGGCGATATCTCCGGCTCACCAGTCAGCGCGTCTGGCCGGAACGCTGAGCTTTGCTGACGCGGGCGTGGGCAACAGCCGGATTCGCGTGTACGCAACCACCCAGCCAGCAACAGGAGGGGACGCCGCAGGCGCGCCGCTGGTGGAAATCCTGCTGGCCAAACCGTGTGGGACTATTGCGGCCAATGTGCTGACACTGATTCAGGCTGACCTGTCGGGCGACTTGATCATGGAAACCGGCACTGCAATCTGGGCGCGCTGGATCAACGGCAGCGACGAGATGGTGGCTGATGGCTCGGTCAGCGACGGGGCAGGCGAGGGCGACTTCAAGCTTTCTGGCACCAGCGGCACGATTTTGTATGCGGGAGCGTATGCCTTGCTGGGTGAATGCACCTTGACTTGATAAAGAAGAGGCCACCCCTTGCCAGAAAACCTGCTCTTTGCCAGTACACCGTTAACTGAGCAGCCACTGGGGTTGGTTTTTGGAGAGGAGTTAAGTGAGCCGAATGCCAGAATCACTGATCTGGTGTTCACCCAGTTACCCAAAACGCACCCGACGGCGCTGGTGTTTGGTGAGAGTGACACCAGTACGCATCCGGATGCCACGCTCAGCCTTGCGACCACACTGCCAGGGCTTGCGGGCCATGTGGTCCTTGCACTCGGTGTGCCGGTGGCCTTGCAGGCGGTGTTGCCTGGTCTGGCTGGCGTGGTTGTTGTGCTGTACCAGAGTCAGACCCAGCGCCCCACCGTGGCCCAGGTGCAAACGCACTCTCAAATCGCCCGGGTCACCGAGTCTGGACTGACGCAGCCGCAGCAGCATGCCCAGCGCGTTTCCTTTTGTACTCAGCATCACGCGCAAGACGCAACGGGTCTGCACGCGGGTGTGAAACCAGGCTTTGCCCAGGCCCTGTGGGCCAACCGGTACCTGGGTGCGAAGTTTCAGGACGGCAGCAAAACCCAATCAGGCTTGCACGCCAACTGGTCAGACGGTCTGGATGACCGTCGGGTCAGGTTAAGCAGTTCGTTTCAGGAAGGCAACCGTGCTGCAGAGGTTCGCCTCGTAGGCCGCTTTGAGGACGGCTTGCGTGACAGGCGTGTCAACGTGCAGAACTATTGGTCGGAAGCGGTTGCACGGCGAAAGAGCTACACCGGTTACGCTGGTGCGGCCTTACCCCGGCGCTTCTATCGCAGGGGCGTGTTTCAAGAGGCTTGGGTACCCCGAGCAGGCATCCATCTTCCGCCGGTGAGTCCTGACATTGCGCCCGTTTATTGGGGCACAGCTTTGCTTTTTGCCTGCCCACCGTTGGCAGCACCCCTGCTGCTATTTGGGCTGCGTCCATGTGAAATTGCCCCAATTGGCGTTGTGACCGTTCCGGTCAGAAAGGTTTACTTTGTGATCAATGATGTCACGCTGATTCGTGTTGCCGACGGTGCGCCGGTGCCAGTGCTCAGCCTTTCGTTGTCGCTGGATGCTTCAAGCTGGACTTGGGGTTTTGATGCGGTGTTGCCACTGGCTGGGCTTGGCTTGGTCGAGAGCGATCCTGCGCTGGGGCCGACAGAACTGATGGCCAGTGTTAACGGCGCTCAGTTTCGTTTGCTGGTCGAGACCATTAGCCGGGAGCGCAGCTTTGGGGAATCAAGCATCCACATCTCCGGACGGGGTCACAACGCCGTGCTCTCTGCACCCTACGCGCCGGTGATGACGTTTGCCAACGCGCAAGCCAGAACCGCCCGCCAACTGATGGACGACGTGCTGACCTTCAATGGTGTGGCGATGGGCTGGTCGGTGGATTGGGGGTTGACGGACTGGAACGTGCTTGCGGGCGTGTTTGCGCACCAGGGCACATGGATCGAGGCCTTGAGTGGCATCGCTGCCGCAGCCGGTGGCTATTTGATGCCGCACCCCACAGACAAGATCATCCGAGTGCGACATCGCTATCCTGTTGCCCCTTGGGAGTGGGGCGCGGTTACACCTGACTTTGTGTTGCCGGTGGATGCGGTGCAGCGCGAATCCCTGCAATGGTTGGAAAAGCCGGCCTACAACCGGGTGTTTGTCTCGGGACAGGAAACTGGCGTGCTCGCTCAAGTCACGCGCGCTGGCACCGCTGGCGATGTGCTCGCGCCGATGGTGGTTGATGCCCTGATCACCGATGCGACGGTTGCGCGCCAGCGTGGCATGGCTGTTTTAGCGGACACCGGTCGGCAAATTGAGGTCAGCCTGCGTATGCCGGTGCTTCTTGACACCGGAATCATTCAACCCGGCTCCTTTGTGCAGTACCAGGACGGCAGTGTCAATCGGCTGGGACTGGTGCGCAGTACCAGCGTGCAGGCCGGGTTTCCTGAAGTTTGGCAAACGCTGGGAGTGCAGGCCTATGCATAACGTCTTTGAGAAATTCCGCCAGTTGTTGCCTGATCCACCTTTGCAGGTTGGAACGGTGACCGAAGTTGGCACGGGTGTGGTCACCGTGGAGTTGCCCGGTGGCGGCATGACCCGCGCACGAGGCAGCGCCGCGGTGGGAGAGAAGGTGTTTGTGCGCGACGGTGTTATTGAAGCCATTGCACCGAGCTTGACGCTGGAGATTATTGAGATTTAAGAGCTACCAGTTACCGATTTATTAACCCCAAAACCCGCCATGGTGTTTGCGCATCTGGCGGGTTTTGCATTTTTGGAGAACGCAAATGAACGCACCGACTGTCACCGAGGGCATGGTCACCTTGCCAAAAGATGAGTTTGAGCAGTTGCTTGAACATGTTGCCGAGCTTGGCGCGCGACGTGCTCTGACCAACGTTGGTCTTGATGGCCCGGAGGCCGCACGCGATATCAACGAGCTACGCGGCCTACTCGATGCCTTTAACGAGGCCAAGAAGACTGCCGGCCTGACCATCGTCAAGATGCTGGTCACCGGCCTTGTCATGGCCCTGCTCGCCGGTGCCTTTGTGAAACTCAAACTGTTCGGAGGTGCCCAATGATCGAGACATTACTCGGCGGCCTTCTCGGCGGCGCATTTCGTCTGGCTCCTGAAATCTTGAAGTGGCTAGATCGCAATGGCGAACGCAGTCACGAGTTGTCGATGCAGGACAAGGCACTCGAATTCGAGAAGATTCGCGGTGCCAGTCGGATGAATGAGATTGGGGCCAGTGCTGATGCAGCGTGGAGCACCGGTGCCATGGAGGCTTTTAAGGAAGCGGTGGCGGGGCAGGGCAGGCCATCGGGTGTGAAGTGGGCCGATGCGTTGTCCACCAGTGTGCGCCCGGTGATCACCTACTTGTTTATGGCTTTGTACTGCACTGCTAAGGGCACGGCTTTCTTTGCAGCGCTCAATGGTGGGGCCGGATGGGTAGAAGCCGTGCAAGCTGCCTGGACCCCTGCCGATCAGGCGCTGTGGTCTGGGGTGCTCAATTTTTGGTACGTTGGCAGGGTTTGGGATCGGGCGAAGTCGTGATGCAGGTCCCTCAGGCGGCCATCATGCTGGCCAAGCGGTTTGAGGGATTTCATCGGGTGCCGAAAAACGATCCGGGCCGGGCGTATCCGTATGTCTGCCCGGCGGGGTACTGGACGATTGGCTGGGGGCATCTGTGCCAGCCAAACCACCCGCCAGTGTCCGAGGCAGAAGCTGAAAGCTATCTTGCCGCCGACCTGGCGGTAGCGCTGGCCGCCGCGCTGCGTTATTGTCCTGTGCTGCTGAGTCAGCCAGAAAACCGACTGGCAGCAATCGTCGACTTCACGTTCAATCTTGGTGCGGGTCGACTACAGATTTCGACGCTGCGCAGACGAATCAACCAGATGGAATGGGCCAGTGCGTCGCTGGAGTTGCAGAGGTGGGTATATGGCGGTGGAAAGGTTTTACCGGGGCTGGTGACTCGGCGACGAGCAGAAGCAGCGCTGATGCAGTGAGTCTGGACCGAAATGCACCGTGTTGGCGCACAAAGGAAAGTGATGCGAT
>QGNH01000597.1_pt2 | contig 14882 bp, 13 predicted proteins | sample 1735481 | NCBI WGS metagenome assembly QGNH01 (sample SAMN09239004, study PRJNA386568) | Viral metagenome, whole genome shotgun sequencing project. | reverse complement strand
TACCAATCCGAGATCGACCGCCGCATTCACATCGGCGAGATCCTTTGGCGATCGGAGCACGGAGCGGTAAACTTTCGCCTGGCCGCCAAAACCTTCTACCGCCCAGACTGGCTAGTTCTTAATGCTGCGATGGAGCTCGAGGTTCACGAATACAAAGGCGGATGGTTCGCGCAAGATAACAAATCGCGAACGAAGATTGCTGCCGAGATTTACCCGCTTCGTTTCATAATTGTTCGCCAACCGACGAAAGAGAAGGGCGAAGACAAGGAGGTTTGGCGCGCGCGTAAGGCCGCGACGCCATGGATCTTCGAAGAGGTCTAATGGTACAATAAGGAATGCCGAAAGAACTCCTAGAGAAGCGCTTCTGGAAATACGTTGAGCCAATAATGGACGACCGGGGCTGCTGGGAATGGGCGGGGTCGAGACGCGATATAGGATACGACGCGATCGGGTCCGGCCCTGGATATCCTGGTCCAAAAATGCTGCAGGCTCACAGGTTATCATGGGAAATCCACAACGGACCGGTCCCTCCAAGGGTGCAGGTCTTACACCGTTGCGATAACCCGCCGTGCGTGAATCCCAATCATTTGTTCCTTGGAACCCAACGGGACAATGTCCTGGATTGCTTAGCAAAGGGACGCCGCGGAGCCGGGCAACTAAAACGTAACAACACAAGTGGATTCCCAAACGTCTACAGAGCACGGACCGGTTGGCGCGTCGTCATACGGCGCAAGGGAAAATATATCCGGTTGGGGCACTTTGAGACCCGTCGGAAAGCCGCAGAGGCAGTGCAACAATGGCGGGGTCAGTAGTGCCGCACATCCACGTTTGGCATACGGATGGAGTCGGCGCCGTGGAGATCGAGGACGAAACCGGCGCCGAATACGTCCCTTCCAAAATCTCGTGCCGCTGCGGCTCGGAACGAGAGGCCGTGATTTATACTGGCCGCATCGTCAAAATAAAGAAAGCAAGAAATGCAAGGATCAACCTTAACCCCGCAGCAAGCGCTCAAGACGGCGCGAGCGGGACTCCTAACGTCGCTGATAGCGGCAACGAAGGCTCTCGAAAGCGACGACGCAAGTCCGGGGCTAGTGGCGCAAGCGCTCCAGGGCGTCGTAAACGCTCAGGTGGGCTATAACAATGCGGTCGTGCGTATCCCGTTGTCCGTGATGACGGACGGCATTCTGTTTAAGGATCTAGACGCCGGTCCAGTTCCGGGTGACGTTATTACTATGGAACAGGCAGAAGAGATGCTGGCAGGGGCGGACGTGGTTCATCAGGTAGGGCCGCCCGCGCAACTATTCGGAAACGCTAACCCGCGTAAATGGGCCGACACGTTCCTGGCTGAGAACAAGAACCGCACTATCGTTCGCGAGGAGCTTGTAAACTGGTTCGGCGGCGCAATGACGGAGGGCGCCAAGGCTGCGCTTGAGCAGGGCTCTACTGCACCACGCCGAGATCCTTGAGTCGATCGGTGTAAGTGTCCCAGGCCGACTTAAGCGAATCGAGATCGCCGTCGCCTGGGACCTCGCCGTGTCCCTTGTATCGCCAATACGCTTTCAGGTACTTCTCCTGGGCCTTGCCTTGCTGGCGTTTCGTAAAGGAATCGAGTTTTGCTTGGCCGATGAACCCGGCCCCCGATGCGCTCACGAATGCTCGGCCAAGATCGCCCCACGACATTCCCTTTCGAACGGCATCCTGTGCAGCGTAGGCTACGAGAGGGATCGGTAGAAAATGCGTTGCGGCATAAGCGCCAAGCTGACGGTATTGAACGTCGGGTGGCGCCTTCGTATTTACGATGACATTCCAATCGGTCTCGGGACCGTGAAGATCAGAATGAAATGCAGAGAATCCAGTGGCGAGCACGTCGATCGCGCCCGTCGTGAGCGGCGTACCGCGCGCGGTTAACATATCTTGAAGGGGCTGCCACACAGCCTCCGGGCCTTTCGGAATATTGGCAACCGCCTGTGCGATGTTCGAAATATTATGGCCCACGAACGGAACAGTGTATGGTGTTCCGCCAGGCGTATAGACCGTCCAATCCGGCGGAGGATAAGCTCCCTGAAGAGCCTGAGGATCGGTATGTAAGTTCACGTTGCGGAGTGCGTGCTGTGGGCCCGTGATGTATTGCGGGCGCCTCACTAGCGCGGTAATCCACGAGCTCATGTTGCCCTTTAGGAACGGAAGAAAGTAGAAGAACGACGACCACGGACTCTTCGGGTCAAAGTTGTAGTAGTCACCCATAAACTTTCGAGTGATGCGCGCGGCCTCTGCGTCGCTCATCCCGCCCTGCGTAACGGCGTCCTTGAAGAACGAGACAGCCATCCACTTCTCGCCTTTGTTACCAAATGTGCGCTCGCGGTTTATATCCCAAAACTTTGTGAATGCTCGGTTGGCACGATCCTGCCAAGCTCCCGAGGGGCTCGTCATTACCGCGTGATAATCACCGCCAAAAGCCGCGGTTCTCGGAGTTCCGAACTCTGCCAGCCCACCCTGCACGAGAGCGCGGCCTGCCCACTCGGAATACTGCTGCGCGCCGCCGACGAACGATTCGGGCTTCTTTAAGCCAGCCTCGACCGCGAGCGCCATTGCAGCTTGATAGGGATAGCCGCCACGTTGCCACGCCGGCCCTCCAAGGTTGTAAATGCCGCGCGCGAGCGCATCGTTTCCGGCAACGTTCTTGGCCGGATGAACGACGAGGTTCGTCATTATCATGTTTCTCATCATCGCTACATAGCGGCCGACGAAACTCTGCTCTTGGCCTGGTAACTGTGAACCGCTTGACTCGATGAATCGGCGCAACGTGCTCGTCGTCGCGCGGGAAGGTCTACCAGGCTGCTCGACGGTCTCCCCTCGCAGGAACTCCCATAGCTCCGGAGCGACCATTGACTTCGCGAGAGCGGGAGAACGCTTCGGATCAGGCATAAGGTTCTTGGCGGCGACCCATCGAGGATTGCTCTCAAGCGTTATCTTGCGCTCGTCGCCGAACTTTGGCTTCCACCCGATCTCATCGGCGAGCTTCTGTGTTTTGATATTGTGTTCGTCGCCAACGAGTCGCGAGTTGAAATCGTTGAACGAGTTCTGCATTTCCTGCCAGGCGTCGGGCTGTTCGAACCCTTTGCCTAGCGCCTCAATGCCGACTCCGGGAAAGTGCTGCTGCTGCGCCTGCGTCGGCGGAACGCCTAACTCATTCTTGAAATCCGCAACGACGGCATCGCGACGCAGCGACTCGGGCGCGCGATCGATAGCGTCTTCAAACGCGACCTTCTGTAAGCTCTGCCGATACCAAGTTCCAAAGTTTACGGCCATATCGTGCTGCGGATCGATCTTCCCGGTCTCGACGGCATGGTCTAAATCGGCGACCGTTTTATGCGCGGACGTCACGCCTCCCGGAGATCCCTTGCCGCCTCCGAGGTCTTCCTCTAACTCGTTGAACTGGTAGGTGCCCTTCATCGGAAAGAACTTCTCTCCGCGGTTCGCCCAATCAAACGTGTTGTCGGGAGTGAGGAGCTTCGTGCGTTCCATGTGCCCTTGCACTTGACCCATGACACCCTTGAGCGTCTTAGCCCGCTGTGCCAGGTCCGCGTGCTGTTCGGCGAACGCCAGGTTGGGCTTAGAGCCCTGCTTTAACCTTACGATCTCGTCTTTCGTCGCCTGATCGAAGTTGTCGAAAATCTCTTTCGTGACCTCAGCGTCCGACGGCATCTTGATCTTCGGCGTTTCCCACGGAGCGTTTAGCGACGCGATGGTTCCCGCACCCCATTGACTAGCGACCGGATCGTGCGGCATATCATGCGCCTTGAGAACGCGCAACGGTGAGCCGACACGCAGCGTATCCGCTAAGTTGTCCCCCATTTCGGCGATCCGAGAGCCGTGCATAAGGTCGCCCGCGACACCTAGAGCCTTTCCGGCGCCCGCGCCCTCGGCCCAGGACATTGGATTGAACTGCTCTCCATAAAACGTCGTTAGAAAGTTTAGCAACGGGGCCTTGAGCATCATGGTCGAGACCGCGGCAATGCCCGTTCCTGGATAGCGCTGCGCCAGGTACTTTTCTTGAATCGGAGAGCCGAGTCCGTACTCATCCATCGCCTGCGCCGGATCGTGCTTATACAGCGCCCATGCCTTTGAGACTTCCGAGTTGGGATCGCGTAGCTGTTGGGCGATCTTCCCTGGGGATGCGAGCCCCGCGTTGTCGCGCAGCATGGCATTGTAGAGAATAAATGGCAAATCCTGATGGCCGCCGATCTCGTTGACCGCCGAGTGAACCATCTGCACGGTCTCGCCGATAGACGGTGGGTACGGATGACCGGTATCCGGATCGATTGCTGCCGGTTGCGTCGCGAACGTCGACGCCGGAAGCTGCGGCGGATTAGAGCCAAAGGCCGGTTTCGCTTGCGGGTCCTTGACGAATCCCTTTGGCGGGCTGGGGGCGAAGCCGGCCGGCGCGACGGTCTGCCCTGGCATTACCTGCGAGAGTTCCGTGTGAATATGCGCGGGAGCGTCGACGAAGGCGCGAGACTTCATGCTCGACGGAAGCGCGGCGTATATTTCCTTCGGCACCCCGACGCGCACGTTCGGCGTCGCGAGGGCGGTCGTGATGTAACTACGGATCGTCGGCGTTAGCTTTGTGCCAACCATTTCTCCGTTGATCGTATCGACGTCCATCGCGCGCCCGTCGAGATGCGGGTCGTTCGGCGCCTGATGATGCCCCTTGTCGAAATCGTAGATTCCAAGGCTAAACGTCTTGGCGAGACCGTCGACGACGGTTCGGAAGGCGTTACGAATGCCGCCGGCGCCGTACTTCGTCCATTCGGTAAGGTAGTCGCCAATGACGTTGACGCCGGGGTTGACGCTAGAGAGGCCGGGCGGCCCTTTCAGCTTCGGGGCGGCTTGACTTGGCGGCGTGTCTCCGAAATCCTGACCCGGCGGTTTGGCGCCGAACCCCGGCGGCGAGTCTCCGAATCCCGCGGGTGCGGCTGTCGCTGTCGGACCGGGCTTCGGCTTCGGCGGGGCGTCCGCAAAGCCGGGCGTGCTCATTGACTACCGCCTTGCCAATACTTGATTTCGCTGCCCTGCACGATCGCCCAATGGCCGTTAATCTTCTTCGCAGTCCATCCCGGAGGCGCAGTAAAGGGAGGCGTGTTGTCGGTTGGCGTTCCCGCGCTCTGCCCTTGCGAGCCGACCGCGCTGCCGGCGGTCGCGGCGGCCGTGTTGGATTGGAGCGCCGACTGGTCCGGCCCGGTGTAGTGCTTGAAGTAGTGCATGCCGCGCGCGTCCATCTGATCGACGATTTGGTTGTAGGCGTCGATCTGATTTTGAATGTCGGCTTCCATCGGCGCGTTCACGCCGCCGCCCTTGCCGGGGTTCTGAAGCGCGGTTTGCAGCGTCGTGTTGTACTCGTGCACGGCCGACTGGATCGACGTGAGCAGGCCGCGCGCGGTGTTTATCATTTCGCCCGGCTTGATACCGCCGCCACCCTTGATCGGACGCCCCTGGTCGTCGACGAGCCCGTTGGCCTGATCGCGCGAGAACTCTTCTTGGTAGCGCGAGTATTGTGTGTTGGCGTTTTGCTGCCGAGTCGCTTGCGCCGTCGACCACTGCGCGTTCTTATCGTTGAGGACCGTGTACCGGAAATCGTGATCCCAGGCCGTATTTTTCTCGGAGTCGCCGAGACGGCGGTTCATCAAGTCGAGCGTCCGCCCGCGCAAGAAGCCCGTGCTCGTGACCTGCGCCTGCCGAATCTGGAGCTCGTGATCGAGCGAGTCCTTGATGTTCGAGTCGAGCTCGGCGTTCTGCGCGGGAGTCAGGTACGGCCGATAGGTCGAGACCGAGAGCTTCACCTGATCGGGCGTCGCACCGTTTTTAATGTCTGCCGTGAGTGCCGACGCCGCATCGTGCGCGATCGTGATTTGCTCGCTAGGCGAAAGGGACGGCTCGCTATGCAGCCACTTTTGGTCGAACCCGTTGAGGTCGCGGCCTTGCTGGCGCAACGCAGCGATTCGCTCGTCGGGCGTCATCCCCGAGAGCGTCGAGAAATCCTGAAGCGAGAGCGGCCCGAGGTAGGCGTTAACGTCGAAGCGTTCTGGGCCTTCGGACGCCGCGCTCGGGTTCATGTAGCCCTGCGTCTCACCGGGCGCGGGCGCGGGCGATGCCGCCGTTCCACCTTGCGGCTGTTGCGCCGGGTTCTGCGTCGCCATAGCGGGCGATTGCGGGGCCGTAGCGCCTGCCGGTGCGCCTTGTGCGGGTTGAGCCGCGCCAGCCGCCGGAGCGCCGCCAGCGGGTGCGCCAGCCTGCGGAGCCGCGGCAGGATGACCGGCGCCGGGCTGTACGCCAGCCTTCATCTTTTGAAGATAGGCCGCTATGTCGCCCTTGACTTCTTGCGGGCCGCGACCGACCGCCGCCGCCGCGCGAATGAGTTGCGCGTGAAAGGACTGGTCGCGCAGTTTCGACGGGTTCTCCGCGGCTTGGTGCAAGAGCGCGGAATAGGCTTGCGCGCGGCCCTGAAGACGCGGGTCGTCCCAACGCTGCGGCGAAGCGGAGCCCGATGGAGAAGCACCCCCAAAACTCATCGGCTTCGCAGGACCCGTTTGAACCGCGCCGCCGGGTGTTTGTCCCGACGGGGCCGCCCCCGGAGCCGCAGTCGTGGCGGGAGTTGTATTCCCGGATTGCGCCGGGGCTGGTGCAGCCGCCCCCGGAGTACCTAACCCTCCCGCTGGACTGGTTCCTCCGCCCGTAACGAGCGGCGGAATCCCGTACTGCTTGGAGATTTGTTTGATCCGAGCGAGTATCTGCGGGTTCGTCGGGTCCGTTAGCAACTTCTGATAGTACGGCGCGAGGATCTGCTGACCGATTTGCTGCCGCTGCGCTTGCTGCGCGGGCATATCGGCGACGGCGGCGCCGACGGCAGAAGCTAACTGCTCGCCGGGGTTAGGTCCGAACGATCCAAAATTTACCTCGGCCATTATGCCACCTTTTCTTCTGCGCTCTTGAGGATCGCCGGGTGCGTATCGATCCCGAGAGCTTCAAGTTTCCGCGCGTCCTCTTGAATGACCGTTGCGCCGTCGGTACGGCACTGGAGCTTCGAGACCGAATCGTGCAGGTCGTCGCAGAACATGCGCACGCCATCGGCCATCGTCTCGAGGTCGTCCCCGACCGCAACCGCGCAGCCAATGATTCCGTCGTGCCCGGCCACGCGGTACTCACCCTCTCGCTCGCTGCGGACTTGGCCGGCGATGAATGGCGGGCTGTAGCCGTCGCCGAGATCGCCAAGTAAGAGGCCGTCGGGAGTGTGCTTGCCGTCGGTGGGCGGATACTCGAACGGAAACGGCGGCACGGACAGCCGCACGGAGTAGGAGAGATCGTCCGAGACGCCCGTCCCACCCTGCCCGGTCGCCACGCGCCATAGCATTTCCGAGAGCGAATCGTACAGCAACGCGACCGTCGTGCAGCAATCGTAGCCCATGCGCGGAGTCCATTCCAAAAAGTACGGCTTGCCGTCTTCGTCGGAGATTCGAAAGTTGACCGAGTACGGAGCCGCCGGCGCCTCGTGATCCCGTAGGAACTCCGCGAGCCGAGCGTAGTCGAGGTCTTCCTCGAGCGGGTTGTCCTCCTGGAACCAAACGGCGTTGAGCGCACAGCCCGTCGACGGCCCAAAGTCGTCGTTTAGAAAGCGCTTCTTCTCGAGCGCGATCTCGTGCGGCCCTACGAACTCGTTGCCGTCCCACCACCGGGTAACGTCGAGGTCGACGCTACGCTTGCCGCCGATGAGTTCCTGGATGATGCACGAGACGCGATCGTGGTAGCGCTCGCGCAGATTCTTGATGTACGAGACAAGCTCTTCGCCGGTCTTTTTGACCTGCGTCGCGTCGGCCTCGATGTAGGTGTTGGTCTTGAATACGCCGCCGTCAGGCCGGTTGCGGCATCCGTCGATCGCATCGGAGAGCGTCTTGAACGACTGAAACTCCGGGATCGCAAAGCCGATCCGCTCGGCAACGTTCTGCCCGAACTCCCGGTCCTTCTCGAGCTTGTCGGCAAACGAGCCGCCGCCCACGACTTTGAGGCCCGCGCGCCGTAGCTCGTCCGCCTTCTCGCCGTAGAGGCTTTGGCAGAATAGCACGACCGTATCCTCGGGCGATTCCTTCGCCCACGAAACGAGCCGATCGTACGAAGGCTCCTTGGTGACGAGCCCGTCGCCCGTTCCGCCGACGTTGCAATCTTCGGACTTCATGTAGACGCGCACGTCGCAGCCCTCGGCTTGCAGCCGAAGCCACCAGCTTGTAGCCATGCCCCACGAATCGACGCAGGCGACGCGCATTAGGCGGCGATACCCAGGAGCGGCAGAATCGACGTGAGGCCCGACGCCATGCCTGAGAACGGATTGCTTTGGTTTTCAGCGCCGGTCATTTCTTGCTCGAGTAGCGAGGTCCAATCGGAAGCGCCGTACTCCTGGCCGCTCATGCCCGCCTGCCCCATCGTGCCCTCTTCGGAGAGCGCCGACTCGAGCTCGCCAATGTCTTGCTCCGACAGGCCAGCCATACCGGTTCCCGCGGCGCCTGAAAGTTGCCCGGCCGCTTCGGTCGCGCCGACGGTTCCGGAGGCTTCCTGCAGCTGCTGGCCGGCGACGGCGCCGTACTCTTGGCCGGCGGCTTCCTTCGCTCCGAGTTCTTGTTCTTGCGCCATCGCGCCAAGTTGCGTTCCGGTCTGCATGCCCGCCTGAGCGGCTTGGTTCGTCGCCTCTTCGAATGCCTGTCCTGGATTAGCGACGCCGCCCATCTGCGCTTTCATGGTCTGCGCGGCCGACGCGGCAGCATCCGACGCAACGGTCGTCGCCTCGCCAAGCTCTTTCGGTTGCAACCCGTGCCAGTTTTCGAGTTGTGCGGCGTTCGCGTCTTCGCTCGCGATCGATCCCGCCGGCAACGCTTCGAACAAGCCGCCTTCGCCGGCGACCTGCGAGCCGTAACCGGCTTCCGCTCCAAAATCTCCAGCCGCGCCGCCTTGATAGCCCTGGATCGCGCTCGGCAACTGAGAGATTTCCGCGTTGAGTTGCGGCTGCGCGTGGCCTGCGTAGTTTTCTTCGAGCGCCGTGCCTTCGCCAGTGAGCGCGCCGAGATCGGTCTGGAGGTTGTCGCCGGTCTGCGTCATCGCCTGGTCTTGCTGTTGCTGTTGGCTGAACTCCATGATCGAGCCAAGAATATCTCCGAGGCCGCCAGCGCCACCGCTAATCTCCGACGAGAGACCGGGTTTGCTTGAAGTTCCTGCGCCCGGTGCTACGCTCATGCTTTGCCTCCATACTGGTACACGACGCTCGTGGGCTCAATCCCGAAATAGCGCTCGGCGCGGCGCTGTCCCTTTTTGTTGCGCGCGACGACGCCGCCGATCCAAAACGGGATAATCTTTTCGTCGACGAGCATCTTGAGCATGCGCAATCCGACGTAACCCGCCTTTACTCCGTCACGAGTCGGCGCGGGATAGAAGTCCGTTATCTCGATTGCGTTATCTGGACGCACGAAAAGGCCAACCACGAGATCAAGCGGTGCGCCTTTTGCAAAACCGAGCCACTTTATTGCCGGATGACGCCACGGTTTCGGCACGCCGACGCTCTTAAAGAACGCATCGATGCGCTCTTGAACCGCGGCGTCTTTCTCGCGCAGTGCGATAATTTCGAAACCGTCGAGCAACGCGCTCACGCGCTAGATCGTTCCTTGCCGTCGCTGCGGCTGAGGCTGCACGCGACCGCGCTGGATCGGGTTCTGGATCGGGCCGCCTTGGCCGCCGCGCATCGTTCCGCCGCCGGGGGCACCGGAGATCGGAGGCACCGGTCTCGGCATCGGACGCGGGCCTCCCATGATCGGACGTCCTTGAATTGGCCCACGCCTTGGGTCTCGGCCCTGCCCGTTTCCACCTAGCCCGCGGCGCTGGCCCTGCGAGCCTTGAGGCGTCATCCCGAGCAACTGCGAGAGCATCGGCTTAAGGCCGCCCTGCGAAGCGTTCCCGGTAGAGCGATCCATCCCGCGGCGCCCAGGAACGCCCTGCCCTGGCGTCATGCCGCCGCCTCCGAACTGGATCGGATTCGTTACAGGGCCGCCACCGCCGGGAGCCGCCGTTGAGCCGCCGCCGTACGAGATCGGCGCCTGCGCAGGATTGCCACCAAAGAGCGAACCCTCGTAGCCTTGTCCGTAGCCTTCGGAGCCGTTCCCGTAGCCGTCGGCGCCCGATTGGGAGATCGAGTCATACATTTTTCGATAATACCTCGAAAATAGCGTTACCCTGCACTATTGCGGGGCCTTTTTTGGGTTGCGGGCCGTGTGGAAAGCCGAGCATATCCCGCACCGGTACACATGGAGCCGTTCGGCGAACCGGCCGCGCGCCTCGAGCACCTGCTTAAATGCTTCATCGAAGCTCGCAAACGCCTGTTTCGGCTTCCCGTGCGCGAGATAGCATTGGCGCTCCGGGAACCTTACGACTGTACTATTGGCGGCGAGCAAACCAATAGAATCCAGCCGCCGACGGTGATCGATTGCGCATCGCAACCGGCCGGCGAGAAGAAGCGAATAGACCCTTGGATCGACGCCGCCTGATAGGTCTGCCGCGCAACGAGCGTCCAGGTCGGAGATCCTGGCTGCTGTGGCGGTCCGATCGCAAAGACGAGCGACTTAGAGTAGCCCAGGATGCCGCATCCGGTCGGGAGCGTCGGCAAGAGAATGTCGCCGAAGACTTGGCCTGTCGCGCCGGCAACGAGCGAAAAGTTGACCTTGAAGGTCGCCGGGCTGTAGACGTACGGGACGTCGGCCGTAGCGCCCGCCGCGATCGCCGGCACGTCGAGGCTAAAGGAATCCGAGCTAAACCCGAGCGCCTGGAGCTCCACGGCCCCGACGATCGCTGGCGGGCGAATAGGGATCGAGTTGGCCGCGCCTCCGGTGATCGGCATAAAGAAGCCGCCGCCGCGCGTATAGGCAATCGGAACGCGCTGGACGTTGCTCATGCTATACTGCCGCTACAAGGAGAAGAAGAATGATTGTAAAGTTTATGGGTCCAGAAGATGGGCCTGACAACGATTCCCGCAAGTCCTGCACGATCTTTGCAGGCGTGAGCCATGTTTATTTTGAGCGCGTCGAGGAAGCCGATACAGAAAACCCCAAAGCCCTGCAAGCCGTCGCGCACATGACCTTCGGGCATCCCGAGGACCCTTCTGAGGAGTTTGACGTATGGGGAAACGTCTACGTTATGAACGACGCCGGAAAGACCATTTCGACTTTTAGCCCGACGCCGCTTATACACGAAGAGCAAATTCTCTCTTGATGCTTCCATAGGCCTCGGCTTTCCAAATCTGCACGGGCGACGTCGCGCCGACGGTCGGCTGGAACTTCACCTCAAGCGACAGTATCGCGCACTCTTGGTACTCTTGCGGGACCTTCTGAAGATTCGGATACGGCACGCTTAGGTCGAACGTCGCCGTGTACGGCTTATACTGGCCGGTCTTCGTCGGCTGATCGAGGTTTCGATGAAGGGTAACGGTACACGATCCAGGTTGCGGCGGCGCTTCCACGAGCAGATAAGTGACAGTCTTCGTGAACGCGGGCGTCCCGACGTCGCTGGCCGGGCCTTGCCAATCGGATTCCACCGGCAGGCCGAGATCGAAGATCGGATCGGAAAACCACGAGTCGAGGATGTTGGTCCCCGGCCGCACGCCCACGACCTGATTGAACGTCGCGCTCCCGGTGACGTTTGCGGGGTTCGAGCCGGCGCTGCGCAACGCCGAAGCGTTCGAGAGCGCGTACGGCAGCGTGCTCCACTGCTGCGTCGGAGCGTGCCAGCACAGGGTAATATTGTTCGCCGGGAAGCTCCAGCAGAAATAGTTTTGCCAGTAGAAACCGACCGCCGTCGTCTGCGTTCCAGGCGTGAAGGTAAGCAAGAGTTCCCAAATGTCGTCGCTGATATAGTTGAGATTGGTTCCGTCGAAGGTCCAGAAGCCGCTATCGGCAAGCCACGCCCAAATACCGCGGCCGACCACGCCGCCGTTCGGCGCGATGCTTCCGACCGAATCGAAGAGCGTAATGACCTGAAACGTATTCTGATCCTGGCCGGTGACGAACCACGAGTCGCCCTCCCTTTGTGCGATGAGGAGAGAGCCGAACTTTGTGAGCGAGACGGGCTGCTCGCCGTAAGGCACCGCATAGTCGACCATCGTCTGCGCCGGCGTCGTCGCCTCGTTTCCGACTAAGAGCACCTGCGCGACGTCATCGAAATTCCACGCCTGCCCGACGTTGCTATACCAAAGCTGCGTCTGCGGCTGCTGCTGCGTCGCGGCGTTCTTCACGACGGCGAAGACCCAACCGCGATCGAGGTACTCCGCAACCGGCCAGGTCTTGCCCGACCCAACAGGCGGCTGCTGACCCGAGAAGGGGAGTTGCGCGTTCCCCGAGATCGATTGATCCGTCGCCGTGTCGATATACGTCGCGAGCGTCGTCGTCGTCACTTCAAACCATATCGGCTGATTGGTCGATTGCCGGTAAATGCGGATCGCATAGGTCGTACCGTCGGCGTTCGTCCCGCCGCCAAGCCCACTGATTTGAATGGCCGCAGGCTCGTCGCCTTGCTTAATGTCAAGGTGGTATGGATACGGCGCATTGGCTCCAATCGGCGCGCTCTCTTGTTTGATCGGCCCGTTGATCGTTGTAAGTGTCGTGACGACAGTGAAGGCGTAGTAGTACCTCTGCGGCGCGAGCTCGTCTTCGGGCGGCACGGATACATCCTCGAGCGTCGGCGTTCCGGCGTACTTCGGAAACTGCCACTGCGTGATCGCGAGCGCCTGCTTCGGCATACCTGGATAGTCCGCGTCGGGCGTGACGTAGATTTGCATGCCGTTGTTCAGGAAGATATTGCCGTCGCACTGGAAGCCTTCGGTGAACGGCGCACCCTGGATTCCAAGGTCCGTGATGAGGTCGTTCTTGAGGTCGTAATAGTTGAGCCGCCCGGTCGAGTCTTGCGCTATCCAGTATGGCCGAATCGAATCGACGTCGTACCGAATGAGCCCCTCGATACCGATGAGGTTCGGAAACTGGATAAACTCCGTGCGCCCGTATCCGCCGGTCGCCGCCATGTGGAAGCGCTGCGTGTCGATGAAGCTCGTAAAGTACGCATCCGAAGGCCCGTCGGTCATCGGCCGCACGGGAACGAAGACGCCTGGACGTTGAAATTTCATGCCTCCAAAAGGCCCCAATCCGTAAAGGAGGGTACTGTCGGTTGCGGCCACTTAGTACCCGATCGCGATAATATCGAAGTTTATGTTGCCGCTGCCCGATCCGCCGTTCCCGTAGCCAACGACGGTAAAGCCACCCGCCGTAAGCGAGCTGGCTTCGAGGATGAAGACGGGCGGGCTAGATCCTCCCGTAACTCCTTGTACGGAAAATACAACCGCGTAGGTAGACCCGCTCGTAAACTGCGCATCTCCGATGAACGAGACTGTCGTTGACCCGATCGCATCGTTATTCCAAGTCACCGTATAGGCGGCAGCTTTACTCGCAACGATATGCGGGTTGTTTAACTGTGAGCCTCCGGGCGCGTAGACTGGAAGCGATGACACCGCCGCCGACGTCTCGAGGTTAATCTTGTTTCCGGTCGGGTTCGTGATCGCGATCGTGCCGCCGTCAGAATCCAGTAGAATGTTGCCAGCCAGCAAACCGAGCGCAGCCGGGTTGATACCCAGGACTCCCGTGTTACTGATGATCCACTGGAACGAAGAATCGTTAATACCGCTGCTGCCGTTGACGTCGATTCCCGTGCCGCCCTTGGCCCACGGATTGGCGATCCCCGTACCGCCGTAGTTTTGCGGCAAAGGCGTCTCCAATCCGATGATCGGATTCGAAGCCGTGCCGCTCAGAATAATCGGCGCATCGACTCCAACGCTCTGCACGCCGCCGGCGCCCTGGATGACCGAGATCGTTTGGTTGGGCCACGAGCCAGTTATTACAACGTTTGTGCCAGAGAGGAGCGACGGATCGACGGAGCCGCTACCGCCATACATAACGGCGAGCGGAGTAGCAAGCCCGAGGATCGGCGCGGTGCCGGTTCCCGAGTTGGTGATCGGCGCGGTAACGGTAACGTCCACCGTCGGCGGCGTAGCCGTCCGGAACGGCGTGTACGGAATCGTCGAAGCGTAGAAATAGAAGGCCGTCGCCGGCCCGGTGATCGTGACCACCGGCGCGTCGTTCGGAATCGAGACGAGCTCGCCCACGGAGCCGTCGGTCACATAGAACGGCGTTCCCGTAGCGCTGTCGCCCGCGTAGAAGCTCATCGGGCCTTGCGGGTCAGGGAACCATAAGCTCTTAACCGCTAGCCCCGAGACGAACGATACGGTGAGCGCGCCGAAGGTGGGATTGCCAGGGCCGCCCCACTGAAGCCATGCGTCGCTGCCGAGCGGCCCCGCCTGCCCGAGCGCGTAGACTTGGATGTCGTAGTTTGTCGGTTGAATCGGTGCGGTCATGTCGAGGAACTCCCTTCCATCAAAAGCCGGGCGATTCCCGACGTTGCGACCACATAGTACGTCTCTGCGCTCGTCGCCGTAAGCGTGACCTGTATCGTTCCAGGTGGAAGCGGAATCGTCTGCGGGTTGTTCCCGCCGTCGGGCGGCGTAGCCGTATAAAACGGGTTGCCGAGCGGCGGCACCGGTTCTGCGCTTAACGCAATCGGAACGTCAACCTTCGAAATATAGACCGCCCCGATCGGCTGATTGCCCGCAAACGAAATCACGAGCGGCCCGACGTTCGGAACCCACGGGAACGTCTGCGTGTAGAGCGGCCCATTCTGCGGCTGCGATTTGAGCGCCGCCAGCATATCCGCTACCCCGGAGAACATAGCTGCTTCCATAGCGGCATGATGAGCGA
>QGNH01000513.1_pt1 | contig 14889 bp, 14 predicted proteins | sample 1735481 | NCBI WGS metagenome assembly QGNH01 (sample SAMN09239004, study PRJNA386568) | Viral metagenome, whole genome shotgun sequencing project. | reverse complement strand
TCTGCGGCGGCGTCCGCAATTGACAGGGTCAAATCAGTGTTTAAACTCCCACCGCCCGTGATTGAGCCGGTCGTATTGATCAGGCGACTCGCGGGCACTTTCACATTGAAGGTCGCCCAATCTACATTCGACAGGAAGCCCGGAACGATGGCGGAAGCTTTCTGACCGCCCGCATAGTTGAGTGAAATCACTCCCGCAACTGAGTTAAAGTCAGCGGCAGTAAACGCGGCAGCGCCTTTGGTCACGCCATCGGCAAGGGCGTCCGCGATTGACAGCGTCCGAGTAGCTGACAAGTCTCCACCGCCCGTAAGTGGGCCGGTCGTGTTAATCAGGCGAACAGACGGCACGCTACCGGCGGCAACGACGGCCCCGCTATTGAAAGTATTCCAATCCGTATCGGACAGGTATCCGTTGTGGGTAGCGTCAGCTTTGGTTACGTCTATCGTCACGCCCGAACCTATGACGGCTCCCGTTCCGCCAACGATGGTAAGGACGGACGACGTGACCTCCGAGAGGTTCCCGAGGTTAGCCGGGAAGTTCGGAAAGGGTAGGCCGGTAAGAGGTATCTGGCTCAAGTCCAGCGCAACCATCACGTTCCGAAATTGCTTCATAGCTTGCTGCGCCTGCTTTGTCCATGTGGCGACAGCAATTTGGTGTGCCGTCAGGTCAACGGCGGGCTTCGGAGTGGCTGGTAAAGTAAAGTTACCCAATTTTGTTTCAATGATAGTGCTCATTTAATAAGTGCTTCCCATGCGGGCTAAAATCTCAAAAGAAGAGATAGCCCATTTTACGTCTACATCTTGACTGAAAAACCGAACCCGGAGATACCTACCGGCCCCGCCGGGGTTGACCTTCACCGGAATTGCCGCGTGACCGTTCGCTAGGACAGAAACCGGGTCTGTCCATAGTATGTCTCCATCATTCAAATCCGCGCGGGCCCCTACCTGTATCCAGAGCAGGCGCTCAGTGTCGTCGGGTGTCTGAATCCGAAGACCCAGCTTTACCACGTCCACATACTTCCAAGCATCGCCGTCTCCTAAGTCATAATCCATTGACTCACTGACGGCGCGATAAGGTTCCCCATCCCTAGAAAACTCAGTGCCCCATATTCTCAAGTTACCGTCTTGACTGGCCATCACAGTAAGGTGATCGCTGCTTATACCTACCATGTCGTTCCAAGTCAACCCAGCATCTAACGATGCCCATGTAGTGCTGTCCGCAAACTGTGACCAAGTAGGGTCAGCACTCCAATCTATAAGGCCAAAGGCTGTAAAGAGTAAAGGGTTATCATAGTCATCAATACTCGCGGTATCCTCAAGGTAGTTCCAAATCAAGACACGAAATCCGCCAGCGGTGACGGGATAGCTGACCCAGACTTCGTTGAATAGCTCGTTATTGAAGAGTAGGATTTGGTGTATCCGAGTCCTGTCTAGCTCGCGGTAAAGCTGGCGGGTGAACTGCTGACAGACAGGGGTTAGGTTAGGCCCGCCCTGATACTGATATAATTCCTTATGCCCGAGGAAAATCATACGCCCATCGTTGATACTACAAAATGCATTTCGCCCAAGGAGCCCTTCTCCGCTTACTTCAGGATGGATGAAGAAAGTTCCGTTACCAAGTCCTGTATACTGGATGGAGCTTATCGAACGCTCTTTGTAGATGTAGGCGTAGTCCCCTTGAGGAGACACTCTCCAAATAGGGCCGTTGACAGAACCTACTACCCGGGTCTCCCCGGCTTCGTTCGCATCAATTGTAAAAAGCTGAACACCGGGTAATACGGTAGTCCCGGAAGGAGTCGCGCCGGTTAAAGGAAGCGACTGCAATACCATTCTGCCGCCGGTCTGACTGACCACGGTGAAGAAATTAAATCCGCCGTTACCGTCCGCGATAGATACGAACTGACCCGGCTGTAAGGACTCGGGAACAGGTATAGCGATGCCCGTCCCGGATACCGGGAATGTTGGGGTGCCCGAAGTCTTATCAGAATTGACAGTGAGGGTGCCCGAATATGTGATCGCTAGAACTGGGTTGAAGGTGACAAAAACATTCCTGAAAGACCCGGGCAAGATGACCCCCGCGAAGGCTCCTGAAAATCCGGTCGGGTAGCTGATACTTGTCACCGTCAAATTTGTATCCCCCGTGTTTTTAATAGTTAGGATGCTCGTAACCGAGCTACCTACTAGGACATCACCGTAATCCAGATTACCGGACAGCGCGATAACCTTTCCTGACGCAATCCCGGTGCCCTCGACACTGATAAAGGTAGAACCGTCCGTAACAGGGTTAGCAAGAGCTAACGATACTAATCCCCCGTAGAAGATACCGGCGAGTGGGGAGAAGGTGACAGTAACATCATGGAAAGAGTGAGCCGCGATGGTTCCGACAAAGGGGCCCGAGAATCCACCGGGGTAAGCAATACCTAAGACGTGCATGGACAGAGACCCCGGGTTGTAAATCCTCAAAGTGCCGGTCGGGGTGCTGCCGACAGTAACTCCCACCACATTCCCAAGACTGTCTTGCGTGTCAAACTGTAGCGTCCCGTTATCCGTCAGGAAGATACCCCGATTAAGAGTATGCACACCCTGCCCGGATATTGGAAATAACGGTGAACCGTCCGTAGCATCTGATGCTACGGAAACGTCCCCTCCATAGGTTAAGAGAGCGGTAGGGCTGAATGTTATAGACACGGCATGTTTTGCGCCTGCGGCAATAGTGCCCGCGAAAGACCCCGTGAACCCTGTAGGTAAGGTTATGCTAGTAACCGATAGAGTAGTATTCCCCCCATTGGCTATAATCAATGAGCTTGACTCTGAGTGACCCGTGAACAACTGACCAAAACTTAGCAGGCCACTCAACGAGATAGACTTAGTCGTGCCGGTGCCGGTCCCGGTGATAGGTATAGTGTTAGTCCCTAATGTCCCGACAGGCACGGCTACCGTGATAATGCCGGTGTAGTTAATAGCAGATAACGGGGCGAACGTAATCACGACAGGAGGAGCCGAACCTCCAACAGGAATACTCTCAGTGCCAGAGAAATCACTAGAGAAGCCAGCGGGGACAGAGACTCCTGAGATGACTAAGGGTATCGTGCCGGTGTTGTCAATCGTCAGGATAGCTGTGGCGGTAGACCCTACTGCAATACTGCCGGAAGGTGTGAACGCTGATAGGCTGAGGCTGACGCTAGGCACGTCCACAGCCGGGTTAGATACCGTGATTGTGACCGTGCCGCCCGGGGTAGGCTGGACGAAGGGCGCTATAACATTGAGCACCGTAGACACAACAGTCTGACTAATGGGAATCCATATCGTCATGTCGCCCCGGTCACTCCATTTAAGGATGTCTTGTCGCCATAATAGCACATGATCGAAAAATACGGTAACGCCGTCCCACTTATCGTCTGAGACGGGTAGGCCGGGGATGGGCTGGGCTACAGCCGGGAGAGGCGGAGTCCAGAACTGCGCAACGTTGTCATGCTGGGCGAAGACAACGTTATTCAGAAAGCTATCGGCTATCCACGGGTAGCCCTGCGTAGAAGGGACGCCGGTAAACAGTAGGCTCATGTCAGCTTCAAAAGTCCCGGGCGATGTGGTGCCGTCGAAAAATCTGTTCGCCGTCCAGAGTTGAAACCCTGACCCAAGAACGAACGGCGTGGGCGGGTCATTTATCAGCGCCGCCTGATAGACTAAGGTGAAGGGCCCGCCAGCGAACGGGAAGTCCAGCCCGGTGCTGTCGTCAAACAAAGACGCTATCTCCAGAGCCGAGAGAGCCCGGCCCCATGCAGTCATTGAATCTAAGGCAAATGTGCTCATTATGCGAGGTGTCCTAACTGGAATACTGGGGTATAGAAACTCAGTAAGTCACTAGCTTCGCTAGTATAGGCTACAGAGTTTAATGCGCCATTCAAGTAGATAGAGATTGTCGCCGCGTCAATGTCGTAGATAACCGCCACATGGTTCCAGTCATTCAAGGTTACTGTCCCAGTCGTAGTGATCGCGGACTCGTCCGGCGTCTCAGAATCCAAAATTGTGAAAGTGATCGTGCCGTCAGCATTCAGAATAACGTGCCATGCCCGGTCAAGAATCAGACTTTGGTTTGTGCCTCCTGCCTCGGGGTTTAACCAAAAAGCTACCGTGAACGAGCCCGCATGAATATCTATCAAGGCAGACGCGGCACTTTCGAGTATCGCCGTGGTATTGAGAGGGGGAGGGGGTGTGACAGTGATGTAGTCCGTCCGAACGAGAGTGTTATCACTCGCCCCATGCGCAACCAAAGTGACAGTGTAGACGCCCGCAGCGGCATATATGTGCGTGGGGTTGTCGAGACTGCTTATGTTACCATCCCCGAAATCCCAATCGTATGAAGTGGCATCGGTGCTCGTATTAGTGAAGACTACGCTTAGTGAAGCTGCTCCACTGAGAGGAGTTCCAGTAAAGGAAGCGACAGGGATGATGCCGACGATAAAGTCGAATGAAGTGCCCCAATTAGACCCGCTGGGCAAGTTCACAGTGAGAGTAGACCCAACTGGGGATGGGCTGTAGGCTATCCCGTTAGCGGTAGTAACTGATTGATGGGCTTCAGTAGCGTTAATCCAGTTGTCTCCAAAGTGGTGTTCTACGCTGACGACGGCGTAGGTTACGCCGGGCGTCAGAACCACAGGCACTAACAGGTCGGTGCTCTGAAAGCCATCGGCAGCGATAGGTGCGGGAGGGACAATACAACTAGCGATTGTCCCCGTAATTGTAAACGTGCCGCTCACAACTGTCCCGGAATATAGGGTGAGAGTGTGAGGCTGCGTGGTGCCCGGAGCTTGGGCGTAGCGAGACAGACCAAACACGGTTAGTGGGGAAGCCCCCACTGTGAAGGATGCCCCCACAGTGTAATCTAAAAAGTTTCTCCAATCTATTTCGTTAATCGTTGTTATCCACTCATTGACTGTCCTGACCGAGATATACCCAGTTCGGACTAGCGTGTTATCTCCTGCACCGTGAGCGATTAGAGTCACTGTGTAGAGGCCCGGTGCGGTGTATACGTGAGTGGGGTTAGCCGCCGTGCTTGTGCTACTATCCCCGAAGTCCCAGTTGTAGGTCGTAGCATCGCTGCTCGTGTTCGTGAAGGACACGCTCAACGGGAAATCCCCACTGACGGGGCTTCCTACAAATGCTGCAATAGGTGCGGGCATAACGTTAGCTTGAAAAAGATGTGCCGATGATCGCGATAGTGCTTCGGCCAGATACGGCGTTTGACACTACAGTCAGATTACCTGTTTCAAATTCTGGGCCCGGCGGAACTGCGTCTAACTGAGTGAGTATGACGGTCTGAGTAAGCCCCGCCCCGATTGTGCCAGAAGTAAAATCAGGTGCGAAATTCGGATTGTCGCTTGTAACCCCAGTAACTACGAGCGGAGTCGTCCCTGTATTCACGATGAAACAAAGAACTGTGAACGTGAAGAAACTGAATTGAACAGTATCGTTTAAGTCAATCACTGTAGTGTTGCCGTCTACTCGGATAGTCGGAGGTATAAGCACGACATGATTAGTGAATAGCGCCGCTTGGTCAAACTTACCCGACACCTGCCCGACTCCTATGGTCTCACCTACTCCGATAATTTCCGAGAGGTCGTCGTGATGAAGCGTAGCGTCAAACCGGGTGCCTGAAGGTTCATCCAAGCGCCAGTGCGCTATAATGTCGAGGAGGAGAGGAGAGACAAGGTTGATTCTGACGTATCCGGGAGCGCAGCGAACTACTCCGTCCTCGTAGCGGACATTGCTGGCCACAGTCGAGGCCCGGGCTGCCATTCCGGGAAGCGCAAATTGTGGCGTGCCTGTCGCCAAATTGTCCGCCGTCTCACCCGGCCAGCGAGTGACTAAGCCCCTTGAGGGGGCTCTGACCTTTACGCTTGCTGGATTTTGTCGGCGCATGATTCATTAGACGCCCAATGCGAGGTAGGTGTGCGTGCGTGAACCCCGGTTAAAATTGTAGTTGACCGGCACCACAACGAACCCGTCTGAAGTCCACTGCATCGCAGTAGAGTCAGGAGAGTTGAGACCTTCGATACTGTTGAGAGTGTGTATCGGGCTTGACCCGCCACTTATCTCGCTTCTAAAAGCGATACCTACCGTGTTGGAGGCTGTCCCACTTGTCAGTAGCACGAAGTCCGGTGCGAAGGCTAATCCGGAGATACTTGCGGAAACAGAGTTTGACCCTGCGAAAGACCCGACTGCAATCTTGGCTACTCCTGCGCCAACCTTGGCAATAGTCGCCGCGAGCGCACCTAACTGGGTCGTGGTGACTGCCCCGTCCGCTATGTTAGTTGTGGTTATGATACCTACCGGAAGGACTAACGCGGGGTCTAACAAGGCCCCAGTCACGAACCCTGATGCAAACTTCGCGCGGCCTGTTAGGTCAGCCGTGAATACTCCGTCAGGCATCGTTCGCAAGATGACCGAGCCATTCTTCAGGTTATCAGAAGTAATCGCTCGATTAGCGTCAACGGCTGGGTCGCCTGCAATCATGGGGCCGGTAATCCAGTTAGGAAGGAAGGCCAGAGCGTCAGTAAAAATCTGACTCAGGAGAGTGTTGAGGGTAGTCTTCGTTTCCCGAATCCGGGAAGCGCCGAGTTTCACTGACTCGTCATCCGATGGTAGAGTATCATTGAAGAGTGACATAAATTACATACGTAAATCGCGGCCCACTAGGTCGGCCCGGGCGTCAGCAAGCGAAGCTTCCTTGAACTTCGAGTCTGACAAAGTTTCCAGTGCTACCGCTGCGCCGTCGTTGATCGCCGCGAGCGCCAAAGACTTTGACTTCGCTATCACCATTTCTGGATAGGCATTAGTGAGCGGGCATTCGTCAGTCGGGGCGACGAGGTCGGGCAGATAGCCGATATACTCAACGCGAAATTCCATATCTTCCGTAGCCTCTATCTCAAGTCCGAGGATGGCTCCGTTTGCGTTCACCCGCAGGAACAATCTCATTTCGCCGAACCAAACAGAAACTTGCCCACCGAAGAGCCATAGGCGGCGGATTTCTTCGGCCTCGAAATGGATAGTCACCGGCCACACCGCGCCGGGGACGTTGGGGTCATGGAGGATGAACGAGACCGGCGAGCCGTTACTCCCCTCGGGCTGTAACTCTTTAAAGCCATCTGGCAGGGCTACAGTCTTGTCTCCTTGCAGGATGGTCAAATCGGCGCTGGCCTTCATAAAAGACCACGACCGCTTATTCTGAAGCTCGCGGCGGGCCTCGTTGATGAAGTCCGCGTAGTTGCTGGATGCAGCGGCTACGTCCGCCCGGAGCACTCCCAGATTTACCCGGGCCTGAAGTTTGGAGAGCGGAAAATTCATCAGCTATAACAGAAACACCCGGGGTCAGTGGTGAGACTGAGCCCGGGGGTGATTAAGTCTCAGAAATTGGTCGCTTACTTGTCGCTGGCTTTTTCGATGGAGCCGTTGACATTCTTGACCTCGTTCTCTTTTTCGATGGCCTCCACACCCTTTTTGTCCGGGATACCGTCCAGAACTTGAGATGCGTAGGCTTCGTTTTCGAGGCCGGACTTCACTTGCGACTTGGCGTAGGTAGGTTTAACATTGTCTCCCATAGATTTGATCTTTCCTGTTTCCCTTTAACGAGGGGGAGCCTCGCGGATGCTGCTGTCGAGCTTGGCAGCCTCACGGAGTTTCGCCGCGAGAACTGCATCCGTAGTTTCAAAACTTGTCGTAGGAGCGTATCCGCCCCCGTGTGTTCGTTTCGGCAGCCACGTATGTTTGGACTTGTCCGGGAACGTTGTCACCGCAGCTACCCCGCGCAACTTTGCAAACCGAAACGTTACTGCTCTGACTGCATATCCTGTAGGCGGATAACTCGCGGCGTCATAGCCAGCCTCAACATACTCTTCGAGAGTCGGGCCGTCCGTTCGTAATCCGTCGGCCTCGTTCGGCGGTTTAACCTGTGCCGAGAACTTTTGAACCATCTTCTGCAACGGCTGCTTTGCCGGTATCACCACTGGGGCCGGGGCCCCGCTGGGCTGGGCTACTGGACTCACCTGAATCCTACGGCCCACAAATTTACTCACTGTCTTCGGTGCTGCTTCGGGCATATTGGTCTCATTCATCCGTCAAGTTTACCAGATTGTTAGGTGGTAATCAAGACCAAATCCGAGGCATAGCCGAACGCTTCAGCGAAGCGAAGTTTCAAACCGAGTTTCGCGCGGAATTGTTCCTTGTAGGAATCCTGACCGGGCGTTTGGATGTTGGGTTCGAGGAACAAGGGCTCCATCGTCTTCTGCATGACGTGCGCCAAGTCCACGACGAAAATCCAGTCGTTGTAGGTCGGCACTTCCTTGAGCAAAGGATGGAAGGCCAAATCCAACTCACCGAACGGCGTGTTGATGACGGTGATGTTCATACCGAACACCGTCTCTTGGTTCATAATGCGGAAGCCGTTGGCAGCTTTGTTCGCAAACGAACTGATGACACTGTAGGCGCGCGGGCCGCAAAGCGCGAGCTTCGCATCCGAGCCGACAGTCATAAAGGTTTCGAGCCACGCGAGGAAAACGTCGAGCGTAACACCTGTGCCGCCCAAGCCGTCCAGAAAGTTCGCGGGGACAGCCGTGTTGATCGCGTCGGCGATACCGCCGGTAAAGTATTGGAATCCGTTGGTGCCGGTCTGTCGGCTCTTCACGCCGAGCAAGAAAGAGGACTCAATGTCCTTGGCAATTTTTTCGAGCGCCTGAATCCGGCGGGCGCGCAGCGGGCCAGCCTTGTCAGAGCGGAGTTTGTTCGCCTTGAAAGCATTGGTCAACTCAACCACGGAATTGTAGGTCTGGATGTAGTTCGTCAGCACGTCCGGTTCCTCATAGGAAGCGCGGGTAGGCAGGGCACCTTCGTCCTTGCCGAGAGTGATGATCGTCAGCACGTCGTTGTCCGCGATAACGTAGGTCGCGAGAGTCGGAGCGTCGGAAGTGTTGATCGCACGCAGCACGGAAACGGTGTTAGTCGTGGGGGTCACTGTGACCTTGACGTATTCACCAGTCGTGTCGTTGCGCAAAATGTGGCCCTCAGCGAGAAATTGCCAAGCGTCACCGCCAGCGGAAGTCTCCTGAAAGACGATAGTGCCAGCCTGATTCTGGGTAGCCGGAGCCACGGCGTTCGCGCCGTCAGCGGAAAGCTCGCGTCGCACGGGGTCGCGCTCGAACCAGTTGAATTCAGTATTCTCGGAAGGCTCCGCTTTCAGCTTCGACATGAGGCCGAACAGTGTGCTGCCCGCGTTCATCCCCTTGGAATTGCGGACGAGAATTTTGTCCTGATACTCGCCAACCAAATCACCCTTGTTGTCAAGAGATTGGCTTGCATTGGACGAGGAAAGTAATCCGGCTACGGCTGACATAGTAATCCTTTAGTTAATCCCCTTGGGGAAATTCAATTCTGAAGATGCCTACAAGTTACACTGATCTACCATCGAACACAAATCCTCTTGAATTTTATCATACTCAATCAAGTCGCGACAAACGAATCAACTCGCAACAAAAAGCCCCTCGGATTTACCCGAGGGGCTGCTCTGAGTGGAAGGCTAAATTTTAGTCCACGAGGGAAGCTGCGGTCTGCTTGTGCCAGTCCCGGCTTGTTGCACCACCGGCTGCGGCGGATGCCCCGGCAGCCGGGGAGTTAGATGACGGCGCGGCGACTGCGGGGCGCGCAGCGGCTACAACAGGCGCGGCAACGACTGCGGCTGCGGCTGGCGCGGCGGCAACGACTTTCTGACGAGCGAGAGACTCCCGCCAAGTATCCGTGACCGTGGGATTGAATCGCTTATATTCCTCCTGTAGGATACGGGAGGTCTGCGCGGCGACTTCATCAACAAACTGTTCACGATTCATCGCCGCCGTTTCCTTCGGATACTGCGCAATGAGTTGTTCGGCAACCTGCCGGGCCCGGTCAAGCTGGCCCGAGAAGTCAGGATGGCGCGTGGCGAAAACTTGCTCCGTCGCGACTCGCTCGAATTGGACTTGCTGCTCCAAGAGAGGAGCCATCACAGAATTCGCCCGCTCGAAATACGGGTTCAATTCGTTGTAGATACTCTTCCGAGTTTCCAGCACCGTCTTGGCCAGAATCGGATTGATACGCGCGGAGAGAATAGCAGCCGCTTCTTCTCCACCTTCGAGAATTTTCTCCACGTCATCCTTGGAGAACGTCACACCGATTTTGGAGTCCTTCAGAAACTTGTCACACCAGATCGTTTCCTGAGCAGCCGTTTCTTCAGCGGTCGGCGGTTTCGCAGCTACCACGGGCGCAGCGGCAGCGACAGGCGCGGGCGCAGCTTGGTTGCCCTTCGCGGCCAACGCTTCAAGCTCGGCGATGGTGTATTCTTTCCCGCCGACTTTGACCTTCGCTTCGACTGCGGGAACAACCGCAGCTTTCACGGCGGCAGCGGCAGCGGCATCGGCAGCAACTTTCGCGGCCTCAGTCGCGGCAGCATCGGCGACAACCGGTTTTGCGGTCTCGGCTGGCTTCGCAGTTTCGGTAGACGCTATAACGGCTGGAATAGCCTTGGCAGCTTCAGCGACTTTCGCGGCTTCAGCAACCTCGGCGGCTTTGGTCGCGGCGACATCGGCGACTGCTGTAGTATCTACAGGCAGCGGAGTCCCCGGGTCAGCCACGTCTGTATCATCGAAGAGCGCAGACGCAGGAACGGATTGAATTGTCGCTTCGGGAAGAAGGACGGCGGTTTGTGCGGCAGGAGCCGCACCCTCAAGGGGTTTTATTTCAGTAGCCATAAGTTATTTCGGAAGACCTAGAAAAGCCTTCATGGAATTTATTTCGTTGGCGATGGTTGTCTGTTCCAGAAATGCCGCCAACTTGCGCGCTTCTGAAATTTGTCCTTGCAACTTCGGCACTTGTGCCGGGTCGGAATTTTCAAGTAGAGCCTGAAGCTCGACGATTCTTTTCACCATGAAAAGTTGAAAAAATTTGTAGTTCTCGTTACCACGAAAAACATGCCAGCGATTTTGAAACCCGTCGTCTGAAAGTAAACACGGGTCAAAACCAATCTGAGTAGCGAGCATTAAGTTCTTCATTGTTAGGCGAACAGCTTATCGGAAAGTAACCCGGCTGTCAATCCAATTATTGCCAGTTAGGACAAGGCTGCGGAGCCCTAACTCCAATTATTGATTGCTAGGCTTCGGCTGCGGGGCCCCGAGCTTTGCGAGAGTCGGCGGCAGTATGGGCTGGATGCTCGGGATGGCTGGCGACGGCCCGGGCGGGCCTCCTGTAGGAGGTGTGACCGGCGGCGCACCTACACCGACAGGCGGAAGAGTCTGAGGCGGGGGCGGCGCTCCCGGAGGGGCTGGCGGGCCCGGCGGCGCTCCCGGGGGGCCTCCCGGCGGGGGCTGATTGAATTGCGCGGGGTCGTAAGCAAAGTTCTCGACATCCAGACCAGAAGCTTTCGCGGCTCCGTAGAACAACAGGCGCGGGTCAAGATTGCCGGGGGCCGGGCTGAAGATTTGCGGGAAGGCAGCGGCACCTTCGAGTAGCCGAGTGATCGCGGCAACCTTGCGCGTATCCGTGCCGGGCAGCGTGCCGTCGTGCGCGATGAAATCGTATTCACCCTGAATGACATCCTTCGTCAGACTCAACGAACCGGCTGTCTGTAGCTCGGGCGGCAGGTTGAGGACTTTATCACTTTTGAAGCGCACCGCTTGGGGCTGTGACATGAACTGCTGAAAATTGGCGACGAATTGCTGCGCCTGCGGAACTAGAGCTTGCGAGGACAGAAGGCGCGCGATAGATGTCATCCGGCCCGCACCCATTTGCATCGTGCCGCTGAATTGCGTGGCGCTCGGCTGATCGCCGCCGCCTCCACTATTCATTGAACCTTGCATCGCGGAATTCGCAGCGGTGACTGTCTCAGCATACTGCATGAACTCCATTGCCTCGACGTGAAAGTTTTCAGTCATGTCGCGGATAGGCACCTGCTTAATTATCTCGTCAATCTTCCGCCCGTAGGCTTCCGGCTTCAGAGTAATGAGTAGCCCCTCCTTGTCAGGGTTCATAAAATCCGTCACGTCCACGAGAGACGGGTCAACCACGAAAACGTTTCCGATGGTTCGGCTAAGAGCTTCTTGGTGCCGGTTCTTCAACCAGTCAACATAGTCCTGAATCCCTTTGAGAATCATCACCCAGCTAGGAGAAAATTGGAAGTGAGCGTTTGGCCGTCCCTCGGCGATGGAGTAAGGAAACATTCCATGTTGGTAGGTAGACTCGGTCATGGACAGAAGCACGTCGCCGCCTGCAATCAAAATTTGGAAGATAAGCGGCTCGTCGCCGATGTTCGCTTTGGCTTCATCCATCGGCTGATCTTTGTAAATTTCATTCTCGGAGGGCACGAGGCGCGCCCACAATTCCCAAGCTTCGACATCCCCAGTATCCGCTTTGTCAGCCTGCGATTGTCCGGTAGGCTGCAAGGCGCGCGTGCGCTCGTAGGCGCTGCGGCTCATGCGGACTTCTGTAGGAGTCGGCAGCACGCCCGGCAATGACGGGACGGCAGCGTCAGCTTGCGCGATGCCCTTCTTAGCCTTCTCGACAAGCTCGGCTACAGAAGACGGGAGGACATACGCAGGATGGTCAGGAGGAAGTTTAGAACGACGGCGAAGCTCGGTAATCGGGATGATCGTGCGGTGCCCGCAGAATCGCATTTCCTGAAGACGCCACAACGGAAGAGACGGGTCGCAAACGAAATCGTAGGGGGCAACTATTTCGATGCGGTTGTAGCCGCCGATTTCTTTCGCGCGGTGCCGGGGCCGGAAATAAGAGCGAGGTTGTTTGGTCTCTGGGTCAATGTCTTCCGGGTCTTGCACTTCTTCTTGGTAGACCTCCTGTTTAAACAGTGCTGCCCAAGAGTTGTAGAAGACGCCGCGATTGACAGCAAGACAGTCTTGCACCCAGAGATAGCCAAGATGGTAGGTCGCCTGTTGCTCGGCGTTCCATCGAAGAAGCTGATTCACAAACTCCGCCGGGAGTTCGTCCTCGGGCCTGCGCCCTTCGACTTTCCAAGGGGTGTCTTGACCGAAGAGGACTTGCGAAATGTAAGTCGTCATCGTCGTGATTTGCGTAGCCGTCATCGGCCAGATAAATCTTTTCGGATGGCCGCGCTCAAGCAGTTGCAAATCTTTTTTCGCGAGCGGCGCGTAACACATAATCGTGTCGTAGGCCGTGTCGAAGTCGGACGACCAATATGCGAGGGCGTCCCGTCCGAGCTTCAGATAGTTCTTTGCCTTCAAAACAATCTTTGCGCGGTAGTCCTTATCGGACTCAATCCGGCGGGCTAGGAGCCTGTCCATAAATTAGGGTTTCGCGGGCCCACTGCCCACTTTGATGATCTTCACCGCCGGGCCCTGAGTCCCGTCCGGGTTGGTGATAAAGAGAACGACAGTCCCGTCAGACTGAGTCTGAGTCGTATACTGCAAATTCGAGACGTGGCTCGGGTCGTTCGGGTCGTCGGGGTTCGGCACCGCTGGCGGAGCGCCGGGGCCGGAAGGAGCCGCCTGCTGAATAGACGCAGCCACTTGAGGAGGCGGAGGGGCGTTGAGGTGTCCCGGCATGATAGACCCAAGCGGGCCGGGAGCGCCAACGGGCGGCGGAGCGCCGGGGATGCCTGCGGGCATAGTGCCGGGGGTCGCGGGCGCGAGTGACGCAGTGACGGGTGAAGAACCGATATTGGGGCCCATGTAATTCAACATAAATTATTCCTCCACGTTGTCGGCCTCAGAAGTGTCGGGGGCTTCGGGTTTTTCCTTCGGCTTGTAGCCGAGAACTTTCTCGTCGCCAGATTCTTTTTCGTCGTCCTCTTCGCCAACGACTTTGATGTCGTCGAGGGTGCGCATTTCAAATCCGACACTGTTGCCATATTCGTCTTTGCGGAGAGCGGAAACTTTGAGCCTGACCTTCGCCGTGATTTCGTCGCCCAAGTCGCAATCGTATTCCTTCAGGAAGGCGTCGGCGATTTTGTCGTTGAGAGTGAAGCTCGGAAACGTTTCTTTCGGCTCGTCCGATTTCTGAGGGGCTGTGGCGATTTCCGCTGACGGTCTTTTTTGGCCTAAGTTCATAGAGTTTCCTTACAAAAATTGTGGTTGCGGCAGTGGGATTTGAACCCACGATTTCCAGCTTATGAGGCTGACGAGATAGTCCGGGCTTCTCCACACCGCACGAACAATATACCCCAAATTCGGGCCCGCGTCAATAATAACGTTTATTGATGTTCGGCGTCGTCTTCACTGCAAGCTGCCCAATGGACGCCTTCGATTTCTCAATCTCCTCGCGAATCAACCGGAGACAGTTGTATTTTCCGTAGCGACTGGCGTCCGCGACGTGGTCATAGTCCCCGCCTGTCGGCCCCTTCAGCGGCTCAACGCCGCCGTAACCGGCCTCGCCTTCCTCGGGGTAGCGGTAGCCGCCTCGACTGGCGGTATAGAGCATCGGACAGCACTCCTTGTCAATCTGGTAAATCAAGTTGCCATATTTGTTTCGCTTCTCAAGGAGCCGATTGTAGACGGCTAAACTTTCCTGAAGACCCATTGCCTTCCATCCCGGGAAGATGCCTTTCGAGCGGAGCACCGCGACAGAGGAGCCGGTGTCCTTCACCTGATTGCCCGCGATGTCGCAGTAGTCCTTCAGGCCCGCGCAAATATCGCGGTCGTTCCAGAATGGAAAAATTTTCTGTGTGGTCTCAAGAACCCCGCGACATTGTCGCTCGGCATCCGACTGCCGGGCAAAAAGCTCATGCAAGTCCCACCAATACTCTTCTTTGTCTTCCTGCCAGTAGGCAGACCAAATGCAAGATTGAGTAGTCCCGAAATCCCATGAGCGAATAAGGTAAGCGCCTTTCGGCCACGGGAGA
>QGNH01000282.1_pt1 | contig 14913 bp, 24 predicted proteins | sample 1735481 | NCBI WGS metagenome assembly QGNH01 (sample SAMN09239004, study PRJNA386568) | Viral metagenome, whole genome shotgun sequencing project. | reverse complement strand
ATTGACCATACATAGACGTACCCTCCCCCTGTTACCGTGCCTTAAAAGACCATTATAACGCAAATCTTGCCTATTTAATAAGCATATATACAAAATAGACCGCCAAACTGCCCAAAAACAGCACAAAAAACAGCTTTACGGATTGCCAGCTCTCTATTTCGTGGCGTTTCATATAGAAACTATGACCCTGCTTACGGCCTTCCCGCATTACTAACATATAATCATGATTTATAATCATTTTATCCCTCGCTTTCTGCCCGTGAGAGGGCTTGTTTGATATATTGATTTAAAAGCAGAAATACTCCACGGCCTCTTTATTCCCCCGCGATTAAGATAATCTGTTGACATATAGCCATTATTTCGGCTTTTTGCTCTGCTGTGAAGACTAAGCCGTCCCTGAAACGATATTCAAATTCTGCAAGCTCTTCTATGAAGCGTTGATTTGTTTGGCTCATTTTATTGGCTCGCTTTCTTGTTTGGTTTACTCGCATGAATGCCTTGAATATTTAAATCTAAACATTGACTACCGCTAATCACTTCATAAAATTCTTGTTCTGCTTCTTCGGGGCTATTTGCTTCAATGTTTATGCTTATTCTATAGGTGTTCATTTTTCTTCCCTCTTTTCTTTGTGGAGTTGTTAGTTAATACCCACGATTTAAACGATTAGACCTCTTACAAAAATAAATACCTTCATTGCCACCCCAAAAATCAACTATATACTCCCTGCCTTCTGCAAAACCAAAACTACAATTCTTTTTTAATATTGCCCCGTTGATATTAATATCTTGCTCTTTATTCATATACACCGGAGGCAAAACTTCCAGCCAATAATAAAACATTGATTCATCAATACAAATGGCCTGATCGCTATCTAATAAGGAAATAAACTCTTTCCATTCTTCCGGTGTGCAATCGTCGTATTTATAAACTTTTATTGTATTTTCCATTTTCCGCCCCTTTGTTATTGGTGATTAAATTAAACGCACTCCATAATATTAAAATTCTTCGTGATTTCATAAACTCTAAAAAGTCTTTCGTCTTTAATGGGAATATAATTCCCAAATCTATTTTCGCAAGCTGTATGATTAAAACCAAATCTTTCCGCTTCTTCTATAGTGTCGAATGTATAGCTTTGAGCGAACCTGCCGTCTTTGCGTGTCGTGATAACTTTATATTTCATACATCCCCGGACTTTCTCTTGCTGTGTCTGCTGTGTCCCTGCTGTGAGTGTCTGTGTCATTTTAACCCTTTCCGGCCCCTATCGGCCTGTGTTGTTTGTTCCTTATTTCTACTCTTTTCCCGCCCCTTGTTTTTACCGGTCTTTCCCGATTGCCTAAGTAATTGACTTAATGATATACTCGGCCTTGTGTTGATGTTCCTTATAATATCCTCGGCCTGTTTGTCTGTTTTGATCCAGGGATTGAGTTTTCTTAACTGCCGGACAGTGATGTTTGTTTTCATGGTAAGAGTCTACTACCAACATTGTTTGTTGTCAATACCCTTACTTCAAAAACCCAAAAAACAAAAGTCCCTACAGCGACGGTACATTAGAAAATTCTAATCTTCGCACCGACGAGCCGAACAAAATCCTCGACGCTATTAATCAAAAAAACAAATTAAACGCATCACAAAAAACAACAAAAACAGTGCTTAGGAAAACAAAAATAATTCGCACAACTCCCCCCAAAACACCCCAAAAACCCTCCTGAAACTCCTCTTTTATTCCGCATTTTCAGTATACTGAAAAAATCAACATTTTTAGCTGTTCCAGCGTCTATTTTTTTAGCAGTCCATAGTGAAGAGTGCTAAAATCCCCCCAGTATTATTTATATATCTATAATAGCAAAATTTAACCCTAAAAAACTTAACTCCTTATATATCAATATGTTATGATAATCAAAAATCAGCGACGACTACTATCTTTGAATTCTATATATGGTATATACTTATGATACTCAATGTCTAAAATGTCCAACACGTCCACCATGTTTTGGTAGACAGACCCATTGTAGTTAAAATATACTTATTATGTTCAATTATTGAACATACTTTATTATTATTTATAATTTATGATAGACATGATAGACATAAAGGACATAAATGGAAGTACTCGACGATACAATTACTAATTAGCAGTTTTTAATAAATTAAGGACATGATAGGCGTGGAGGGGCATTATATAGATATATATAAAATAGAAGGAAAGTTAACGAATCCTCAATAAATACCTCTTTTCGCTCTTGTCTTTAAATCCCTGTGTGGGGACTTAACATAACGTGTATTATTGGGAAGTTGAGCATATCGCTTCATTCCATAGACACAACATCATCTATACAACTGAGATACCACCCCTGCCCTGGCCAGATAAGCATTCTTTTTGCTACCCGTAGCAGGCAAATGGGGGGCAGTGTGCTCTCGATATGATGTAACTATATGTTGTATAAAAGGGACTCCTAAATATTTTTCTTTTTCCTTGACAAAAGGATTGTTAGTAGTAATCTTTTTCTATGGGCTGGGACGAAATAAATAAGAGGAAGAAAAGGATTGTTAAGTCCGCAGGGAAAGTAATTCTGCCGCAAGAAGTTCCTCCGAGGGAAGTTGTGTTACCTACCTTAAAGAAGGCGTTGATACCGGAAGTAGTTAAGAAGCCCGTGGGGGAGAATGAGGAAGTCCATCGTGCGATGATAAGGGAGCGCGTGGGGCTGACTTACGAAAATCTTTGTAAGACGGTGAAGGATGGGCTTGAGGCGATGGTGGCCATCTTAGATTCAGAAGGTAAGATTGTAAATTCTGTACCGTCGAATGTTGAGCGGGCGAAGTTTGTGCAGGCGGCGATAGACTTGTTGGGGGCGAAGAAGGCGGAGGCGGGGGCGCAGAAGTGTCCAAGCATTGTTATTGTTTTACCCAGTGGACAAAAATTATGATGGGAAGTAAAATTAAAGAAGACACTAATGGATGTATCAAAAAAATTAGAGATACGGCTAATACCACAACAAGCTGACTTCGTTACCTCCACAAAAAGGTTTCCTCATTTTATTGGTGGAATCGGAACGGGAAAGACATATTGCCTATTGCTTAAATGTGTACGCTTTGCACAGATGTATCCTGGTGCAGTATGTATGATTGTTAGAAAAACCTTCACAGACCTACATGACAGTACCCTCGCAGATTTTACAAAATATTTTGGACTTACAACCGACCAACATAAAGAGGTAAAATTTGAAAATGGAAGTAGAATAATGTTTCGTCATGGAAGCGAACTTGAGGTTTTAAAAAATATAAATTTGGATTTTTGTGGCGTAGAGCAAAGTGAAGAGTTTGAAGACGATAAACAGTTTAATTTCCTTCGTGACCGTATGCGTGGGAAGGCGGGGCCGTACCAACAGATTGCTTTAATCAGCAACGCTAATGGTCGGAACTGGTGCTGGCGGATGTGGGTAAACAATCCTTCCTCGGACGACTTCCATCTTATTACCGCAACGACTTTTGATAATGCCATAAACCTACCGCAGAAATTTATTGATGACCAGAAGGCAAGGGAGAAGGATTCCCCGCGGCACTTTGCGCGAATGGTGATGAATAGTTTTGATGAGGAGTTGAGTGATGATAATGTGTTCCACAGTAGGGACTTAATTCGTTCAGTAGGACTGGGTTTCGTATTACCTAAATTTTGTCAGTTCGCCGCGGGGCTTGATGTTGGGCGGTATGGTGCGGATAGTACCTGCCTTACCATACTTGCTTTGGTTGGGATTCGGAAATGGAAGATGGTGTTTCAGGAGGAGAAGTTTGGGGCGGGCGCGCCGGAGGTGGTCGGGTGGGTTAAGGATATGTGGAAGCAGTTTCCGTTTGATACAATCGGGGTTGATGATATTGGGGTGGGGGGTGGTGTCTGCGATTATCTTGGGGATTCAAACAGTTTTACTACCTACGGCTTTATCGCAAATGAAAAACCCAATGGTGAAAGTGCTTATCCCAATAAGAAGGCCGAAGGGATTTTTAAACTCGAAGAGTATATTTCTAAAGATTGGCTTGAGATATTACCCGACGTGAAATTGCAGGAAGAGTTTATGACTGTGCGTTTTTATTATCGTGGGGAGTCAAAGAAGTATATTGTGAGTAAAGAGGAAATGCGGAGCAAAGGAATAAAATCTCCGAATAAAGTTGACTCAACAGTTCTTGCGTTGTATTATGCGGATGAAGATAGGGTTTTTGAAGTGGACGATATTATAGTGCCAGGCGTAACGCCGAGTAGGAAGAAGTTTCAGGATTATGCCGTCAGCGACCTAAATTACTAATGGGAGAGATTTATGAGCGCAGGGGATACGGTTTGTTGTATGAATCTTGCGAGGGGAAGGCAAAAACACAGTAGACAATCTTACCCTGGTTATGCAAGAGATAAGGCATGGGAAGACATTGGTTCATCTTTAACCCAAAAAGAAAAAGAAAGATTAAATAAAATTAACGAAGAAACGCAAAGGATTCTTAATGGGAGATAACGGCCAACACCTCCAACTCGACCCCCTTAACCCACCTAAAGATTTTGTAATACTTAGTATCATCCAATATAAAGACGCAAAAGGAAATATTGTTCAGGACGTACAGAGCCATCTTATGAAGGATTTGCGTAATGAAGCGTATGTTATGTGTATGATAGATTCTGCGAAGGAGCAGTTGGGGAAGTGGTATAAGGAACAAAAGGCTATTAATAAATTTGGCGATAAGATTATAAAAAAATTATGATGGCCATAAAGACTTTATCATTGTGTGCTCTTTGTTATAAAAAGATTCCGGCTGAAATAACTTTTCAGAACGGCATGGTTGTAATGAACAAGGTGTGCGATGTTCACGGCCTTACCACGGCAGTAGTTGAAAAGGACATCCAGCATTTTGCAAGGTTCTATGAGTTGGGGACGCTTGATAAAAACAATTCAATAATTATCCACGCGCATAATCAATGTAATATGAAATGTCCGTGGTGTTATTACCCGATGGGCGTTGAGCCAATGCACGACGCGGAGTATTACAACAACGTGCTGAAGCAGTATAAGGGCAAGTTCAATTTGTTATTGTCCGGTGGTGAGCCAACGGAACGACCAGACTACTTCGCTTTTGTAAAACGATTAGTAGGATTAGGGTGGTCGGTGGGTTCTATTACCAATATGATTAACCTCGCCGATGACAAGTTCTTTGACGAAACAATGTCTTCTGATTTTATTCAAGGGAAGACATACAAATTTGCTCTTAGCTTTCAACATCCTAAGAACTATTCGGAGGAAATTAAGCAAAAGAAAGTTAAGGCATTAGAGAATATTGAGAAGTGGAAACTTAAAGCCTTTTGTGTAATGTTCTCAATTCAATCATTAGACGAATTGGATTATATAAGAAAATTTTATGACCAGACGAAACATTGTTATACCATGTTGAGGATTCGCACAATGTTTAAAAATTGGGCGAATAAGGATGATAAGACAAATTTGTTTAGTTCGGATTTATACAAAGCGTTCTTTGAGAAGTTCTCTGATTTAATGCCAATAGAATCACGGGATATAGAATCGTCGAATATTTATTGTCAATATTTAAAAATGGATAACGGGATGAATGTGTCTTTAAGTTCTGCGCCGACAGTTGAAAATTTGGATTATCATTTATGTACTCGACCTGTATTCATGTTATGTCGAGATGGTCGTGCTTATCCCGTTCCTATATGTCAGATTATCAATGAAGGAATATCTTTAGGATGGAAAGACGGATTTGAATTGAAGGGGGCTTAATATGTTTGGAATCGTTGAAGCTATTGTTACTGCAGTAGCCACTATTGCCACAGAAGTAGGCGCGGCTGTATTAGGAGCCAGCTTAGCGGGGGCAGCGGGTTTAATAGGCACAGAATTAGTTGGTGCAGGAGTTATTGGTTTAGCAGGATTCGGTCTTGCAGAAGGAATTTCAGCTATGACAAGTACCCCCTCTGTTCCAGGCCAACCTACCGCCCCAAGCACAGCAACAGCTCAACAAACTGCCACAGAAGCACAGACGGCACAACGGAGGTCAGCATTGGCCGCTGGGGGCGGAACAAATGTAACAACCGGTAGCGGAACAAATGTAACAACCGGTAGTGGAATCATTTTAGGTTCTGATATAAGCTCAATCTCATTAGTGGGGACAAATTAATGAAATCACATATTTCTGGAAAATCCCACGCTAAAGCACAATTTAGAATTTCCACTAAAAACAAAACAACTGGCGTTCATGCGGCGCACGGGCCAGCCGTACCGCCTGAATATGCACATAATCTTTCAGTAGCGAATAGGGCATCTTCACGCGCTTTAAGAGTGGCGAGTAGGGGACGTTAGTATGGTAAACCAAGAGTTTGTAAAGAAGGCTATTGGAAATTTTAAATGGCACAAGGGAAAACGTGGCACTTTTGAAAGTTATTGGCAGGACTGCGCGAACTTTGCTTTACCCCGTAAGGCGTGGGTTTCTACAATAAAAAAAGAAGCGCAGGAATTAAATCTTAATTTTCTTTATGATTCAAGAGCGACTCTCGCTGTAATGAAATCATCCGCAGGTTTTCACTCCAACCTAACCAACCCCTCTACTCGCTGGTGGCAATCTGGAACGATTGAAGATAAGTATATGCAGTCCGGCCGCGCTCAGAAATATTTTAGGGAGTGCGACGACATTCAATATGATGTAATGAACGCTTCTAATTTTAATCGTAGCATGATGGAGTTCTATCCTAACATTTTAGTTTTCGGTGTTTCAACTTTATTAACAGAAGCAAGCGCAAAAAAGAAAGTTCGTTATACATCAATACCTGTTGAGTCGGCAGTTCTTGTTGAGGATGATGAGGGATATGTTAATGAGACTTACAGACCTTTTCGCTTTACTGCTGTTCAGTGTATGGAGAGATGGGGGAATAGATTGCCTGACTCTATTAAGACCGCATTGAAGGACGGGGATTATTATAAAGAATTTGATTGCCTCCATTATGTCGCCCCTCGTTATATGCGTGATGTTTCAAAGATGGATAATTCCAATATGGAATATTTTTCTGTTTGGATTGGCATTGATGATGAGTTTTTATTTGAAGAGAGCGGGTTTGTTGAAGACCCATATTCCACTGCTCGTTGGTGGAAAGATACGATGGATGGAAGTCCGTATGCGTATAGTCCGGTAATGAATGTTTTAGGCTCAATTAAGTTAGCCAATGCCCAGAAGCGCACCCTCATTCGTGTCTCTATGAAACAAGCCGACCCTGCCTATGCCTCTCCATATAAATTTTGGATTGCCCCGCTAAATCTTAATCCCTCCGCTATGAACTATTATGATGCGAGCAAATTTAGACTTGAGCAGTTCGCACAGATGGAAAATAAGGGCAACATTCCTATTACTGCTGACGTTATGAAATTAGAACAAGACCTTATAGACGCGGGTCTCTTTGTCAATCTCTTTGAAAACCTCTTAAATGTCACGAAGCAGATGACTATACCAGAAGTTCAACAAAGACTTGCAGAGGCCCTCAATCTTATTTCTCCTTATATTGGCCATATTCTTGATGAAGGAATTACTCCTAATCTTTTTAGGACAAGGTCAGTTCTTGATAGACAGTTGATGTTTCCTCCCGCTCCGAAAGAACTTAAAGATTTAGACATGAGCATTGTCTATTTGTCTCCACTTGCAAAAGCCCAAAGGCAATCTGAAATGAACGGCCTTTCCGCTTGGACGAGTTATATAACAGGACTCATCGAAGGTGGCTTCTCCGACGCTAAGTATATTCTCAATGTGGATAAGATTGGTCGTAATTCTGCTGACCTCTTTGGAGTTAATCCAGATAACGTCGCCGAGCAATCGGATATGGATAAGCGTAGGCAGGCTGACCAGCAGATGCAACAGCAGATGATGCAGTTAAAAATTGCAGAAGAAAAATCAAAAATTGGTAAGAATTTGGCAGGGGCACATCGGGACGTTAGTGAAGGTCAAGCGGCAATGAAACAATAGTTATGTCTCATAAAAATAAAACACCGAATGAAATGTTGTTCAGCGATGCGTCGCCAGACAAAGTAATGCCGATAGCGCTTCTTTGGAGAGCGATATGGCGTTGGACTTTCGACGAGTTTAAATGTCCTCTTGGATTCCGCAAAGACATTGAATCAGAAATTCTCAAATGGAATAAGATTATAACTTTCCAAAAAAGACTTAGGAAGGATAAATACGGCCCCACTGAAAGCGATTCCAACCCTACTGGACAAAAAGGAAACGTAATAGATGAATTAGAGTATCAAGTCGGAATGATGTGTAAGACCCTCGTTGATAATGAAGAAGGACTCTGGGACTATCACAAGGACACTCTTCGTATTCACAATATTGATTATAGAAAATCCATCCACTGCAAATTTTGGTTTCCCGAAATACCAACGGACTATGCAAAAGGACAGGCCAACCTTGAGGCCGCAAAACGTGAAAACCCTGAAGACTATCTACCTAATCCAACATGAGCCATATAATTAAACAAACACAAGGTTTATTAAGAACCGTTGACCGAGAGGGTAAGGACGTTAAAAAACCTATTCCGCTTTATCGTCAAACGATAATTCCTAAAAATAAATATTCCAAGCAATATCAAGATGCTGTTAAAAAAGTGGACTCAAGGGGGGATTATATATGAAAATTATTTTGGAAGAAAATGATTCTTTTATTCAACAGGACAAACACGCCAAAATGATTATAGTGGCGGTTACAATGGATGACGGTAAATTTATACGTTTTCCTTATTCAGCTGAGAGAACTTTCTCTGATTTAATTTTTGATATTGATGCTAAGATTACTTGTGCTGGTTTTGGTGTCAGACCTAATTTAAGATATGAGAATGTAGTACCTTCCCCGTCTAATGCCTCGCAAGAGGTTCGGACGGGATTATCTCCGGCGGCGGAGGTCTTCCTTTCTTCCTCCGTCGCCGTTCCCCCTGTTGAAGATAATCAAATAGGCCGAGAGGATTTAGTCCGTTGCATTAAAGTTGAGCCGAGAGCCAAAGATGCCCCTGTTGATATTGAAGTGGGACATATCTATCGCGTTCTTAAAGTCCACGGCCCCATACTTACTATTAATGGAAAGCCTAAAAAGATAATTGATGGCTTTGATATTATTGACGATAGTTCCGACACTCCTCGCCGGATATTCGCCGCACCGAGTGAGATGGAGTTCTATCAGAAGCGAAAGCCCGCTCCGATCAAAGTCATTGGGAAATTTGAAAGCACCTTCCTTTGTCCCCACTGTTTTATTCTTATGGTGGCCGTTAAGGAAGATGACGGGAAGTATCACGGGAAGTGTATGAGTTGTCTAAAAGAATCAACACATGAATTGAAAGCGAAAGAAGATGCCAAACCCACAGTTGGAGCAAGTGCTTCGGATGAATCGGTCGGAGTTAGAACTCCTGTACCAGCGAGTGTTTGAAACCTCTGACGCTAAATTGGTATTGGAAGATTTAAGAGCAAGGTTTCATTTATACGGAACCATAGAAGCCGCAATATCGGAAGCTATTGTTTTTAGAGGTGGCCAACAATCGGTAGTAATTCATATACAAAATATGATAAACCCAATACCAGAGGAGATGCAAAATGGACAACAGCGTTGAAGTAAATGATATTATTCTGACAAAGGACGGACAGCAGTTGCGGGTTCTTAACGTAAGAAGGAACGGCCCTGACATTCAAAGGTTAGAGGGGATTTGTGATACTGACCCAAGCCCCATGAGGACGACTGTTCTTAAAAACAATTTTCAACGGGTGATGAAAAAGTCGCCGTGGATTATTGACCCTAAGACAGGGAAGAAAGTTGACCGGACTACTTTGCAACCGTGGGAAGGGAGCGCAAAATGATTGAGACACTATCTCCCGAACTTCAAAACAATGAAGCACTAAAAGGATTTAATACTGTTGAGGATTTGGCGAAAGCTCATATTGACAGCCACGCTAAACTTTCAACAGGGGATATTGGAATTGTATCTGAGGAAGCCCGCAAAGACCCTGCCCTCTCTACTTTCAAAAACGTCAACGACTTAGCAAAAAGTTTTATCGAGACCAAGAAACTTGTCGGGACCATTAAACACGCTCCCGCGAAGCCGGAAGAGTATAAGTTTACCGCCCTTAAAGACCTTCATGCAGGGCTATCGGCAGAAGGTACGCAGAAGTTTTTAGCCACAAGACTTCACGCATTGGATATTGACAATGACCGTGCGGATAAGTTACAGCAAGAGATTCTTCTTGGGCTTCATAACGGAATGGTTCAGGCTGATAAAGTCCGTGCAGATAAGGCCAAAGAAGTTGAGACCGCCCTTCGTAATGAATGGGCAGACAAGTATGATACGAACAAGGCGAACATTGAAAATGTCTTTAAGCGACTTGGTCTTGATGATTTCGGGAAGGAAATTTCCGGCGACCCTGTAAAATTAAAGGCCATTCATAAACTTACTTCCTTATTATCCGAAGACAGCATTGGGAAGTTAGGGGCGAACACAAGTACAAGTGCCGATACAAAGACCAAAGAGGGGGCGAAGAAAGCCCTCGACGAGTTAATGAGTGATATTGTTAAAACGGGAAAAACGCATCCCTTTAATGACGAGAAACATAAAGACCATGTTGCGACAGTTAAGAAATATCATGACTTAACGGAAACGGCCTTCTCATGAAAGAAGAAAGAAAAAACGTAAATAATTTGACACAAGGCAGTCTTGGTGATAATAATAAAGGTGGGCTTACAGACTTTGACATCTGTGAGCTTTATATAAAGTGCGTAGAAGTTTTTGCTCAAACATCTTCACGGTTAGAAATGGAACGCCATACGCCCTTAACACTTGGCAAAGAATTATGGAAGGAAACAATTAAGATTCTCAAGGAATATCGGGAAGGTTAATCGCAAGACCCTGAACGATAGGAATTGACCTTAACTTCCTTCAAGGAATATAGAGACTATCTGCTTTGCAGACCTCATCGTAGTGGACAGACCCTTTTTAGGACTATCTGTATAAAAAAGGAAAAGTTACGATGGGAAAGCAAGGCAACTACATAAGAGACGAAGCTCATCGAGAATTGATGAGAGTTGCTCAATTAAATCGCCTTCCTCTTTCTCCCGAAGCAGAAACTATGCGTCGGGATAAAATCCGCAAATCAACCATAGAACGAAATGCGCAACCTCCTCATTATTCTGGTGAGAAGCATTGGTCTTATGGCCTTCCTTCAGAAAAACATCCAAGTTGGAAAGGTGGCTATCCTAATTGTATGGATTGTGGTAAAAAATTAGGAAGATACAAAGCAAAAAGATGTTTAAGCTGTTCTCATAAAGGGGTATTAGCCCCTAACTGGAAGGGTGGAGTTACAAAACTGTATAATCAAATACGAAATACGTTTCAGTTTAGACAGTGGCGTAACGACATTTTTTATCGAGATGATTTTACCTGTCAAGATTGTGGTATTTCCAAAGTTTATATGGAAGCGCATCATGTTAAATCTTTAGCTCAACTTGTTAAAGAAAACAATTTGAAAACTATTGATGAAGCAATGCTCTGTCCTGAAGTTTGGAATACCAATAATGGTAAAACTCTTTGTTTAAAATGTCATGGGAAGACGCATAATTATAAAGGTAGATGCCATAAGATTTTAAAAAGCATTTCTCCGTCGACAAAATTAACCGAAGTCGAAAAAGGAGATTAAGATGTCAAGCCCCACAACAGTTCAAATCCAAGAGTACAGCAACACTATATATTTATTGGCACAACAAATGGACACCCGCCTTCGCGGTGCCGTCCGTGTTGATACCAACTGGGTAGGTAATACCAAATTTTATGACCAATACAATCAAGACGTGATGGTTGAATTGGTTACTCGTTACGCCACGACCCCTGTGCAGTTACCTGATTTTAGGCGCAGGGCGGTTTCTCCGCGTTACTTCGTGTCGGCCACTTTGGAAGACCCTAAGGACGCCTTGCAGATGATTGTTGACCCTAAGTCAACGATGATGCAAGCGAAGATTGCGGCGGCCAATCGTACCACAGACGATTTGATTATTGCCGCTATGGGTGGTACTGCTTATACAGGGCAGACAGGCGGTACCGGCGTTTCCTTCCTCGCCGCGAATCAAATCACTTACAATGCGTTTACACCGAATAATGGTATGTCCAAAGCGAAAGTTTTGGCGGCCAAGCGTTTGCTCGATGTGAACGAAGTCGAAGCAGAGGATAGATTCTTTGTCACCGGCTCCGCACAAGTCGAGGATTTGTTAAACACCACGGAAGTTACTTCCAGCGATTATAATGTGGTGAAATCGTTAGTTCAAGGAGAAGTCAATACCTGGGTTTCATTCAGCTTCATCCGCTCTGAACGCTTGCTCACGGACGGTTCGAGCCATAGGCTTTGTTACGCGTTTCAGAGATGGGCGTTGCAACTGGCCATCCAGAAGGACATAGAAGGACGGTTGGACGAGCGTGTTGATTTAAACATGGCTTGGCAGGTGTATCTTCGTATGTGTATGAATGCTACGAGGTTAGAAGAAGTCCGAATCGTGCAATGCGCGTGCACCGAAGCGACATTCTAACACCGACGGAGAAAGTTGAATTTAACCTTTTTAAAAGGAGTTTAATATGAGTGCAACAGCAGGAATTAAAGCGGTAATGATGGCCGCCCAATATAACGGCGGTATAAGTAATTGGCAGACCCCTGGGTATATTCGGGGCGCAGTACGCGTAATGATTGACTATTACGTTGGGACAGGTTCAGGCGAAGACGCAGGAAGCACGATTAAGATGTTTCCTCCTCTCGACGCGGGGGCTGTAGTTTTGGCTTTTATTGCATACGCAAGCACGACCACAGGTTCCTTGACGTTTAATCTCGGGGACTTAGATAGTGCGACCCGTTATGCAAGTGCATCTACGGCATGGGCGGCGGCAGGTTCTACGCTCATTAGTTCCGTGTGGGCGAGTGCCACAACGGGGCCATATGTGGTAGGTACTAATCCTGTGTCCGGGGGGGTGTTTACTCCTACGTCAACAGATGACGACCGTCAGATTCTTGTTACTACGGCGGGCGCGTCATTAACAAGCGCAGGGGTGTACGGGTTGATTTGCCTTTACACAATCGACTAAAATCGGCAGAGGGGGAAGGGCAACCTTCCCCTTCTTAAAAAGGAGATTAGTATGTTTAAGAAACTATTTTTGTTTTTAGCACTACTGGCTTTCTTAGCCACTCCTGCCTTTGCGTCAGTAGGTGTCAGGGTTGGAGGAACTCAAATAGGAACAGCCACAGACTTATACTTTCCGGCTGGAACGACCTATACGTTTGATGGTTCGACGTTTGGGACTTCCACGCTTACGGGGGCAGTGGCGGCGATTACGTCAGGTACTATTGGGGGAGCTTCAATAGACACCTCTCCAGTTGGTGCTAACACTCCGTCCACTGGTGCTTTTACTACCCTGTCGGCTTCTGGTGCTATAACTGGAGCAACAACGGCGGCGATTACCGGTAATACAACGGTAGGAGGCACATTAGGCGTTACTGGTGCAACAACTTTAACGGGTGCAGTAACGACTGTCAGTACAGTAGTTGGGCCTGGCGGTGGGTATGGTATTTATAATATAAGGAAAAGAGTAACTCTTGCTCAATTAAATACGGGTTACGTTACTCCCTATACCTTAGTTACAGCGGTTACCGGCAGGAAGATTCGGTTGATTAACTGTAAAATGATTTCTTACGGTGGAGCTATGGCTCATACTGCTATCGCAACAGGTGTAGCAATTTACGGGACACAAAGTACACAGCAAGCATTATATACAGTTAATATTGCACAATTAGGTGAAAGTGTTGTTAATACCATAGGAACAGCCTCAACGGCAGTATTAGCAGATGGGGCTTCATTTGTTGATAATGATGCGGCTACGGCTATTACTATCGGAGCAGTTGGAGCGGCTGACCTTATTACCGCAACAGGCGTTGATGTGGATATTACTTACGCTATTGAATAAGAGTGAAAGGGGTTATCTAAAAAATAGCCCCTTCCTTTTTAAGGAGCGCACATGAACGCCCAGCAAAACAAAACGGCTTTAGCGAATTATGCCCTTTCCAAAATTGGTGGAAAGGTTTTTAATTTTGGGGACGGTTCGAGTTCTGATTTAGTGATGTCGGCGATTTATGACCAGTGTAGGAGATATTGCTTAGAACAATGCCCATGGTCTTTTGCTCAAGTAACTTATTCCCTAACACAACTTGCTCTTGCAACAACAATTCCTGATTTGAATTTTGGCGACGGAGTTCTTATTGCCTACGCTTTACCTCCTGATTTTTTAAAACTTTATCAAGTAAATTTTCCTTACGCACTAATTAAATTTGAGAATGTTAAAGGTAGCGGACTGATTATGTTATCAGATACTACTGGTTTGATGATGAAATATATTTTTGATAACGATGACCCGACAGTGTATTCAGCAAAATTCTATGAATATTTAGCTTGTAAGTTAGCGAAAGAGGCTTGTTTTAAATTGGCAGAAGCAGTGAAATATGCTCAAGGAATGAAAGCGGAAATGGAATCGGCGTTTTTGGAAGCGGCGGCAGAAGATGGACAGTTAAGTAGCCCCGACCAAGTCCAGCAAAATGAATGGGATTTCGCTCGGCTTGCTGGAAGCTCGTCGTATGTCTGGTATCCTTCCGGCAATATTGGCTATTATCCTTCTTACCCGAATGTTTAATTATGACCTCAACATTTGAAAAGTGTTCCTTTACCATCGGAGAGATAAGCCAAAGAGCGTTTGGCAGGTTCGACCAGACCAAGCCGATTTACCGCGACGGCGCGGCTATCCTTGAAAACTTTTTAACTCATCAACAGGGGCCAGCCTTCTATCGCCCAGGTTCTCAATACGTCGCAACCGCAGGACA
>QGNH01000920.1_pt1 | contig 14917 bp, 14 predicted proteins | sample 1735481 | NCBI WGS metagenome assembly QGNH01 (sample SAMN09239004, study PRJNA386568) | Viral metagenome, whole genome shotgun sequencing project. | reverse complement strand
GACATCCCCGCAACGTACTCCTCGGTGATCGACATGGTCGCGTACGGCCCGGTCTACTTCAACGGGGACTATGCCCTGCTGAGCGCGACCGCGTACGGTCCGCTGAACGGCGAGACCGTTCCGAACGTGAGGATGAAGGTGGTGGTTGATCCCGAGACTTGGTCCGGGTCGATCAACTACCAGGATCCAAACACCGAAGATGTGGTCGTGACGACAGGCGCCGACGGCGCAGTCAGCATGGTCTTCACGCCCTCGCCAGATTGGGGCATGTACATTCCGCCCATTGCTGCCAGCAGCGGTCTGGCGGGGCTCAGGCTCACGACCATTGCCAACGACACGATCGTTCTGCCTGAGGGAATTCCCATCTCGCAGGTCTTCGACGGCACCGACTGGTTGAGCACGGTGTACTTGGATTTCAACAACAATGCCCTGTTCGGGAAAGTGGGCGCGGACACTGCCGCTGGCGAGATCGCCTGGACGACTTCCGGAACTCCCGGCCACCCGGACTACAAGACCAACGGTCTGCGTACGTCCTGGGGCCTGAACCCGATCCAGGCCCTGGATCAGCACGGGAACAATTACACCTCTTCGAGCTTCGATGGCGTCGTCGTGGCGTTGGTCTTTGCCCAGCCGCTGCCGACAATCTCGACCATCGGTTCCTACTTCCTGACCTTTCTGCAGCGGGTCACTCTTCAGCTGCAGGTTCTCGACAGCAATGTCGAATCCAACACGATCCTGCTGCAGATGGCCACACCTCCGGCGATTCAGGACAACCCCTGGTTGATCCTCAACAGCGCCACGAATGGCCAACTCAACGTTTACCGCCTCGGCTACCAGCCAGGCAATACTCCCATCTTCTAAGGACTCCCCATGAATCCGGCCCGGTACCGCTATATCTACTGGATTGGCGATCGTATTCTCCAAGGTCGCGAGCTGAACAAGCTCCAGGCGATTACTCACGGCGTTGACGCCAGTGACAATCTCGTCACGTTCGACCTGGATGCAATCTACCAGGAAGGCGCGACATTCAATGTCACGCCGACGATTGTATCCAGCACCGTCAGCTTTGTGCCGACCAACTCCCTGCTGCCCATGCTGGTGTTTGTCCGCGGCCGCTGGGAAGTGCTTGCCTCCGGGGAAGCCGCGCCGGTCACCCTCACGACCGGTCAGACTCAGGTCTTTCTGAACTGGCAGTTGGTGATCCGGACCAATGCTGACGACTCTTCCCTGGTCGACGCCGGCACGGGCGAACCTACGGCGCAGATGGGCGAGCTGGTGTTGCAGCTGTCGAACGTCGACACCTCGGCGACTCCGCTCAACCCCACCACGCAGTTCGAGGTCAATACGGCTCCGGTCGTTCTGTTCACCTTCACCTCTTCGGGCGGCGTTCTGACCCTCGCCAGTACGACGAGCGTCAAGCCCCAGGCACTTGCCACCGCGAAGCAGGCCGGTCATGTGCTCCTGACCACCGGTACCTCTTCCGGGCAAGCCGTAGCCTCCGACGATCCTCGCCTGGGCGATGCGCGCACACCCTTGGCCGTCTCAGTGGTCGATGCCAGTGTCCGCGCTCCAGTGCCGGATGGAAGCGGCAACTACTCCATTGGGGCGGATCCAGGCGGGATTTCAAACGCCAAGATCGTGCATACCCCAACTCATCAGACCGGTGAGGCCGCACTGGAAGGTGTACGCGCGACAGCGAACGATGCCGATCTCCGGATCGCCTCACATATCAATCGTCCACTGGGAGGGGGAGTCCACCCCATGCCCACGGCCGCGGACGTAGGAGCTGCTCCTGCCAGCCACGTTGGCCAGGCGCTGGGGCTCTCGACATCCCATCCTCCCCAGGTCAATGCGGACTCTGGCGGTTTCTCCGTCAACCAGAGCGCGGGCACCTTCGTCGCCAGCGCCAATGACCCTGCCTATGCGGTGAATGAGAACGGCGTCTACAAGGCCGGTCTCGAACACGGTGGCGACGTTTTCAGCGCCCTGTTGGCCAGCCTGGTCGCTGCGCCTGGTGGAACTCCCCTCACCTTCACCGGCCCTCTCCACGGGATGATGAGCATGGCTCAGGTCCTGATCGATCACGTCAACCAGAAGGATGGCACGACAAATCCTCACGGCACCACGAGCCTTTCGCTTTCAAGTGTGACGGTCGCAGGCGGTTCAGGCAGCTCGATGAAGTGGCTCATCCTTCGGTTTGCGCCGAACGGGACCAATGCAATTGAGGTTGCGGTCGGAGCGGGCACAACCCGCAGCGGGCAGTTCGTTCCGCTGCCCAATGTCAACTTCGGTTACACCAACTTCCTCGGATCCCCGTCGATCGGGTTGGGCATGGGCCACGGCACCACCTACAACAACATTCATGTTGCGATGAACATTGGGCCAGATGGCGTCACCGTTGTACCGGGTCAGGTGTACTGCGGGGCCTGGAACAACGTCGGCGCAGGAATCCCAGGCGAAGTCGACACCGGCAATCCGATGATTGCGAACATCTTCGCGCTTACATGGAGGGTCGGCGCCTAAGGCGCTGAGGAATAATCATGGCCCCCAGAGGAATTCAAGAGTTCTATTACGCACGCCAGATCCCGTCGCGGGCGGTGGCGATCGCACAGGTCGCTGCCAGCCAGGCCACGCCGAATGACCTGGTGGATGTGGTCAATACGCCCCATCTGCAAGGTTCGCTCGGCATCTGGAAGGCATCCGGAACTCTGGCAACCGATCCGGATTTTACCGCGCCGGATGTGAACCAGTCCGTGCTGATCTCAGGGGACATCAATTACCTGGTCCAGAACCAGTTCTTCCAGATCACCAACCGTTTCGCCGTCGACGGCACACCCCTCTACTGTGCCCACTCTTTCGGCCAGAATGTGGCCGGCGCGACCATCCTGGACGCGCAGAACAATGTGGTCACGGCACCGGTGCTGGTCCTGGGCAGTCAGATGTTCCATGACATGCCTGCAAGCGATCCGTCCGGCGGCGCCTACCAGGTCCGTTACGTCGACGCAGCCAACACGGTGCAGGTAGTCCTTTTGCAGTATGCCCCGGTGCTGTTGACGAACCTCTATTCGACCTCGCCGACGACTTACCTGTTCACCAGTCAGTTGCTGCAGGTAGCCAACCGGCTGGCGTACGCCGTGCGCTTCACTGCGCAGAACGGGTTCCAGGCACTGGTGCCCTATATCGCCCCCTCGTACCTGCCCTGGTATCCCCGCGTGCGCTTCGCGCTCACCGCGCCCGCGCCGGAGTATATGACTCAGATCTTCACGCCGATGCGGCCGTACCAGATGGGCTCCTGGGTGCCCGGCAAGATCCTCAGCTCCCACCTGGTTGAGTTTGATCGCAAGCACATCTACACCGATGCGCGAAAGCCGTATCCCGACATTGTCGTCTTCGATTCCACGAACGCCATCAAGTATGCGCTCGATGGTTCGGCGCCGGACACTCCGCAGGGAGTTGCCCAGCCGACCTACCGAGGCACTCTCTATCCCTGGAAGCGGCAGCAGATCCAGGACTTCGATTCGGTCAATGCGAGGGTCAAGGTACTGCCGGCACTCGATCCGACCGACATCGTGTATGCGTTCTATTCCTACGAGGAGCCGGACGTTCTCTACACTGCGCTCGACGTCAATCCAGTCACCAACCCGGCCGTGAAGAACTGCAGCATCAAGTTCTACTACCGCACCGACAGCGATCCGTTCCGGGTGATTTATCACCAGATCTTCGACAGCGCCGGCAATGCGGTCGCCGGGCAGACTAATGACCCTGCACCGCCCAACTGGGTGACAACTTCGCCCCTGGTCTTTGGCCAGATGGTGGCAGGTGCCGCGTTTGGCACATCTTCTTTCACGGTCACCGACGCGCGCGTCCGCGGCGGAGGACTGGCGCCGCGGTACCAAAGCATTCCGGAGGCGGACAACTTCTGGGACCTCGGCTACCTCGACGGTCGACCCTATCCAATCGGCGCAGCTTTGGTAGTGTACCTGCCCACGAGCATCCTGGATTCAATGACCCGCAGCGTCGTCGCAGCCAAAGTGAACTCCGTGCTTCCCATGGGCACTATCGCCGTCGTCCGTTACTACGCTCCGGATGGGACTGAATCAATCTAATGACGAATCCTTTCTATCTCATCTGGCGGCAGAACGGCACCCTGATCCAGGGATATGACGGCACGGCGTGGGTCAGCACAGGCCTGACCTTCCCCATCATCTTCCCCGGCACTACGACCGACGGCCAGGCAATCAGCCTGCAAACCTCCGCCGCCATCAACGGGACCTTCGAAACCCTGATCAGTGTGGGCTTCTACCTCGTGGGCTCCGATGTTCCGGCCGTACAGAACGAGTGGCCTTATCTCGGGGACGTCTACACCCCGACCCGGCCAGAGATGAGCGGTGGGTTCGAGATCAGCTGCGATGGAGGCAGTACCTGGACCCGGTTTTCGAAGACGGTAGGGGTCGAGTCCAATCGCTCGACCTGGATCCCGCTGTCGGAGTTGGCCATCGGTTCCACCGGCATTGCCGGGCAGCTGGGTGCTTTTGACGCAGCCAACCTGCTGGTCCGCTACGTGGTTCCACCCCAGGTCACCCTGACCAAGGTTCTCGACATTCAACTCGCGGCCGGTTTTGAGGTCGCCTAAGAGTTTCCATGCAAATCCTCGGTAATTACGCATCGCAGTTGAGCACGTTCGGCTACCAGCAACTGGTGGCCCTGCTGCAACAGGCCATCCAGTTGGGCGAGTATTCCGGAGGCCAGGCCTTCGACCAGACCGCTCTGGATTCTCTCCAGCAACAGGCGCAGAGCTTTGCCAACCAACCCCAGCCGGAGGCCGGCCAGCGCACCACGGATGACACCTTCAACAACCCTTTGAGTCTGCTCGCCGCGCGCTTTGCTGCGCTCCTCAGCGAATCAACTGCATTCGCGTCCGAATTGAGTGCGTTGCTGGCGGTCCTGGAGAAGGACACCAAGCTGATCGACCAGTTGATCTTTGCTGCGGCGCTCGAGGCCTGGGCAGCGAGCAAGCCAGCCTTGGGCGGCACGGCTATCAAGTGGGACTTCGGCACTGGCTACGGGCCGGTGGCGGGTCTGGAGACCTCTTCTCTCTGGACAGATCCAGTGAACGGTGTGGTGTATAACAGCCGCCCAGCGTCGATCAGCCTGCTGACGGATCAACTCCACACTGGGCTGGCGTGCGCTTCGACGGTCAAACCTGTCGCTACCAAGAACATGGTGTGGCAGTACACCGCCGGACAGGCGCAGATCGAAGAGTTGTATGCCAACACCTGGACCAAGTTGACGCTGCTCGATCCGTCCGTACTGATCAACTACGTGCCGTCGCCCGTTGTGGTTCCTGCAACCAATCCCTTTGTCATCACCGGACTCTCGAATCTGGGCAACCTGCCTGTCTACGTCCAGACATCCTTCACCGGCCGCCGCCGGCACATTCAGGCAATGGTCACCAATGGCACGAGCTTCTCGCTGTCGAGGTACACCCTCGAAACGGATGCGGTTGCGGTCTTTGCAGGCATCAAGGCCTACAACAATGTCACCGACTACACGGTCGATGAGAACGGCACCTTCACCCCGATCCATCTCGATGAGACCCCACTGATCGACATCTACTACGTCGAGAACTTTCCTTCGTATCAATGCTCGATCAATCAGAAGGATTGGTCGCCCCTGCAGATGCTGGATCCGGACCGGCCGTACGCGGACACCGAAACTCGGTTCCTGCCGATCGCGTTCGGCAACGATGGAGTCGGCGGCAAACTGCTGCCGATTACGGATGAGCTGGGTGTAGGAACGGGCATGTACATCAGCCTGACGACTCCGCCCACACAGCAGTACCTGCTGCAGGTGTCGTGCCAGGCTTCCCCAGCCACCGTGGGCGCCACCGCCGTGCTCGAGGTGGACCTGGCTGCCTTCGGTTTCCTGAATGCCATCCGGCTGTCCCCTTTCACGACTTTCCCGCTGACTTTGAAACGAGTAGAGACTCAGAGCCTGACGAGCAATACTAGAGAGACAGTGTGGGAAGGTTCGGTCACCGTGGACCGCGCGACGACGGTCCGCTTCCCGACCGCTGCCGTTTCCAGCCTGTTCCTGACCTTCTACCAGCCGAACTACTCGCTGAAGCAGCAGTCAGTGACTCCGCCGGATGCTCTGCGGCGCGATGTCATGAACCAGTTGCAGGCCATTCTTCCTTTCGACGCCCGCCGGATCCCTCCAACCCCGACGGTGGTCTACACCGGAGCGCAGTATGAGTTTGGCCTGGAGAACATCGAAGGCGAACTCTGGACGTCCCAACCCAGCGTATTCGCGGCCGGCCCGAACCGTCTGGCTGGGTGTCCGGATGTGGTTCGGTTCGATGTCGACTTCATTGGCACGATCGACTTCTATCTGGCCTACCAGGCCTATAACGCTTCCGGGGACCTGGTCGATCAGAACCTCTCTGGCATTCCCGTGACCGACGCGCAGTGCTTCGTCTTCCCCTTTTCATCCGGCATCGACCGGACCCAGATCGACCACGTGGACTTCTACGTACGCGTGGTTCATCGAGACCCCACCTCCCTGGTAGAACGCTTTATGCTGCAGGCCCTCAATGTTTAGTTCCCTTCTGCTCAGTTCCGATGACAGCGTCATTGCCGACCGGATGACCCGGCTGCAGGACAGCCTCCGTGCATTGAGTCTCTCGACGCGCGAGGAGTATCAGGCCGCTGTCTACTCCCTGGTCAACCGGGTGCTGAACCTCGGAGACAACATGCAGTCCCTGGTGCAGGTAGCGCCGCGGCCTGCAATCGTCGGGGATCTCACGCAGAACCTGACTTTGCTGAACCAGGACGCTGGCGACATTGCAGCGGAGATGCTGCGGGTGGAAGATAACGCGGCCGCGCTCTACAATCTGGCGGCGACTTCGCAGAACTCCCTGCGCCAGCTTATCCGGACCGCGATCTATGCCTCGAATCCGAAGTTGTTCGTCGAAGCCTTCATCGATGACAGCGCCCTGGCTGCGAGCTACACCACCACCCTGGACTACAACGCCGGGTTGGCTACGCTTCCGCTGGGAGTTGAGACTCAGGTAACCCCCACCATCGCGATTGGCCTGGGCAGTGTGGGCACAGCGGGAACTCCGGTAAGTAACCTCTCTGCCGGCACCGTGGGGTCCTCCCTGCAGTGGAACGGCACGGTTCTGGAACTGGTGCTGAGTTTCTCCGGGCCCACCATCATCAATCGCCTGGCGCTTGCACTCGACGAGTACGAGGGTCTGGAGATCACCGAACTGACCAGTTCGCCAGACGGTCTCTCGACGGACGATGTGCTCAAGGACCTCGGGGTTTCCTCCATCATCATGGATGCCACCTCGGGCAAGTATTCCGGAGATGTGATCCTCGACTTCCCGCCGCGCTACGTGACGCAGATGAAGATCGTCATCGAAAGCCGCGCAGGTCAAGCGACCTTCGGTATTCGTTCGTTGTCTCTGTTCAACCGGACCTACCAGATCTCAGGCACCTTCACCACGCAGCCTATCACTCTGTCGACGGGCAATGCCCTGTTCTCCATCGATGCCAATACCTTCGATCCCTACACCTCCATCGCACACCAGATCTCAACCGATGGGGTCAACTTCAATGCGATCGAACCTGGACAGGTTTCGATCTCGACTCCCTTCTGGTACAAGGCGCTGTTGACGCGCAATGAGAAAGCGTTCACGCAACAGCAGTCCGCATTGCTGCTGCAGACATCGAATGGCGCAGTCAATGCGTTCTACACGGTCAAGAGCCAGACCACAAACACGTTGAACAGCGGACTCATCGAACAGACCGTGACACTCTCCGGGATCACCGGTCCGGTTCCCTTCCGATCCACTCCATTGCCCAAGACCTTTCGCGTCCAGGTAGGTTCCACCTACCTCAACCCGGGGACGGACTACACCCTGGCCAACAACGTGTTGTCCTTTGCGGCACCGCAGGCATTGGCCACCATCACCTTCCAGACCTCTTCGCTCGGGGCGGCCGCCCTGGCCTCGCTGAAGAATTACTACACACCGTTGCTGTACGGAGTGAGGTTCCAAGCCATCTAATGAGCACCTCCAATGTTACCTTTCAACTCGGTGAAGCTGCCTCGGCTTCCAAACTGATGGGCGCATTCAATGTGCTCCGGAATCAGGGCCAGCAGCTGCTGACCACTCTCGGCACCTACCGAACTGACAGTCTGGTCTCCTTCGAACAGCGCGTGGAGGCTCTCAACAGCCGCCGCGAGCGCGCCAACCGAGTGAAATCCTCGTACGTGGCTGTGCGTTTCGTTGCCACAGACCTGCTGGATATGGACCAGACCCAGACATCGGCCACCGTTCGCGCCGATACCCAGGCGGTCACCTTGCAGGAGCGGCAAACCGCGACTAATGCAATCGTGCAACAGCAGACGTTCTCGACGTCCGATGGCACGGCGGAGTCGATCTCGGTCGATAACTCGATGTACATGGTCTCGACCAGCGACGGGCTGATCCCCACCGGAACCTTCACATTGAAGTTGCTCCAGGCATTGAACCTTACCGTTCTGACCTTCGACCTGTCTGCAGTACCGGCAAAGTCGACGGTCGTGGTCTCTGCGTCACCGGATGGCATCAACTACACGGCCGCGGTCCAGACCAGCATGAACGGCTACAGACTCACCGCCTGGTTTTCGCCGATGAACATGCGGTACATCACGCTGGCTGTCACACCCTCCGCGCCCGATGTGCTGGGAGGCTCTTCATACACCTTTGGGCTCACCGACTTTGTTGGAGCTGAGACGGAGTTCCAGCTGCTCTCCGACCTGGTGACTCTGCCGATCGCCTTCCGCCCGGTCGGCACTCGACTTCAACTGGTGGCCCAGCACGATCCCAACCTGACGTTCTTCCTGAACTTCAACAATGTGGGATGGTTGGAATACGCAGCCGGGGCCACCATCACGATTCCCGGGACGATCGAGACCAAGACACCTGCGGTGGCCCTCCACACCGGCGGAGCGCTGGAGATCGTCCTCCCGGTCGACGCCTATCCGAATTCCGTCCAGGTCTTCGACGAGACAACCAGCAAGAACCTGACCGTCGTCCCCAACCTCTCGGCAACGGATCCCAATCTTGCACACCTGGTTCACGACTACATCGCACTCAACGGAACCACCCTCACGTATATCGGGCCCGACCTGGCGGCCGCCGCAGGGCACACCTTCACGGTGACCTTTGTCGAAGGCCCAGCTTTGGTAGAGGTCCAACTCAAGGTTCAACTGATCACACCAGACCGCACGGTGACTCCCACATTCACCGGTGCTTCGCTTCAGGAGTTGTAAATGGCTAACGCTACCCTTTCTATCGATACCCTGGAACTCGTGTCCACCGAACGAGTCGTTCCCAAGAACGGCTCGCCGGCAACGCAGGACTACAACGACACCCAGAACGAGAACCTGCTCGATCATGCAACGCTGGCGGAGTTCATCAATAACTTCCTGCGTCCGATCCTGCTGGCGTTGCCGCCTGGCGCAGCCAACGGCCTGTTGGCTTCAACTCTGTTCACGGATCCTACGGATGAGAGCGCTCTTTGCTTTGACCCTCTGTCGGACACACCGCTGACCGTCAAGCAGTCCCTGCAGTACCTGCTCAATCTCACCACGAGCGCGCAGGGGAAACTGACTGACGTCAGTACCCAGGTTGGGATTCTGGCTTCGAAGCTCTCGTCAACCAACCAGAACGACATCGCCCTGGTCCTGCAGAACTTCCAGGCGGCCCTGGCCGCGCAGGCAAATGCCATCGCGGCTTTGGAGACCAGTTCGGGGACAGGCGTTTCCGCGTTGCAGCAGGCCACGCCGTTGATCGACCCCCGGGGCCAGGCGACTGTGCGCTGCGAATGGTCGACTGCCCAGCTCAACGATACCTATACCGTGACCGCTTCGATCGAGGACACTGCTGGATTCCTCGATATCGCGAGCTGGTCGTACATCACAGGAGGTCTGGGTGTGAATGTCGTCATTCGCAACTCCGACCCGGCAGCCGGCCACCAGGGCATTGTCCACGTCTGCGCCTTCCCCCTCAGCTAACCAATCTCTTCAAAGGACCTGAAATCATGCGTCGTCTTCTTGCTTCGATCGTTCTTGCGCTGAGCGCACTCGTATCTTCCGGACAGACCACCACGGTGGCCACGACCGCCACGACTGGTGCTGGGGTTGTGGTGCCCCGCGCCACTCTGAGCTTCCAGCTGCAGAACTGCGGCGTTACCGTCACTCCGAATCCGACAGCGACCCTGACGGCCAATGCGTTCGGTGTGGTGAATGCCACGGTGCCGAACAGCAACAGCTTTGTCTGCCCCAGCAACCAGGCCTACTACCTGGTCACCATGAAGAACTTCACAGGCAACATCGTCTGGACGCGGCCTTATCAGCTGACTGGCGGAACCAACACCCTCGCGACACCCCTTGCAGCCCTGCCCTCGACAGCGACGGATATCCGCACGCTCCTGGGACCGGATGGCAAGATCCTTTCCGGATTTCTGCCAGCAGGGGCTCCCACAGTTCAAAGCGTAAATGGGCATGTAGGCACAGTGGTTCTGGCAGCTACCGATGTAGGAGCGGTCCCCTCCACCGGCGGATCCGTTACAGGGCCGATCGCCCTGCCTGCCGATCCAACTCTAGCGCTACAGGCCGCCACCAAGCAGTATGTCGATAACAGCATCTGCAAGCTGCCCGCCCTTGTACAGTACGCCCCATCGGCCTGGCAAGTTGCCGGCAGTGTGACCTCGACATTCAGTGCATCGCTCGTCGCCGGTAATACGATCTACGTAGTCGGAGCCTCAGAGGGTACAACCGGGAGCAGCGTCACGTCCATCACCGGGATTAGCGATACCCAGGGGAATGTCTTCCACCCTATCTTCGTGCAATCCGGAAGTGTCTTCGATGTCGGCGAGGAGATCTGGTATGCCACCAACATCGTTGGAGGGCCTGAGTCGATCACGGTCTCGGCGACCGGAGCTACTCCGGAGATCCGAGTCGAGGCAGCGGAGTACAGAGGGGTCGCCACATCCAGCGCACTTGACAATTCGGTTCTCGGCTGGAGCGCTTCCTCACCCATCTACCCAGGACCATTGACTACAGCTGGTCCAAACGAGCTGCTCCTCGTGACCCTGGTGAATGTGGCGTCTGCTTCATCGCCTGGGTTTACGCAGAGTTCTCCAAGCACGACGTTTTCCAACAGCGGTACTGACAACCTTACGTTCAGCATGATGGTCGCGGGCGGCGGACTCCAGAACCCGGGTTTCACCGTCGTCTCCGGCGGAGCAGGTAACGTCCACACCGTAAGCACCGCCTTCTTTCCAACCCCAGGCTGCATCAGCGGAGGCAGCTCGCCACAGCCCGTGCCGCTTTACAACTCGACTGGAACACTGCAAGCCAGCGCCCATACAGTCACCGGCATCGGCACCCTCGTGGGAGGAGCACTGACGGTTACCTTTACTGGCTCATCTGTGTTCACAAGCTCGACTTCCTATGCTTGCAGTCAGTCCGACACGACCGCTGTGCATGGATTTGAAGTCACCTACACCTCGGGTTCGGTTGTGACTTTTACCGGAACGGGTACGGATACGTTCCGCTATTCGTGTGTAGGAAACTAAGATCGGTTGCGTCAGTGCCTAGAATCATTGCCAAGAAACGTGCAACCAAACTGGTGCCCTACTCCGCCCGTCGGCGACACAATCGCCGGCGGGTGGCGACGGAGCCGGAAAAGCATGTCCACACCATCCTCAAGGAGGAAGGCATTCCCTACACCCGCGAGAAGCAGATCAGTCACTGCCATGTCGATGTCTTCATCGCGCCGCATACGGTGATCGAGATCCAGGGTTGCTTCTGGCACAAGCATGACTGCCAGGAGCCGGAAGGCGGATGGCCCGTGGCGGACGTGGCTGTACAGACCCGGGATGAAGCCAGGTTTGCCTTCCTGCGCGCCCAAGGATACGACGTGATTCCGATCTGGGAGTGCGACCTCCGCGATCACCCGCGGATGATCCGCAACCAGCTCCGCAAACTCAAGGTCTAGGGGAACTACATGCGCGGCGGCACATTTGCATTCATTGGCGATATCTTCGAGACGGCCGGACGTATGGCCGGACGTGCATCGGGCAATGCCGGCCCGGGGTATGCCGGTCAGTTCGGATCACCGGAGTTCTTCGCGTCCGCCCGCGCTGGTGACGAGCGCGCGTTGCGCACGATGGAGAAGCAGGGTTACGGCCTGGCCTGGAAGAAGCAGAGACGCTGGGCAAGCGTCGAACGCGAGGTTGGGAAAGACTCGGCTCGGTATGCGCCAGGCTGGTCTGCCGCAAGTTTGAAGCCTCGAGGTTTGCTGACAGGCCGACGGGTGTACGGGATGAACCGTGCCATGTCCAACTTCCACGGCGCCACCCTCAAGATGGGTCTCGGTATCGGTGCGGCGATGACCCTGCTGCAAGGCGCTACAGCCCCTCGCGGCCACATGGTCTCGCAACTTGCGGCCGGCACCGGAGCGACCGCCGGCGGCATGCTGGGGGCTGCGGTCGGAGGCCTCATGTTGGGGCTGCCTGGCGAACTCATCGGAGGTTGGGTAGGCGGCACCGCTGGCGAGAAGGTCGGCGCGGCTGTACATGCCTTCACCGACATCGCTCACTCGGCGCAACACCTGAACTTCGGCGGGCACTATCAGGACACGCAAGAGGCATTCACCATGCGGCAACGCGCGGTCCAGGAGATGAGCACTTCCCTCTTGAACGCACGACAGTACCTCGGCAAGGAAGCAGCTTTGCTGCATCAGTAAAGGAGAATCATGAGCTACACACTCGATCAACTCGGCGCTATGTTGGATTCACTCACCACCAGGATGGCCGCTATTGATGGCCAAGGGCTCCCAGAGGGCACGCAGAGCGTCCAGGGCAGCCTGACAGCCAACGTCGCTGGCCTGCGGCGGGNNGCTGGTGGGCACGCTGCAGCAGCAACTGGATGGCGTGAAGACCCAGGTAACCGGTTACGTCGCGGCGGTCAAGGATGTCACCACGGCGAATTCCACACCATAAGGTGTTTTGTTCACCAAACTAAGGTGTTTCACTGACGACAAGTGGTAGTTACTTCCGTACTCTGGGAAAGTTCTTTTCATGTGGTGAGCAATATAGATCACATGCAGGCCATCTCCAAGGAGCTATCCGTGTCTCAGAGCATTGTTGCGCACTTGAATCGTGAACTGTCCGAAGTGGACTCTCAACTCACCGCACTCCGTGAAAAGCGGGAGGGCATCCAGGCGGTCCTTGCCTCCGCATCCAGGTCCTTGGGAGTGCGACAACCGTATCGTCACCTCTACGTCGTCAACTCGCAGCCCGGAGTAAGATCTGCCTGAGTATTCCTCCTCGTTTCCTCGGCACTAGAATGCCCCGGCGCTTATGCCCGGGGCATTTCTGGTTGTGTAGGCGATCTGAGGTGTTCGCCTGAGTGTTTCGGCTTCTACTTCTCGATAAAAAAGAGGAGGAGGGTGTGAAAGTGAAAGAGATCGAAACCGAGCAGAACGACATCATGGATGCGAGTGAACTGGCGGCTCTTCTGCGTGTCAATGTAGTAACTGTCCGCCTCAAGGCTTCAGCGGGTGTGATTCCAGGCCGGCAAATCGGAAACCGCTGGCGCTTCAGCCGCACACGGATCATTCAGTGGATGGAGTCCGCTTGAGCTTGATCCCTTTGGCGACGTTGGCAAGGAGAGGACGCAGCTCCTCCACAGGCGTGTTGCCGTAGATATTCGCTGTCGTGCTGATGTCCCCGTGCCGCATGGCGCCCTTCTGCTGTGTCAGGGTGGCCTTCCCGCTGCCCAGCCAGGCTCGATAGCTGTGGCGGAAGGTGTGCCATCCGAAGTGGGGCAGCTTCAGCTTCTTCCCAACCGGGTTGAAGTGCCGCTTCAGGATCGCATCTCCCGATCGTGGCTGGCTCTTGTCCTTCCTGGGAGAAGGAAAGACCCAGGGACTATTGCCCTTCTTGTGGGCTTTCAGTTGTGCCAGCAGGTCAGGAGTAAGCGGAAGTTCAGCCTCCGATGAGGGTGTCTTCGCTTCCTTCAACGCGGCATGTGTCCAGGCCCGTCGGATGTTCACAGTCTTTCGTTTGAGGTCGATATCCTCCCATCGAACAGCCACCACCTCTGACACACGGAGACCCAGGGCGGCCGCCATAATCACCATCAAGCGGAACGGTGGTTCCAGGGCATCTAGCAGGCTGTTCAGTTGCTTAAAGGTGAAGAGGGTGGTTTTCTGGAACTTCTTCTTCGAGCCGCGCACTTTGATCAGAGTGATCGGGTTGAAGCCGAACGGGATGTACTCCCAGAACATCGCCTTGTCGATGAGTTGCTTCATCATGCGTCTCGCGCGTCCGCGAGAAGCATCTCCTGTCTTCAGAGTTCCGAGCCAAGCCTCTACCACCATTGGTTTGATCTCTTGGATCCGTGTCTTACCCCATTTCGGCCGGACGTGAACCCGAAGCATTGAGCCGTCGGTGTTCTGGGTGCTCTTGGCCAACTTTGGCAGGTACTCCTCTTCGTAGCGATCGATGACAGTCTCGAGTAGGATGGCGATTGGGATCCGAGCGGATCCGTTGTTCAGGACGGCGAGAGGCGTAGCAAGATGCCGGCGGAGAGCCTTCTCAGTCGGGAATTCGACCGTTGAGAACGTCTTCTGCTTCATCTTCTGGTCTGGGCCTCGGCCCTGCCGGTAGCGCCACTCCCAAGCCTCTGATCCGTTGCTTCTCTTGACCCTGCGAATCGATCCCATCTGATATGTTGAAGGCATGACTTCTTTCCGAACCCCCGTATGCAATATCAGGAAGTATACCTTTTGTGGGGTTTGTGGGGTTGGTCATTTTACTAAACTGTTGATAACAAAGATGCGCCCGTAGCTCAGCTG
>QGNH01000281.1_pt1 | contig 14923 bp, 17 predicted proteins | sample 1735481 | NCBI WGS metagenome assembly QGNH01 (sample SAMN09239004, study PRJNA386568) | Viral metagenome, whole genome shotgun sequencing project. | reverse complement strand
TTCATCCGATCCATGCTCGCCGACTTTGACACCGTTGACCTCTACCACGTGGACGGCAACCACACCTTCGGCGGCACGCAGCGCCGCGAATATCACCCTGAGGACAGCGCCGACCGGATGATCGTCGAGAATGTCCGGCTCATGCTCGGCTCCGACAAGCGGCTGACGATTCACGATCCCGCCGACGACGGCGAGCGCAACTGGGTAGCCATTGACCACATCGGCAACTACTCCTGTCTCCTGTTCCACGGCAATCAGATCCGTGGCGGCTTCGCGGGCTTCCCGTGGTACGGGTTAGGTCGGATGGTGCTGCGTTGGCACAAGGCGCTCGGCCCTTTCAAGGACGCAGCACTCGGGCACTTCCACACCCTGGCCGAGTGTGACATCAACGGCATCATGGCCCGCGCCAACGGCTCGACCGAAAGCACGAACACCTACGCCCTCGAAGAGCTTGCGTCGGGGGGCAGCCCATCACAGAGGGTCATGTACGTAGACCCCGCGGATGGTATTGTTACCAGCGAGTTTAAGGTGTGGCTGTGAGTGCCCCCACCGCCCGCGAACTCGCCGTCTACGGGCGACAGGTCTTTCGAGTCTAAGGAGGAAACCCATGGGCAAGCCCGCAAATCGCACCTACACGCTCGACACGGGGTTGCAAGAGCAGCTGATGGCGTGGCTCGACACGATGCTGGCCGACCACACCGATCAGTGGAAGGAGGACGTGGCTACTGGCACCATCGGCGAGGAGGAGCGGACCGTGTTCGCCGCCATGGGGCTACTGTCCAGCCGCAATGACTCACGGCTGACGCCGGTGGCGGAGGAGTAGTGCTAATGGCCTTGGCGACCGGGCACGCCTACTTGAACCGAGAGTGACCGGAGCATGATCAAATGGCTGGTCTTTGCCAAGGTCGTCGGCATCGTCCTGGTCGGCATGGCTGTCGGGGCTGCGCTGATCACCGTGGCGCTGGTGATGCCGCGATGATTGGATGGCTGGCGGTTTTGTGTGCCTATACGGCGATCTACGTCACCCTGTTCGTCTGCCCTCACGAAATCCAGCATCGGCTCCGGCCCCGTCGGCATCCCTCGTGGAGGACACGTAAGTGAGTATCTGGCTCATCGTCGGCATTATCGGAGTTCTAGTGATCGTCTGGGCGCTGATTACCAACTGGCCTAATCGGTGACCCCATGGGCAAGCTGAGCACCGTTCTCTGGTTCCTCCTGGGCCCTTGGTGGGTCACGACCGCACTCCATCAAGACCTACATGACACCGTGAACCTTATTGCTTGGGTTGGTATCGGCCTGTGCCTCGCTCTGCTCGACGGAGCCGACGCCATTGCCGCCGCAATCAAGGAGAGGTAGTCGCCGCTTCCACGAGTAGTACACTTGGGCAATGATCGAGTGGTTGGCCGCCGGATTTGTAATCGGCGCCCTTTCGGTGATAGCCGTGTTTGGATGGGCTCTCGCGTTTGAGAAGCTGCGTCCGAGGACGATGGGTCTGACTCCAGCTCGCAAAGCGGGTATCCGCCGTGGCTTCAAGCTGTTCGCTTATCCCGCCTGTGGCGTGGCAGTGGCAAATGCGGGTCTGTGGGCAACGACGTACTTGACTCATGTAGGTTACGACCCGACACTAGCTGGAGCCGTTGGACTCATGTTGGGGGCCTCGGTTGGCGGCGTACAGAAGGGTCAATCCTGGGTCAATGCGCCAGCCCCGGCCTACCCGCTGCAACCGGGAGTCATCGAGACGCCCGTGGTGATCGGTGATATTCAGAAGGGCAGCCTGCCGTGAGTTGGAAGCTGGACTCCGCACTAGCTCAATCCGAAAAGGACCTATTGAACGCCAATGAGATGGACCGCAACCTGATCGACCAGGCCAAACACCGCCTCGAACAACGGCGGCTGGTCCTCAAGGTTCTACGGCGGCGAAATCGAATGCATGGGCTGGTCAATGTCTCGTATGATTCGCTGAACCCATATTGGGTGCGAAGGGAGGATTTGCCGTGATCGATTACGACTGGTGTTGCCTCGGCGATGCCCCCGTCAAGGCAAGCGAAGACATCTGGCACGCCGTTGCGCCGTACTCACCCACGACGGTCTGCGGCCTAGCCGTAGCAAACCCCGACGAGGAATGGCGCTGGACGGGCTCGCTCGGAAGACTGCGTCCGTGTGACAACTGCGACAAGATCATCGCACTGAAGGCGGATACGCAAGCCGCCGCCCCGCAAGGAGAACCATCCATGAGCCTAGCCATTGCATGGATTTACAACACCTGGGCCAAGGTGCCCGCCGCTGTTCGGGCAGGGTTGAGCCTCTTCGTGATGGCTCTCGTCACGGCTGGCATGGCGTTTGGCTGGCACTTCCCGACCGACTGGGTAGACGCCAAGCAAGAGATCGCCTTGTTCTGGGTCTTCATCGTCCCCGTCGCCTATGGATTGTTTCAGAAGTGGATTTGGCCGCCTCTGTTTGCATGGCTTCTGACACTGCTTCATCTGGGCTACACGGCGCAGGTCGGCAAGAGCAAGCCGCTCCTGCTGATCAAGATCTGAACCACGTTTGAACCTGAGTGAGCAAGACTCGCCAGACGGCGGTTCGCCGGACTAACAAGCGTATCGACAAGCACCAAGATCGCTGTAGCCGGGACCACACCCGACTTCGGAACGAGATTATCTCGGCGTTCCTCGTTGCCTTGGAGGTACGCTTTCCGTCTGAAGCGGGGTATCGGGACCAGTTCAGGCGAGCGGTGATCGACAAGCTCGACCACCGGAAACGAACTACAGGAGGCTGATTGAGTCTACCGTCACCGTCTGAATGGGCCGCCCTCGCCAACATCGGCGGCTGGCTGTTCGCAGCGGTTATTATGGCGCTGGTCATCGGGGCGCTCATTCGCGGCGATCTGGTCCCCGGCTGGATACACAAAAGGGAGATCGCACTAGGCGACAAGGCAACCGACCTCCTGTCCCAGATGACGGCGGCGATGGACCGCAACACGAAGGCGCTCGACACGGTTGTTGGGCAGCAGACCGTGGTGGTTGGTCTGCTCGGGAGGGGGCAATGATCCATCTGCTGCTCTCACACATCCCCAGCCGCTTCATCGCGGCAGACTGCCCGGACGAATGGGCGACCCGCGTCGCTCACACCGACTCCGTCGTACGTCGTGCCAAAGAGGCCCTGGCCCTCGGCGATGCGAAGACACAACAGGTCGCGGCTTCCTATCGCGTCATCGACGAAAGGTTGCACCGCCGATGAGCACATTGCTCGTCCTACTCTACTTTGGGACGTTCGTCGTATGGGTAGTTGCTGTGCTATTGCTGCGCATAGCGCGAAGGAACCCAGGCGTGGCCGCCCTGCGTGAGCGGGCCGTCAACGCCGCCGTCATCGCGGCCTTCGGCACGCTGTACCTTGCCGCCGCCACCTGTGTCGATCTGCAAATCTGGTGGGATCAGGACACGGCACGAATCGTGGCGCGAATCTCTTTCCTCGCAGTCGAGCTAATCCCCGGCCTATACTGGCTGTGGTCGTATGTTCACGGCTTCAAGGACAAGGCGAAGTGATGCGGCTCCCCGCACGCTGTCTGCTGACCACGGTGGCCTGAATGGATCAGGCACTCCGCTCCTACATCCTCACCCGCGACGGTGGCTGTATCGCGCGACTCACTGTGGCTTGGTGCGCCACGCTCTGGCCCATGTTTCAGGGGCTCCCCGAGCCGGGCGAATGCCGTAACACGTGGGGCGATGTGATCAGCCCGTTTGAGTTGGACAAGATGACCATCGAGGAGGTCAAGGCCGAGCTACGGGCGGGCCGCAAGGCGGGCTACAGCAAGGAGTCGTGCGTTTGCGTGTGCCCAGGACACCACTTTGAGGGACGCGGCCCTGGCGCGAAGTGGTGTACCAAGGCCGTCGTCCGCGAGGCCGTGCGCCTCTATATCCCGGCCGCGAACGAGAAGGCTCGCGAGCGAGGAGTTGTGGTTTGAGATTGCCGTTCGTTTCACGCTACGACCTAGAACAGACGCAGCGGGGCTTCCTCGCGGCCGACGAGCGCGCCGCGAAGCTGTCTGCCGAGGCTACCGAGGCCGAGAAGGAAATCCGACAGTGGAAGGCAAAGTACAACGACCGCTGCGTCGATTGGGAACAGGAGCGGGCACGATACGACGATCAATTAGAGAGCCTGCGCCACGAGCTAGCTGCGTCCCGCGCCATGGTCCCGGCCGAACCGTTGACCGACGAGGATAAGCAGCGGCTGCTCGCGTCCAAGTGCGTGTCCTGTGGCGGGTCGCACTCCATCGCGTGTCCACGTGTGAAGCGCATGAGGTTTCGCGCCGACGGTCAGACACCCGTCGAGGTCGAGTTCTTTCCCGACGATCAGTGGCCAAAGTCCAGAGTTGTGTTTCTGGAGGACCTGCCATGACGGTGAGGGCGTATCATTCAGCCGCTACGGAAGTGTTCGGCGAGTACGCGAGGACCAATTTCTGATTACCCTCCTCATGGAGCCGGATGGAGTCAGTCCTGCCGCTGGGCGCCAAGGGACTGCGTTGCTTCGTCCATGGGCAATCGGGGTTCGCACCCTCCTCCCAGCCCGGCTCCGCTCTTTCGTCAGGAGGACACTTAACGGCTAGCCCGAGTCCGAAGGCAATTGCTACCGCGCTGGCGCAGCAGCATCAAGCTAATACCGCCACCAACGCCATGACGCCGGGCCTGAGCCCGCTGGTTGGCGGATATAGCCAATGGATCGGCGGGCACAACACCATGCCTGCCCTGCCGCGACCGCTGTCCGACTTCCTGACGGGTGCCTTCGGACCGCTGTCGCCGATCATCCCGATGCCCATTGATGAGCCCGGCGAGGAGAGCGGTCGGGCTGTTCCACGGCGCTGGGAGTACCCCGTCGGCTGGAACCTGCCCATGGGGCAGCCTGGCACCGAGGGGTTGAAGCTGGCGAGCTTTACGACATTGCGTCGCTATGCCGACATGTACTGTCTGTCGCCTGAGACCCGGGTGCTGTGTGCTGATCTGCGCTGGCGGCCCATAGGGACACTCACAGTCGGGGACAACATCCTGGCCTTTGACGAGCAGCCCGGCGAGTCTGGCCGACGCAAGTTCCGCATGGCCGAGGTGCAGGCTACCCAGCGATTGATGCGGCCCAGCTATCGAGTCAGGTTTACGGACGGCCGCGAGGTCGTGGCGTCGGCCGAGCACCGCTGGCTCCGGGGTGCGGGCGTGCGCGAGTCGGCGACCTATGCCTGCGTGTCGTGCGGACGCCCCTTCGCTCGGCGGCAGGAGTTGGGCAACCACGGCAAGGACGCCCATGGACAGACCGGCGTATTCGATCCCGATTGGATTACGACCGCCGAACTCTCGGCTGGGTGCGGCATCAGGGACTTCGGTGAGCCTTGGCACGAAGACCAGTCGAGGGCGGCAGGCTATCTGGCTGGGGCCTACGACGGCGAGGCGTCCCTCTCCAGTCGCGCGCCCGGAGCCAACTTCGGGGTCTACTTCGCACAGAAGCCCGGAGTGGTTCTCGATCACGTCCGCGAGATGGTTGAAGCCAAGGGCTATTCCACTTCGACCGTGGCGGGCTTGTCCTGCTCGGCACTGGGCATCACGTCCGCCTACAACACCCTGCGGTTCCTCGGGGAGATGCGTCCTCTCCGTCTTCTGCCGAAGGTACCCGCATGGCTGGAGGGGCGCTCCCCGTTCCGCCGACGCGGGGCCAAGTACGCCGTAGTCGAATCGGTGGAGTTCCTTGGCGATCACGAGGTGGTGGCCATCGGGACTAGCACCCACACCCTGATCGCCGAGGGCTTGTTCAGCCACAACTCGGTCGTGCGGGCATGCATTAACATCCGTCGCGACGAGATGGCGGGCATGGAATGGGACGTGGGCCTCACCCCGGATGCACAGAGCCGCCTCAAGGGCGACCGCAAGGGCATCGAAGACGCTAAGGAGCGCGCCGTCAAGATCGTCGCGTGGTTCAAGAGGATCGACTCCAACTACAACGGCTTCCAGTCGTGGTTCACCGCCGCGCTGGAGGAGCAGATCGTCATCGACGCGGTGTCGCTGTACCTCGCACCGACGCGGGTTGACGGCAAGGGCTTGTTCAAGAGCGATCTAGCTGAGCTACAGCTACTCTCGGGCTCCACCATCCGACCGCTGCTCGACCTCAAGGGCTCCACGCCTCGCCCACCCTGCTACTCCGCCGACACGGAAATCCTGAGCCGACGAGGGTGGGTGCGATTCGCCGCTCTGGCTTCGGATGACGAGGTTGCAACGCGATCCACTGAGGGTCGGTTCGAGTGGCAACTACCGACACGGCTAATTGATGCCCCCTATGAGGGCTCGATGGTCCACTTCACGGGGCGCTCTCTCGACTGCCTTGTGACCCCCGACCATCTCATGCTCACCACGGTTGGCCCCGACGGATGGGATCGCAAGATGCGTGAGCGGGACAGCCTCGGGCACTTCGCTGAATGGAAGGACGGACGAGAGCCGGGCCTCCAGAGGGAGTGGCTGATCCCGGCATCCGCCCTGCTGGCGCGCGATGGCACCCTTGCCACGCCTGGTCGGCTGGTGGCCAAGAGCACATGGGATGCGCCCGATCTAACCTCAGTCGAATTCTCGGAAGAGGGATGGGCGTTTACCTACCAAAACGAGAGGGTAGAACACGGACGGGGCGCTGGGCGTCACAAAGGACCTCGCGCTCGTAATTTGGTCATGTCGGGCGACGACTACGCCGCCTTCATGGGGATGTGGCTATCGGAGGGATGCGTTCTGGGGTCAGAATACGATTATCGAGTAGTCGTATCTCAAACCCCCGCAGGCAAGGGTTACAAGCAATACCGGGAGGTTCTGTCCAGCATTCTTGGCCGAGACGTAGGTGCGAAGGCGCAGGGCTGGAACATCTATCGTAAGTCCCTAGCCCTCTATCTGCGACAATTCGGCAAGTCGCACGACAAGTTCCTCCCCCGAGCAATTCTTGATTTGTCTCAGCGACAGCTACGCATCTTTTGGGAGTTCTACTGGCTTGGGGACGGGACGACGACATGGAAGCAGCGGACCGTTGCAACCGCGAGCCGCCTCATGGCCGATGGGCTGCAAGAGGTTCTTCAGAAGATAGGTTATTCAGCGTCCGCCACCTTCGGCAAGGACGGCATTTATCACCTTGGAGCACGACAGACCGACTACCCTGAATACAACGTTTCCGAGGAGCAGTATTCAGGGCACGTCTACTGCGTGACCGTTCCCAATGGAGTGGTTTACGTTCGGAGGAACGGTCATCCGATCTGGTCGGGTAATAGCCCTGCCTACCAGCAGTACCTCTGGGGCGTCCCGCGCTCCGAACTCCAGACCGTCATGACCGACGGCGACCTCGACGCGATGTCAGACAGCCTGCGTGACGCGGGCATGGACGACGACATCAGGCCCGACGAGGAGTACCGAGCCGACCAGTTGCTCTACATCCCACGGTTGCGCCGCTCGTGGACGCCGTATGGCTTCGGACCTATCGAACAAGCCATCATCCCGATTACCCTCGGCATGAGCCGTCAGAACTACCTGTTGGACTTCTATTCCGAAGGTTCGATCCCCGGCGTTTTTGTGGTCGCAGGTGACCAGTACGTCACCCCGGCACAGCAGCGCCAGTTGCAGGACACACTTAACGCCATTGCTGGCGACGTAGCGTGGAAGCACCGAGTCATCGTCCTGCCCCCGGGATCGAAGGCGGACCCACAGAAGAACATGGACGGCCAGTGGCAGGCTGACACGATGGTGGCCGAGCAGGTGGCCATGATCCTGCATATCCAGCCACACGAGATCGGCATGATGCCAGGCGGACGGACTGGTGGCCTTGGCGGCGGTAAGGGGCAGGCCGAGCAGCAAGCGTCGTCCGCTAATGAGCAGCGGACGCTGCCGGACGCCAAGTGGTGGAAGGAGACGGCGTTTGACTGGATTATTCAGCGCGTCTTCAAGCAGACCGATCTGGAATGGAAGTGGCTCGACTTCGAGGAGTCCGAGGACGACTCCAAGAAGGCTGATACCGAGTCGAAGTACATTTCGATGGGCAAGTCGTCCATTGACGAGTTGCGGGTCGAGTCAGGTGAGGACCCGTGGAACTTCCCACTCACTTCCTCGCCGTTCCTGATCGTCCCGGGCATTGGCATGCTGCCGCTCGACCCGAGCATACCAGCACCGACGCCCGCGGCTCCCGCAGCGTCTGGCACACCCGGTGGCCCACCCGCCGGTCCGGCCGGACAGGCGCTCGCAGGGGCGCTCCAGCCCGACTTCAGCAAGAACCCCAAGAAGGCCAAGAACAACCCCGCCGCCGCCCTTCTCTCAGGCAAGAAGAAGGATCGCAAGAAGGCCCGCAACGTCATCGCCGACCGGTTTGCCGACAACCTTCACGGCCTGACCAAGAAGCCGCCCAAGGACCCCGGCAAGGCCACGCCGTTCGTGACCCCGGTTCAGCAACAGACCGCCCCAGCGCCGCAGGCATCCGGCGCTGGGGGCGGTCAGACCGAGCCGGTCAAGGGCGGCGGCGCACAGGGCAAGAAGATGACCGTCGCCGATCTGGTCAAGGGACGTATCAAGTACAAGGACTCTAAGCTGCCCGAGATCGTAGAGACGTACCTCCTGCGCTCGTATCCAGCTAAGGATGTGGCGTGGGCAGCGGACAAGGCCATTGAGTGGGAGTACGACCCTAAGGTCAAGCTGACCGACATCAACATGGCTCGCCGCCCGGGTGGGCGGAACCCCGAGAAGGTCGAAGCAGTTTCCGACTCCCTTGGTCAGGGCGCCTCCATGGACCCGGTCGTTCTAGTTGAGTTTGATACTCCCGATCCCAACGGTCTGACTATTTCGGACGGCTGGCATCGGACCTTGGGCGCCGAGAAGGCCGGGTGGGAGGACGTGCCCGCATTCGTTGGGCATAACGTTCCTGACCAGTACACAGACACGATCACGGGCGCCATGCAGCAGGACAGCGACTCGAAGAAGGCCGCCGTCGCCGAACTGGCAACGCTGAGAAGGTTCGTTCGCAAGGGCGGCCAGATCGAGAGCTTCCGAACGGCCGTCCTCGACAAGAACATCATGTCGCAGGTGGCACAAGACTTGACCACGGTTAGCCAACCAGAGGCGTTCGAGAGGGCTAGGGCGACGCTGGTCAGGAAGAGCTCCAACTCGTGGGGCGTGGACGGCGAGGTGGTCCTGCGCAAGGTTGGGGAGCGGACCGTACTAACCCACGACGAGCTATATTGGCTCCACAAGGCCGCTAGAGACGAGGGTGCATTCCGGTGACCACGATCTACGGACTCGTAGACCCCGCCGTACCTTGGCAGATCAGGTATGTCGGGAAGACCATGAGGAACCCCGGACTCCGGCTCCGCGACCATGTCCGGGAATCAAGAGTCTATCCCTCTTGGCCCAAATCCAGATGGATAAGGATGCTGCTGGACGGGGGGAGGGAGCCCGAGGTTATCGTCTTGGAGTCCGTGATCGATGACCAGTGGCCGATAGCTGAGAGGCAATGGATTGCGGGGCTCAAGCAGTCCGGGCTCTTGGTGAATGTAAAGCCGGGCGGTGAATTTGAACCACTAAGCCGGGAGAAGATACGAGAACGGCTCCTTGCGATCAGGCGGGCGCCCGCGTACCGCAGCAAGATGGCCGAGACTACTCGCCGGACGTGGGATAGCCGGGAGCACCACCATAGCTCTGAGACGAAGGCGAAGATCAGAGAAATACTAGCTCGTCCCGAGGTTCACGCCGCTCTGGTCCAGAGTCATCTTGGCCATGTTGCGTGGAATAAGGGCATCAAGACCGGCCCCATGTCGCCCCTGCAGCGTGCGAGCCACGCCGCAGCAATGGCTCGCACGGAGACCCGAGAGAAGCTCCGTGTCTCACATTTGGGCATAGGTAAGGGTGTCCCAAAGTCGCCTGAGACTAGGGCCCGGATGAGCGCCTCGGCGCGGAGGTTGAATGCCCGGTAACGCTGACGCCCTTGCGGAGTGGTATGAGAACAACCCGGATATCGACTGGGGCGCACCGGGCGACTTTGACCGCTGCGTAGCCATCGCGGGCCAGTACATGGATTCGCCCGAGGGCTATTGTCAGCTACGACATATCGCAGCAACGGGGGAGACGACCTCCGAGCACGCCAAGGCAGACAAGACCATCTCGCTTGACGCTCCGCTCGACAGCGGCGTGGTCCCGTTCGACCTAGCCGGACAGACGCCAGCCAAGTGCCAGTGCGGTCTGACGCTCGATGAGAACGGGCTCTGCCCGCTGCACGGTGCGGTAACGCCACCGTCCAAGCGCCAGCAGGCCGACGATATGCTCAAGGCAGTCGAGGCCGAACTCCTGAAGCGAGGCATCGATCCTTTCGATCCCATGCTGACCAAGGTGGACCCGACGCATGAGCCAGCGGGCTCGCCTACGGGTGGGCAATTCGCTCCGACGGGCACGAGCAGCGCACCGACCTCGTCTGGTGGAACGGGTGGCAACGTGGGACAGGATCAATACGGTTCGCCCGCGAAGCCTGCGGCAGCCCCCGCGAAACCTGCACCGCCCGCAGCAAAGCCTGCGGCAGCCCCCGCCAAGCCCGCAGCGGCTTCCGCCAAACCTCTGACACCTAAACAGAAGGCGGCGGCCGACAAGAAGGCGGCAGCTAAGGCAGTCGCGGCCGCAAAGGCAGCAGCGAAGGCTGCGGCAGCAGCAGCCAAGAAGGAGGCTGCGGCTAAGGCATCGGCTGAAAAGAAAGCAGCGGCTGCGGCTAAGGCAGCGGCCAAGAAAGCGGCAGCGGCAGCGAAGGCAGCAGCGAAGAAGGCCGCCGCCGACGCTAAGGCGGCAGCGAAGACACCGAAGACACCGAAGACACCGCCATATAAGCTCCCACCTAAGGGTGCAACAGCGAAGAAGCCGCGTGGTGTTGACGCTCGACTGCTTGCCTCGTCCCGAAAGGTCACCGACCCGAGCGAGGACTAAGTGGACCTCGCCACGATCTCCACGGCGGACCTGCTCGAAATCCGGGCCCTGCTGAAGTACTCCGAGGACGAGGCCCGGGACGATCACGGTCGCTGGTCTGACGGTGGCGGCACGGGAGACGAGAAACCGGATCTGGAGGCGCTCGGGCGGCTAGGCGATCCACGTGCCGAGCATCGGGCCGCCTTTGACCGCATGGGTAAGCAACTAGACTCGATGCGCAACCCCTCAACACACGAGCGCGGCATGGGCAACTGCTACCCCGCTGCCTACCGACTCGTGGACAACGCCACTGAGCTTGGACTCGTCCACGCGGTCGTCTGTCAGGGGACTTGCAACCCGCGTACCGGCCCGCTGAAGGGCACGTCCTACAGCCACGCCTGGGTCGAGGCCGAGACACCGTTCGGCAAGCTGGCCTACGACTACTCGTCCCACAACAAGGTGCAGATGCCCGCTGATCTGTACCGAGGGCTTGGGCGGCTCACTGATGTGACCGAGTACGATGCTGAGGCGATGCATACCGAGGTTCTCAGAACAGGACACTACGGGCCATGGAAGTAAACGAGAGTCTGTTCACCGACCCCGGGCTGGCGCGATGGCCGGTAAAGCCTGTCACCAAGGCCGCACACACCGTGACCATCTCCTCAGGTGGGAAGAAGCGCGACGTGGCGCTCGATCCCATCGTGGCGAGGGTGCGGGCGCAACTGATTGACCTCGTGGCGCTGCACAGCAACCGGAATCAGCACTAGCTCGAACGAAAGGCAGGGTATAGCCATCACCTCAATTGTTCCCCCGATCTGCGTTGGGTGCTCCAGGCTGATAGGCGACCTCATGAACCCGAAATGTTCGGCCTTCCCTGCTGGCATCCCGGACGAGATAGTCTTGTCCAAGGCGGACCACCGTCAGCCGTTCCCAGGCGACAAGGGCATCCAGTTCGAGCCGAAGACTGAGGCCGACGGCAAGTACGCCGCGATGATCTTCGACTCGCCGGAAGCGTGAGTGACGCTCCTCAAATACTCCGAGGACGAGGCCCGAGATGACCACGGCCAGTGGACATCCGGTGGCTCTTACGAGTCCACCCGGGCGGAGTTCGCCGGGATGTCCGCCGATGCCATTTCGACTGCCGTAACCGACCGAACCGGGACCAAGGTGGACTTCGGAGGCCAGCGGGTCAACAAGGCGAAGTGGGCTGACGCTGCCGCCATGTTTGTCTCGCTCCACGAGCAGTTTCCGACGGTACGAGTGACTGGAATCAAGATGGCGCCCGGCGACCGAGGCTCGCCGGTACTGGCTCGAATGACAACAGGACCGTGGCAAGAGCCGTCCTTGACTCTCGTGTCGAAGTACTGGGGTGCCGGTAGCCCTCCTATCCGGGCTGCCGAGGGCTGGTGGCCGAAGGGTATGGATAACCCCGCCGGGCTCATGGCGCACGAGTTCGGCCATGCCGTAGATGATGCGGCGGCCAAAGTTAGTTACCGCATGACGCTCGTCCCTGGTACTCCCGAGGCGTGGCGAGGAAACGAGCTAGGCTCCCTGCCCGCCATCAGCGAGTACGGCAAGACCGAGAGCGACAACGAGAACACGCGGGTCCACAGCGAGAAGTTCGCCGAGCTATTCGGCGCGACGTACTCGGGCTTGAGCGACGCGGCACCGCCAGACCAAGCGGCGGGGCTGAAGGCGTACCTCGGTGCGACGCTTGGATCGGCGACCAAGATCAATAAGTACTCCGACTCGCAGGAGCGCGTCCCCGCCGGTAGCCCCGAAGGCGGTGAGTTCGCCGGTGGCGCAATGTCTGCCGACGAAGCGACGACGCGGCTGGGCGCTACCTTTCCGGGCATCCGCACCTCGCTGGACAAGATGGACCCGACCCTTCGGGGACGCACGGTCCGCCAGTTGGAGAAGCTCGGCAAGGCATACCCCGAGGTACATCTCACCGGCATCGGCACGCAGCCGTCCAACACCAAGGGCATGGGTCGCAACACGGCGTTCGTCCCCCTCTACGGCTCCACCATGCACCTAAACGAGGCGCAGTTCCGCTCGGCCGACAAGATGGCTTTGCTAAACGACAAGCTCAAAGAGTACGAGCAGCAGAATGGCCGACCGTGGACCGTAGTGGCGCAGGGCAACCCCGAAGACGCAATCACCCACGAGTTCGGCCACCTAGTAGATGGGAATCTACTGAGTATGGTCGGCGGCGGACCCGGGATGCCTATCGTCAGCGACTACGCCCGCAAGTCCGGCTCGGCTTATACCGAGGGGTTCGCCGAGGCGTTCGTGCAGGCCGCTAACGGCATGGACACCCCGGCGGCGAAGTACGTCAACGATAAGGTGGCGCAGGCGCGGTCGTGGCGCTCCTCGAAGCTCGCCAAGCGCGACGTGTCCGACGAAGCGCGAGACGAAGGCGGCAAGTGGACCGACGGAGGCGGCGGCAACCCGGCGGTCAGCGAGACGACCCGGGCGCGACTGATTGACGTGGAGGAAGTCCAGCGGGGTCGCTCGGCGGCATCCGGTAAGGAATATGGGGTGGTCCTCGATGCCGCCACTGGTAGGATTAAGTGGAACGCACCGGGGGGCGATGCCTCGGTCAGCCTTCCCATTGGCAGCGGCGATGTCTTCACGCATACACACCCGAGCAACGAGGGGTTGTCGGCACAAGACGTAAAGGTGGCTGTGGACAGCAACTGCGCCGAGATGCGAGCCATCACGCAGGACGGCACTTGGCGGGTCGGTCCTCCCGTTGGGGGCTGGCAGAGTGTCGAGCCCGACCTGACCGCCGCCGTGTCCCGGGGCGGTCTGTACGACCCACACTTCGACCCGGCGCCGATAGCCCAGCGCTTCGGGCTCGACTACGGCTTCGAGCCACGCGCGGCACACAAGTACAGCGAGTCCCAGGAGCGGGACGAGGCCGGACGGTGGACGAGCGGCGGTGGCGACTATATCGGAGTTCGCGCCGACGAGTTGCCGGTGGGCACCCGGATGGTCTATGGAGATACTCCGCCTGCGGGAATCCCGATTAGCTTTGACCGCGAGCACCCCGGGATCACACTGCGAGGCGACAGGACCATCGACTGCCGCGACCCGCGCATCCCCGACACGGTCTACCACATGACTACCAACCTGCCCGAGGTCCAGAAGGACGGCTACCTGATGGCGGGCGGCAAGGGCGGCCTGGGTGGCGATGCACACGACCGCATCGTCAGTATGACTCTCGACCCTGGCATTGCCCAACAGCTGGTGGATGACGTGAAGCTCAACGCGGCAGCATGGCAGTCGAACGACCCGGTGGCTGTCTACACGGCACAGGCCGACAAGGAGGGCTGGGGAGACAAGTGGCGGACCTCTTGGCCATTCAAGGATGGCCAGCCCTACGAGCACCTCGGTTATTCTGCGGGAGACTGGTCCAGTGCCTACTTCCCGATCCGACAGAGCACCACCGGAGCACGCGACCCCCTCTTCTTCGGCGACTCGGGCAAGTACGTGGACCCCGAGAGGGTAGGAGTGGTGGCCCTGCCAAAGGAGAACCTAGACAACGGGGCCCTGCTCGTCAACTTCGATCTTGATCGTCCGTCACCTTGGACACTTCAGGAAATTCGTTCCTACGGTGACGTGCCGCTGAAGGGAGCGACGTTCACCAAGGCAGCCGTACCCGCCCTCTACAAGTTCGCCACGGTCACCAAGGTCAGCGGCCTAGCCTTCGCCGACGGCGCACGGGCGATCCTGCAGGCCGGTTTGGCTGCAGCCTACGTAGTGGGCAAGAAGACGGTTCCCGCGCCGCCCAAGCCGCCAGTCGTGCCCACGGTGGCTCCTGTCGTGGTTCCTACCGCCGACAACTACGACGACCACGACTGGTACGACGAACTGGACGATGACGGTCAGCAGGCTGTTGACGACGCCTCTGACGGCGTGAACGAGCGCCTGCTCGGTCTGGGCGCGCTCTTGCTGGGCGGGGCGGTTAGCGCGGCCATGCT
>QGNH01000919.1_pt1 | contig 14930 bp, 14 predicted proteins | sample 1735481 | NCBI WGS metagenome assembly QGNH01 (sample SAMN09239004, study PRJNA386568) | Viral metagenome, whole genome shotgun sequencing project. | reverse complement strand
GCGCTCGTAGCTCAATTGGAGAGAGCATCTGACTACGGATCAGAAGGTTGGGGGTTCGAGTCCCTCCGAGCGCGCTGAACAGGTAAAATAGCGAAGTGACCGCATCTGATTGCGTTGCACAGCGCAGCCTAAGCGTCTAACATGGTCCTTGGAGTCCGCTTGGAGCGGACCGACCAGGAAGGATCTCGACATGGCCCAGGCGCTCGACATCGAAGGGCTGGACACGATCGAGGCAGTACTTCCGGACTTTCAGCTATCGCTCAGAGCCCGCAACCTCTCACCTCGGACGGTTCAGAGCTACTCAGAGGCAGCCACGTTGCTCGACACTTACCTCACCGCCCGCGGGATGCCGCGGGAGTTACGGCGCATCGGCCGCGAGCACGTTGAAGCGTTCATTGACGAGCAACTAACGATCCGCAGTCACGCGTCCGCGGCAGTTAGGTTCCGATCCTTGCAGCAGTTCTTCCGCTGGGCCAAGGAAGATGGCGAAATCACGGTGTCGCCGATGGCGAACCTGCGACCGCCGACCGTCACCGCTCCACCTGTTCCGCTCGTGCCCGCCGATCACGTCAGGCTGTTGCTCAAGACCTGCGGCAGCCGGACGTTCGAGGACTACCGCGACCAAGCGATCCTGTTGTTGCTGTGGGACACGGGCGCCCGGCTGAGCGAAATCACCAACCTGACGCTTGCCGACGTGGACAACGACGAGATGCCGCAGATTCGCGTGATGGGCAAGGGTCGGCGCGGTCGCTCGATCCCCTACGGCGTCAAAACTCGCAAAGCGCTACGCAACTACGAAAAGGCGCGGACAATGCACCCGCTCGCGACGCTTGATTGGCTCTGGCTCGGAAGTCGCGGCAAGCAACTGACGCAGTCGGGCATCGCGCAAATGATCCGTCGTCGGTGCCGGGCGGCTGGCATCCCAGAGTTGCACCCGCACCAGTTTCGGCACAGCTTCGCTCACGGTTGGCTCGCCGACGGTCGCGAGGAAGGCGACCTCATGCGACTCGCTGGCTGGTCCAGTCGGGACATGTTGCAACGGTATGGTGCCAGCGCTGCCGACGAGCGGGCACATGACGCTTACCGACGCCAAGGATCACCGGGCGACCGCCTGTAGCCCGGTTCGCGAACCGGGAGTCAACCGCGGACTCGCGATGTGTTCGGAGTGCAACTTGGCATGATCGCGAATCCTCTAGATCGACACAGGTAACGCCGCTCACGACCCGAGTTTGTCCTGGTGATGGGTGCCGCGCGGCGAGACCTGCCGCCGAGTGCTCTCAGGTCCCCACACCACCTCGACGCAGCGGGCGTGCCGGGCTGCGACCCACGAAGCAGAGGGCAAGCCCTATCGGGAGTTCCTGCTGCCGGCCGCTCTCCTGAACGGGCATCCCGTTGTCGAGGTCATCGACGACGCACTCGGTAGCACTCGGTAGCACGGGATGTCAGTCCGGAAGAGGCGGTCAGGTGCTTGCTCGGCGGGTCGGAGATAGCTGGACAGCGCACGGCGGTCGAACCGGCATCCGAGGTCGGTACTATGACTTGGCCGTCTCGATTGGACCCAGCTAAACCGTGGCTCCAAAAGAGAAAGCACCCCCCCAAGAAGTAGCCCTCGGCCCAATTAGCCGAGGGCTACTTTCGTCTGCCGCCCTCTCGGAGCCTGCTACCCGTTCACCAAAAGAGAAAGCACTCCCCCAACCCATCGGGCGCCCTTCGGGCCGAACCGCCGCTCGGGCTCCAAGGTCGCTACGCTCCCGTCGCCCTGCGGTCCGCGGTTGTCGCAGGCCGGAAGCGGCTTCGCCGCCAATCACTTGACCGGACCGGCTCGCGGACCGACTCGTGCTACTGGGCGTCGTGTGCTGGCTGTTCGTCGTTGGGGTTGCCCTCGTGACCGCGGTGCATTGTCCGTTCCTCCTTAGGCGGTAGGCAGCGCTTACAAGACTTGTCATACGTCAAATGCTTGCCAACTCGCTGATTGTATTCACCGCTTACAAGACTTGTCATATCTCAAAAGCGTTTCATACTTATTGTGGTAATTCGACCCGATTGAGGCTTTCACACCGATACGCTTCCCGTGTCGCAAAGTTCCTGAAGGGTGAATGGAGAATGAATGGCAGTAGCGAAGAGCGCAGACGAGATCCTGCCGACAGCCGCGGACCTTTTGACTCTGAGGCAGGCTGCTGAATATGCGCCCGCGCTAGGCGACGAAAGAGCGGTCTGGTACCAGGTAAGACGGGGCAGTATTCCGCACGTACGCGTGGGGGGCAAAGTCCTTGTTGTACGACAAGATCTTGATGCGCTCGCACGCCAGAGGTGCTACGGACCGGTCCTTTTCTCCAACTCAGCATGAAGAAGCCCGGCTCTACACCAAGAGCCGGGCGTTGATCATCACCCACAAAGAGCACCTAAGGAGACTCCTTGACAGAACACAATATCCGCCCTTCGTCACTCGACGCTCACTATGAGGAGACGGACCTCGGTAATGCCCGCCGGCTCGTCGATACCTTCGGCGAGGACCTGCACTATGTGGCCCAATGGGGCAAGTGGCTCGCCTGGACCGGCACGCGCTGGAAGCTTGATGTCTCCGGCGAGGTCGATCGCAAGGCGAAGCTCGTCACCGAGCAGATCACCGGTGAGGGTAGGTACCTCCTGAGCAAAGCTGCCACGGACGCCAGCCAGATCAAAGCTGCCACGGACGTAATCCGCTTCGGCCTGAGGTCACAGTCGTCCAGGTCGCTCGTCGACATGGTCCGAGTGGCAGCGACCGAGCCGGGCATTCCGGTGTTCGTCGACGGCCTCGATGCGGATCCATGGTCGCTCTCCGTCGCCAATGGCACACTCGACCTCCGCACAGGAACTCTGCGTCCTCAGCGGCGCCAGGACCTCATCACGAAGACTTCGCCGGTCGAGTACAGCTGCGAGGCGACCTGCCCGAGATTCGAGGAGTTCCTTGAACGGGCGCTTCCCGACCCAGAGGTGAAGTCCTTCGTCCAACGGGCAGTGGGCTACTCACTCACCGGCGTGACGACCGAACACGTGCTCTTCATCGCGCACGGTTCTGGTGCCAATGGCAAATCTACGTTGATGGAGGTCCTGCTCGACATGTTCGGCGATCACGGTGCTCCTGCGGCACCACGCCTGCTGGTCCTGGAGAAGCACTCCGAACACCCCACGGCCGTTGCTGACTTGCACGGCCGACGCCTCGTCGTCTCTCAGGAGGTGCAAGAAGGTCACCGGTTGGACGAGGCGCTCGTGAAGCAGCTGACGGGCGGCGACACGCTGAAGGCAAGGCAGATGAGGCAGGACTTCTGGTCCTTTCGGCCGACTCACAAGCTCTGGCTGGCGTGCAACCACAAGCCCGCGATCCGTGGCACTGACTTCGGCCTGTGGCGAAGGATCCGGCTCATTCCGTTTGAGGTGGCCATCCCATCTGAGGAACAGGACCGTCAACTTGGCGAGAAGCTCCGCGCTGAGTTGCCGGGAATCCTCCACTGGGCAGTAGAAGGTTGTCTTGCATGGCAACGCGAGGGCCTCAACGCTCCAAAGGCGGTCACCGTCGCCACGGATAGCTACAAGTTGGATTCCGATCTCGTCGGCATGTTCCTCGACGAGAGCTGCGTGACCGGCATCAGCCATCAGGTCCGCTCGGCAGACTTGTTCGAGGCATATCTCGCGTGGTGTGTGAGCAACGGAATCGACCGCCCGCTACCGATGAAGGCACTTGTCCAGCAACTCGACGAACGCGGCTACGACCGGACCAAAAACCGGCTTGGACAGGCTCTCTGGATCGGCCTCGACATCCTCAATCACAATGAGTTGGCGGCGGTGGCGTGACCAGGACCTTTCCCCACCGCGGACCCGTGCAGACCCATTATCCCATTGTCGGCCTAAAGGCCCCCCTAAGGCGACCAACGGACAATGGGTCTGCACGGGTCCGCGTTCGCCGCGAAGGAGGTGCTTGGGGTTGACTGACCAGCTCTCATCCGGGCCGCTTCCCCTCGGCTACTACGCCGATTGCGAAGGCGACCTGTATGTCGTGGTGATGAGATCCTCCGGAAGGCGGAGCGCCAAGAAGCTCGTCCCGCCTGAGACTTCCTGCCTCGGCACCACGAGGTGGAAGTGGCGGCACAAGAAGGGTGCCGTGTACCAGTCCGACCTCGTCGCGCTCACTGAAGACGAAGTGGCAGCATTCGGTCGCCTGCATGGCGTGTGCGCTGCCTGCGGCCGGCCCTTGACCGTACCGGAGTCAGTGCGGCGCGGGATGGGACCGCGCTGTGCCGAGAGCTTCGGGATCAGGCGGCCGGCATGACGACGGTGATCTACCCCGTGTTTACAGCCGATTCGTATGCTCACGAGCGAAGCGCGACAGCGACCAAGCCGACTCTTATTAGGGCGCTTGTATACCTGGCACACCCAAGGGAAGCGGCCGTGGGGTCTAGCCACCTGTGGATAAGTAGAATGGGGTGCCATGACCGAAGGTCAACGGGATCTCGGGCCGCTTCTGCCACAGGTGCAGGGCTGGTGGGACGCTCAACATGGCTGAGCGAAAACGGGCAACTATCACCCCGAAGACTCGCCTGCGCATCTTCAAGCGGGACAACTACAAGTGCACCATCTGTGGTGCGAGTCAGGCCACGGACCTCGAAGTGCGAATTGAGGTCGACCATCATGTGCCCTTCTCGCTTGGTGGCGAGGACAGCGACGATAACTATCGGACTCTGTGCCAGCGATGCAACCGCGGAAAGGGCAATGACGAAACCCTGAACAAGGAGGCCGATAGCGACCTGCTGAACGTCCTGGATCGCATAAATCCCGAGATCATCAAGGCTATGGCGACAGATGGAGCGGCAGTCGTTGTGGCCAACTCGGAGGAGTTCTCCGAGGTCCAGAGGCGAGCGCGCTACGTCGATGGCTACGGGGTCGAGATCATCCCCAACACGATTTCCGGTTACCACGCCGGGTTCAACTTGGGCATCTATACCCTCAACGACAACGGGGCGTCCAAGACGCACTTTCGGATTACACCGAAAGCGTGAGGTCACGCTGTTGCACACTCCTTGAGGTACATCGGTTACTCACGCCTCCTCGGATAGGCGCTCTGTTAGCCATGCTGTCCACGCGGTCGGTTGTCAGCACGCTCGCTACGCCCGCCGGCGCAGGTGGTCCACCCGAACCGCTAACGCGGCCCTCCCCCGCGATGAAGGGTCACGAACGGCCCGCATCCCTGGCCCATTTCGGCGCTCTGCGCTCCCGTTAGCCCGGTGCCCTGATGATGTCCCGCCGGGTGCTCTGAGGGTAGCTGAGGCTTACGCGGGTGTCGCCTGTCAGACGCGTCCGAGGAGATCGTCAAAGCCATCTCTCCTTCCGCGACGACAGCCGCACGCAGATCGTCGACTCACAACACAATGCCCCTTGCAGCCGATCTATGGAAGTCCGCGGGTTCCGCGTTACGACCGTATTCGACGTCGAGTCTCCACTTCGAGCTGATCTTTGCTTTGCCTCCGCCGAGTAAGCCATCGTCGATTCGGTCAGCACCGGACGCGATTCGCGAGTCCTCTACCTCGACACGGGTAACGCCGCTCAACGACCCGAAGTTGTCCGCGAGACCACGACAAACGTCCTGTCGAATTTTTCACCGCCACGTGTGGCCCCTTGCGCGGGCGCTCGCGGAAATCCCTATATAGGAGCCGGGGGGTCGCGGTCGCGTCCTGTGCGACTGTGAGCGATGCTCGCAGTGGAAGAGCGCCGACACGAAGTACCGAGATTATCCAATGATTCTATGGGTAATCTGTCGATTGTCTATTGACTTCCTGAAACGATTCGCTACACTGACCAATAGGTCAACCGACCTAATCAAGAAGTGTCCCCGGCGGTGCGCAAACACCCCGGGGACTGGCCGAAAGCACTGGAGGTGCTGACGACATGACAAGGATTACCTACTCACCAGAACAGCGCAAGGCTCGCCTTGAGTCTGCGCACGCGGACCTCACGGCCGCCATCGAAGCGATATCGACTTCCGACCAGTGGCGCGCCTTCCTCGAATTCTCAAGACAGCTCCATAAGTACTCGGCGCGTAACGTCGCCTGGCTATTCCAACAGGCTTATGAGCGCGAATGGTGCGACGACGATGGGATGCCCGTTCTAGGCACCGTCGCTGGCTATCGCACCTGGCTAAAGCTCGGGCGCCAGGTGCGCAAGGGTGAGCACGGTCTAAAGGTCCTCGCGCCGGCCAGGTACAAGGTGCGCGACGAGTCGACAGGCGAGGAGTCATGGCAGCTCCGCGGTTTCACGGTCGACACGGTCTTCGCAGCTCGCCAGACCGATGGCGAGGGCAAGATCCCCGAGCGGATCGCGCCGGTACTGCTCGATGGCGCCGGACCCGATGGCGCCTGGCAAGCGCTCGCGGACCTGGTCGAGGCTCGCGGGTACACGCTGCGCCGCGCGCCGATGTTTCCCGAGAACGGCACGACGTCATTCGTGGCCAAGCTGGTAACGGTCGCGGATCGGCTGACCGATGCCGCCGCGGTGAAGACACTTGCTCACGAGCTGGCCCACGTGATCCTCCACGACATGCCGCTTTGCGAGTACCACGCGAACCGCGGTCGTTGCGAGGTCGAGGCGGAATCGGTCGCCTACCTGGTCTGCCGTGAGCTGGGGCTCGCCTCGGACGCGTACAGCTTCCCCTACGTGGCGACCTGGGCCGATGGCGAGACGAAGGTTGTCGCGGACGCCGCGGACAAGGTACTCGGATGCGCCCGCGAGATCCTCGGTGCGCTCGGATCGGTCGACGTCGAGTCTGGCGAGATGGTGGCGGCGTGATGATCGACCTTTGCGGGCCGGATGAGATCGCCGCGAGGCTCGACGTCCGGTCCAACACTGTTTCGACGTGGCGGGCGCGGGGACTACTCCCCGCGCCTGTTGCGATCGTTAGCCGCGTTCCGTTGTGGCCCTGGCCGGTCGTGCGCGCATGGGCTGACGCGTCCGGTCGTCTCGGCTCAAGTCGCGAGGCGCCGAAGGTCTCACGCGACGAGGTCGACGCTGCCCGTGCCGTTGTGCTGGCCGAGCTGGACGCGCTCGCCGACGAGGCGACAGGGATACTTGAGACCTGCCGGATATCGACGATGATCCGCAAGGCGCCGGCGCGTGAGGCGACGCGCGACGGATCAGGTCGGTATCGCTCACTCGACGGACGCGGCAACCGAGCCGGCGAGTGGGACTGGTACTTCCAGCTCAGTCAGCGTGACCGGGACTGGCTCGCCCGCTCTCACCAGGGGCCAGGGTCTCACCTGCCGGCACCCGATCAGGTCTCGGAGTGGATGGCCGCGGTTACCGGGACCGTCCAGACCGAGCGGTGCATGGCCGAGTGGCTCCGATGCGTGCGCGCAATCGACGCGGCAGCCGCGATCGAAAAGCGCGTGCCGTGGCGCCGCTGTGCTCACCTGTTCCGGGGGGTGGTCACGTCCTACGACATCGGCGCGCTGTTCGGCTCCTATGCCGAAGCTGCAAGCTACCTGGCCGAGCTGCGCGAGGAGCCCTCAGACGATGACGAACCGCGACCACTGATCGCACGTTTCGGGCCTTCGCCGCTCGACATGGACTTCGACGAGTGGCGAGACGAGCTGCGCGAGCTGGAGGCTCGGGGGTCGTCGCTCGGCGAGGTGTCCGGCGAATGGGACCTCCGCGACGCTGGGGACCAGCGCGTACTCGACCGGCTGGAGGAGCTACTGCCGAGTGCGATTGCCGGCGTCGTTGTCGGGTCCCTTGAGGACGCGTACGTGGCGGTTGTCGGCGCGTACCTTGAGGCGGTCGCGTGACCCGCGTTCAGCCAGGTCGAGCACGCGGCGTACCTGGGCCAGCTTCGCCGCTCGCCGGCGCGGGGTCCATCGCATCTTCACGATCAGAACCCTACCGACAGGAGCCTCCCGTGGCAGTGAAGCCTGACCTAGTTGGCATCGACGAGATCGCCGAGCGTCTCGGCCGTCCCCGCTCGACCGTTTCAGTGTGGGCGAGTAGGGGATGGCCACCGGGCTCGCGTGGCGCGAAACCTGTCCCTCCGCCGAAGGTGCTGGCGGTCCTCTCGGGCCGAATCAGTGTCTATGACTGGCACGACGTCGAACGGTGGGCGAAGGCGACGGGGAGGCTCCAGTGACGCACCTGACGCTACGAAGCGCCGGAATCGCCCTACCTGCGGTGTCACAGTCACTGACACGACCGTTACGGACGGTCGGACGATGACCAGGGCTCGCGCCCTCGGATACGTGCGGGTGAGCACGACCGAGCAGGCAGAGCACGGCCAGGGACTCAACATCCAGCGCCGAGCGATCCGCGACCACTGCAAGAACGCCGGTCTCATCCTGGTGGACATTCTGAGCGACGAGGGGATCAGCGGCGCGAACGGCCTTGACTCGCGCCGCGGTCTCGCCGATGCCCTCGCGAGAATCGAGGACCACCAGGCGACTGTGCTCGTGGTTTACCGGCTCGACAGGCTCGCCAGGGACCTGTTGCTCCAAGAAACGATCATGGAGCGCCTCGGTTTGGGCGGAGGCTCTGTCGTCAGCGTGAGCGAGCCGGAGATCGACAGCGACGATCCAACCCGCATCCTCGTGCGCCAGGTGCTCGGCGCGCTCTCGCAGTATGAAAAGTCGATCATCCGGGCGAGGATGCTCGCCGGCCGCCGCGCCAAGTCTGAGCGGGGTGGATTCATCGGCGGCATTCCCAGGTTTGGTTACGGGGTCACGGGCGGCGAGCTGGTCGCGCTGGATAAAGAACAGGTGGCCATCGCTCGTATTCGAGAGCTTCGGGCTGGCGGCGCGTCCTTACGGATGATCGCCAGCGTGCTCGACGAGGAGGGTATGCGACCGAAGCGCGGGCATCGCTGGCACCCCCAGTCCGTCGCCAGAGTGTTACAGCCTTGCGCGAAGATCGGCCCGAAGGGAAGCGATTGATATGGCCGGCACTAGCGAGCACCCAACCGATCCGCTAAGGGTAGAGGTCTCATTCGCCCGTCGTCGTCCTCGTGGTGGGATCCGTTACCCAGTCCTGCACTTGCTCGGAGATTTGCTCATCTTTGGATTCGCAGCCGCCCTGATCTGGGCCAATCCGACATTTGTCGCCCTAGCAGCGGTCGCGTTGACGGTCGTCGAGCTATGCCTCGCGAGTTGGCGCAGCCGAGTGAAAGATCACCGCTGACCAACGGTGATCGCCCGGCTCCCGAATGACCTGTGCCCGCCATCCGGGCTGAGTGCGACTGGCGTGCCATCGACCCTCCTAGCGGTGCACACCGACACCGGATTGTCCGGGAAGAGCCCCGTCTGGGACTCCTCTCGCATCGAAAGCGACACCGCTACCTCCCGTACGTCTCGACAGCGAGCTGAATCAGTTCTCGAAGCAGCTCGCGATGAACATCGAGGTCCTCCTTGTCCAGCTGGAGGGCGAATCGTGGAGTTCGGGCTGGCGCCTACTCGTTGAGGAACCCGGAGCAGGTACTGGTCCACCTGAGCGACACGGACGTTTTGAGGCTCCCAGCGAATCGGAACGCGTTCAACGATGGGTACTACGGCAACGTGGACTTCTGAACCGTCGATCTAGGGCTGAGGGCGGTGATGCCCGATGAACGGGCCACGGTCAGTGACCCAACAGTTGAGCCTTCGCAGCGGAGAACTCCTCGTCTGTCAGCGAACCCGCCTCGTGCAGCGCCGCGAGCTTGGTGATCTCTTCGCTGAGGGAGTCGCCGTGCATGACGAGAGGGGGGGGCGGTGGTGCGGTCCCGGTGCTGACCACAGGCGCGCTGCGGTAGTCGCGGAGGCTCGACGGCGGGCCGCTCGTCGCTTTGGCTTGCTGCCTCACGACCTTCAACTGTTTTTCCTGAGCCTTGGCAGCGCGCTCTTTCTTCGAGTTGGCCTTGACGACCATGCCCGATGCGCCTCCGGTGGCAACGAACAACCCCTTGCGAAGAAATCCCATGGCACCAATCTAGTGCCCCGCTTGCTTGGCGGAGCCTCCTGGCGTTGTGTCCGTAGATGGCGTCCTCGTCTCGCTGAGGGCGGCGAAATCGTGGTCGAGATCACCGGTCACCCCGTCGGTGTCATCGATCCTGACGATGCCGCCGACTTCTGGCCACACCTCCTCGGCACCGACGATGAGCCGCAGGACGCCTGCATGGTCGCGATCCTCAGCCGGGACGGAGGCTCAGGGACCCGGAAGCTGCACATCCCAGTCCCGACCGGCTCGTTTCCTGCTACACCGCAGCACAACGAAGACATAGACACGTAGTCTCGGGACGTGGAATCAGCGCTCGGAGGCGAGAGTGACATGACTGAGATCCGACAAGGTGTGCCCAACCTCGGTCGGCTCAAGCCGCTCGACCTACGTGCCGTCTGGAAACACGAGGCTCACGACTTCACTCCATGGCTCCTGAACAACGCAGACGCACTCGCGGACGCACTCGGGCTCGACATCGAGCTAACCGCGGCGGAGCATCCCGTCGGACCGTTCTTCCTCGACCTCATCGGTCGCGATCTGACGAACGACTGTGTCCTGATCGTGGAGAACCAGCTCACGCCGACCGATCACGGACACCTCGGTCAGCTGCTCACCTACGCCGCCAACCTTGATGCCGCGACCGTCGTCTGGATGGCGCCAGAGTTTCGCGAGGAGCATCGCCAGGCTCTCTCCTTCCTGAACGACCTGGGAGGTGAGAAGGCGCGGTTCTTCGGTGTCGAGATCGCCGTAGTGCACATCGGAGACTCTGCTCCGGCACCACTCTTCAAGCTCGCCGCGCAGCCGAACGAGTTCCACGCACGGGTGGCAACGGACGGAGATGTGACCTCACGCGACCGCTCCGGCAAACCAGCGCTGTATGCCGCCTTCTGGGAGCGATTTCTCGAACGAGTGCGCTCCGAGCGCCCTCAGTGGACGCACGCCAAGAAAGCACCCCACCAGAACTGGATCTCGATGCCATCGCCGTTCAAGGGAGCTACCGGTTACAGCGTCAGCTTCAGCAACCATGGTCTTCGGACCGAGTTGTACATCGACTCGACAGACCCCGAAGCTGTGGAAGCCGAGTACCAACGCCTAGAGGGAAACCGGGACGAGATCGAAGACATATTCGGTGAGCCGCTCAGTTGGGAAGAGCTGAGAGGCAGTAAAGCCAGCCGGATCGCGACGTACCTCCCCGGCGACATCACCCAGCTTGATCAATACGACCGCTACCTTGACTGGCTCATCGCTGCCAGCACGCGGCTTCGGGCAGCGCTCGATCCCTACGCCTAGGAGACACTAAGCGCGTCAAGGCTGACAGGTCCCGCACCTCGTCACCTCCCCGCCGGGCGCATCCCGCGCCCACTGATCCAGCTCCCCGACCGTCTCGCCACAGACCTTCTGGTACGCCGTCGTCCAGGAGTCGCCTCGCGTCGGCGTGCCGGTGATCGTGCGGCAGTCCGCTCGGTGGAGCATGAGGTAGGAGGCAGACGGCGGGTCACTGCAGTTCAGGACGAAGCCGCGAGGGTGACTACGGAGCCAGGAGAGGTAACTGGCATCGTCGTCTGCGAACGTGATCTGCTCATTGCCCCGCGCCGATCGGCCAGCGCGCCCGTATGTAGTGCACAGCTTTGGCGGGCGGCAGCCGCTCGGTCGAGCTGGCGGCGCGTATGTAGAACTCCTCTTCCTTCCCATCCGTGAGCCACGTCTCGGTGGCGCGGCGCGGACACTCAAGTCGAGCAACGGTGCCGTTATTGGTTCGCTCTAGAGCGAGCGACAGCGACGCCCAGACGTCCGGTCCAAAGGCGTTCATGACTGCCTGCTTCAGGCATAGCTGCCAGCTGTCGGCGTCCTGTTCGCCGCGCTTGAAGGTGGCGAAGTCTGCTTCGATGCCAACCACGGTCCCCTTGTCACTCACGCCGACTAGCAGCGTGCCTCCGTGACTGTTGAGAAAAGCGGCGATCGTCTTCAAGACAGCCTTTTGCAGTTCAGGGATCTTCTGCTTCACGGCTGCCGCTCTGGCGGTGTCGTCCAGTTGCGGGGGAAGGTCATGTGGATAGCGGAAGGATGCCTTGAACTCGACCTTTGGACCCTCACCACCGGCGATGACGGCGGGAATGTCGCTGCCTCGACGGATGTGCTCAAGCGCCGCAAGCACGCTGGCGGCGTCAGCGGGACGATCATCAGGGCGCACGGCGACAAGGCTGGTGATCAGATCGTGCAGCGACGACGGCAGGTCGGGACGGAGTCTGCGAACCTCGCTCGCCTCCACGGGTCTCTGGCTCCCGGCTGCGAGGCAGGTGAGAATACCGCCGAGCGAGAACAAGTCCGAGCGGCCGTCGAGACGACCACCCTCACGCTCCTCTGGTGACGCGTATGCATCCGTCGTGAGCGGCCGACCGTCATGCATGGCGTCGACTGGGATTGCCGAGTCAAAATCCCCGAGGTGCGCCTCGTGCCGCTCATCCAGCCAGATGTTCCCAGGAGAGATGTCGCGATGGATGACACCCCGGCGATGGAGGTGGGATAGTCCACGGCAGAGCTGTCGGCCGAACTTGAGGATCTCCTCGACCGACAGTTCTTCTCCGCGCTCCGTCCTTTTGGCGATGAAGTCGGCAAGCGTCCCGCCGCTCAGATACTCGAAAACGAGATAGTGAGTTGGTCCCTCTATGTCGTAGTCGTAGATCGAGACGACGTTGTCGTTACTCCCGATTAGCGCGAGCACCTCCATCTCGCGCACAGTCCCGTCTGGATCTTGTATTCGAGCTTCTGGCTTGACGACGGCGAGAGCAATGAGTCGGTCCCTCATCTTGGTGTCTTGCGCGAGGTAGGTCCGTTTCCTGTCGCCTTCACCGAGCAGTCGCTCGATCAGATACCGGTCGGCGAAGAGCTGCCCAGGTTCAAGTTCGCGGCCCGCGGTCGAATCGGTCGAGTCGCTCATGGCTTCGCCCATCTCACGGCTCAGGCGTTCCTCGCAGCCGCCCGTACACCTTCCTCAGGTAGAAATCGGCAATGGTCTCCTGGAACTCGGCGTCATCGAGGACCTGCTTGAAGATCGCCTCGTTGGCGTCCATACGGCTCACGATGGTGTCGAGGAACCTGCGGTCGAATACGAGCCGGAAGTTGTCGAGAGTGTTGTTGCGTGCCTGCGCGGCGAGCTCGGGATCAGCCGCCCACTCCTCCTCGAACTGGTCGAAGAGCAGCTGGTCGGACTCGGTGAGGTTGACGCCGAATCGCTCGTTCAGCACCTCGATGATCTGCGACAGCGGGACCTTCTCCTCGTCGGGCGGTCGACCGGCACCTTCCCCAAAGATGGTCTGCACCTCGCCGACCTCAGACTGGAGCGAAAGCGAGCCCTCGAAGACGACCTCGTTGCGCAGGTGTGTCAGCTCCACCTCTGACCCGAGGTCGAGGCGCTCGATAGTCCCAGCGTCCCTCAGGCAGGCGGCAAGCGCTCGGCAGTAGAGGTAGTCCCGCTCCAACTTGGTGTCACCGAATGAGACGACCTGGGAGAGGAACGAGTACGTCCGGACGAACTTGTCGAGCGCGTCCTTGAACCCGAGACGTTTGTCCTCCTCCATGCCGTGGAAGCGCTCGATTGCAGGTGCGAGGGCGGCGTACACCAGACCGTGCTGTTTGGGGTCGGACAGGGTGACGAGCAGCTCGACGGTGTGGTCGATCTCGTCCCTCCGCAGCATGTCGTAGTGATCGAGCTGGTTGCGAGTATCCCAGAGCAAATTCGGGTCGGTCGGCGGTGCGACCGTCATCCCGTGCCAGGACTCGAACGCCTCCGCGACTTGCTCCGCCTCATTCCTGAAATCAAGGACGAAGGTGTCTGATTTGAGCGGGTGGATGCGGTTCAGCCTCGACAGGGTCTGCACCGCGTTCAGTCCTGTCAGCACCTTGTCGACGTACATGGTGTGCAGCAGCGGTTGGTCGAAGCCGGTCTGGAACTTCTCAGCCACGATGAGCACCTGGTAGTCGTCGCTGCCGAACGCCTCGGCGGTCCGCGACTCTGGGATGGGACGGTTCATACCGGACTCGGTGTAGGTCGCACCCTCGTCATCGATCACCTTGCCGGAGAAGGCTACGAGCGCCGCCAGCTCGGTGTAGTGGTGCTCATCGAGGTATTTGTCGATTGCCTGCTTGTACCTGACCGCATGCAGCCGGGACGAGGTCACGACCATCGCCTTCGCCCGTCCGCCGATCTTCGAGGCGGTGTGGCTCCTGAAGTGCTCGATGATGATCTCTGCCTTCTGGGCGAGCTGGTACGGGTGCAGTGAGACGAACCGGGCGATGGCTCGCTTCGCCTTGCGCTGTTCGTAGTCAGGGTCGTCCAGAACCTTCTTCTCGATCCGCCAGAAGGTCTGGTAGGTCGTGTAGTTGGCGAGCACGTCCATGATGAAGCCCTCTTCGATTGCCTGGCGCATCGAGTAGAGGTGGAACGGCTCGTGCCTGCCGGTGGCCGGGTTGAAGGTGCCGAAAAGCTCCAAGGTCCTGGCCTTCGGCGTCGCGGTGAAGGCGAAGAACGAGAGGTTGGACTGGCTTGCCCTCGCGCCGACCGCCTTGGCGAGCGCCTCCTCGACCGGGTCGATGGCTTCAGCGATGAACCCGGCGTCCTCAGTCTCTGCGGCGGTCAGCTCATGTTCCTCGGTCTCACCGAGGACGAGTTTCAGGTCCTTTGCAGCCTCGCCGGTCTGAGAGGAGTGCGCCTCGTCAACGATGACCGCGTACCTGCGGTTCGGCAGATCATCAATCTTGCCGAGCACGAAGGGGAACTTCTGCAGCGTCGTGATGATGATCCGCGCCCGCTCACCGGCGAGGGCATCGGCAAGCTGGCCCGAGTCCTTGTCAATCTTCTCGACCAGCCCTCTCGCGTGCTCGAACTGGTAGATGGTCTCCTGCAGTTGGCGGTCGAGGATGACGCGATCGGTGATCACGACGACCTTGTCGAA
>QGNH01000918.1_pt1 | contig 14931 bp, 23 predicted proteins | sample 1735481 | NCBI WGS metagenome assembly QGNH01 (sample SAMN09239004, study PRJNA386568) | Viral metagenome, whole genome shotgun sequencing project. | reverse complement strand
GGGTTCGAATCCCTCCTTCCCCGCTCTTCGCCAAGTTTGCGAACGCCGCTGTCATGAGCTCGACGACCTCAGCCTCGCGCTCAGGTCGGGGCACGTACTCGATGACCATGCCGTCGCGCACTACCAGACCTGTGAACAGGGTCGCAAGCAGCTCGCGGCGTCTGACCGAATCGCCCTTGCGCCATGCCTCAGCGACACCCTTCAGGTTCACTGTCCGAGTCGGCGCAGTGGTCGCGGTCAGCTCGGCACGCAGCTCCCCAAGTCGATCACGCTCGCTTTGATACTCGGCCTCGGTGATGTGCTGCCAGAGGTACAGCTTGCGCAGGCGCTCGACCGTGCTGTCGAGCTGAGCCACGGCGTCCGGTGACTGTCTCGGACGGGAGCTCGAAGCCTTGACCGCATCGGCGAAGTCGTGCAACTGCATACTTTCCAGTCGCTCGAACAGAGCGCTCGCCCAGGGCAGAAGTCGATCCTCACGGACCGTCTTGCGCGACCCGGAGCAGCGCGCATCGTCCGCGACGTCGCGCCTGCACCCGTAGTAGGCGACACCGTAGGTCTTGGAGGCGCGCATCGGGCGGCCACAGGCGGCGCAGATGAGCAGGCCGCTAAAGACATAAGAAGGACGAGCTGAGCTGCGACCCACTCGAGCATTGCGCTTGATCATCCCCTGGACCTGGTCGAAGAGCGCTCCCTCGATGATCGCCGGCCACGCCGCGGTGATGAGCTCGCCCTGGCGCCGGGCGCGGCTGATGGTGTAGGTCTTGCCGACAAAGGCGACGTTCTGAAGGAGGTCTACGACCGTGTCCGGAACCCAGCCCAAGCCCTTGGTCCGCGACCCGGGCTTCGTGACGCCATCAAAGTTGAGGCGCGCCGCCAACTGGCGCGTGCTGAAGCGTCCACCCGCATATTGGGTGTAAAGGCGCCTGACGACCTCCGCCTCGTTCGGCTCGATGACCAACCGCCCGCCACTGCTCTCGCGGCGGTAGCCATACGGCGGCATGCCGGTCGGCGCGCCCGTCGCGTTGAGGTGCCTGTACGCGGCGGCGATCTTCTCGCCGGTCATGCGCCGCTCCATCTCATGGGCGGCGGCCAGCACTGCGTACGAGAAGCCGCCAACCGGTGAGCGGTCGAAGGTGCCCTGGACGAATACGACCTGGATCGCCTTGTGGGCTGGCTCCTCGAGCAGCGCCTTGAACTCGGCGGCCAGGAGCGTCGAGCGGAAGGCGCGCGACTGGTCGTAGGCCGCTACCACGTGGACGCCGCCGGCCCGGATGCGCGAGAGCATCGCGTCATAACCGCGGCGGGCCCGCTTGCCGCCGGACACATCCAGATCGCTGAAGACCTCGACCTGGTCGCAGCCCTGGACCGCAGGGAGAGCGCGGCACCCGGTCTCTTGGACTTCCGGTGATGCGGTCCGCTCGTAATCCTTGTGGCGCGATTGGCGGATGTAGATAAGGGCGAGGATCATCTTCGACGCCTCAATGGTCGCTGCCCTCGGCGTTTAGCGGGAGGCTCATCAAAGGGGTTCGGCTTCTGCTTCCGGCCTCGCTCCACCCACTTCGCTACCGCGCGATAGGTCAGCCCGCTATAGGCCGGCCGGAAGTGTTCAAAGACGGCCCGGGTCGGAGTCATGAGCCCTGCACGCACGTGCTTGTTGTAGATGTCGGCCATCGCTTCGTACGTCGGCCGCGTCTTGCCCGATGCAGGCTGGACTCGCTTGACCTTGTATTGAGCGGCGAGCTTTCGCAGCCACACGGTCGCTTCGCGCTTCTCCTCGGGAGAAACCGCGACCTTGCCTTCCTCGATCTCGGCCCGGTGACTATCAAGCTCCTTGAGCCGCCTCCGCTTCTCCTTGTCGATCAGTTGCGCCCATCCTGAAAAGCCACGATCGGTGCCCCGGATCAGGGTCGTGGTGATTGGCTTTGGCTTTTCACGACCGGCGAGGGGGTCGGAACGGCCCGGCGCCGAGCCGCCGATCACCGAACTCACCACATGAAAGGGCACCGACCGCAGGACTACAGCAACGCACTCGACACGTCCGTCACCGTGATCTGGCTCAGCGAACAGTAGATCGATCGCCCAGTCGCTCCGGCCGGGCCTTGGTAGTTGTGACGCAGTGAACACAGTTCGGAATGGTACGCTTTTGGGAAAGTGCCGTCAAGTCGCGGAGCCGACTTTCCCGACCCCGGATTTACGTCGATGGGAAAGAGTTGTCCAAGCGTTCCCAAGTGCGTACCGTTTGGCCCGATGACTCCGGCAGAGTTGGCAAGGATCGCAACCGCTCGCGAGCTGGCTCGCACCGGGGCTGCACGCCGTATCCGCCTCACGGCCGGACTGAGCCTCTCTGAATTCAGCGAGGCCATCGGCGCTGCGCCGAGCGCGATCTCTCGCTGGGAATCCGGCCAGCGCACACCTCGTCCTCGAGTTGCTCTCCGCTATGCAGCCGTGCTCGAGACCCTCCAGCAGGTGGCGCGAAGATGATCTCTAAGCCGACCCGGAGCGCGTTTGCGTCGCCCCTATGGCTTGACCTTGCTCGTGTGGTGGCCGCGATCCAGGCCGACCTTCAAGCGCAGCGCTCGGCTGACAAGAAAATGGCCCGCAGGGCTGATGACCCTCGGGCCGAAGGAGCTGCCAGGACTAGTGGCGACTCCCTACGCCAAGCCTAATCCACACGCCCAAAACAAGGGCGGAGCTTGCACATGCGGCCGGCTGAGCTGGGGCGTCGTCGTGGACCTATGCCTCGAGCTGCAGGCTGCGCGCGAGCAGCTGGCCACGGTCGACGAGGATCTGGCGGAGCTCGTAGCCCACGACCGCTTCCGGTTCTACTGCCTGATCGGTGGCTCCGCGCTCACCGAGGGTGACTTTCGAGCGAAGGTCAGGCACGAGCTCGCGACCGGGGAGCACATCTGATGCCAGAGATCGATTCCTGGCGTGCGGACTTGGAGAAGCGTGTCGATGACCTGCAAGCGGCCGTGGCTCACCGGCGCATAGACGCCGAGAGTCTTTCGCGCGACCTACCTTGCCAGGCCCTGAAGGAAGCGATCGACCACCTCCAATCGGCATGGTTCTGCATCGGTGAAGCGCGGGACCACATCGGCGGGCACAAGTAGATGGTCGGGCGCAAAGCCAGCTTGCTCAGCATGAAAGCCGTCGACTGGTTGTGGCCCAACCGGCTGGCGCGCGGCGTCCTCTCAGGTTTCGACGGAGACCCGGAGCGCGGCAAGTCCCAGATCCTCGCGGCGTTGGCCTCACACATCACCACCGGCATGCCCTGGCCCGATGGCAGCGCGTGCGAGGTCGGAGGCGTGATCATCGTCGGCGCCGAAGACAGCTGGGAAGCCACGGTGGTGCCCCGCCTCGTGGCGGCCGGCGCCGACTGCTCGAAGGTGCGTCTCGTGGCAACGATTCCGGCCCAGGACGGCGGCGAGAGGTTGATCTCAATCCCCGAGGACATCAACCTGTTGGAGGGGTTGATCATCGAAGACAACGCGCTGTTGATCGGCTTCGACCCGCTAAGCGCCTTCCTCTCCGACTCGGCCAACGCCAACAGCGAGCACGACGTCCGACGCGCCATGACGCCGCTGGTGGAGATGCTCGAGCGCACAGGCTGCGCCGGCGTCGCACTCCGACACTTGAACAAGCAGGACCGAGTGCCAAATGCGTTGTATCGAGGGTTGGGGAGCATCGGCTTCTCCGCCTTGGCCAGGACCGTGTTCGGCGTGGTGAAAGACCCAGACCAGCCGGATACGTTCGTCTTCTCGGTGCTCAAGAACAACCTTGGGATTAAGCCGCGGTCCCAGCGCTACCAGATCGAGGGCGTGACGCTCACCGAGGGTTCGCAGACGATCCCCACCTCGCGGATCGTATGGGGCGAAGAGACGGACCAGATGGCGGAGGATCTGATGATCGCCTTCGGCCGTCCACGGCCCAGAACGACCGCCAAGGATCTACTCGCAGAGCTCCTAGCCGATGGGCCGGTGGACTCCAAGCGCATCTTCGAGGCCGCGGACGAACACGACATACCGCCGGCCACCCTGAAGCGAGCCAAGAAGGAGATGGGGATCGTCGCCGAGCGAGTGGGCTTTGGGAAGCAGGGTTACTGGAGCTGGCGCATAGGGGATCAACAGGACGGCACGCCAAAGGGGATCACTTCGCCCGAGGAGCGGGGGGTCGTATTCAACACGCATAGGGGGTCACACAACACATTTGATCCCCTTTGATGACTGACCCTCTCATAGGGGATCACTTCGGGTGTGAGACCCTTTCAAGCATGGCAGCGCAACTTCGAGACGAAGACAGGACGCTAGTTGGTGAGCTCGTTGTTACATGCGCTGCCCTCGAGCACATCGCGATCATCGCGCTGGCCATCTCGATGGATGCGGACTTCGGTAAGGTCGACCTGGCGTTCAGGCGGTTGACGCATGGCGCCGTGCTGGACACGCTACTCCGCCTAGCACCTACGTTCTTGCCAGAAGGCGATCTCCTCGACCGTTGGAAGGTTTGGATCGAGTCTGCGCGGGAGATCGGGCGGCGCCGGAATGAGGTCGTGCACACGATATGGTCTTCGGTCGGACCTGATGAGTTAGAGGGACTGAGGAGAGGCCCGTTTCGCTTAGTTCGAATGCCCCGCGCCGAAATGGAGAAGCTCGCGAAAGATGCTGGCGATGCGATGAAGGCCGGTCTGTTCGTGGTGGTCGATCTGGTGAATTTCACCCGGCGCAAAGACCCTAAGCACGCAGCGATGGCATTGGAGGCGGCCACCGACAGCTCCGACACGCGCACAGACCCTGTAGACCCATAGACCGTAGACCGGTCTACGGAGTCTATGGAGACCGCTAGGTCTAAAGAGACTACAAAGTCCATCATTGAGAGAAGTTGTTGCCGAGGTTGTTGGATGGGTATAGCGTTCGCTTTACAGCGAGCTCTCGCTCGCTCCCACCAAAGGAGCTCGAGATGCCGAGAGTGCCGGACTTCTACTCGATCACACAAAGAAAAGAGTCATGAGCGCCCAGCTTTCGCCGGACGGCAAGTATCAGTGGAACGGAACCGCGTGGATCCCAGTTAACGGGGGACCGCCGGCGGCTCCACCCAAGAAGTCCCACAAGCTACGCAACATCGGCATCGTGGTCGGTGCTCTGCTCCTAGTCGGCATTGGCGCGGCGATTGCAAATGGTGGCAAGACGCCTCAGAACGCCGCGGTTGCAATCAGCTCACCGACGGCACAGGCCAGCCCAACCGCCAAGGCGAGCCCGACACCGGCTGGCCCCACCCTGACGAATCAGCAGCAGAACGCAGCAAGGTCAGCCCAACAGTACCTGAGCATCTCAGGCTTTTCGCGGCTGGGTCTCATTGACCAGCTCTCGTCATCGGCTGGCGACGGGTACTCGGTTCGGGATGCGACCATCGCCGTCGATAGCCTCCACGTGAATTGGAACGCAGAGGCCGTGCAATCGGCCAAGCAGTACCTGAGCATCTCGGGCTTTTCATGCAAGGGCCTGATCCAGCAACTGGACTCGTCGGCCGGTGACAAGTACACAGTCGCTCAGGCTACATATGGAGCGAAGCAAGCAGGAGCTTGCTAGGAGGAAAAACATGATTCGAATGCCAATCGTCTTCGTTCCGCTGCTGGTCATCTTGGCCGTGGCTGCGGTACCACTCGGCAGGAATCGCCCATAGAATCCCGCCGAACGGGCCCTGATGTAGGTGGAAGGCTCGCCGGCTTCGAGCGATCATTTCGTCCGACCGCGTGTAAACCGCGATTTGCTAATTTACGAATAGAGAGGCCGCAACTCGCCGCCATGGTAGGAGCACGCACCCTGGCGGCCGCCTGAGTGGCTGTACGTGCCGTCGCTGCACTCGTCGACGTAGCCGTTAGTGCTCTTCCAGAAGCTCGGGATGCAATTGAAGTAACCACAGAAGGATGACGGCGGGCTATATATCAGGCTGGGGGGTGAGCAGAAGTCGTACCCGAATGGATTCGCGGGTGCGCCGCACGTACTAGGTGGCGGTTTAGTTCGTGTAGGCGGCGGTGTGGTTCGTGTTGTAGGCGGGACCGTGCGCCGCTTAGGCGAGGGTGTCGAGCGTGAGGTTGCTGTCGGCGTTGCGGCCGAACTTGGCGTTGGTGAATCGGTGGGACCGGCCCGTGCATCCGCGACGGTTCCTCCGGGATTGCTGCTAGGCGGCGTCTGCAGTGATGCGGTGCACATTCCGGCCGCTAGGAGCAGGACGGCGACGGCGGCGCCAGGAACGATCCACATCCCTGCCGGAAGCCTTGGCACCCACCGCTGTCCGTTCCACCAGTAACGGTTATCCGGCGAAACCTGGCCGCCGCTGCGCTGGCTGAGGAGCTGAACGGTGACTCTTACGGCGTAGGCGACAGCCAGCATAGAAAGACGTATGAGGTGCCAGAGCGCGTAGGCGCTGAACACCGCCAACGCGACTATGCCCTTGATTAGCAGCCCGATGAGTCCGCCCATACCCGGTCACGAGCCTACTCTCGAGGAAGCGCTCCGTATAGCCGGCAGCTGGCGATCAGCAGGACTTCTTGAAGGGCGGGAAGGCCAGCTAGGGGGCGCTCCAGCGCCCGCCCGGCCGTCCAGCCCTGGTTTCGGCCGAACGGGCGTTTTAGCTTTCCAGCTCGTCACCGGCGCGGCGCAGGTACGTCGCGGCCTGTGCGATTGCGGCCTTGGCCCTATCCCACGTTTGCGCGTTCCCCGCGTCGGCGAGCTGGCGCGCAGCTCGCTTGATGAGCGCGCCAGCCTCCTTGACCTTTGCTTCGTCTGGCATGTGGCATCACCTCCTCGCCAACAAGGTACTCCTGTGCCCAGCCAGGTTCCACGTGTCTCACAATCAACTGTTTCTGAGACATGTGGACGCTGATCTTGATTTCCTGTCGCATAAACCTGTATCATTAGTACATGAAACGAGGCTACGCCAGGGTCAGTACACGCGGTCAGAACTTGGACTTGCAGCTAGACGCTCTCAAGGCGGCCGGCTGCGAGTTGGTCTACAGCGACAAGCTCTCGGGGGCCAAGGACGACCGCCCCGAGCTGAATCGCTGCCTGGCCGAGCTCCAGGCGGGGGACACACTCGTGATCTGGCGTCTTGATCGCTTGGGCCGGTCGATGCGCCACCTGCTGGCCACGGTGGAGGACCTGGCGGGGCGTGGGGTCGCGTTCGAGAGCCTTCACGACTCGATCAACACCGCCAGCGCGACCGGGAAGCTGATCTTCCATGTGTTGGCCGCCCTTGCCGAGTTCGAGCGAGCTCTGACCAAGGAGCGGATCGACTCGGGTCTAGCGTCGGCGCGGGCTCGGAACCGCAAGCTCGGGAGGCCTAGCGTGCTGAACGAGGAGCGGCTCGCCGACATCCGGGAGGCCATAGCCAGCGGGAAGAGCATCAGCCAGGTGGCGCGGAGCATGCGGATCAGCCGGGCGACCTTGTACCGCCACCAGCTTGTCGGCTGATCTGGTCCGCCTCGAGCTAGCCTGGCAGCGGCGCCTACTGGTCGGGTTGCTGAAGTCCGAACCGCGGCCCGGCTGGGCGATCGTGGCCACTAGGCGCCGCATCGAGGCCTTAGAGATCGCCAAAAGCTCAGGCTCGCTCTGGAGTCGAGCCCCCGTCACTGTCCCTGACCGGCGCCGGGCGCCAGTTTGCTGGAGCCGCGCACCAGCAACCGAAGTCGCCGAAGATGGCACGCAGTGGCAGGACATGCCGATACCGCAGCGGTGCTCCGCGAAGCCAAGGTCACTCATGAGACGGCGAAGCTAGGGCTCGAGGACTTCCTTCACGGTCACACGCCCGGCCGGAGGATCGCCGGGCTTCGAAATGTCGTGGTCTGGGGCAGGGCGGTGACCAACGTCCTCCAGAACATCAAGACCTTTGACAGGGAGCGGTTCGAAACCTGGTACGCACCCCATCAGGCCGCCATGCGCGAGAAGACCGAATTCAAGTACCTGGTCGACCTGCGCAGCCAGGTCCTTAAGGAGGGAGTGCTGGGCCGCATCTCGAACAGCGTGTATATCGAGGAGTTCAACACCAACCAGTTGAGGGACTTACCGCCCGCGCCGCCCGGTGCAGGAGGGTTCTTCATCGGCGATCAGCTGGGCGGTTCTGGTTGGATCGTCAGGCTAGCGGATGGCACCGAGGAGCGCTACTACGTTGAGTTGCCAACGCACTGGAAGATGACTATGAAGACGTACTTCACGGACGTGACCACTCAACTGGGGCTACCGCCGCCGAGCATCCCGATCGCCCAATTACTCACCGAATACATCGCCTACCTTGAGGACCTGATCAAGTCCGCCCAGAAGGAATTCGCGTAGCTACTCGCTGACGGCGGCAACTTCAATAGCGACCGGGCTCGGTCCCCGCTGGTCCCGAGGCCACTTTCCCAGAGCACACAATCGCGTCAAGCGGAAAGCGTTGTTATCCCGGCCGATGGACGGTAGGCTGCCGCAACTATGCAACCGCCATGTGGCGCTGGTGCCTTCTCTGGGCTTTCTGCCCGCATCTCCAAGTCAGGAGTTTCCCCATGCCTCTCGTAACCGTGAGTACAACCGACACCAGCGGCCGCGTCTTCGATGTTCGAGTCAATGACCGCATCTATACGGTCGACAAGAACAAGGTTGTGACCCTGTACGTCGAGCCGGAAGCGTTGACCAATTTCACCGCACAGGTCCAGGGCGCCGACGCCAGCGCCGTGGTCACCTCGAGGCCCGAATGACTAGGCCATCCCTCGCCCAGCTCGCCGACATGCACGAGCAGGTCAAGCAGATCCGCGAGAACCGAATCAAGCGCCAGGCCACCAGGCCACCGCAGGTGGCAGCCGAGATGGCGCGGCGCATGCGAGAGGTCATCGAGCCAAGGCGCAAGCACTTAATGTCCGAGGTTGGCTTGGACTTCGTTGAGGCGACCGCGGTCGCGCACGACGACGCCGCCTGGTACCGCGGCCAGAAGGTGGAGGCGCTCGTCAAGGCGGGCGAGGTTAAGGCCGCTGAGCGCGTTCTCAACCCAAGCGAGAAATCGCCCTCGAGGGCTCAGAGCACTGTCGCAAAGATCAGCCTGGTTCGCCAGCCAGCTCATCCTCCGACGCCAGAGCTCAAACCTGGCGAGAGCTATGGCGATTTCAAGAAGCGCATCGGAGCCCACGTCGCCCAGCTGGCCCAGTCTGCGGGAGCGCCAGCAGGCACCAGCAAGCGCCTCGCACGCCCCGCTGACGCAGGTCGCCCAGACGTTGCTCTGGCGTCCGAGAAGTCCGAGGCTGCCTACGCGTCGCTCAGGGCCGCTGAGTTGGTCAGCCACGAAGCCATGATTCGTGAGGTCAGCCATCGCGCGACAACCGGCGCTGCCACCACGCTCAGCGAGTCGAAGACCATCGAGGAGCGCGCCTTCGCATTGATGCGCGCCAAGGACCAGTCGACGAAGCCGCACGCAAAGAACTTCGCCGAAAACTACGCGGCCGCTCTGCGGTCACTGGAGGGCGTCAAGTGAGCCAGTCCATCGACCTGATCGACGAGTACGTCGAGGAAATCAAGGCGAAGCCAAAGGCTGAGGACGGCGATGAGCCGATCGAGCCGGCATGGAACGGCCGTACATCAAAGATCTCGCTCGCGGTTGGTGCACTCCTCAATCGCGATGGTCATCTGATCAGCGCTGGCTCGGCCTGCGTCGACTGCTTGGCCAGGGGAAAGACGGACCACACACACCAGTTCCACTTGAGGGCGAGCAAGAACTCGGACGGCAGTTGGTCGGGTCCAGAGGCCGATCACCGGCTTGTGCTCAAGTCCATCGGCGCTCTGCGCGGCACGCCAGAGGCCGAGCGACGCCTCGAGCAGGAGAGTGAGCGCGACTACATCCGCGGCGTTGAGCCGAGTTCCCGTTGCAGAAATTGCGGAGCTACGGTCGCCCGCGACGAGGCAGGTCGACTGGCAGCGTCCTGCGATGAGTGCGGAGCCCGCAATGGGCTCCCCGAGCTGAAGAACTTGACTCTGCCTCAGCTGAAGAAGCTGTGGGGTTCCGCGGCCAAGCACGAGGTCGCGCTCGAGCTAGAGCAAGGCCAGATCCGCTCAGAGATCGGGGAGCTGCGCAAGACTCTCAAGGACGGCATGGTAGTGCCGCTCGCCGAGCTGCTCAAGGAGTTGGTCGGCGACATCGCCGCGGTGAAGGCCAAGAAGTGAGCGAGCCGTGGGCGGTTCAGTGCGCGGCCTCGGACGCCGACGCAAACGGTTATCAGCAACCTTGCGGCGGCGAGCCGTGGACCGTTATCGAAGGCGTCCGCGTTTGCTTCGACCATTTTTGGCAGTGGATCTGCCAGCGGCCGGTGCGGTCATGAGTAGCGCCCCGGAGCTGACCCGATGAGGGTGACAGGCGGTCAGGGCTGCGCTGAGACCGGGTTTACCTCCCAAATGCTCAGTGCGGTCCTAACCGGCTTTCGCCGCCAGGTGGCCGCGGCGGTGCTCCGAGGCATCGCGCCGCGCCGTCATTACGCGGGACAGCAGCTCGGAGCCCGTCTCGGCCGTCAGTCGCGGCACACCGCCTCCCTTTGCGCGCCCATGGTGCTGGTGGAGATCGCCAGACCGGCCGAGGGGTCGCATGAAACAGGTGCGCTCCGGGGGTCCGTCCAGGTGAGCACTGGGCGACCCGCCGGGGGGCCGGATGAGTGACGGGAAAACCGACCATTCCGCGAATACGGCGGGTGAACCACAAACGGCATCCCAACGGCCGTTTGATGGCCGTTTCACGAGCCGCAATCAGGCCGCTCGACGCCATGGACTGCGAGCGGGTACCCGAGCCGAGCTGAGGCGCCGCGACCGGCGCACGTCGCGACTCTTCGGCGAGTACCTCCGTTTGCGGGCTGAGCAAGGGCGGGCGCTTGGCCCAACCCAGCTCCCACTAGCACGCCGCTATTGCGAGCTGGAGATCATGGCGCGGGACTTGTTCGCAGCCTGGCAGCGCTCGCCAAGCAACGCGAAGTGCCACCAGCAGTACATCAGCACGACCCGGGCGCAGGCCTTGCTCGCCGCTCAGCTCGGGGAGTCGGTAGCCACCATGGCCCGCCTCAAGGTGGTCGGAGCGGGCGGTAACGGCAACGGTTTGGCCGCCCAGCTGGCCAGGCACCGGCTGACCGCTCAGGAAGACGACGACTCGTGAAGCTCACTGCCACGCAGCTCAAGGCCTATCACCGGGATCCGGTGAGGCTCATCGCCGAGCAGCTGGTGCTCGAAGACGGCCAGCGCTTCGGTGACGTCATGGCTCCTTTCCAGCGACAGTTCTTCGAGGCAGTCTTCGCCAACCACAAGGACGGCCGTCCGGTCCACCGCCTCGTCTACGACGAAAGACGCAGAGGCGAGTCGAAGACTGCGGACTGCGCCGCTGCAGCCCTTGCTGACTTACTGGTTGGACCGGCTGGACATCGGTCCTACGCGGTCGCTGGCGACCAGGACCAGGCGGAGCTGATCCTCGACAGCGTCCGCACCTTTAAGGACCGCTCCCCGATGCTCGAGGACGTCACGATCCAAAAGAGCACGGTGATCAACCGAGCCACTGACTCGCGCCTACGGGTGATGAGCTCGGACGACCGCACCGCCTATGGCATCCGGCCGCGAAAGACGTGGTTCGACGAGCTCTCGCTCCAGCCCGACTCGAGGCTGTGGACGAGCATGTGGTCGAGCGTCGGAAAGAACCCGAAGAGCCAGCTGATCGCTGTCTCGATGGCCGGGTGGGATATGACCTCCATCGGCTGGACGGTCCGCGAGATGGCCAGGACAACCGAGGGCTACTACTTCGCGACCCGCGCCGGGTCAGAGCTGGCCCCTTGGCTCTCGGCGGCGGACATGGCTGAGCAGGAGCGGACCTTGCACCCGGCCGATTTTGCTCGGTTCTGGGAATGCCGATGGGTGGAGCCAGCAGGCAGTTGGATCAGCGCGGCGATGTACGACGCCTGCGTGACCGGTCAGGAAGCGCGCCACGCCGCGACCGGTCAGATCTCAGTCGGGTTCATTGACGTGGGCTTAGTCCACGACCCGACCGCGATCGCCGTCGGACATCGAGAGGTCGGTCTCATCGTCATCGATACTGTCCGGACACTTCAGGGCTCGCGCTCGGAACCTGTCGAGCTTGAGGTGCTCGAGGATCTGGTCGCCGAGCTGACGCAGAAGTTCAGTGTCCGGACATGGAGGCTTGAGGCACCGCAGGCTGTCGCCAGTCAGCAACGCCTGCAGCGTCGCCTCTGCGGCGTCCACGTCGAGGTCCGGTACCCAACCGCGCAGACGCAAGCCAACCTCTTCGGAACCCTGTACTCGTTGTTCAACGAGAAGAGGCTCGTCCTGTTTCCGCACGACCAGCTGCGGCGAGAGGCGCTGAACCTCGTCACCCGGGTCCAGGGCGGCCGGCTCAAGGTCGTGGATAGCACGAGCATCCATCAGGACCATGTCATCGCGGTGGGTGGCGTCGCCGAGCTCTTGCAGTCGCAACCGTTGATGCAGGCCGGTGAGGTCGACCGATTCAAGACTCTGATGCAGGACATGCGCCCACCGGGGTCGAAGTCACCGTTCGCGGACACCGTTGGAGTGCCGGGCATGGTCAGGTATCCGCTGAGCCGCCTGGACCGCTAGATGACCGATCGCCGCGGCGTCGCACTTCATGAGGCCGCACATGCGGTGATCGCCACCCTCGAGCGTGTCCCGGTCGAGTACGTGACCCTGTACCAGCGTGCCGAGGTCCGAGCCACACCACCGCCGGGCTGGCTCAATGTGGCCGTTGCCCCGGCGCGAAGGTACATGCCCGGCGACGCCAACGATCCACAGCAGCGCGCATGGATAGCCCCTCGAGCCCGGATCGCGCTGGCCGGTCCGCTGCTCGATGCTCATGTCCTTTCCGAGGTTAGGGACGAGTGCGGCGACTTTGAGCACGCCGCCCAGCTGATAGCTGAGCTGGATCTCGTCGAAGGCGCTCGTCTTCGCTACGTCGAGCGTTTGGAGGCACAAACCTCGAACATGTTGGCGCAGCACTGGCCGGCTCTCGAGGCCATCGCCCAACTGCTCATGACAAGGGGCACCCTGGCCGGCGCTCAGGTCCGCCAGATCGTAGCTAAGCATCGGGCGCTGAGCTGCCTTAGCGAGGCGCTACTGCCGGGCGCCAAGCCGGCTTTGGCCAATTGAAGGTTGGAATCCCTCCTTCCCCGCTTATCTCAGTGGCCCGTACCTACGACCGCGTCTTTCTCGTACTGAGTGATTGCATGGCGGCAGTTGCCGTCAGGACCAAACCCCAAAGGCACCCCGCGAGGATGATCAGCGTCAAAAGCGGACCAATCGGATGTCCTTCAAAACGAGACCAAACGTCGAGCCAGAGCAACAGTGCAAGGAGGACACTCGGACCGAGCAGTAGGCCGTACTGAATGCGGCCGACGCGGCTTGCCGACGCGATTCGCAGTCGAACCTGCCTGCGGGGCAGGCTGAGTACGGCCAAGGCCGTAAGGAGAGTGGCGAGCAATACTTCGACGGCCACGTCGAGCTGAGTATCAGGCTACGCGACGCCGCGGGTGCGTGCTTCAACGGTAGCTAGAGGCTGTTCAGATAGATAGATGAGCGGGTTCGAATCCCTCCCTTCCGCCAGCCTGAGTCTGGTTACGAGGGGAATCGTTTGAGGGCTAGATTGCTGCCGTTGGCGAGCGTGCCCGCCCCTATTGGTGAAGCTCGAGGCTTCGGGCCTTGCGAGTGCTCATGCACAGAATCAGGAGGGGCGCAGCAAGCACGAACGGCGCATTGAAAGGCAGCGTTACCGCCAGAAGATAGTAGGGAAACAAGAGGAAGCCGAAAAGGGACCACGCAACCTGGATGAAAACATGTGCACTCGCAACGATGAGGGTCAACGTAAGAGCCACATTTGATCCCCGCGCCACGAACGCCGCAAAGACAACGAGCGCAACCATGGAAGCCGCTTGCACGACAGCCAGTTCGACGACTTGGGGCTGCCATGAGCCTGGATAACCCAACCCATTGATGCCAACATGACTGACGCTAGTCCAATAAAGCCCCGCCGCGAACCAGAGGGCTTCCAGGACGAGCAGAATCACAACCGCACGCTGCCGCCGAGAGCCAACGCGGGCAGCTGGGACGGTTTTCCCCACGGCGCTGAGAGACTACGCGAAAACTGTTCAACTGGATGCAGTATTAGGCGATTCGGACTCGGTACTGCCAATCGACGGAACGAATCCCTCCTTCCCCGCTCCGTCAGCTTTAGAGAACTATGTCCTGAACTCAGACACCCTGTCATGTCTCAAGACATCGTGCACAGCTATTCATCGGCGGACGGCGCGTTCGACTTTGAACCAGCGTCCTTGCTGTATCGCCGAGACACAGCAATTAGCGCGATACCGGTCACCGCGGCATAAAGCCCGCCGAGGATCGCGATCTCCAACAACAGGTCAACGGCTGTTTGATTGGTTTGGGTGGAAACGACGTTCATTCGAATCAGGGTGACAATCAAGATGACAACCGCGGCGACCAGGTTCCCTACGAACCACAGCCGGGCCGCCGATCTTGCCACGAAGACCCTGGCCAGCAGCAGACCTTGCGCCAGACCGAGGACGGCGGAAAGCGTGATGTCCTGAACGGCAATGATCACGGAAATGGGATTGACAAATGGAAACGGGCCCATCAATGCCTGAATCGCACCGACTGAAAACAGCGCGTTTGCGATCCTGTCGGCCGATGCGTAGATCGCCAGGTCAGCCGCAAGCGACGCAACCGCGCTCACGGGTATCCACATCGCGCCGGCGAACGATGAGTGGTGTATCAGCAGCCGCAGAACAATGTATTGAGGGAACGCGACGAGCCCCGAGCTGACGAGGATCGCGATCCAGACGTCCTGGTCGGCATAAACAGGGCCAAACCAGCCGGCGGCGCTAGCTACATCCCCCTGAAAAACGAT
>QGNH01000868.1_pt2 | contig 14932 bp, 21 predicted proteins | sample 1735481 | NCBI WGS metagenome assembly QGNH01 (sample SAMN09239004, study PRJNA386568) | Viral metagenome, whole genome shotgun sequencing project. | reverse complement strand
GTCGCAGTTCCTTCCGAATGCAAATGACCAGCGCGATGATCCACGAACCGGCCCACATGCGCCACGTCATACTTTCTTCCGTGTAAATCGGATGCGTCATGGTGAACCAGATCAGGCACCCGTAGCCAAAGATGAACCACCCAACTGCCATTTCTTCAAGCTCCGCCGCGGTCATTGTCGGTCCCTTGGAAATAGTTGTTTGCCGTCCTTGTCGGTGATTTGGATTTTGTGTGCCGACAGTACAGCGTCCACCTTTGGATCATTAAGAGCCGCGAGGTCCACCATTGTTTTAATCAGTCCGGAATATAAGTTGTTCGGATCGTCAACATCCTGACCGATAACAATACGAGCAGCTGATGGTGCAGGAGGGTACACAAGAGACGGTCCGGTTGCCCACTGAATTCCCCAAGTTAGCGGAGTTTTGTCCTGCGCGTTCACTACCATCACCGACCCGAGAATGATTGCGATTGCGAGTAAGCGTTTCATCAGTTCTGCCTCCGTCGAAGGTCCGAGATTTCCAGCCGCATGTCCTGAATGGCCTTCATGAGTACCGCCGTCATGCGCTCCTTCTAGGCCAAACGTCGAATTGCTCCTTCGACGTTATACGTTACTGTTGTGAACGTTCCGGCTGTTGCTATAGTTACAGTTGTTCCAGACTTTGCTCTTATGTGTATTGGAATACCATTGAATTGTGGCCCTGAAGAATTTTGAATAGTAGTCTCAAAGTTACTTGCAGACGCATTAATGGATGATAAATCTAATGTACGTGATGTGTTACCCTCATCCGTCCACGTTAAAACGCAGAAAAAACTGTACGATGTAGATGTTGTTGCTAATAGGTCGAAGCTAACTTCTAATGATTCATCAGATGCTCCAGCCGTGTAAGTAACTACTGATGCATCAGCAGCAGTTTGTCCTGTTTGTCTACCATACGCCACGATAGCAGGTATAGTGTTACCTGCTAATGTATCCCCATTTAAACTGGTCAGTTTATTCGTTACAGTCAATCCTGTGATAGTTACAGCTGATGGAAACGATAACGTAACTGCACCTGTTGAAGCTGAAGCCGTGATTTGATTTGTTGTTCCTGCAAGTGAAGTGACACCACCACCACCTCCAGTAATCGCATTCCAACTTCCGTCATACACATACAATGCTTTGTCCGTGTGATCCCACGCCATTGGAAATGCACCTGTGTACGAAATTGCTGGTGTACCGCTTGGAACACCTGTCGCAACACCCGGAATATAGGTAAAGCCTGCGGTCGCGTTCTGGGCCAATAACGAGCCCGATACGTTAAAGACAGTGTTCAAGCTGGAGTCAAACTTAGCTGCCGGTGTTGTGAACGTAGAACTCAGTGTGCTGGCCCCTGTAACTCCAAGAGTCCCGGCGAACTGTGCTGCTGGTGAGGCTCCGCCTGACAGAGTGAGATTGGTTGTGCTTGCCGACGTGAACAGTAGGCTAGTTGTGTAGTTGATCGCCTGAGATGTACCGAGAGTCAGGGTGCTGGCGACGGTGAGGCCGTTGGCAATTGTTAGGGTATTTTGGATATGAACGGTATCCGTTCCAGTAGTCAGCGCGACATCGGTTCCTGTTCTAGTCCATCCTCCACCAGAAGCAGCCAAACCAATCCAAGGCGAAGCCCCGTAGTAATTCGCCTGCGTACCACCGCTGCTCAACGTCGTGACTGCAACGCCAACCCAATTGTAGGTGCCAGTGAAGCTGTAACTTCCGGCTATGGTAGTAGAGGTGTTCAGCGAAGTCGCCACGCCACTTGTGCCCGCGTACACCGTGATGGAAAAGCCCGACGGTGCGCCCGAGTTCGTCCACGTGATGACGTGGTTCGTCACAGGAGCGGAGGTCACGTCGATCTGATAGATTGTGGCCGCAGCGGTCGTGATCAGCGGGAACTGTCCGGTACAGACTCCTGGTTGCGTTCCTGCACCCTTCGCAGGCGGATTGCACTCGATGGTGCCTTGTGCCGAAACAAGCCCTGACCAAAGCACCAACAAGAGCAAGGCTGCAAATATTTTCTTCATTTCACTCCTTAATTCGTGAACTGGCGAGTTCTCCAATCCCAGGAAGAACCGCTCTGCGACTGAATCCCATCGGTCGTATCAATCTTCGGCGGCTGCACGTTGCCGCTCGAAATGTCGCTCTCGGCTTCGCGCATCTGTCGCAAGATCTCCGTGAGGTCTGAACGCTTCGGGAACATCGGATACATCGCAACCGCGAGCTTCAGCGACAGATAACGGTCATAGCCGTTCGGGGCCGATATCGAGTTTCCGAGGTCTGCTTGCGCTACGCGAATAAGCTGCTGCCACCACGTCAGTTCAAGCAGGTATGACGTCGTAGTCGGTTCCGGCCATACCGTTATCAGTCCGTTCGGCCACGCCCGTTGGTAATAGAGCGTCGTCGGGTAGTTCGATGTCAACGTTGGAACCGTGATGAGTACGTTCTGCTCGACGTTGATGACCGCCATGTTGATGTAGACAGGAGGCGCGTTGTCGTTCAGGACGACGCGGGCAAACGAAATCTTCTCAGGCCGCTCGCCCTGCTGCACCACGAAATCAGCCGCGTTCGCAGCGGTCCCGATGCTGTAGGTATTCTTTGTCGTTGCAAACGGCCACGTCTGATTCTGCTCGTAGAACGCGGAGATGCGTTTCCGCTGATTCGCCTGCCCGATGATTTGGTTGAGAACCGCCAAGGCAAGCGCGTTGTCCTCCGCGTTCGGCGTCGCCTCGATGGCCGCCATGATCCCGAGCGTGCGGCACGCCATCGTCAAGATGTCCTGCGTTGTCGGGTATGGAGCCGATGCCATTACGCTGCCCTCAAGTCTTCAATCGGTACGCGCTTCGGAAAGCCCGTCAGCTTCTCAATCAGGATCGCTACACCGTCACGCTCGTTGAACTGCGCTACGACATAGGCCTGCGTATCGTCCTTGACCTTCACGCGGTCTCCGCGCTGAAACCGTGGCTCGCGCTTCGTCTGGATCATTTCTTCTTGCTGCCGCTATTCGCCGTAACCGCTTCAAGGATCTCGGCCAGAGACTTCTTCGTCTCGGCTCCATCGGTCTTGATTTCCTCGATGGTCTGCGACAATTCTTCGATCTTGGTTTCGAGTTCATCCACGCGGCCATCATCGGCTGGGATCGCCATTGCGGCGGCGGCAGTTCCAGGCGCCGGCACTTCACGGACAACGGCTGCCTTCTTGACGATAACGCCTGCCGAGTAGCCCGCTGCAATCAGGTCGTTCTTGTGGGCTTCATCCAGCGCTGCAACGATATTCCCATTCGGGTCGTACATGGCAAAAGGAAACTCAAACTTCAGGTGCCGCGTCTCGGATGTCCAGCCATCCGCCTCAAGAGCCTGCTCCTGCTTCTTGTTGTGGGCGTAGGTAGGATTCATCGGGCCTGCGTTCGCCTTGTCGTTGACCGGTAACTCAGGCTTGTACATCGGGACGGGATAGTTCTTGTCTTGGACTGCGTTCATTCGGGCTCCTTCAGTGGCACTCAACCTGATCAATGGTTCGATCAGTCATTGCCGCATAGTTAAAATTCTCGTTTGCCGCCTGCTTGTTTCCGATACCGCAGAAGGCGACCGCACGATTGAAGTAAATCTGGCTTCGACCATGGAATGACGGACCCCAATTCTGTGCCACGATTGCACCGTCAAGCAACGCGATGGCTTCCATATACCGGCGATGCTCGTTGTACAACTGCGATAACAGGAGATCCGCAGGGCCGTAGTGCGGCATGATCCGCAACGCCCCATTAAGAGACGCCTCTGCGTCCGCATCGTCTTGATACTGCATCATCATCAGGCCAACGTCAGTCTGTGCGGTTACGAGGATGTCTCGGTTGCGAAAGTCGTTATGGTTGACGTTCAGGTAGCCCGCGCTTAGATCCATTGCCTTCTGATACTCACGTAATGCGACTTCCCGATTGCCGGAGCGATGGTAGTCTCTGGCAAGATTAAGATGGCCCGAGGCCAGCGACGGCGACTTGTCTACAACATCCTGCCACAGCAATTTCTCGCTCGACCACGTATAATTTCGGTTAATCGTGGCGATTAAAAAAAGCGCCAAGACAAACGACGAAACGATGATCATTGTGCGGTTTTCCATTGTTGCCAATGCGGGGCCACTCCTCGCAGCCCCGCTCTTAGATTAAGGGGCCTTCGCTGCAAACCAATTCACGCCATCAGTGTAGATCCGAATGCCCGTGAAGCTGGTAGAACCGCCGATGATGATGCTAGCGGCCCCATTGATCGTCTGCCCGGCAGACGTAGCAATCGTCAGCGACTGAGTACCTGTGATTTCCTGCTGAATGAAGTACTCTTTACCAACGAATCCAGTTAAAGCCGGGAGGGTGATAGTACCGTTGACGTTCGTGTTGTAGCCGATGGTCTGGTCAGACAACAGAGCCGTATAGGTTGTCGCAGAAACGGCCAGCTTTTTGTAGGGCCGCGCCTGCACTTGCTGGGTAATATTGAAGCTCGACCATCGGGCGACGGTTCCGTTTGCCGCCGTTGGCGTCCCCACCGGGGGCGAGAGGATGCAATCCGAGATATCGCCCGTATTCGGGTTGATGACCGGCAGGAACTGGTCGCTCGCCCGCGTGCATCGGCCCACTGGCGTATTACCGACGAACACGCCGCTGGTATTACCGTTGTTCGACGTCCATGTTCCAGGAGTTCCGAACCATACAACTTCTGTCGCAAGGTGTGGCATTGCCAGTCCACGAATGGCCCGCTTCACCGTCGCTACGTTGGATGTCGTATTAACGGCCTGAATCTGCATCTGCTCGCCAGGGAGATAGAGAAACGTCTGTGCCGACGCAGTGGACGCGGTAATTCCAGTCGTGCTCAAGAGGACTACTTGGTTATTGGCCGAACCGCCAGCAAGGTCCGCGTTAAGCGTGGTCTGAGTCGTTGCAGTCTGCGCTTCGGCGATCTGTGGAGGTCCAGCTATCAGAAGAGCTAAGACCACTCCAAGAAACGCCTTCATAAAGGTCTTCATGTCTTTCAAATCTCCAAAAGGTTTCTGGTTTAGGGGGCATTGCTGCCCCCGGTCATTAGCTCAGCGATCCAACAAGAACGCCGCATCGATCCGCATACAGCGGACCAAATCCGATCAACATATCGAAACGGTTGATCCAACGCCGAAGCAGTGGATCGAAAGCGCGAACAAGCGCCATGCTCAAGCCCGTGTTGTCGTCCGTGTGATGAGCAGCGATTTCAATATTGCCGCCCTCTTCCGGGTTCGGCAACTCCGCGCCAACCATCGCCGTGTTCAGATTGTTGAGGCCGACCCCGAGCGTTCCAGTCTTGGCAACGCCATTCGAGAAGCTCGTTCCAGGCCAAGACACGCACGCATCGTTGTTTAGCGGGAGCGCCGTGACGTTCTGGTAGGGCGAACCAGGGCCGATGATCGACGGGTAGATCGAGAGCGTGACCGCAGAGGCCACGCCTGTGGCATTCGCCATGATCTTGAACTGACGGAGCGCACCGATGGAACGCTTGGTTCGCGGATTGACACCAAAAGACGATGCAAACGTGATGATATCACCACGCAAGAACGTGTCTCCGGTCGTGCAGTTCAGATTGATGGTGGAACCGGACTGACCGCTGAGATTGACGGTGACTCCCGTGGTGAAATTGTTCCAGACGCCAGTGGTATGCGTGTGGCACGACATCGACTCAAACCAGTCCCAGCCGGCCGCTTTACCGATGCTGCCCAATTTGTACTGACGGCTGATCTCGTCGGTCGGATTGAACTGAGTCAGACTGTTGGTAATCAACGTCTGCATCATGTCCGGAGTGACGCCAAGCGCACGCTTCGTGGATGCGCCCCAGCCTGCGTACTTGACGAGCAGTGATCGGGCCTGCGCGTAGGTCGTCCAGGCGGTCGGAATCGCAGCGAGCGAACCGACGACGTTCGGGGTGTTGAAGAAGGCGAAGTCCATGAACCGGAGTTCGCATTCCTGCGCCATCTGAACCATTGCCGGATTCAGGTACTGCTCGCTGATCTCCTTCTTGGAGCGTTCCAGCTTGAGAGCCTTTTCGAGCGAATCCCACTCGAAACCGATCTGCATCCAGTTGTCCATGGTTGCAGTCGTGAAGTTGCGGTTGATTGCCTGGGGGTTGTACTCCATACCGTCGGTGACAACCCATTCCTGTGGGAACTTGATACGAACCGTGTCGCCGATGGCGAAATCGCGGTCGTACTCCGCGTTGAACGAGAAATTGGCGTAGCCCGCCATCTCCAGCATGTTTTCCAACAAGCGGAGACACTCCGGAGCCACCCAATCCGTAAAGACAAAACTGCCGGGAGTTCCAGCCATTTCGTTAAATCCTCAACTATGCCCCGCGCCTCTCAGCCATATCGCGCGCATTGGCTCGGCGTTTCCATTCGCCCGACGTGATCCTGCCCATTTTGAGCAACTGATCGTCATCGAGTTTTTCAACGGTTCCACTGCGGCCATTCACAGCGACTTCGCCGGTCGGCTTCGGGACGGTCCTTGTCTGAGGAGTAACCTTCTTCGTGAGCAGTTTTTCGAGTTCGAGCTCTGCGAGAGTTTCAGCTTTGCCGTAGAGATAGGCGGCTCGCGCCGGGTTCGATTTTGCCAACGTCGCAAGGTCTCGAACATTCGTCAATTCCGCGATCCTTACGGTCTCGGCGACGTTCTTCCCTGCGGCGTATAGCAACTCCGCACCCTTCGGATGACGCTTGATGACGGCTAGCATCGCATCGGAAACCGGCACGTTCTTGTTGAACGCTACCATTTCGTAATCGGTATGAGCCTTCTTCTGCGCGTCTACCTGCTGCGTCCACTTGCTATTCTCTGCTTCGGCGGAGGCGCGCTGATCCCGCTCCTGAAACTTCCGTTCGACTTCCTGCTCGGTGAACAATCGATCATCTTCGCGCCACTTTTTCACGGCGGCGTTATATTCATCGATCGTCTTGAAAGCATTGAGGTCTGGAAAGTCTGGAGCCTTTTCAATCGTGCGCTTCACCTCGGGCTTCGGTTCTTCCTTCGACGCAGGAGTTTTTAACTGCTGCTCCAGAAGTTCGGCCCTGGCTTCGGCTCTTGCTGCTCTCTCGCGGAGTTCTTTGTAACTGCCGCGCTTCGGTTTATCCTCGTTATCCCTCGCGGGGGCTGATGCCGCCTCAGTCTCGACCGTACCCACTTCTTCAGTGGAGGTCTCAGCTTGTTCCGCAGACGCGTCGGTTGCTGCGGAGGATGTCGTTTCCGGCTCATCGCCGGTTGCGCGCCAATGGGCCATCTGTTGTGGCGTCCATGACTTCGTGCGCTCTTTAAAAGGGTTGGTGGTTGCAGGAGCCGCTACGGTTTCGACCGTTTCATTGGCTTCGACTGCTGGAGTTTCGATGGTTTCCATAATTATTCCCCTGTGGGACCCGACTGATTCTGCTGCTGTTGCTGCGCTTGATCTGAGGCTTGCTGCTGTGACGCTGCGGCCTGTTCCTGCGTTGCTTGCTGTGCGGCTGCCTGACGGTCAAGGTCATTCTGTGTGGCCTCGTGTGCCATCTGGACCTGAGACAAGATCACATCCGCAACATCCTTGATGTGGCCCACCTGCGCGTCGAGCGTTTCCATGCTTTCCTTAACTGAAGCGTTGATTGCCGCGATGGCAATCTTGGTGCGGTTATCGTCTTCGTTCATCTTCTGCTGCGCGGTCATCTTGACGGTCTCGGCCTTCTTGTCCATCTCGTTCTGCTGGATCTGCGCTTGAAGCTGCTGAATATGCTGCGTTGCCAGCGTCATCGCCTGCTGCGCGGCCGGATCGGCCGGTGCTTGGCCGTTTCGCGCGGCCTGCATCTGTGGAGGCTGAATCGACTCGATCATGCGGGCCAACTCATCCCCCAGCTTGCCAATGCCTTTCATGCGGATGACATCCGGCAACACGGCGAGCAGAATCTGAGGATCGTTGATCTTGAGTAGCGATTCTGCAACGTCCGACTGCTCTTCTTGCTGCGACTGGTAGAGTTTGCCCGACTCGATAACGACCGAATGCGTGCCTTTAAACAAATCTGGGCTAGTCGGTTCTAGCGTAGTTTTTCCCGCAGGATTGCGCACCGCAACCGCCTTCTTCTTGCCGTCAATGGTTTCGAGAATGCGGTCCATGATGCGGTACTGCCGTTCCTGCTGCTTGCGAAGCGAGTTCTTATAGTGCGACTGAACGACGGTCTGCGTCTCGCCCAGCTCGCCTAACGCCTTACCTGACTTCGCAACGCGGTCCATACGCTCCGTCGATGACATGCCGATGGCGTTCTGGATGCCGACGAGGATTGACTGCTTCGCGGCTTCCAAATCCCCGGTATTGGCTGCGATGTCGATCAAGTCTGGAGGAGGCGCAGCTGAACCGTCCGGATAAGTTTGCAGCTTATATTCGACAAACATGACAGGACTTCGGTTGATCGTGCGCCAATCGGTGTCGGTGTCGAAAGAGCCTTCCGGTCCCTTAAACTTCGCCTTCGGGACCATCGCCAACCGTTCCTGAATCGCACTGATGACGAAATCATAGAGGAGTTGGCCGGTTCGGCCTTTCCGCACGAGGCTTTCGAGTTTCCGCTTGCCTTCTTCGTACTCGACGCGGCCCGTAACGACCATGACGGGAATTTCTGGCTGATTGATGTCGTCGCCTTCGTCAATCCACTGCGTCTCATCGAGAGCCTCAACGCCATTGAAGATCGTTTTCAGGATGACGCGCTTTACTTCCGTACGGCGTTTCGATATTTTCTCTTCGTCAATCGGGGCGCCTTCGTCAAGTTCGTCCTCGTAGACATCTAACTCGCCATCGCCGTCATTGATCGTGAGCAAGTACCGCTCATCCTCTTCGAGATGCCACCACGCGGCGACTGTGACGGTCTTGTCATCGAACCAATGCTCCATTCCTTCGGTTCTCAGTCCGCGAAAGTCGGTAATCTTGGCTTTCGGCCAGCGATTCCGGAATTCCTGATGGGTCATCTTTTCCTTTACCCAGCAGTCCCGCATGTCGGACCAGTCCGGCTTCTTGGCGAATCCAGGGATTACCGAGTCGGGGTCCATTGCCGCCTCGATTGCCATGCGCTGATTGTCAGGGTCTTTGAAATTGCCCTCGTAGTAGGTTTCAAGGAACCAGAAGCCGTAGGAACGCTGTACTGCATTCTTGATGGCAGTCAGGTAGGAGTCGGAACCATTCTGCTCGTACTCAATCTGGCGGATGCGGTTTTCACGAAAGAGCGCGGTCTGCTCAGAAGAATCCTCGCTCTGAGGCGTGATGGAGACTCCCATAGGATTCATCTCGGCTTCGTTGATGATCTCGTTGCAAAACTGGCTTAGAACGTCCTCATGCAGACATGGGCGCTCATTGCCTTTCGTGTGCCGTGATCTCCATTCCTCTTCGGGCCAAGGGCCGCGAATAGTGGAGCGGCACTGAACATCCAGCTTTCCTTCACTCTGGATATCCTGCCAATTCTCGTAGTCCTGATCGAACCGCTCGCGTACCGCCTTGACAACTTCGTCGGTATACTTCGCCGCCAATTTCTTCGGAGTATCGGCAACTCCGGTTTTCATCGGCTTGTCTTTGACAGCAGCTTTCATCGGCTCCTTGGCTTTGCAGATGCGAGCGAGTGTCCAGTTTTCCCGAGTACCGCATTGGCTTTCCTATCGATCTCGGCCTTTTGGGAGGCACTGAGACGCCCTGCGTTCTCCTGCTGCGTTGCCCTGGCTTTGGCATTCGCGGCGTGAGAGCGGTCAGGCATCGGATATTTGCGTTGTCCTGGTAATCCGAACTTCTTGGCCGGTATCTTGTTACGCTCGGCAGCGCGTAGCTTAGTCATTGTCCGGAGCTTCTGGCGCGGTTGTGATTAACTCAAAGAATGCACCGTCAACAACCGAATCGCCGACAAGGTAGTCGCCCGGTTTCACGGTCGAACCAGCAGGAAGCAAAATCCGCGCTGCGTCTCTCGCGACCACGTTGGCGTCGCGGATCGCCTGTGCTTTCTTTAATGCTTCCTTGTCTGCTGGATTATCTTTGAGCAGATCTTCATCCTCATGCGCATTAACGTATGCGAAGGATGCAGGAATCTTGCCCAAATCCGGCGAGACTGGATCGGCGTGTTTCAATGGCGCACCGACTTCGACAATTTTCTCGGCGGTAACAGTCGTTGTGTAAATCGTGAAACTTTTCATCATGCTCTCCTTGGTTTTGCGTCGGCCAACGTGCGGCCAGTCTTCTTAATCACTCCATTTGCTTCTCGGATGGCTTCACCTTCCGAAAGTCCACGCTTCAGTGCAGAATCCGCGACGTCGGCCCATTGTCGCTGCCGTTTCGGAGACTTCGCCTTCTTCGTGTGACGACTCGCATCTTTGGATGTCCACGGCATTACGATTTCGTACCGTTTCCAGTCGAGTGATTGTTGGAGCCGTAATGTCGAATTGTGAACCGAACGGGCAGCTGCTTTTTCTTCATAATCGCTCGTACAACGAAAACGACCTGCTTCCCTTCTCGCGAGAAAAGCAGGTCGTTATTTCTTCGTTGATGGCCCCCGAGAGCTAATCGGGGACTTGATGACGGGTCTAACTCAGCGGCCGTCCATCCGTTCCCACCAATCCTGGAGACACAATCATGTCGGTCGGAAACGTGGGATTCTCAAACTTGATGAACGGAAAAATATACTGAAACATTTTCTGACGGCGCGATGGGTCCTTTTCCTGTAAAAGAAACGAGTCAAGTTGACTCTGCCGCGTGAAGTCGCCGACGATGAGTCGGATGCGCGTTGCCGTCGCTATTGCCTGACGTTCCTTGACGCGATTCTGCTCGCGCGCCAACTGTTTTGGCTTGAGGCCGCGATTGCGCGATTTAGGCATCTATAACTCCTTGCGCAAATCTTCAATCGATTTTCTGACGGCGCGATGGGTCCTTTTCCGTCGCAATCGCCTGACGTTCCTTGACGCGATAACGGTAATCCTAATTCTCATCGCCCTAGATACCTCGGCCAAAACATCACGCGCACGGCCTCAATAAGTCGTCGCCATCCGCGAAGCATCAGTACTGCCTCACCTTGCCGCCGCGTCCAATACCGAGTGGAGAGTTTCCATCTTCGCCTGTCGCCACCTGATGGCGTTCGATGGCTTTCTCTTCGTTCATGTCCTTCTCGGACTCTTCCTCGGTGTCCTCGCCTTCCATTTCGCCGTTCATCTCGGCAAGCGGATCCTCAAGATGCTCATGCATCTCTTCGGCGTCCATGCCTTCCTTGGCGTCCTTGCGCGGAATGTGCTTGATGTGCGTGACGTGATCGCCTTCGCCGAAGTGATGCTCAACGCGCATTCCGCCGCCTTCGTGGTGATGGATCTCGATGTGGTGGATTGCCTTTTCGACTGGACCTTCACTCATTGATGAATCTCCATTCTCGTCCGAGGATCTCAGGATGGCGGGATCTTGCCGCCGATGGATGGATAATACCCACAAGACGCTTGCAAGTCATAATTCTTTCTGCGAATGCGAACGCACCTTTGCTATTTCGCATCTTGCCCATTACGGCAAATAGGCCCGCGTACAAGTCCTTCGCCTGCCCTTCAAGCACAATCTCATCGTCGTCGCATCGAAGATCATCGAGTGACGCGGCCTCAGTAATTATCTTCACGGCCCTCCAGCTTGATGATCCGAGCCGCCATGTGCGCCAACAGCGCCGCCTGCTTCGGAATCGGAAAGTTCTCGCCAATCTGTACGGCCAATTCTCCCGGCGTCATCGTGTCGAGCAGCATGCCGTAGTTCTTGAACTCCTCGACGAATCGGGCACGCTGGGCTTCGGCGGTCTGGGCGATAATCTCGTCGTCCTTCATTCGCAAACCGCTCCAAGGTGGTCGTCGGGGTCTCTTTGCTTTAACGGCTCCCACCAAAACGTGCTCGTCGAAAATGGGTACTTCCTACAGCCCTCAAGATATTGCGCGTGAATCTTGTCCATCAATTTTCGGTCATTCAGCATTTTGTTCATGTCCCGCTGAACATCCAGACAGGCTTGAAGCATAGTCTTCACTCAGTCACGCCCATGATGTATTTCTCTGAGACAATGAGCAACTCGCTGCCGTCGTCGTCCGTGAGCCGATTCCCGGCCCGAGTCTCGCCTGCCAGCCAGTAGAACATGACGGTTTCGCCCACGCGCACGGTGATGGGATTCCTGCGACCATCCTTCATCCGTAATTCCCCTGGGCCTGTCGCCAGTACCACGCCGTTGTACAACTCGTATTCTAATCTTTTTGCGTTGTCAGGGATCACGAGCAACTTACTGGCGGTCATGCGCTCTGGCTTGATCAGACGGAGCAGGATTTCGTCGCGAAATAATGACAAAACTTTCCCGCGATATCCAAAGCAGTTCTGATCGGTATTCAGAAAACAAGGACGGACGGCTGGTTCAGACTGGCTTATAGCTCGCAAGAGTCTCCTTAGGCACGCTGTCCTCGATGACGTGTTCCACTTCCTCCGTCAACTCGCCTCTCCAATACGCTTCCGCCATGCGCCGAAACGAACCGAAGTGCCCGAGCAGATACTTGACCGAGATGTTCTCAATCTTGCAGCCGTAGAAGTCTACCCTTGGAGCGGGACTGGTAAACGATTTGCAGAAATCGTTATCGACGACATGCATGTCACGCTTTCCACACTTTACGCAGCGTGGAATTTCAGTCCGGTGATTTCCGGCACCGGCACCGGTGGAGGTAAATGCAGAGACTGCGGATGAGACGGGATCGGTATGCTGCACGCTCACGTTGTAACGCTAACCGCGCTTGCGGTCAAGGATAAAGTCGCAGATTGCGCCTGAAACGAGGCCAAGGCCCACTGAGAGGCCGAAGGCGCAGATGGTGGCGAGAATGTATTTCATTCGTTGATCTCCCGCACTGGGATTATGTGATATCCCCATTGCCGTGTATCCCACGACAGATCTTCATCCTCATGCGCATGGGCCACAAGAAACGCGTCTAGGTCTTTACTTAGATTCTCGTTCCATCGCGACCATCCAGTTGGGGGTGGATAATATTTTGCGATCAGAATCGAACATTTTTCAACTTTACGCTGTTTACATATCACGCACGTAAGATGAATCCGATTATTCGCCATTAAGTCCATGCTGTCAGCGCGGGCGTTCGCCCTTGCCGCCTCCGTCTACGATCGCGTTGCTGGTTGCTTTTGACGGGCATGGCGTAGGTCAGCGCGATCGCATCCCCGTCATCTGTCGAATGTCCGATGCGCTTTATCACGAACTGCTTTTGCTCCAGCAGAATCTCCGTTAGTGGCGTGATACGGTAACCCGGGCCACCAAGATCCGCGATCAACTCAGGCGAACCGTCGATGGACAGGTAGGGCATCGCTTCCTTGAGCTGCCCCCACATATACGACCGCATGAGTTTGTACTTCTTATCCGGCGAATGTCCACCAAAATTGATCTCTAAAATGTTGGTGTGGCCCAATTCCCGCAAACGCCTGCAGATGTTTCCGCACGACCCAGCCGAATCGATGAACATCATATCGACCTGACGATTACCCCACATCGGGAACGTCCGCGTGAGGGCCTCGGAAATCTTCATTACCATCACAGCATCATCCCGAGTCTGAGATCCTGGTACCTTCACGCCTGGGTAGCTCCGCGCATCCATGCCACAGCGGAACCGGATCGTCGAGGCGTCGTCGCCGCCCCATGATAAATCGCATCCTGCTATGATCGGTTCGTCGTGCATGACGCGGCCGGGAACGCGCTTAACCGCGGCATCAATCCACTCCTGCGGGATGAACTGGATATCGCCGAAGTTGGGCGGCAGACCCATGACACGGACCCGCACGAAGTCGGAATCCGCCCCATACTCCGTTACCCACTCGTCAATCTGCGCCTGATTCTTATACTCGGTAAACCGCGCGTCCCAGCGCCTGAATCCCGCCCCCGCTCTCCCTAGTGTGTGCTTCAGCCACGTCGCCAACTTCGTACCAAAGCAAATATCGTAGAAGGCGCCCTCGCGCCGCGTCGGGTTGCCAAATACGAACCACATGGCCTCACCGTGTACCGTGCCGCCCTCTGCCGCCGTGTGGATCGACTGCGGCACATTGGAGTCCTCATCGAAGATATACACCGAAGAAGACGTCTTGGCGTGTTGTCCCTGAAATGAGTCCGCATTTTCCTCCGCGCAGGTCTGCGCCTGCATGAACCAATCCTCTTTCCTCCCGATCCGCCAAAACTTCTCACTCGTGATCTCAAACCAGTGCGAACACACCATCATTTTCTTGTACTTCTGGATTGCTGCCCACGTCTTCGTCTCCAACTGCGTCCCGGTGTTCGCCGTGACCGTCCCGCGCATCGAATCCCGCGTTGCCATCAGCCAACCCGCCAGCATCCCAATAAGTTCCGTCTTCCCTGTCCCGTGACCTGAAGACGTCGCCATGCGGATCGATGGCACCCCCTCTAACCCATCGAACTTCCGCGCGCGAATCTCCTCGCCAAGATCCTTCAGAAACTCGGCCTGCTCACGGTTCGGCCCCGATGAAGTAGCGAGCGGTTTCCCCGCCTCACCCCACGGATACAGGAACAAGACCCCGCCAAGCGGATCATCGTAGTACTCAGCAATGGCCTCAGAGAGCTTGATGTCGTCAGATGAGAGCGAAAGGTCAGTCATAACTTTTCGACATTTTTATGCGCAGATTTTTCAGCCATCGCATTTCTACTCGCTCGAAACCGTATCCCTCTTTTTCTCGGAATACTAGGCGTTCATGAGGGTTAGGGCATGGAACCATGATCGCCCAACGCGACCACGCATCCCTTTCGTTTGTGGCAGGCGGCGAATCAATGGCGGGTTATGAGGCGATGCCAAGTGATTGACACCGCTACATATAGACATGATCAATGTCGCATAAGATGCACTATGCAAGGCCACCACTATATGTAG
>QGNH01000051.1_pt2 | contig 14944 bp, 17 predicted proteins | sample 1735481 | NCBI WGS metagenome assembly QGNH01 (sample SAMN09239004, study PRJNA386568) | Viral metagenome, whole genome shotgun sequencing project. | reverse complement strand
GGCTGGCTGGCTGGCTGGCTGGCTGCTAGAACCTTTAGATATTTAGATATCCATATATAGGGGAATTTGGCCACCCGGCACCCTTATAAATAAAATAAATAAAATCTGCATACATCCAACATATTCCCAAAACCCAAAATTCCCACTATTTATGTATCGTATGATTATGTATCCAAATGGCCAAGAATCTCCAGTCTAGAATCGGAATCCCAACTACCCCAAAATAAACACTTGACAGCTCTTATAGGGCAGATTATGCTACCCTCAGCCCCAAGAGGGCGAAGGAGACCGATATGACAAAGAAAGAGTTACAGACTGAGATGGAGATATTGAGGATACAACTCGCAGTGTGCGGAGCAGCTGCTAGGGCTTATACACGACATTCTATGGAGCAACAAGGTATAAATAAGGATAGCATTTATTACTCCGCAAGTTATGAAGACATATTAAGAGTGGTTAAAAGAGAACTACTATATAGAGAAGCCCTAGAAAAATTATCCTGCCTGGGGAACGGAGACCAGTTGGGGAATAGCACAGGTAATTGTATCGCCATAGAAGCGCTCAGGGGAGATAAGGAATGAACCCCTTTGACCCCTACCCAGAAAAGTCTCCACAACCTCTAGTACCTTCAGAGTCCTACATCTATCCGCCCTCCCTTGCTCACGATCTGGCGTGCTGCGTCTCGGATGAAGAGATTGAGGCAGTTAAACTAAAGTACGAGTATGACCCCGCAGAGTTCGAGATTATCATTAATCGAACAGATTTCAAGCGGGAGTACTCCGAGTGGAGACAGCGACTAATCTCTGAAGGCAACAGCTTCAAGTTGAAACTCCGGGCGATGGCGGAAGAGTACCTGCCTCAGTTGCACCGGATTATGAATAGTGAAGCAACGGCACCGAGCGTTAAGTTATCTGCTTTTCAATATGTGACCAAATGTGCAGAACTTGAGCCAGTTAAAGAGGCCGAGGGTAAAGGGAACTCAGGGCCAAGAATATCTATAGAGATAGTCAATTTTGGAGGAACTAAACCTACCACGATAAATGTAGGGGGCCAAGAGGTTTAATCTATGGATAAATCTAAAGTAATACGACTTCCAAATAATTGGGTACCTAGACCCGACCAAATGGCATTATGGACTTACCTGTCAGAAGGTGGCACTAGAGCTTTTGAGTTCGCCCATAGACGGTGGGGTAAAGATGACGTAGCTCTACATTTCACCGCCTGTAAAGCAATGCAGCGAATTGGAACATATTGGCATTGCCTTCCTAAATTTGCCCAGTGCCGAAAAGCCGTATGGGATGCAGTAAATCCAAGAACAGGAAAACGGCGTATCGACGAAGCGTTCCCTGACGAGATATGTGAGACTAAACGAAGCCAGGACATGTTCGTGCGCTTCATCAATGGAAGCTCTTGGCAACTTGTGGGATCGGATTCGTATGACTCACTTGTAGGATCCCCCCCTGTGGGGCTAGTCTTTTCCGAGTACGCGCTAGCCGACCCCGCTGCGTGGGGATACTTACGCCCAATACTTGCCGAGAATGGCGGGTTTGCTCTCTTCATCACAACATCACGTGGAAGAAATCACGCCTGGCAATTATACGAGATGGCTAAGAACGACCCTGCATGGTTCGCCCAATTAACAACTATTGAGGACTCGGGACTACTAACTAAAGAACAGTTAGCCCAGGAATTGTTAGAGTATGTAGCCACATTCGGGCCCGACGAAGGACCCGCCTTATTCCGGCAAGAATGGTATTGTGCGTTCGAGGGAGCGGTATCAGGAGCATACTATGGGGCGCAAATGACAATGATTGAGAACGAGGGGCGAGTAACTAGAGTACCCTATGATCCTATGCTAAAAGTGATAACAAGTTGGGATCTAGGTATCGGAGACGCCACAGGTATATGGTTCTGGCAAGTTGTAGGAAACGAACTTAGAGCTATTGAGTATCTCGAAGCCTCTGGAGAAGGCATACCTTATTATGCTAAGTTGCTAAAAGAAAAGCCATATATATACGAGACTCATATACTGCCTCACGATGTTCGGGTTAGAGAATTAGGGACAGGCAAAAGCAGATATGAAATGATGCAGGCACTAGGAATTACACCTATTACAATATGCCCGTCTCTTCCTGTAGATGACGGAATCAATGCGGTTAGAGCAGTACTCCCCCGGATATGGTTCGATAAAGTTAAGTGTGCACAAGGAATAAGGCATTTACAATCCTATAAAAAAGAGTACGATGATGTACGTAAAGAATTTAAAAATAAACCTTATCACGACTCTTCCTCTCACGGCGCAGACAGTATGCGGTACTTTGCTGTAGGATATAAACCGCAACTCAAGGTCAAATCAGTTTCGCAAATGCTTGAGGGTGGAAATCAAAACTTTGGAGGAGTTTGGTAATGTCCAACGTAATCCCATTATTTCCCAAATATGAAGTTCAGCAAGCACTTGAAGCTGCTATGGATGCAGGGCTAACCGAACTAGTCCTAGTGGGCAAGAACCCTAACGGCAGTCTATTCTGTAGGATCAGCCCCTTAGAAAGTGCATACCCATTTCTTGGCATGCTAGACGTTATCAAGCACGATCTTCTAATGGCGATAGCAGAGAATAACCAAATATAGAAATATACGAATTATTTGTTGACAACGCGATTGTACGGGTTTACGATTACCGTAAATGTTGCGAGGTAGCTCAGTCAGAAGAGCAAGGGACTTTGAATCCCTCGTTGCCAAATATAAAGAGGCCCCATGGCTCCGTTGAGCAAGGCAGAAAAAAAACTTATAGATTGTGCGGTCAAGCACCTCAAGGTCTGTGTCGAAGCTGATTCAGATAATAGGACACGTGCGCTAGATGACCTTCGTTTTGCCAATGGGGAGCAGTGGGATGAACGTGAGCGCAAAAGGCGCGCGGACAAAGGACGTCCTTGTCTAACACTTAACCTCCTAGATCACTTTATAGATCAAGTAGTTGGAGACATGCTTCATAATACTCCAAGTATTAAGATTCGCCCAATAGACAGTAGCGCGGATGTTACTATAGCCAAGATCCGGCAGGGTATCATCAGTGGGATAGAGTATCAGAGCAATTCCAAAGGCATTTACGGCTACGCAGGTAAACAGATGGTTGCGGGAGCCTACGGGGGCTGGAGAGTCTTGACGCGATGGTGCGAGGAGAACCCGTTCCTCCAGGAAGCGTACCTCGAAGCGGTAAGAAACCCGTTTCTTATGTACCTAGACCCACGCAGCAAGGACCAAAACTACGCTGACGCTGAGTGGGGGTTTCTCCTAGAGAAGATGCCCAGGAATGAGTTTGAAGACAGGTATCCAGGCCAAGTATGCCCCTGTGGAGAGTCCTTCAAAGTAGGTAAGGGCCTAGGGATGGAGTTGTGGTATGACAAAGATGCTGTAGTTATCGCAGAGTATTTCCGTAAGGTCAAAGAGACCCGGACTATGCTGCAACTCAAAGACGGTAGAGTCTGTACCGAGGATGAGTTCAAGGAGCTACACGAAGAATGGGAAGAGAAGCAAGAAGCGTTGATTACAGCGATTGCTCAACCTACTCCGCCGCAACCGGCACAGGGCCAACAGCAAGCGCCTCCGGCGCCTCCGCCTTCACAACCGGGGCAGCCACAGGGCCAACAAGCGCCTCCGGTACCGCAGCCTTCACAACCAGGACAGCCTCCGGTTCAAGGTCAGCAGCAAGCACCTCCCCCGCCCAACCCTTTAGCGCAACAGGCTAAGGACGTAGGGGAAGAACCGAAGATAGTCAAGAAGCGAGATACCGAGGTCACTACCATCCGGCACTGGATACTGACATGCATGGAGATCATTTCAGGCGGAGTAGAAGGCAAGCACTTCCCAGGCAAGTATATCCCGCTAGTGCTCCTCAAGGGTAAAGAGATTAATATCGAGGGTAAGAACTACGTCCGTAGTCTTATTCGCCCAGCTAAGGATAATCAGAAACTTTACAATTTCTGGTGTACTGCAGCGGCGGAACTGATAGCCCTTCAGCCCAAGGCTCCGTGGCTTGGTACTGCTAAACAGTTTGAGGGATATGAGAACGACTACGCTGCAGCTAACGTAGAGAACTTCCCGATGTTGAAATATAACGTAGATCCTGAGGCTCCGGGGCCTCCGCAGCGGTCTAATCCCGCCGCTCCTCCTACTGCTATATTTGAACAGATTAGACGTACTGAAGAGAGCATGAAGTCTATTCTAGGGATGTTCAACGCCGATGTGGGGGGCCCAACCTCTCAGCAGACAGGAGCGGCGGTTAACGCTGCGCAGCGACCTGGAGATATCGGCACTTTCGAGTTCATGGAGAACCTTAGCCGCGCAGTTATGCATACAGGTCGTATCCTTAACGAGATCATACCGGAGATTTATGATACTGAACGCGATGTTCGTATACGAAATATGGACGAGTCTGAGTCTTTTGTCCCTGTTAATACTACTGTAGGGAAGGCAGTCAAGTCCCTTGAGGCTCACCCCGAACGGTTCCATGGTATGGACATAGCCAAAGTGCGTACTCTCTTCGCTAAAGACGGTAAGGATGCTAAGTTCAATGATATTACAGCAGGAAAGTACGATGTAGTTGTGACAGTTGGACCTTCCTACGCTACGCAGCGGCAGGAATCAGCACAGAATTTGCTCCAACTTGTACAGTCTATGCCTCAGCAAATGGGTCTCGCAATGGATCTTATTGTAGAAAACATGGACTTCAAAGGGGCGGACGAGTTGGCGGGGCGGCTTAGGAAGACTTTACCGCCCAATATGGTCAAAACTAGACCTGGGGAAGCACCTCCGATGCCGCCCCCGCCCAACCCTAAAGTTCTCATTGAACAGAGCAAGTTGCAACTCCAGCAGTTAAAGGTACAGCAAGAGAATATCCGGCTTGAACACGAAAAAGTGAAAATGCAACTAGAAATTATGAAGTTGCAGGCCGCAGGGGGCAAGGCTAACGAGGACAACACGAATGACCTCCAAGAAAAGGCCATAAAACTTCAACTTGAGATCGAGAAGCACAAGTTGGAGAAATCCAAGTTTGAGCACCAGAAAGTTAACGACGCCGGAAAGTTAGGCGTAGAACACCGAAAGATCGACGAAGCTCAGCAAGGAAGTGAGTAATGCTCTATGACGCGAGATGCACTTGTGGCCGTCTTCTTGGTCGTATAAACGGATACTATGAGATTAAATGTCCTAGATGCAAAGCAATTAAAAGTGGAGTGCTCCTGACGCCTTCTACTAAGGAGAAATAGATGGAGTTGACTCAGCTTTAGACCTAAGATCGTTGTATGAGCTGATTCTAGCCCCTATGACACAGTACAATTACCAAGTCTTTAACAATGGCGCAGCAACGGCCAATCTCACTATTCAACTTCACTGGTATGAACTCGGAAACTAAAAGGAGAACAGAGACGTGGAAGATCTCAGCATTACCCCGGTCTTAGAAACCGTACCCGCCGTAATTGCAGACCCGGCAACTGCAGCCATTACACCCGCCGTTATCACAGAGTCGGCCCCTGTCGAAGTAGCTGAACCCTCGAAAGCGGTCAAGGAGCTGATACACACTCGTAAGAGGGCGCAAGATGCGGAACGAAGAGTGGCTTATTTGGAAGGGCTAGCCGAAGGTAGCCGTGCACAGGCTCCTGCCGCAGTACAAGCCGAGAGTATTACAGCCCCAGTGGTTGAGGACTTTGAGACCTACGAAGAGTATGAACTCGCCAAAGAAAGTTACTTAGAGACTAAGATTGAGCATAGACTAACAGCCAAGTTTCAGTGGAATCAACAGGTTCAGGCTCAGCAGGAAGGACTAAAGACCTTCGAGCAGCGGGTTGAAAAGGCAGCGGAAGCAGACCCGACGATCTACGACATTCGACATGATCCTACGTTGCCGGTCAGTACCGTAATGGCCCAGATCCTCCACTCGTCTGAGGCAGCAGGACAGCTTTTGAAGTGGATAGACGGTAACAGAACCGAGGCTTCCAAGATCGCAAATATGGACCCTATTCAAGCGGCTATAGCGATGAGTAAGGTAGAGGCGAAAATCCTCTACAGCCCAAAACCTGTACCACCTAAACGGGTCAGTAGTGCACCAGACCCTATCCCAACTGTTACACCTGCAGGGAGCGTCACCCAGGACGACGAAAAGATGCCACTGGAACAGTGGATGGCACGAAGAAACAAAGAGACCGGCAAGGTAGGCGGTGGACTGATTAGAGGTAAAGGGAAGAATTAACGTAACCATAGTGACTCTTAGGAGCACTGCAAAACAAAGGAGAAATGGCGCATGGCCAACAGCTTACTCACGATTTCTATGATAACAAGAGAAGCACTCAGGGTTGACTAAGCGGCCCCCTTATCCAGTAATGGGTATTGAAGAAATCCCTTGAATTGCTGGGATACCCTAAAGCCAACGCTACTAATAGTGCTTGCACCCTCGCCGAATACATGGTAGGGTTCAAGGACTACAGTGACAATGCGGAGGATACTACAATGGGCAATCAGCAGGCAAGCTTAAACTTGATACCAGTTTTCAACTCAACCAAGCATTTATAGACCCGTTAGGAAACGTCTATAGTACTGCAAGAGGGCATTTAAAAACGCTAAAATTAATGCCCCATTTAGCAAGAGGCAAAAAATTATACGTAAGGGTCAAAGTAGGCGATACTACTTATTTGGCTCACAGGTATATAGCTTCTGCAATGGTGGGAAGAGTCTTAGCGCCGACTGAACAGGTAAATCACAAAGATGGGGATACCACAAACAACTGTATATCCAATCTAGAGATAGTATCTCACTCAGAAAATGTTGCTCATGCTGTAAAAAACGGGCTGTACTGCAAAGGTGAAAATTGGTATAAAGCGAGAGAAGCTTCAACGACTAGATCGAAAGATCGTAGGGCCAAGTGGTCCGAAGTTGGGGATACCCTTCGGGGTAAAGAGATAGTCTGCTCTATACGGTGACGTATAGCAGTTCATAAGAGAACGGGGGAGGATTAACGACCCTCCTTGAACATTAGGTCTTCACAATAATCTCGCATTTTTGAAAGGCGTGAATCGTCAATATGCCAGCGAGTTTGGCATCTCAGGTGCTAAGATCGGTACGACGGTCAACATCCGTAAACCGAACAGGTACTTCGTCCGTAAGGGCGACGCGATGATTACCCAGGGTACTAACGAAACCTACATCCCGCTGACCCTCGCTACTAAATGGGGTACGGATATCTCGTTCAGCTCGACTGAACTTACCCTGAGCCTGGATGACTTCTCCAAGAGGATTCTGACCCCAGCGATGGCTAAGATCGCTTCGCAGATGGATCAGGATTGTCTGCAGGGTGCAATCACGGGTTCTTACCCCAACGGCTCCGGCCCGACCGTCTCTTGCGGTCCTCCGGTTTACAGCGTTGTAGGTACGGCAGGTACGACTCCGGGTACTCCGGGTGGCACTGCAGCAGGTCTGGCTCAGTACAATGCACCTATTGTGTACCTGAACGCCGGTATGGTACTGGACAATCACGCAACCCCGCGTGACGAGAATCGACGGGCCTTGCTCTCGCCGGCAGCGATGGCTCAGTCCGTACAGGGCCTCTCGGGGCTGTTCCAAGACTCTGGGTTGATTGGAGAGCAGTACAGGAAAGGTGTTCTGGGTCAGGCTCTTGGTTATGAGTTCTGCATGGACCAGAACGTCTACACCTTCACTACCGGTACTGGCGTAGTCCTCGGGTCTGGTACGCTTGTTGACGGTCAGGCTACTATCGCAATCACCGGTGCAACCTCCGGTGGTGTCTTCCAGGCGGGTACGATCTTTACCGCAGCGGGAGTGTATGAGGTCAACCCCGAGAATCAGCAGAGCACAGGGTTCCTTCAGCAGTTCGTGATTACGACCACTACGACCATCACAGGTACTACCGGCACACTGCCTATCTACCCAACCCCTGTAGTTGCAGCTACCCAGGTTGCCAACGGCACGGTTACCGGGTTCACGGCAGGCGGTAATAGTGGGAATGTTGCACTTACTGTGCTCTCGGGTACTACCGCAGCTACGGGCTATCAGCAATCGCTGGCCTACCACCAGGATGCGTTTACTTTCGCAACCGCCGACCTCGAACTTCCGCAGGGTGTGGACTTCGCGGGGCGCGAAACATACGATGGTGTGTCAATGCGAATTGTTCGGGCGTTCGATATCGCAAATGACCAAATGCCCTGCCGCATCGATGTCCTGGGGGGTTTCAGTAATCTTCGGCCAGAATTAGCAACAAGAATCACAGGTTAGATCACTTTCTGTTGTATACAGTATACACTCGCAAACGTAAGTCATGGAAACACGTAGAATAAGGAGAAATTAATGGCCTTTACAATCAACTCAGGGTCTAATCCCCCCATTACGACCTTCCAGACTGATATGCTAGAATTGGTAGCGTATCTGTACGCAGGAGGGTATTTATCGCAGCAACTTACCGCAGGGAGTTTGGATTTGCTAAAGTCTATCGCTAACCCTGCCAACGGCACAACTTCAATCGTTCTTTCATAAGGAGAAATAAATGGGTGTACCTAACATTGAAACCAATCCCCAGAAATTTGTTGTAGGTTACGACAGCCCCGATGGGGCAGACATGGGTGGCTCGGCGCTGTCTAAAGACGGTTTCTACGGAGCAGTCCCGCTCCTGCAGAGGATCAGAACCGAAGTCGAGGGTACTCTGGCAGGTGTAACCACTTCGCTCTTTACTACCTCGGCAACTTCCGGGGTACCGCAGCAGAGTTCTGCGTTCACTTCGCAGTTCGGCAACTGGAACACTCTGAGCGCAAGCGTCTCAGGCATCAGCTCTACCTACTCCGCAACGGCTTACACTGCCACAGGTGCAGCGGTTACGACTTCTGCCTCCTTTGGTACCGGGCAGGCATTGCTCCTGGCCGAGATCTGTGATACCCTTGTGGCCCTCGGTTTCTGGCGTGCAAACTAAGTAGTTGAATCTCTCAGATTCCCTAACTACAGAGGAACTATATGAGTAAAAAAGTAATATTTTGCACACCATCCATCTCAGGACCGATACAGCCGTACATCGAAGCTCTTGCAGCATCGTTGCCCCTAATCGAAGCAGCTGGATGGACTCATGGATATGCACAAGAGGTAGGCAACCCGTATATCTCAGCAGCCAGGCTAAGTATGTGCCGTAAAGCCTTAGACGCTAAGGCGGATACAGTCGTGTTTATCGATTACGACCTCAGTTGGGCTCCAAAAGACCTACTAACCCTCCTTGAAACAGAGGGCGACGTAGTAGCCGGGACGTATAGGTTTAAGAACAGCGCGGAAGAAGTCTACATGGGGCAACTCAGGGTAGATGAGAATGACCGCCCAATCGTTCGTAAGTCAGACGGCGCGCTAGATACCTATCTAGCTCCTGCAGGGTTCTTAAAGGTCACAAGGCAAGCTCTATGCATCTTTATGAAAGCGTACCCGGAACTTGTGTGCGGGGATCCTTTAGCCCCAAGCATCGACCTCTTTAATCATGGAGCTAGAAACGGGGCTTGGTGGGGCGAAGACTATGCCTTTTGCGATAGGTGGGCAAAGTTAGGGGGTAAGATTTGGACTCCTCCGAACATGAACTTGCACCATCACTCAGGGGGAAGAGCACCAACGCCTGTGTACGACAACGAGTTAAAGAAGTGGATAGTGCAGGAGCAGTACAACGGAAACGAAATCTTTGAAGGAAACCTACATAATTTCCTGCTTAGGCAGGCAGGCGGTTCAGCCGCCCCAAAGGAGCCAGAAATGTTCACCAAAGGACCCGCAAACAAAAGAGCCGGAACTAAAACCGGGAATGCTCCGCACCCTTCCAAAGACGCTAAGGCCTTTGGTAGCAAGACTGAGTATGCCCCTTTCTCGACTACTAATATCTCTACAGGTGGTATTCCTCCCAAACAGGGTGGGAAGAATATGGGCTAATCACTAACTAAGGGGTCTTAATTGACCCCTTTTTTACAGGGAGATTCTAATGAAAGCAAAGATTGCTAAAGCGCCTAAACCTACTAAGAAGTCTGAGTCTATGCGGAACGCTATGAAAATCAAAGAGTATGAAAAATCGCATGGGAATAAGACAAGCGACTACAAACAGTATATAAAAGCAGCTAAGAAGATGAAATAATACTATAGGAGGCCAAATATGGCTGCTAAGAAAGGTAAGAAGCCTGTGAAAGCTAAGAAGATGGCTATAAAGAAGAAAGTAGCCAAAAAAGGATACTGACATGCCAGAAATGTTCAGAGCTAATAAGCAAGGTGGCGATCCTATGACTGACGATGGTCACAAGGACAGTAAGATGCCCAAAAAGGCTAAGAAGAAAAAGGGCTTCAAGCTGATGCCTGTGAAGTTGAAAGAAACCCCGGTAGTAAAGGGTAAGGTTGATACACGGCCTGACTCTAAACACGCCAAGGCTAAGAAGTCTTCCCCTCCTCCGGCTAAGGGGCCTAGACCGCCTGATTCTCCCAAAGAGAAACCGCTGAGTAAGAGTAAAGGCAAGAAGGTTAAGAAGTTCGCGCTGAATAAGTCGATCTGAGGATCTAAGGAGCTGCAATGTTGAAACGAGACAGCCGGGGAATGTACTACGAGGCCCCCGACCCTGAAGGGGGAGAAGGACCAATCACCCAGGATACAAAGACAGGGTTGTATTCTAGCGCAGTCGTACCAGAACCTAAGCCCGAAAAGGTCCTATCCATGAAGCCTATGGCGGTCTATGCACGAAAGAAAGCGGAAGAAAAGAGACTAGCGAAGGAGAAGAAATAATGGTACTACAGTGCGCAGACTTAATAACCGCTGCTATGTCGCTAATCGGCGTTACCGAAATCGACGAAACCCCTACAGCGTCCGAGATGCAGTTAGGTCTGAATACTGTAAATGCTATGCTTGACCGTTGGAGCACACAACGTCTGCTCCTCCGGGCTACGACATTTCTCTCTTTCCCTCTAGTAATAAATCAGTCTATGTATACCATAGGGCTGACAGGGCCAGATATTATAGCCCCTAAGCCCCTTAAAATTTACTCCGCATATTATCGCATGTCTGGGGATGTTGACCAGCCTATCGACGTTATAGACCGCACAACCTACGATAATCTGGCTGACAAGAACATTGGTACGGGGCCACCTGAGTATATTTGCTATTACCCAGGCGCAGCGCAACAGGCTACTCAGCAGGGACAGTTTTTTATCTACTTGACCCCTGACCAAGCCTACATCATGAATCTTGAGTTAGACACGTACCTGACCGAGTTTGCGACGATCTTTGATACTGTAACCTTTGAACCTGCTTACTATGAAGCGTTGATTTACAACCTGGCAGTTAGGCTGTTTCGACACTATCACGGCATCGCGGACCAGATTCCTGCGGACATTATAGGTATCGCAAATAGCAGCCTCTCGAACTTGAAGACTCTGAACGCGATTCAGATAGTCGCGGGGATGGAGCTTCCGGGAAAAACAAGTGGTTACAACATCTTCGTGGACGGTCCCTTATTTTAAGTTGACAATTACGCGGGAGTAGTAAATGAGTATAATCCCTTTTTGTGGTCCGACCTACGCCGGAAGAAGTATCAACATAGACGCCAGTAGGTGTGTAAACTGGTTTCCCGAGTTAGATCCAGACCCTAATGCGAAATATCCTATCAGTTTAGTAGGCACCGCAGGGACTCTACTTGCGACTAATATAGGCACCGGGACTATCAGACTTCTATACTCCTTTGGAGGTAAGCTGTTAGTAGTCACAGGCAACACACTGTTCGTAGGCGCGACGGTAGCTACACTTGTATCTGTAGGCACGCTGTTGACCACTGTAGGGTACATATCAGCTTCGGATAATGGTGTAGCAGCTAACGGTCTCGGTGGTAATCAGGTAATGCTGGTAGACGGTGTTGCGGGGTATATTTATAATATTATCACTAATACTCTCGTACAAGTATCCAGTATCACAGGAGTGCAAGCGACAGCTACTTTAACCCTGAGTACCGGGACTGTAGCGTCGGCAGTATTAAATATCAACGGGGGTACGGCTCAAATACCTCCAACGGTTACGGCTACAGGTGGAGGTGGCACAGGTGCTACATTCCAGGCTAATTTAGGCCAAGGCATTGCCTCGATTACCCTCTTGAGCCCTACACCTACTGGCGTGCCCGAGGCTGGAGTTTCTATTGTTATTACCGATCCCACGGGGTTTGGAGCAACTGCTACACCCACTATAGCTAGTGGGATACTTACTGGTGTAGTTATGACTGCTCAAGGCGAAGCCTACACCGCTCCTGTAATTACTGCGGTAGGCGTACCCGGAGCCATACTTACTGCAGTACTCAACGGAGTCTTTAATACTGCCTCTATAACAGTCCTAACTGGAGGTATTAACTATACTTCTGCGCCGAGCCTGACCTTTTCAGGAGGGTTAACCCCTTTTGTACCTACGACTATCAGCAGCACAGGATCAGTAGTTACAATAACGTACCCCAATATAAATATCGCTCCTGGGGACACCATAATTGCGGCGGGGTCTTCTAATCCGCAGTACAATGCTGTTAACGTACCTGTAACCTATATAGGTTTAAACTCTATATCGTATCCTAGTACAGCGTATACTTTTGTTCCTATAGGTATTAGCGGTACGGGTAGTACAGTTACAGTAACTTACCCCGCTCATGGGCTAGATACAGGAGATACAATAGCTGCAAGTGGCTCTTCGACAGTGGGATATAATACTACTACTGCAGTAATTACACGGCTTACGGCCAATACATTTACCTACCCCGGAACGGGAATAGGTACACCTACATCATTCCCACTTATTCAAGAGATAGCGGCAGTCACCCCGGCAACTAAACCTACGATAACCAGGGGGAGTACGTTACGGCTACCTCCTGCAGCTAATGCGGTTCTAGCTCCCTTCGACATCTTGGGAATAGTTGTTACAAACGGCGGAGCTGGATATATAGACCCTCCCATAGTTACTATCACAGGTGGCGTACCTTCCAACTTCGTACCTACAGCAATTAGTGGGACAGGTGGGGCTAACGGCATGGTTACAGCAACTTTCGCTAATCATGGGATGACTACGGGAGATTTGATAAATGCTGTAGGATCTTCTACCGTAGGGTACAATCTTGCCGTGGCTACGGCGGTCACGGTAATCGATCTTAACACTTTTTCCTACCCAGGGAGCGGCGCAGGTACACCTACCGTCTTTCCTACGATTACGGACACAACTTCTGCTACGATAGTTACGACTACTACGGTAGTAGGCACCGCAGTTACGTCGATTACGTTCACTGGAGGGCAGGGGTATACGACTATCCCAACTATCTCCATAAGTGCGCCAGAGGGAGTATCATTCCCTCCAGTACCTACATATGTTGAGTACCTAGATGGATACTTCATAGTCGTGAATAACTCGCTTAGATTCTACGTGAGTGAGCTATACAACGGCCTTCTATGGAACGCACTGGCTTCCGCAGCAATAGCATCAAGTAACGACAACGTGCAGGCCGTAGTGACAAGCAGTCAACAACTTTACTTCATTTGTTCTTATAATACTGAGGTTTGGGCAGACTCGGGGGTTGCGACTTCAGTAGGTAGCCCCTTCTCTAGGGTCTCTGGCGCGGTCTTCCCTTTTGGTACAGTTGCGGGATTCTCAGCGGTTAATGGCAGTAGCAGTATCTTCTTTCTGGGTACACAAAGAACGCAAGAAGGCGGTAATTTCGTAGGTGTAATGGAGATGAACGGGTATACACCCCAGGTTGTATCTCCACCATCGATAAACTATCTTCTCTCGCAAATGGGAGACTTGAGCACAGCCATAGCGTACACCAGAGTGCAGGAGGGGCATACATTCTACGTGCTCTCGATACCTAACGGCAACTCAACGCTTGTGTACGACTCAACTACTCAAATGTGGCACGAGTGGTCGTGGTATAGTGATGACCCTTACCAAATAAATAGACATATCAGTCAAGTTTATGTTATATTTAACGGTGTCGAGTATGTCGGAAGTTATATAGATAATTCTATATATGCATTATCTTCTTCATATTACTCGGATAACGGCAACCCGATAGCTAGCGTTAGGACTTCTCCGCATGTTACGGATACACAGAGCAGAAGACATATGTTCTTTCCTAACCTGTTCTTGGACATGCAGACAGGTGCATCGCTAACGGTACCTAACCCAACGGCTACACTCTCTTGGAGCAATGACTCGGGGCATACCTGGAGTAGTGAGTATCCGGCAAGCATCGGGGCTGGGGGCAACTACGGAACGCGGGTAATCTGGAGACGCTTAGGCCGAAGTAGGGACAGGGTGTACCGGCTAATGGTTTCCGACCCAATCCAGAAGATACTTATTGCTGCATATATGGGAGGTAATATATGATCCAACCCGCTCCGATAACAGCATCACTAGAGATCGACTCAAAGAAAGGAACTATCAACTCTGCAGTGTGGATACTTTGGTTGAAGAACCTGGTAGAGGGTATCAACGCTTTAACACCACCGACTCCCTAGGAGGAGCTATGAAGACCCTTTCACTATGCCCGACATGCTACAAGAAGATCGAAAGCCAGATAGTCTTTTCGGAAGGCAAGGTAGTAATGTTGAAGACTTGCTCAGAACATGGAGATTTTGAGGCCGTTATGGAAGTCGATGTAGAGCATTTCAGTAACTTCTATCGGGCAGGTACCAAAGGGCTAAACAATAATATAATTATCCATATAGAAGATAAATGCAATATGTCATGCTTCTGGTGTTACTATGGGGGTAAGGAAGAGAAACAGGACTTTTCCTACTACGATAATCTTCTTAGGATCTACAAGAGCCAAGGGTTCCGGATGCTTCTCAGTGGAGGAGAGCCTACGATAAGGCCCGACTATTTCAAGTTCTTGGAAGACGCAAAAGGGCTAGGATGGCATTG
>QGNH01000916.1_pt1 | contig 14952 bp, 16 predicted proteins | sample 1735481 | NCBI WGS metagenome assembly QGNH01 (sample SAMN09239004, study PRJNA386568) | Viral metagenome, whole genome shotgun sequencing project. | reverse complement strand
GCTAGTGCGGTTCGGCTACGCCTGCGGGCTCAATCACGAAGTCTTCCCCGAAGTCGAGGAACACTTCCCCATCGGTCAAGCCCCGGATGCCGTTGCGTGCTGGTGCGGTAGCGAAGCCCGCCGCGTCTTCGAGGCCCCGTACTACCAAGAAGATCGGCGCCGCCTTGCACGCACCCCGCGGAACGCCCCGGCCGAGAAGTGGTCCTGGACCCTCGGCGCCCGCGCCCCGCAATCCCGCGCCGAGATGCGCCAAATCGAAAAGGAACGCGGCATCGAATTCGTGACCCCGGCCGAAGCGCGCGCCGACATTGCGAAACTGCGCGAAGGCAAAAACCTCGAGGGCCCGCCCAAACCAAACAAAGGCTGGCTCGCAAAAGAAATCGCTAAGCGCGGCGTAAAACTCCACCCGGCCGATAGCGGAGGCTGGAACGATGCCCCCCACACCCGCGAAGGCGTCGAACGCAAGATCAAAGCCGAACGCGGCTGGAACGACGCCGAGGCGGTCGTTGTAAGCAAAGAGAAGATACCGCCCGCATGAGCGTTGCCGCGGATTCCCCCGCGCGGGCCGGCCAAAACCAAGAAGAAGATCCCGTTGGCGAGGAAGCCTTTCTTGCCGAGCTGAGCTCAGTTGTTGAGAACTACATCCGCATTTCCGACCAAGGCGAAGACGAAAGAAGAAAGTCCGACCGTATCGGCGGGAACCTCTATGCCGGGCGGCATTGGGATACCCGCGTGCCCCCAGACCGCGCGGCGCTCACCATCCCGTATTCCAAAGCCCTCATCAACCAAGTCATATCGCTGCAAACCAAACAAGATCCGGTTTGGGTCGTTGCCCCCAACGACGCGGGCGATAAACAGGCCGCCCGTATCATGGCGGCCCTCCTCCCGAAAGTTTGGACCCGGGACGGCCTGAAGAAAAAAGTTCGCCGCGCGATGCGCCTGGGAGAAACGACCCGGACCTGCGCGGCGAAAACCCTCTGGGACGATTCACTCGACGGCTGGATCGGCAACGTCACAACCGACATTATCCCCGGCTGGCGCCTTATCCTCGACCCGCGCGCCGCCGACCCCGAAAACATGCGCTTCATCGGCGACCGCGCTTCAATGTCGCGTACCGAAGCGATGCTGCTCTATCCCCAAGCCGCCCATATCATCCGCGACTCGGGCCAACCGGTCGCAAGCTCCGCGCTCTCTAATGGCTCGGTCGACTCGCCGGTCAAAGACCAATTCCGCCAAATGGGCGGCGGCTCGGGACCCGTCGCTTGGGGCGTCGGCGGCGCGGTCGTCAACGGCGTCCCGGTCGTAACCGCCTTTACCGGCCGGACCCCGGTCAGTTACGCCGACGAGTACGCCGTCCATATCTGCGAAGTCTATCACCGGGACTTCACCTTGGATACGGTGCGCGTGCCGGTCGAGGACGAATGGGGTAACCCCAAACAAACAATGCTAACCGAAGACGACGGCACCCCGCGCTTTACCCAAGACGGCGAGTGGGACGATATCTTGGGCGAACCGGGCTACAAAATTAGCTACCAGACGCAAACCGAAGAAAAAGACGTTCCGATCTACCCGCAATGGCGCCGCACGACGAAAATCTACCCGGGCGGCCGCGTCATCGAAGATATCGCTTGGGACCACCCGCAACCCTACGAACTCTACCAGGCCCAAGAGTGGCTCGAAGGACCGTGGAGCAAAGGCACAATCCATGATCTGCTGGACGATCAACTTATGCTTAACGTCTCAACCTCGATCATGCAAGATAATCTGCGCTTCGGCAGCTATCGCGTTTTCAAACGGACAAGCGATTGCCCCGCTTCCCGCAACTCCCTCCTCTTTCGCTCCGGGCAAGTAATCGACGTCGGCCGCCAAATCAACAACCTCGAACCACTCTCCTTCCCGGAAATCTCGCAGGCGTGGTTTAGCTGGCGCCAAGAAATTAAAAAAGACATGCGCGAAATTGCCGGCGTCGACGGCATTATGAGCGGGTCGATGGCCGACGTCGCCCCGCGCGCCGACTCGACGAAGATGACCGACTCGCTCGCGGAAATCGGCGGCAGCAAAATCGTCGAGAAAACCGAGAACATGGAATGGTTCATCATCGGCATCGGCCGCCGCACGGGCTATTGGATCCAACAGAAATATACCGAGAAACACGCAATCGCCCTCGAAGATATGCAAGGCGAGCTAACGTGGGAGCGCCTTGGACACGAGGAGTTAATGGGGTCGTTTAACTACGATATCATCGTCGGCTCGACAACCGCTTGGAGCGGCAGCGGCGTGCGTACCCGCGTCCTCGAAGAATTGCAGCTCGGGTTGCGGGATAAAGTGTCCGCGTGGAAAGCGCTCGACTCAACCAGCTACGCGATCGCGGATTGGAAGGACGTTCTACGCAGAAACCCACAGGCAAATGCGATCGCACCGCCGGCAAGGACGCGCGCCGCGGCTCCCAAGCCGCCGTCGCCGAAGCAAAAGAAATGATTCGGTGCTACGTTACCGAGGACCGAATCGGACCCGATGGCGCATTTACGCTGGTCATCATGGGCCATGGAGGCGAAAAGGCGTGCGCCGGCGTCTCGGCGATCTGGCACACGGCACTCGCCGGCCTTGCGCTCGTAGCAAAAGACGTCCCGACCGAAGTCGCGTTCCAGCGCCAATCGTTTTCGCGCGCGAAAACGAAAAAGAAACAGCCCGCAAAGAAGCCGAGAAGGTGAGCTAGCGGCAACTAGGGAACGGCCCCCCCTAATGGGTGGACTCCCGCAACTTGGCCAAAAAGAGATGTCCGGGCTAAAAACAGCCCTGGCTAGCCAATCGGCACCCCCGAATCCGCAAACCCCAACCGACCGCACGGACCCCTCCGATGCGGTCCTGCTCGATTTTCAACGTGTCCGCCGAGCGCTGGACAAAACCAAAGACGGCCTGCCCGAAGCAGATCCCCGCGGCGTGCTCGTCGGCGCAATGCACTCCTGCGTGACGCGCTTACTCACCCGCGTACAAACAAGCGATGCGGTCGATATTTTGCTCGAACGAGCCTTTCCGCTTTCGTCCCCGGAACTGCGAAGCAAACTCGCGCAGATGTTTGCCCCGCCCCCTCCACTTTCTCCACCGACCGGCCTGGGCGGTGGAGCGCAGCCACCTGGTATGCCTCCGATGGCGAACCAAGCCCCTGCAGGGGCCACAGGCCTATCTCCCGGAGGACCGCCACCCGGCGGGCCACCCGGTGATGCCGGCGTAGAATCAGCTCTGCCGGCGTAACAAAGGAGCACGCATGCTCGACACATTCCGCCGCAAGCGCGGCCGTCACAAGGGCCGGAAGTAGTCCCTTGGCAACAGAAGAGGCTGGGGGGGAAACCCACAGGGAACCGGTAACCGATCCGGCCCCTTCTCTTGCCGACCCCCGCGATGCGCGCATTGCCGAACTCGAACGGTACTACCAAGAAAGTCAGGCCTCGTGGGAACGCCTGCGCCCGCTCGAAGATGAACTCCGGCCGCTGGTCGAAGACGAAGATTTCCGCGGCTTCATGCGCTCCGCGCGCGAGAGCTACTACGACCAAAAGAAAAAGCGCGAAGCGGAAGCAAAACCCCAACTCGACCCGGGCGGCCAAGCGCTGCTCGAAGCCTTCAAGCCGACCCTCGACTTCGTGGAGAGCCTGCGCGGTGAACGAGAGCAATCCAAAAAGCAAGCCGAAGCCGAAGCAAAAAAGGCAAGCGAAGATTTTACCCGCGATAACGTCGCCTACGCTCAACGTCTTATGGCCGAGCAAGGCCTGTCGGCCGAGGAGATTCTCGATCTAGGCCGCTTTGCAAAAGCGATGCACGACGAAACGGTCGCCCGCGGAGAACCGCGCTTCGTTCCGCTCGAAGAAGCCTATAAGCGCACCTACGGCCGCGCCTCCGCGCAAGCCGCGAAGAAGCCCGTGCCCGCAAGCCTGCGCTCCAAGGCCGCAGCACCAGGCATCCCGGGCCCGTCGTCGGCGCCGGAAGAGAAGCGCAAGATCAATCCCGCGCGCAGCGGCGATTTCACGCAAGAGATGTTGCGCAGAATGAATGCGCGGAAAACCGGATGAGATGATTCAATACTTAGAAGAGAGAAAGTAAAGTGGCTGACCTTTCCGCTAGCTACGCGTACACGAATGTCCTTCAGGCCATAACCCGCGAGGCCGTGCTTAGCGACGTCGTTTTTGACCAGGTGTTCCAATCGAATAAATTTATGATGTACCTCCTTCAGCGTGATATGGTGCGGTACATCAAGGGTGGCGCGGCGATTACGTGGGTGAACAACTTCGGTCGCTCGCCGAACTCGATCGCGTTTGACGGCGCGGACAACCTGCCGATCAACTCGCTTGCCGGCAACCTCGTGCGCGCGTCGCTTCCATGGCGCGGTTATGCGGATGCGCTCGTGCTCGAAGTGACGGACCTTGTGGACAACGAGGGTTCGGACGAAGCGATTCTCGGGATGGTCGAAGCGCAGTTGGACATTACGCGCATGTCGATGCTCGACCTTATGAGCCAAGACGTCGTGACGAATACGCAGGCGATCTCGCCGCGTGGTTTCGATGGCCTCGCCGAAGCGATCGACAACGGCGTTGTGGCCCCGACCTATGCGAACATCGCGCGCGCAACGTACGGCACGAAGTGGTCGGCGCAAGTAAACTACAACGTTGCAGGCACGGTGGCAGCGAATCTTCTTCCGACGATCCACCAAATCGACATAAACGCCTCGATCGACAACTCGCGCCCAGATGCGTACTTCTGCAACCGCCTGATTCTTGCGTACCTCATCGAAGGACTCTTCACGCAGGACGCCTACATTCAACCCGACATGGCGCGCACCGCGGGCGGCAATGACTACATCTTTAACGGCAACCCCTTGTTCATCGACAACCACTACGAGACGAACACGACCTCGCCGACGACCTCGGCGCTGGGCGGCTTCATCCGGGGACTCAACTCCTCGTTCATCAAACTCGCAATCAATCCCAAACTCAACTTCCACGAAACCGATTGGATCGCCGCGCAATCCAACGCGACGATGTTCACACGATTACTTTTCAGGGGAAACCTCGTCGTACCGAAGCCGCAGGCCCATTGGGCCGTGTTTTTCCAGACCGGTTAGGCCCGATTTCCAAGAAACGATAAAGGAGAAACTCGAAGATGGCAGGCAGACACGTCGGTCCCGGCAAGGACCGCCCAGGAGATGACCACCCCGAACTCGGCGCGCGCAAAACACACGGCGGCCCCGAACAAGTCTACGTCACGGGCGGCTCGGTCCTCACGCCGGTTATCGGCTTTCGCGGTCAGGGCGTGACCGGAACGCCCCCCGCGCCGATGGCGCGCGGGTTCACCAACGAACCGGGCGATGGAAAACTTCCCGGCGGCAAGAGCAAGACCTCAGGCGGCAACAACGCCCTCAAAGCCTTCGGGCTCCAGGGCTCCTCGAAGAACGATCAGTAAGGGATAACGCATGGGCCTCATCGACGTTGGCAACCAACAGAACGGCCTGGGCGCCGATACCTCGTTTGCCGCGCTCAACGGAACGGTTCTGGTTCCGCCGGGCGGCTATCTGCCCGTCGGGTATCCGCTGGGGCGGAACCTCTTAGCGCTGCAAGGCAACTACCTGAGCCGCTTCGCGGCGCTGCCCGGCTTTGGCATCTACGCGAACGGCGATGAGTATCAAAGCCTTCCGCTGTGCGGCGTGCAAGGCGCGACGACCGGAAGCCCCGTTGCCGGCGGCGTCTACTTCGGCCAACCCTTTGTCAATCCGTGGCTCAACTCACCCGCGAACACCCTCAACACCACGCCGCTCTATCAGCCGTGCTACGTCGCCCGCACGGGCTTGCGGCTTGCGCTCGTCGGCTGCGCCAATGGCGGCACAACCGTTAAGGTCGGCGACTTCGTTGGTAAGGGACCGACCCTTGGAACACCGTCGCTCTATCCATTCCTCACGAGCGCAGGCGGGGTGACCTGGGTCAACGGCAATACCTACGGCCAAGTCATCGCTGCCCCGATCTATACAACGCTTGGCGCGGCATTGACGGTCCCGGGCACCTCGCAGGTCGCCTCGGTCTGGAACACGGCCGGGATGCAGACGACCACGCCGCTCACGATCAACCCGGGCGGCGCAAATCAAGAGACGGTAACGCCGACCGCGGTCACCCAGGCGGGCCCTGCGCTCTCGACGCTGACGATCGCGTTGACCGCAGCGTCGGCCTCGACCGTGCAGATCACCTTCAACCTCGCGGGCTATCAAGGCTCGACCGGCGTTGCCCCACTCTTGACGGCGACCACGACCTTTACCATCATCGTCCAGATCCCCAACGGCTCGACGGCGACCCAGGCCGCGACCCTTGTCCTCAACGCCCTGCTCGCGTCGGGTTTTACCTTCGGCGCCCCGGCGAACATCGTGGGCATCGGCTCGGGCACCTTTGCCTCGGGCGGCTCCGGGGCCCCGGCCTCGGGCGCGCTCATCTACGTGACCAATCCCTCGGCCGGCGTCCTCAACTTCTCAGCCGCGCTGCCGGGAATCTGGGCAAATACACTGCTTACCTACACGGTCACGGTACTGGGCGGCACGACGCAAACCTATAACGGCTCGACGAGCGGCTCGGCGACCCCGGTTGCGTTCACCGGCGGCATAGCCGGTACGTTTACCGCAACCTTCCAAAACGCGCATGTCATCGGCGAGCCGGTCATCGGCTACAACAACGTCTCGCAGTCGGTGCTCGTCGCAGCCCCCGGTACGGCGCAGATGCTCTCCCTTGGCTTGGTCTACGTCGACTTGGTGGCCGCATGAGCAAGAAGTCAAAGCACGACGAAAAAGGCAAAGACATGGAGGCGCGCGACATGGAAGGCCGCACAAAGAAGAAGGGGCGCGGTAAAAAGGGCGGCAAGCGCTTCGCCTTCGGGCGTAAAGGCTAGTGGCCCTAAAAATTCGCGAAGGCGCGGTCAAACGCGGAACGGCAGAAGCAAACTGGACCGACGGCGACATATCCAGCGAGCCCGCAGGCCCCGACGCCTCCGAATCCATTCGCTCGCAAATGCTGCTTTCGCAAAAGTTGATGAGCAAGAACGTGCTCGTCACCCTCGAGCAGCCTTGGCCGAACGCCGAGAACGAGCAGACCGTTACGCTCGCCTACGGCCGCGAAGATGCAACACCAATCGGCCCGGACACCTACCGCGACGAAGGCTTCGGCACGCAGCCGGTTATGACGTCCGAACGCTTATTCACGCAAGGCATGGGCGCCGCGCCACGCTGGGATCCGGGCATGTGGATCCACTATCATTTGCGCTTCACGAAAGGACCGCTCGGCAAATGTCGCTGCGGGCAAGACCCCGAAACCCTAATCGAGGCGCAAGCGATTATGCCCGCACCCGTCGCGCGCGAATACTTCGGCGATTGGGAAGTGCCGGGCTACGAATTGCGCGTGCGCGAAGGGCAGATGGTCGAGGATTGGCTGCAGCGATCGTGGCACCGCGATCGCGTTGCGAAGTCGCATTGGGGCGGCTACGAGTGGGACTTCCCGCCGGGCGTACCGATCTACGATTCCAAAGGCGCGGTGAACTACCGGGCCATGCGCGTTTTCGGACCGCCGAAAGTTCCGCATGTCGCAATCTGCCGGCTCGATACGATGATGCGCCGGATTCCAAACACCGAAGCGCGCCCGTGGGAGATCTTCGAGTGGGGGAAGATGGTGGAGAAAGGGCCGCGCATTGGATTCTCGGGCGCTACGGCCAAGGAGGCGGGGCTGCTCACGGTCACCGAAGATGAGTTTAACCGCCGGGTGGCGCAAGCAGTCGCAGCAGCGCTCGCCGCGCAAGGCACGCCGAAGGGAAAGGGCACCTAATGGGCTGGGTCACAAAAGAAGGCGTCCGACAGTTCGAGCTCGAGAAGACGCGCGGCAACGTCGCGCATCCCGGCGGCGAACTCAAAGACCTCATCGTCGATACGATGGGGCCAGGATCGCGCATGTCCCAGGACGTTTACGGCGACTCGTTCGTTAAGCCGCCGTCCCCATCTTCGCGCTCGGACGTTTTCGGCGAGCAGGCCAGCAGCCAGGGGTTTCGTCTCCGCAAGCGCTCGGGATAAGGGCATTGGGCCATGACCCGGCTCATTGACTTATGGATGTGGCCCTTCGCTTCGCCGCCTGGTTTTGATTCCAACCCCTCACGCAGAGCTTGCATCTCTTCCCTGGCACGCGGTCGTGACCGTATCGGCAGTATGGCTGCGTCTTTGTATTGTGGTGTCGGTGGTGACACGACTTGCAAAGAATCATTAGATTCTCTAGCGCGTCGTTTGTTCGATCTTCGTCTTTGTGGTGGACATGAAGCCGCTCCGTCGCGCCGCAAGTCACGCACTCGTTCGGATAATAATCGAGCGCCTTTTTTACGTAGGCTGACCCGCCTTTCCACGTCCCGGCAGATTTTATGCGGGCGAGGTGCGTCTCGATTCCAATTTTCGCCGAACAGCGACGGGAGCAAAACACCTGTGGCCGACCGCGACGGTCAGCGTATCCGCCAATGGTCGCCACGAACTCTTTTCCACACTCGCGGCAAAGGCGTATTTCTTTCGGCAAGTACGACCTGTAACTCATCCCTCATGATAACACGAAGGGATGGGATAATTATACGACTAGGCTAGATTTGGAAAACGCCGTTTTGGTCGCGCTTTCGATGCCGTATGCGAATCCGGGCGGCGCGATTTCCTGGGGCGGAGAGTTCCCGCAGAACCAAGTCGACTTCGCGATCAACCGCGCGTATTCGCGCCTCGTCTCGGACCTCGGGGATATTACCCTGGTTACGGCAACCATCGTCTTCCCAAGCGTTACCGGACACTACCGCTATCCAATTCAGTACCCGACCCAGAACCCGCCGGTCGCTCTGGGCTCGTACGCGACCGCAAGCGTCGTCTTTAGCGGTGTCGTGCAGCTCGGCGGAACGGCCCAAGTCATCATTAACGGCACGACCTTTTCCTATACGATCCCAAGCGCCTCGACAACGATCGCGCAAATCATCGCGGCCTTTATCGTGCAAATCAATGCCTCGAATCTGGTCCAGCCGGCCGGAACGATCCTCTCGCCGGTTAATCAGGCGCTCAACTCGACGTCGACCTTGAGTTTGATGGCAGGTCTTCCAGGCACGGCGGGCAACGCGATCACCCTTGCCGTCTCCGCCGCAGGGCCGCTCATCGGCATCGAGGGCGGGGGGGCGCTGGGAACCGAGGGCGGCGCAGGCGTTGCGACGGAATCGACGCTTATCCTCACCCCAAGCGGCGCAACATTCGCCAACGGCACGGCGGCGAACCAGCCGATTCGCACGGTGCGGCGCGTGCAGTATCAAGCGCTCGGCCAACTCTTTGCGCTCGAATTAGAACCCGGCGCACGGATGCTTTCCTGGGAGGAATTCAACCGAAAGACCGCAGCCGGGTACCTTTTACCGTTCTCGTATACGACTTGGCCCGATTACTGCGCCGTCTCAACGAAGCGAGATACCCTGTACTTCTACGGTGCGCCATCGGAATACGGAGATCTCATCACGGTTGAGTATTGTCCGATCATCACGAGCAACGCGGCTATCCCCGCAAGCGCCTGGGGCTACCTCGTTAATTCAACCGACATCCCGCTGCTTCCCGAAGACACCCAAGACGCAATTTGGATGGGAGCTGTCTCATTTCTTAATCCCAAGGCCCGCGAGTATGAAGGCGGGCGTACGTACATGCAAATGTATAAGGACGAAGTGCAACGCGCGAAGGACAACTATACGCGCGACTCGGCAGGCGATGCGCTCATTTTGCGCCCGGTCGAAGATGCGCTCGCAACCTCCGGCTACGGCGCGCACATCGAGGCGTAACCGATGCCGCAAGCGCCGTCAGCGAATTGGAAATCCGACCCCGAGGAAAAAACCTTCATCGCGTATCGCGATCCCTCGGGCGGGCTCAACACGAAACGCGATGCCCACGCACTCGACCGTAACATGGCCGCGGTTTCCATCAATATGTGGCCGGCCTATGACAACGCCCTCTCGAAACGGCCTGGGAGTTCGGCATTTAGCGGCGGGAAAACGGGCATGGCCGGCACGGGCACAACCGTCGTTGCGACCCGCTGGAACGTCGCAGGCGTCTCGAGCACGGTCCTGCTCGCCCAGAACGGCGTGCATCTCGCCTACGCCCAGGTCGGGGCAACGGCATGGACGCCTATCTCGACGGCGATGGGCGCGGGCGCGCAACGCATCCATGTCGCGCAGATGTTCGACCCAACGACCGGCGGCAACCAAGCCTTCATCTGTAACGGCGTCGACGTTCCGTGGATGTGGTCGGGACCAGGCAGTTCACTGCTCACCCCGGTAGGAACAGCTCCCGGACAACTCCCCCAAAAACTCACAAGCGGCACGCCGATTACCCCGCGTTTCGTCGAAACGGTTGGGAATAATTCGCTTTTGGTCTATTCAGGCGAGCCGAGCGCCCCGACCGCGGTCTATGTCTCAAACGCCTTCTACCCCCAAAACTTTTCCCAGAGCGCGACAACCGCGACGCCATACCCGGGGGGCTATCAGCCGTATTTGGTCGGGTTCAACGACGGCGTAAACGGCGGAAATATTACGGGCTTAGGGTGCTTGCAAGGCAATATCATCGCCTTCAAAGAGACGGCGATTTATCGCGGACAGTTCGTAACGATCTACGGCTCGGTCGTCGGATTCCAATGGCAAACGGTTAGCGCCGCGCGCGGCTGCGTTGCCCCGGAATCCATCTGCAGCTTCGATACGTTCATCGTCTTCCTCTCAAGCGATGGTGTGTATTTCACCGACAGCTATCAGCTCCAACAAGTCAGCGCGAATGTGCCGACCTTCTTCGATGGATCGCTTACCGGAAACGGCCCGATCGCGTTAAACTATACAACTGCCGTCGGCGCGCGCTCAGGCGCGCGCTACCTCATCTTCTACGACCGCGGAAACCCATTCACAAACGGCACCCCGGCTGGATACCCAACATCGGGGTTATGGTTCGACTTCTCGAAACCCGACGCAAGCGCGCTACCTCAAGTCGGGGAAATGCAAGGAACAAGCGCCGCCGGCGGGGGCGGCGGGCAAGTCTGGGCGGTTGGGGGCATGACGACGCTTGCCGGGCAGAACGATACGGGCCTGGTCGCCTGGATTGATCCGACCCAAGACCGCGTGGGGCTCTTTGGGCTCGGCTTCAACGACTTCGGTGCCCCGATCTCAACGACGTTTGCAGGCGTTGCCGACATGATGCCCGAGATCGCAAATCCCGGCTCGCACGCCTCGGCGATCTCCCCAAAACACATTCACCGCGCGTGGCTCTCGATCGCATCGAGTTTCGCGGCGATCAATATGCCGCTGCGCTTTACCGTCTCGATTATTACCGATCTCTTATCCTCGACGATGACGGTCGGCTCGACGCAGAACCTTTCCATCTCGGGGCTTGCGCTCTATTGGGATCAAGGCGAATGGGACGTCAACTATTGGGCAGGTTCACCGTCGGCCACGGATTATGCGACGATTAGCTTTAGCCCCGCAACATCGGCCGATGGGCGAATCATCCAAGTCCAGATCACCGAGTCGAGCATAAACGAGTGGATTCTTCTTGGGTACGTTCTCGAAGCATCGGCGCGGGAGCCTGTCCTATGAGCGGGAGCACGCCGCTTTGGCGGACCCCAATCGCGCAGCAGCCGACCGTAGCCGTGCTGCAACCGCTCGTTACGACCGCAACGGGCGCAACGGTTCCGGGGACCGGCGCTGCGCCTGCGGTCGCCTCGTTCTATTGGGGCACGGGAGCGCCAACCTTTAGCGCCCCAAACGGCTCGGTCTACCTCCGCTACGACGGAACGCCCGGAACCGATACGTTTTACGTCAACACGAGCGGGCCCTCGAGTTCGGGCGTGACCTGGACGGCGAAGTTCTGATATGAGTCTGGTCGTCATACCGTACACCTTCAATCCGAACACCCTGGCGCAAAGCGCGCAGGTCAATGCGAACTTTACGGCAATCGCTGCGGTGCTCAACGGCAGCATCGACAATACCAACATCGGCCCCGCGGGCATCTACGCCTCGCAGATCATTCCGACAACGACGGCGCAGGCAACCTTCGGCGGCGGAACCCAAAAATACATCTTCCCTGGTCCCGCTCTTGCGGGGCCGGCGTATGGCAATACCGCTCTCGCATCGCTCGCCTTTCAATGGCTCGCGGCGGCCGGAACAGGGGTCCTTGGCGCTTCTTCGGGGATTACCGTTGAGGGCGTGGTTGCGAGCCTTGCAACCATTGGCGTCGGCGGTGCATCGCCCGTGGTCGCCTTCGACACGGCGGGCGACCTTGGGGTTCTTGGGAACATCGCAGCCGGCGCAAACATTACCGCAGGGCTCGGGATCACCGCGAGCGGAGTTATTGCCGGCAGCGGCGGCGGAATCGTGCCACCGGCCTTCAACGCGAGCGGTGTCGGCGTGGCAAGTACGCTCCACATCGTTATGGGAACGGCGACGTTCACGACGGCGGCAACCGTGGCGGTCACCCTCTCCGGCGCAGCCCAATTTACGAGCGGCGCAACGTACGTCGTCGTTGCGGGCGGCAACACCGCAGCAACCTTCTACGCAATCGCTTCAGTCAGCCAAACCGCCTCCGGCTTCACGCTTGTTAATTACAACTACCCGGGAACCGGGGCCGGCTTCCAAACCGCGACCTTGCCGAATCCGACGGTCGTGCCGTGGTTAGCGATTGGCGTATGATCGCAACGATTCGGGACGCCATCTCCGAAGACGCCATCGAAATCGACCGCCTACGTCGCGCGCAACTCGCGCGCACGCCCTGGTGGCCCAAGGACCCTCCGAAGCTGCCGGTCCAATGGCGGGTCAAGGAAGTCGGCGGGCGCCTGCGTGGAGCAATCGCGTTTCTTTTCGGTGGCCCCGGAACCGAGCTTGTCGCGGTTGACCTTTGGGTCGACGACGGATTCGCCGGGCGCCGTGCGGCGGTCGAACTCTCGCGCGATCTTGAATTCATCGCCGGGACCTACGAAGCGCCGCTTCACTTCGAGATCATGCTGGAAAATACGGCCATCGCCCAGGCCATCGAAGAAGCGGGCTACGAACCCTATTCGAAGAACTACCGCAAAAGAGAGGTGTCCTGTGGGGGGTCCTAGCGTCAACCAATCGGCCCTGCAACAGCAGCAGCAGAATCAACGGCAAGGGCAGCAGTACGCGCAGCAGCAGTTACAGCAAGCGCTGCAACGGCTGTCTCAATACACCGCTGCCAATCCGTCGCCCGCAAGCCAATGGGGCGCGATGAAGCCGCCCGGAGCCTCGAGCCCTGGGACCATTGGAGGCGGGCAGGCCCCGGGTTCTGCCGGGCAGCCGGCCTTTGCCGCGCAAGCGCCACCCCCGGCACCGGGCGGAACGCCCCCAAGCGGGCAAATGTCCTTACAGCAGCTCACGGCGATGGGGCTCAATCCGCAAGCCATTCTCGCTGCCCAAAAAGCCGCCGGGACCTCGGGGGCACCCGCTGCGCCCGGAGCCGGAGCGACCGCCCAGGTCAACCCCCAGATCCAGCAGATGATTCGGTTAATGAGCGCGCAGGGAGGCGCCCGCTAAGTGGCCGGGACCTCGCCACTGCAACCGGCCTATATTCCCACGCCGCCAACCGCGCAAGCGACGACGTATCAAAATGCGTACAACCCGCAAACCGCAACGAATGAACTCAACTCGGCGGCAAGCGTTGGCGATACGCAGCAGGACCAGGCCCTCATGTCGATGCTCGCCGCGCAAGGCATCTCGCCCGGCTCGAGCGCGGCCCAAGGCGCGATGCAGAACCTGGGCAACCAGCAAACCGCGGCGCTTGCGCCAAGCCTGGTCAACGCCCAAGAATACGGCGCGGGGCTCAACGAACAGAGCGGTCTTGCCAATATGGGCGCGATGAACTCCATGACGTTGCAAAACCTTCAGGACCTCATGCAATCTCAGGAGTACAATGCGAGCGCCTACAACTCAGCCGGATCGCAAGAAGCGGGCTACCAAAACCAAGATTGGCAGTCCTTGCTCGGCGCGTTCTCGGGGATCAACCAGGGCGGCCTCGGCACGGCCGGGAGCCTTGCGGGCGATCAGGCCGAGCAAACCGTTCCGATGAGCCCGGGCTTCTTTCAGTCACTTATGAGCGGCGTCGAGGGGGGAGCATCGGCCGCCGCCCCTTTTTTTAACGTAGGCGGAGGCGATGGATCCGGGGCTCCTTCGACTCTGCCGGGCTACTACGATCCGACGATGCCGGGAGTCTACTGAGTAATGGCTGGCTTCCAGGAAGTCGGCGGACCGAACGCGCTCGGGGAAGCGCTCGGGATGGCCGGCGGCTTTTTGGCGTCGAATCCAGCGCGTAAAGAAAAGCAAGCCGAGCGCGAACGGCAGTCCAAGCAGGACGACCAGAACGCGCAGTTGACCGCGATCAATATCGCGCGGGGCCAGCAAGAGGTCACCTCGGTCAGCAAAAAAGAGGAGGCGGATAAAGCGCGCGCGCTCCATCTTCAGCAGCTTCAGTTAGGGCAAACGCCCGCCGGGCACGAGCCGGCGCAACCGCTCAACCCAAGTGACCCCAAGAGCTTTGCCGCGTGGTACGGATACTATAACGCCGCCGCGAACTACCTTCGCAGCTTCCCCGAAACCGCTTCTGACGCCGTACCGTATCAGCGCGAACTCGACGCGATGCGTCCCAAGGCGTTCACCCCCGCGCAACAGTACGAGGCGCAGCACGGATCGCAGATGCCGGCCTATGCCGACCTCCATCCGAAGCCGGTTCCCAAAACCCCTCAGAACAAGAAAACGGAACTGGAGAACGCGTTTTTTCAGAAGCACGGGTTTTGGCCGCCGACCGGCGACCCGAACAAGATCACGCCATACCAGCGCGCGGAACTCGGCATCCAAGAGCAGCGCTTGAGCCTCGACGAGACGCGCGCCAACAACGCGGATTCG
>QGNH01001624.1_pt1 | contig 14961 bp, 17 predicted proteins | sample 1735481 | NCBI WGS metagenome assembly QGNH01 (sample SAMN09239004, study PRJNA386568) | Viral metagenome, whole genome shotgun sequencing project. | reverse complement strand
ATCTTATTCTTTCAAATCCTGAAACCAGAAGTAAATATGATGCTACGGGTGACGTATCCCTTAAAGACCCTGATAACAGTCAAGCCGAAATTCTAAAAATAATAATCGAAGCCTTTGAGGTCATAGTAACCTCTCTGGAGAATGCCCGCAAAAACCCTTTAAAATATGATATAGCCAAGGAAATGCGTCAGGCTATAGAGAAAAAGAAAAAAGAAATAGAAAATTACATTGCCAGTCTTGAGGAAAATAAAAAAAAGACGGAAAAATTTCTTGGCCGCTTTTCAATAAACAAAGGTCAAAATTTTCTTGAATATATGCTTAAAAGCAAGATTGAAGGCATAGACCTGAACATAAGATTCAAAAAACTCGATGTGGAAAAGTTTGTGAAGGCTCTTGAAATAATGAAAGATTTGTCTTTTCGTGCCGACCCCGCCGACCCCGAAAAAAACAATATTCTTTTTGAGCCTAACAACAGCAGTATGGTGCAATTTTTCACAAGGAGCGTTTGAAGCGCGGTAAATCGCGATCCGTATTAGCGATACATGGAATTTCAGACTGAAACCGAATGGCTGGACATCTTCCTGCGGTTTATCAAGTTTCTCAGAATTGACTCCAAGCACGTAGAGTCCGAAGGTACGTCCGGTTCAGAATTCAGGCTGTGGACTTCCCAGAATATGTTCTTAAGCGAACTTGCCAAGGGCCTGAGTCGTGGCGTTCGCGTATTTTACTTTCTGAAAAGCCGACAGCTCGGCGTTACCACCATTTCGCTCGCCATCGATATTTTCTGGCTTGCGATTCATCCCGGCACGATAGGCTGCCTTGTCCTTGACAGAGAGGATAACCGCAATATTTTCCGCTCCGTCATTAAGCGTTATATTAAAAGTTTTCCGAGGGGATTTTTCGGCAAGGGCTTTGAGATAGTCAAGGGCGGCGATAATCGGAACTTCATGCAGTTCAGCAACGGCAGCCGCCTGGATTTTCTTGTCGCCGGTACGCGCAAAAATACTTCATGGGCTGAAGGTAAGGGCTATGCTTTCGCTCATTTGACGGAGGTCGCCGCATACGGCGATTCCCGAGGCCTTGATTCGTTTAAGGAATCAATGACGTCTACCAATCCGAACCGTCTTTATATATACGAATCAACGGCGAAGGGAATGAATCACTGGTACGATATGTATCATGAAGCCAAGCGCGATACGTTGACAAAGCATTGCTGCTTCATAGGCTGGTGGGCAAACGACATGAACCGGGTGGAAAGGTCGAATCCTATTTATGAAATGTATGGGAAAGAGCCGCCGGTAGAGGAAGAAAAAGAAAAAATCGAATGGGTAAAAAACAATTCCGGGGTGATTGTCACCAAAGAGCAATTGGCATGGCTGCGCTGGAGAAAATCGGATACTTCCCAAGACGCACTCCAGCTTAATCAGGATCAGCCGTGGGATGACAAGGAATGCTTCGTTCAATCAGGTCAATCGTTCTTTGATTCTGTCATGATTAACAAGGATTTGAAGATTATCTATGAGGTGCAACCGAAATTCTCCGGGTTCAAATACTGGCTTGGCGAGGATTTCCATACTTCAAAAATGGAGGAAATCACTGAGCAATACCGAGTGAATGCCGGAGATATAGACCTAAGGATGTGGGAAAAGCCGATCCAGGGAGCTTATTATGCTATAGGCGTCGATGCTGCACTCGGGCGAAGCGACGACGGCGACAGGAACACGATAGAGGTTTTTCGCTGCTATGCCGACAGAATCATTCAGGTGGCCGAGTACGCAAGCAGTCTGGACGATACAAGGCAATGCGCATGGGTGTTGGCGTATCTTGCGGGGATTTACCAGAATTGCCGAATAAATATAGACGTTACCGGCGGCTATGGCACGGCGATTATGAACGAGCTTGACCAGCTCCGCTCTCGTATGCGCTCGGAAATGTATACGCAACTTACCAATAAAACGAGTTGGGACGATTTTCTTACTAGCGCATCGTGGTATCTGTATCATCGGCCCGATGCCTTGGGTGCCGGGTACGCCAAGGGAGCGGTATGGACGACGCGGTACAAATGGTATGCGGTCAATAGCTACCGCGATAGCTATGCATGCGGGCTCCTTATCGTAAACAGCGTCCACTTGCTTGAAGAAATGAATAACGTCGTGCGCGACGGTCTTGAAGTCGGCGCATCCATCGCTGCCAAGGGCCGAAAGAAAGATGATAGGGTGTTTGCCGCCGTACTCGCTGAAGTGACGTGGAAGGACTGGATACGCCCCATGCTTATTGACATGAATTACACCTATGATTCAGTCAGCAAGGAAGAGGTAAAAAAACAAGCGGGGCAAAATATTGATATGACGAAAAATATAGTATATAATTTTTTCTTGCGCCAGCAAGATGCGCACGAAGAATTCGACGATAGGCCTACTTGGCGTACAGAACGAGGGCTATAATGACAGACGAACCCAAACGGCGCGGCAGACCTCCGAAGGCAATCTCCGGCTCCGATGAGCATCAATCCGACGAGTGGCGGCATCCTCCGTTTCAAGGGCATACTGAGGAGCAGGAAACTGTTGTAGTATTGGGAAACCCTACTGTAACTGGAGAGTCTTTTCTCCCAGAGACTACTGCGATTTCATATGCGGACTCTTTAGAAGCACCTGATCTTCCTCATGGCTTTCAACCTATAGAGTCCGCGCCAAAGGATGCGCGTATCGTCGTTTCTGGAACCGGCGAAGACCAAACGGTGGTTTTTTGGCGCATCCGCCGCGTGGTGGACAAAAAGAATCTGCGGTATATCAAGTATGGTGCATGGACAGACCTTTTCAGGCGGATTGACATTACTTTCAAGCCGAAATACTGGCGGCCCTATAAGGATACCGATTACGTCCTCATGATGAGGGCAAAGTGACGCAGAAATACCGCCACACCTTTCGTTGTTCTTGCGGGCATCGGTTTAAAAAAATCAGTTCAGACCCAGATTTACAGGCGGCGGATTGCCCAGAGTGCAAGAAAAAAGAAACGCACCGCAATCTTTCCATAGGCGACGGGCCGGTATCCGATGCCGATCTCGTAGAAGCGACCCCTTTCTTGCATTCAGATAAATATGTCTGTTTCGGATGCAAGAAGGATTTGATATTTCATGTGGAAAAAGAAGGCGACGAGTTGGGGCATTGCTACCGTTGCGGAAGCCAAGATGTCAAGCGCATGGGGCGCATTATGCATAATATATCCAATGCAAGCAAAGACGTAATTAAAGCCTTGGATATCGTAGCGGACGGAGCGATGAAATCTTATGGCATGACTGACCTGAATTTAAACAGCAGCCAGCGTCCCGGCGATACATGCGCTCCGAAACTTCCGCCGCAGCAACAGCAGATGGCCGATAACTTCTTCAATCAAGGAAAAAATCCTTCATTGAAGGGCATGAACTTAGGTGCTATAGGTAAAAGAGCCATAGCTGGGGCATACCGCGACCCGACAAATCCGGTTGCCATGGTGCATAAGGCTCGGATGAGGCCGGGAACAGAAGGAAAGTTCATCGACGCAACGCCTGGAAGAAAGTAACGTAATTCTCCGTTGATGCGCGCTGTCGCGACCCGGTCAAATATCGGTTCGCATGTTAATACCTTCAAAAAAACTCGGGGATTGGGCACAAGGCATAGTGCAGGATTGTTCTGCTTCTTTGCAGGAGCGCATCAATCGGGGAATAGCATTCCGCAATCTTTACCTTACCGGGGATATGGACGGTGATGCCCAGATATACAATAAATGCTTTGCTCACATTGAATCCTTAGCCTCGAATCTCTATTCGCCTGTCGAGCTCCGATTCAACATCGGATATTACGGTTTTTCTTCGCCTCTTTTCAAGGCGATGGCGTATGCCGCCACGAATGAACTTCACAGCCAGGTTAGAAGTTCAAACAGCGATATCAAGATCAGCGAAGCCGTCACATGGTCTTTGGTGAAGGGAAAGACCTTCATCAAACTTCTCTGGGGCAAGGGCGGTTTTGAACCGTATCTCATTCAGCCCGAAATGATGGGCATGCTTAGAGAGGATATCCCGGAACTTGATAAGCAGGAGGCGTTTTATCAGTCCACTTATTATACGCCGGATGCCTTCAGAAGGTTTTTGTCCAACAATCCCGACGGTGAGGAAATATTCAAGAAAGTAGGAAAGTATCACGCTTCTAAAACCAATTCCCCCGCGAAAGACAGTGAAAACTCATTCAAGAGAATCATCCTCAGCGGAATATATCCCGTAGGCTCCTCCGATGCCGCTTCCGTTTCGGGAGGCAGCCGGAACATCGTGGACTGGATGAGCAGTCCTGCCCCGGCGTTTTCTCCCAAGATACTGGAAAGCCTCGTCCGACTTGACGAAGTCTGGATACGCGATGATGACAGAGAGGACTGGACAACCATACAGGTGGTCGGCGATGTTGCGGTGGAAGGAAAAAACAGGCACCGGAACATTTTCGCGGAAGCCCTTGATCCGGACGATACGGTTAAAAACAGGAAAAGTTACGACGGCAATCCGCTTGCAGGACATCACCCGTATCTTGAATTCTGTGCAAATCCGATAGATTCCTACGCATGGGGCCGCTCTGAAATGTGCAATATCGCTCTTATGCAGGAAGCCATAAGCAAACGCATCAACGGTATCGGGGCGTTGCTGCGCCGCCAGGAAGACCCCAATTATTTGTTCACCGGATTAAACGCCAGCGCCAAAGACGTGATGGCTAAGATTAAAAAACCGGGTGGGCATCTCGTCGATAATAGCCCGACCGCGAAAATGCAGCCGATTACGCCGGAATTGCCGAAAGGGCTTACGGAAACCCTGAACGAATATCTCTCGTGGTTTCAGGACGTGTCGGGGTTTCAGGCGGTCACGCAAGGAAAGGGCGAAAGTGGTGTGCGCTCCCAAGGCCATGCTGAAACACTTGTGCGTATGGCGTCTCCTCGCATGAAAGACGGTGCACTTCTGATAGAACGGCAGGTGGAGGCCTTCGGCGGCTTGGCACTGGATATATTGCAGGCGAAAGTAGGCAAGGAATTGACGGCATGGGTAATGCCGAAAGACAGCTTGAAGAGCAAACTTGCCGCGCTGTTCACAAAATTCTCCGAAGAAGAGTATGATGATCCTCCCGTTCCCGGAATGAAGCCGGTGAAATTTCTTCTCCATCAGTTGCCTGACGACATGAAGGTGATGGTGGATAGCCATAGTTCTTCTCCGGCGTTTATGCAGGATACGAGGGCGCTGATGCTGGAACTGTTCAAAGCCGGCGCTATGTCGCCTGAGAAACTGGTGGAACTGACTTCGCCGCCGCACAAGGACGATTTGATTGAAGACCTGAAAACAAAGGAAATCGAGCAGGCCGAATTTGCGCAGGCCCACCCCGAACTTGCCGCTGAACAGGCTGCCAAGGCATCAAAAAAGAAAAAATAATCGGCTATTCCTCTCCCACCGTATTTTTTCTGATGAATTCCATAAGCGATTTTTTGAAGTAGAAAATTTTCTTCCCTACCTTGGTGTGTTTAAGGTTCGGGTATTCGTTGCCGTTGCCGTTTTTGTTTCTGCTTCGCCAATTCTCAAGGGTGCGGTAATCGACTCCAATTATTTTCGCTGCTTCCTTGGTTGTAGCAAAATCAAACTCTTCCTTCATGGAACGGCAGTATAGCACATAACCTTCTGAAGGCAAGCGTGCGTCAGAGAGCACGGCAGTGAGCACAAGGTGGACGCCGTGCGTTTACGTGAACTTCCCTGCCATTAGTCGTTCAGTAACAATGCCTCATTCATACCTTTAAGTATGTAACCTCTCCCGTTGATTAACTCGTAGCGCCGGGAGGCAAGATGGAGGCTCAAATGGCTCGTAGGGGCAAGCGCGGTCACAAGCGCAAGTAATTGCGACTGACAGAATTAAATGGGGGTGGGGTAGCGTTCGCGCCTCATCCCCTTACTTAAAAAACAGGACACACACGAAAATGATGCCGCCCGCAGCCGTTCCCGGCCAAGCTCCTCAGATGCCGCCCGCACTTTCGGCGGCTCCCCCGCATTCCGGCCCGGCGACGATGCCGCAGGGCAATCCGGGCAATGCCGCCGCCGCGATGATGCAGGTGAAAAACGCCGTGGAAATGTTGCAGAAAGCCCTTCCTTCCATCCCCATGGGAACGCCGCTTCACGAGAAAGTTTTAAAAGTTACCAGCGAGCTTGTCAAAGAAATGTCGGAGAACGGCCAGGGCGAAAACAAAGCGCTTGAGCTTCAATCCTTAGTGCAGCATTTGCGCTCTCAGGCTCAGCAGCAGCCGTTATCGGCGCTCTCCAAACTTTACCCGTCGCAGCAGCAACCTCCTGCGATGCCGTCCGCGCAACCTTCTCAGTCCGCAGCATAGGAGCTTTTATGGCGCTTGAACAAAAAGAAAACTTTCCGAAACCCTACGTGAATACGGCGAAAAGGGATGATTCTCTCATGCATTACGTTCCCATGGAGAACGGCGATATCGGTTCCCGCAAGTCGAATATGAAGGCAGTCGTTGCCGATGACAGCGGCATGTCCATCGAACACGTTTCCAACCGGAAAGGGTCGTAATCATGGCCGAAGACGTAACCCTGACCGCCGAGCAGTACAAAATCCTGAAGGGAGCTTATGACCTTCAGAATAGTCTTTATTCTCACAAGGATAAAGCAATGGATTATAAAAAGCTCGTCAAAGAGGCGGGGTATTCAGTCCCTGAATTGGACACCATTGAAAAAGTAACCAAGCCTTACGATGAAAAGCTTACCGCTTACGATAAGAAGTTCAAAGAACTTGAAGAGAAGCTCGCCAAAAAAGAGGCGGATGAACTCGACGCCAAGGAGTTGTCCAAGCTCGAGCGGGATATTGAAAAATACAGGAAGGAATTTGGCGGCATTACTGACGACGGCGTAAAAAAGGTCATTGCCCGCCTGAAAGAAACTAATAGTTCAGATGTCGAAGCCGCTTTCGCATGGATGGTTTCCAAAGAGCCGAAACCGCAGCCGACGAAATCCTCGCATAATTTTTCACAGAGCAAATTTACCGGCAAAGAACTTTCTCGCGGCGGGGACACCGAAAACGTCGAGAAGCTTTTGTCCGGCAAGATGAGCAACGACGATTACTTCGACCATGTCGTTAACGACGTACTCAACAACCCGGAAGAGCAAATCGAACTCGGCGGAACGAAATAATTAGGAGCATAAAATGGCATTCCCCACTACGATACAGTCCCCGGCAATTTCTGGGCTTACCCCCGGCGGCGCATTGGGAGCCCAGCTCCAGGCACTTACGCGCCGCGCTGTCGTCCCGTCTGTTTTCGTGCAGATTTACCAGACGCATCCCGTGCTTTCCGCATTCTTGTCGAATGCCCAGTCGGCAAGGGGCGGTTTCTCCCAGATTACGATTCCTGCACAAGGCGCATCTTTCGTGCAGTTCGCATGGGGCTCATTCGCCGGTGATTTCGCGCAGCCTTCGGATGTCGCTGCAATTCAGGATGCTTATTTTAACCTGAAGCTCGGCATGGTGCCGATTGGTTTCTACGGCATGGAAGCGATTGTCCAGTCTTCCGAGGTGATTGTGCCCAAGCTTAAGGCCGTCATGTCGGATTCCGCCGTCGTCATCAAGCAGGCGATTGCTCAGGCGCTTTATACTAACAACTCTACTAATGCGTATGCGATTGACTCTCTGTATCAGGCATATGATGACGGCACTAACGTAAGTTCCTACGGCGGCATCACCCGTAGCGGCAATTCGTGGTGGACGGGTCAGTATCGTCCCAATTCCATCGGCATCACCAACCGCGCCGGTCTTTCGACCGCCATCTTGCAGACGACCACGGGTGCCGGCGGCGAGGCTCCGTCCTTCGTCGTCATGAACCCCGCCAACTTTGCCACGATTCTGGCCGACTTCATCTCCGCCGAGCAGTATGTCACAGGCCCCGGCAAAAAATACGGTGACGACGATGTCATCAACGCTTCCTTCCGTGGCGTATCCATCATGGGCGTCCCGATCATTTACGATCCGTTCTGCCCGCTGGGCGAGATGTACATGATCAACACCCGCTATACGGCGCTTTATTTAAGCGAATACGCGCCGTTTATTTTCAGCGGGTTCGAGTCCACCATCCCGATGGGCCAGATTGCCTCTGTCGGCGTTCTCATCACGGCACTTGATCTTGTCTGCGCTAAACCGTCCAGCGGCTCTCATTATACGGGCATGGGCAGCGGCGCATGGCAATCCCTCACCACCCCTGCGGTATTATAAGGAGACTATGACATGACGATTCTTTTTGGCGGCACTGGCGTACAACCCACCCTTCGTGGACAGCCCACGAACGTATGGTCGTTGCAGGGCGGTAATGTCAAGTCGATTCCTCCCGGTGCATGGCAGGTAACAACCGGACTTTATTCTGCTATTCAGGAATATGATGCGGTTTCCGGTTTTTGGAGAGCAGTAGGTTCAGGCTTGAATGGCGGTTGCACGAATGTGGTCAACTCGGACGGCAATAACTGGCGCATCGCCAACCAATCGGGTTGCGTCGTGGGCGGCCTGGTGTCCACGGCGGGTACGGGATTCACCACTGCCCCCACGGTTACGGCAAGCAACGGCGGCGCGGTCATCAAGGCGATTCTCGGCGGCGCTGTCAACACGGCGGTCACGGTAACGAATGGCGGCTCAAATTACACTTATCCCCCGATCGTGCTATTTGATGCTCCCAATCAGAGCGGCGGCACGACCTACGGCATTCAGGCGACCGGCCATTGCACGCTTTCCGGCGGAGCGGTTTCGGCGGTTGTGGTGGACGATCAGGGCGCAGGTTACACAACGACTCCGAATGTGTATTTTCAGAACGATCCCCGCGAAGGCAACAATGGCATTACGGCGGGTTCGGGCGCAACTGCGACCGCAACCCTCACCGGCTCAGGCACCGTTACCGGCCTTGTGGTTCTCGACCACGGCACCGCGTATTATTCGACTGCCGTCCCGACGCTTTCCTTCTCCGGCACGTCTACTGCGGCGGCGGCTGCCACGGCGATTATGAACTGGAGCCTTCAGTCCTACTCTGTGACTTCTACCGGCGGGGTTTATCAGGGCGGCGTGTTGATTACCAATTTGAGCAACGGCTTTACCACTTCCACGACCGGCTATTACACGAATCCGACGACGACTACCAATCTGGTTCGCACGCGCAAAGCATGGATTCAGGGCGTTATCTCCGCAAGTTCGCTTACGGCAACCGGCGCATCAATACTGGATGCAGGCGTATTCCCCGGAGTTCCGTCGCTTATCGCGCTCGGGTTCTCTTCGGGTTCAGCAGCGCTTCCGACCGCGTATATGGGGCCGCAGCAGGATACGCAATTGATCCAGCCGGTATAATCTGAGTCAATAGGGCTTACGGTGGCAAGCCTTCCCTAAGCCTGTTTTTAGGGAATGCGATGAATCTTCAGGATTATACCATTGATACGCAGGCGCTCATGCGGGACAGCAATGCCCTTTTGACACCTACGACTCAACTTACCCGATGGATAAACAACGCCCGCTATGACATATGTTTGCGTACCGGCTGCATTGAGGTTCTCGTATCGGGGAACTGTCCCGCCGGGACATCATCTGTGCCAGGATTCGCGCTTCCAAACGCCGCCCAGCCGGGCAATAATCTTGCCATCTCTTTCCAGACTATCTCCGGCGTAGAGATGTACCCTTATGGCTATGCGAACCAGTTTATAAAGGCCAATAACAGCGGCGTTAAGGGCATTATCGAGGTCAAGCAGGTTGCTATTTCATGGGGCAGTTTCCGCCCCGCTATGCGATGGATGCCGTGGCAGGATTTGCAGGCATTGGCACGCTCTTATAATATTGGGGTGTTCAATTATCCGATTATTTGGGCGGACAAAGGAGACGGCGAGCGCGGCGAGGTATGGGTATGGCCGCCGCCCAGCGTATCCGGCGTCTCGGGCGTTACGCAGACGCAGGGCGAAATGGAGTGGTTATGCTCCTGCGTTCCTCTGCCGATTTATTCCGCGAATGACTATGAAGCTATACCGGAGCCGTACCAGAAAGCAGTGAAATTCGGCGCGGCGTATTATTGCATGCTTGGCGCACAGCGTTTCGGCAGTGCGCAGATTTACCATGACATGATGAGCGATTCTCTGGGGATATCTAGGGTAAGCGTGGATCGCGGTAAGGTCAGCAACTATTATTGGGGCTATTGATGCTGCCTCCCGATTTTGCCAAGCTCAGCGCCAAGGAACAGGAGCGCCTTGGCTTGCCTGAAGGCTTTAAGCTGTTCACGCCGTCAAAATTCGAGGGCATGAATCAATCGGATTCGCGCGTCGGCATGCCGGATACCGACCTTTTCTATAGCGAGAACTTCATCCATATCGGCGATTACAATCTTCGCGCCTTATGGGATGTCGGGACGGCGCTTTATACGGCTTCCGGCAAAACGATTGTCAGCTTCTTTTTCTTTTCTATCGGCCCAACGCCGTATGCCGCGATATTTTTCAGTGATGGCACGGCAGTCCAGAGCGATATGCTGGGCAATGTTACAACGATTTCATCCGTTGCGGGTACGTTTTATACGACAGGAGGTTCTTTGCCTGCCTGTGCCCAATGGGGAGCGCAATACCTTCTGATAGCCAATAATAATGATGTTAATTCTTATTATGTATGGGATGGAACGGTATTCTTTCGTGCGGGTGGAATTGCGCCTCAGGTCACTATTACGGCAGCGGGATTCGGCTATTCTCAGTCCACGATAGCAGTTGCAGCATATGGCGGCCATGGGAGCGGCGCAACTTTTTCGGCAATAGTCACCAACGGATCAGTGACTTCCATACATATTACCAACCCCGGTTCCGGTTATGTCCCAAGCGATATAGTGCAATTATGGATTACCGGCGGGACAAGCACTACACCTAAATTGAAGGGGGTTCTGACCGCTTCTACCGTCTCTACAATATCCGTTTCCGACGGTGGCAGCGGATATACGATGGCAACGGTGGCCATTGCCGGGGGCGGCGGGACAGGTGCGACGGCTACGGCTACAATTTCAGGCGGAGCAATTACCGGGATTAACGTTACCGCTGTGGGGAGCGGCTTTACAAGCACCCCCACTGTCACCATAACCGGAAATGGTGCGGGCGCGACAGCTTATGCCTTTTTGGCCCCTACATCGCTTGCATCGGTCACGGTTGTTTATGGCGGTTCGCAGTTAGGCACTGTCATGCTTTCGGCTGAAGGAGGAAACGGCTCCGGCGTGACCCTTACGCCCGTAATATCCAACGGTGCCATAACAAGCGTCACGGTTTCGTCGGGTGGTGAAGGCTTTACTTCCGCTCCCGCCATCATCGCTACCGCCGGACTAAACATTGCCGCCGCTGCAACTGTGTCTTTGATGCCTTACGGCATCAGCGGCAATGCGATTGAAACTTTCCAGAGCCGCGTCTGGATTGCCTATCCGAAACAGACGGGAATCAGTCCTACCGGCGGAATCTTCAATGTTTCCGCACCGGGTTCTTTTGGTGATTTCGCCACAAGCGACGGCGGTTTGACTTATATGTCAACGGATTCTTTCCTAAAATATCAGTACACGAATATCAGGCAGAGCAACGGCTATCTTTATCCTATCGGCGACAGTTCGGTTTCGGTTATCTCCAACGTGCAGACGGCAAGCAATCCCACGACCACTACATTCAACTATCAGAATACCGATCCGCAGGTGGGAACCGTTTGGCGCGACACTTGCGCGAATTTTTCTCGTACTATTTTATTCGGGAATCCACTCGGCGTGTGGGGCTTGTACGGCGGCGCAGTGGAGAAAACCAGTAAAAAATTAGATTCACTTTTCACGAATGCCATTTTCCCGCCGACCGCAGGAGCATTGTTGCCTTCGTCCGCCGTGGCGAATGTATTCAGCCGCCGTCTTTATTGCATGCTGATGACGTTCCAAGACCCATTCACCAAGGTAAATGTAAATAAGATGGTCTGCTGGGATCAGAAAGACTGGAACATTGCCAGCCAAACGCCGAATTTGATTTATATCGGCACGCAGGAAGTCAACAGCGACATCACGGCATGGGGTACAGATGGCACTTCGTTATATCCGTTATTCAGTTCCCCTTCTAATTTACAGAAAAAACTTTCCACGAAGCTTTATGGCATCAATCAGCCGGTAATCAAGGAACAGGCATATACGTTCGCTATCATGGCGCAGGACGTTTCGCTGGCACAGTCCGGCGTTTCGTTCAATGTCAGCATTGACACGAATTATCTGAGTCCGGAAACGGGGCTTTATTCTTATGCCCTGCCGGAGATTTCTTTCCAAGCTCCTGTGCCGACTTATCCGATGTTCATCACCAGTTCCGTACAGGATGTTTACGGCATGAGTATCGGAGCGACGTTGACGAGTACAAGCACCGATTTTTGCATTAATTTTATGGGAATCGGGTATGTTGACGAAGTCGCAGAACTTGCACTTCCCGGCGGTTAGAGTATAATTTAACAATTAGAGGAGTTTTTATGGGTTACAGACAAAATCTCGACAATGGCGTGATGCGCAAACCCACTAAGCCCGATACTGAATCCCGTAGCAGCCGCGATATGGACTTCAAGTCCATCATCGCCAAGGGCGAGAATCCGAACGGGCAAACGACGATTGCGCCTACGGAAGTTTGTCGCGGCGGCCAGAGCGTAGGGTATCCGAATTACAGACCGGGCAAGGGCACTGACGGGTCGCGTTGGAACGGCAATCCGAATCTTTACAACGAACCCTAGGCAATGGCGACGAATGCGCTTCTGAACCTGCCCAAAACAGGTAACGATTGGAGTTTTTGGTCGTTCAACAATAGACTTGAAATTGAGCGTATCCGGCAGGCTATTTATACGCAATCTAATGGCGTAACCAGTCTATTCGAGTATCAGCTTGACCCCATAGATTTCAATGATGTCACAAATTGGATCGCGAGAAACCAACAGGCGCATGACGATTTCAATCAGGCACTCGGCTTGAACGGCGTAGACCTTGAAGGGGTCGATTTTACCGACCAGAAACAGCTTCAAGCGTGGATATACCTTGTTTGGCAAGAAATACAGACCGCCCAGCAACAGTTAGGAATTTAAACGCTTGCGTTAATTAAGTGAATAGTGTAGGATGATATTTCATAGGAGGATTTATGAAAATTTATCTAGAAGACGGATCTGCAAAAGATATAAGGCCATTACCAATAACCCCATTAGCGTTAACCATCCGTATTCTATTTTTTTTGGCCGTTTTAATGGCGGCTATATACGCTACCACACCCCCGACCCCTATTACAGTTATGTGAGTCAAAAATATGAAAATATTGACCTTGGCCTTGATAGTTTTTCTCACCGGTTGTGCTCACGATAATTATGCAATTATTTCTGATTCTGGCGGCTCTAAGGAGGCCATGGCTTCTGATTTGTATAATTGCAAGATTGAAGCGGTGCATACTTATATGCCAAGCCAACCTTCTCAACTTTCCCAATCCTCTATGACTGGCAATCAAATTATGGGAATTGTTGCTGCCGGGGCTATAGGTGGTGCCATTGGGGGTGCGGCTTTTGGGGCTGTTGTAGCGTCACAGGATAATAAGCAGGACAATAATTCTATGAAGACTGCGGAAATTAACCCATATGTCGAAAAATGCATGCTCAGAAAGGGTTATAATGGAACGAGTTCATAATGCTTGAGCGTCATTATAACGCCGAGCGTATAAATCAGATATTAAATCATCCATCTGTACTTCCTACAATACGCGGAAATCATAAAAACTTGGATTGGTCTAAGGTGGCTGAACATCCGTCGCATGTTAGCCTTGTTGGAGAACATGGATGCGTTTTATTCGTAAAAATTCAGGATGGCATCTATGAATTTCACACTTCCGTTCTCCCGGAAGGGCGGGGAAAGTGGATGATAGAAGGTGCAAAATATGCTTTCAATTATATGTTTACAAGGACAGATGCCTTCGAGCTTTTAACCAAGTGTCCTGATGGGAATTTAGCCGCGAAAGCTGGCGCAAAAGCGGTTGGCTGTTCTTTTGTTTTTCGTACAGGAGAAATATGGCCTTCCGATGGTAAAATGGTATGTGTAGATGTTTGGTCAATACTTATTCAGCACTGGATAAAGACCAATGAATTTACTGTAGATTCAGGAAAATTTTTCCATATGGAATTGGAAAAAAAGTGCGCTGAGAAAAATATATCTTTAGTTTCTCACAAAGAAGATGAAACTCATGATCGTTATGTTGGAGCTGCTGTGGAAATGCTGAAAAACGGTCAAACTGCGAAAGCTATTGTATTTTATAATCGATGGGCAAGAATGGCTGGATATTACCCAATAAAATTGCTATCATTGACCCCGATAACCGTGGATATTCGCGATTGCATATTGCGAATATCTGGAAATGACTTTGATGTAATAGCCATTTGAAGCGCGTCTCCCGCGATCTGGCGGGAGTATATATGCCGACAGGCGGTGCAGACATTTTAGTTGCTGCGGGTGTGGATGCCGCCACAGCCGCTTCAGTTGCTTCCACCGTTGGCGGCATTGCTTCCACCGTTGGCGGCATTGCTTCCACCGTTGGCGNNGCGGGCGGTGCCATAGGCGGTTTAGAAGGTGCTGTCACCGGCGGAAATGTAGGCCAAGATGTTTTACATGGTGCCGAAGCTGGTGCCATTACCGGCGGCGGCATCGGCATCGGCGGAGATATCGCAAGTGGGCTTGGCGCTACTGCGGGTTCATTGGGTGCCACTGCGGGGAATGTTTTAGGCGGAGCTGCTGGCGGTTCTTTGGGCAGCGAAGTTACGGGGGGGAAGCCTCTAACCGGGGCATTGCAAGGGGCTGCTTCCGGCGGGTTAGCTTCTATACTTAATGCCAATAGCGGTTCAACTGGTCTTGCTCCTTCTGATTCTAACTCTATATCCACTTCGCCTT
>QGNH01000516.1_pt2 | contig 14961 bp, 17 predicted proteins | sample 1735481 | NCBI WGS metagenome assembly QGNH01 (sample SAMN09239004, study PRJNA386568) | Viral metagenome, whole genome shotgun sequencing project. | reverse complement strand
GAACTCTTCCGTCGAGATCAGATCGGCCCGGAAACTTTCGCTAAGTCAGGAACAGGTTCAAGCATCGTCGCTAGTTCTCGTGGTGGGAGTTCTGACAGCACCCCCGTCGAACGGGTTCTGCTCTCCAAGTACCACAGCAAGGACGGAGGCCCTGACGTGGAGCGTAGTATCCGCGACCCTTTTCGCGATGACCTAAGACGACTTGAGAAGTATCTCTTCGAATTGGAGTCCCTATCGGGTAAGATCGTCCTTCTACAGGGGTTTCTCTCTGGGAGCCAAGAAGAAAAAACTCGTGCGAGAACGGAACCCTGTCTTGCGTGTGGTGTGCTTCCAATTACTCGAACTGGATTCTGCAAGGACTGTCATACCGAATGGCAAGATCATGGAAGTCCCGATAGGGCCAGGTGGATTGCGTATAAAACAGCAATGAGAAATGCCGCTGGAGATCTTCTGGTTACAGAGCCGCCGATAGCATCACCAGCGGTAAGGAAAGTATCAAATGTCTAGGCTCCAGGTCGGTGTGAATGATTTGGCCACCAGGTTCCCGGATGTGGCCGCACAGGTTTACGGTTCGGACCCGACCAAGGTAACTTACGGTTCGGGTAAGAAACTTGATTGGTTAGGAGTATGTGGGCACGTTTGGACGGCATCTGTCGAGAGTAGGACCAGGAAGATTGCACGAGGATGTCCATATTGTTCGGGTCAGAAGCTTTTGGTTGGCTTTAATGATCTCGCCACCACTCATCCTTACATTGCGGCAATGGCATACGACTGGGACCCAGCAACGGTTTTGGCAGGAACCGAGCAACGGCGAGACTGGATTTGTCCGATTGGTCATATTTGGGATTCCAGAGTAAACAACATTACACACGGTAAACGCTGTCCTTTTTGTGCGAGCAAACGAGTTTTAGTGGGATTTAATGATTTAGCATTTAGATTTCCAAGTGTGGCTTACGAGGTTAATGGTTGGGATCCGACCATGGTTACATGGGGCTCCAGAAGGAGTCTTCCATGGAAATGCAAATCAGGCCATACGTGGAATAGTGCAGTTTCCGATAGGACATCCGGTGGCCAGGGATGCCCTGGGTGCATGAAGAACGGGTTCAATAAAGATCTTGACGGTTACTTGTATTTACTTCGACACGATGAATTCAAACTTCTTAAGATTGGCATCTCTAATTTTCTGGAGCAGAGAATAGATCAACACAAAAAGAATGGTTGGTCCCTTCTTGACTCTATTGGTCCCATGAGTGGAGCGGTTGCTCGTGAAGACGAACTCGCCATTCTCTATGCACTTGATTCTTTGGGTATCGAGCGTGGGATAGTTCACAAGGAATTAAACGGGTTTACAGAGACATGGAAAGAAGAAGACCTAAGCGCGGAGAACATTGACGACCTTCGAACGACAATCGGAATGAGTAAAAAATCTAAAGAGTGGATTTTTACTAAGAGGGCGATATAATGTATATAGATACTGAAGAAACTGTGCCCGCACAGATCTCAGACGAAGACCTGCGTTGGGCTGGACTCAACGACTGGCAGGTTCAATATCTCTCAAAAGCCACTCCTGATCAGCGAGAAATCGTTTACAGAGAAGCAATTCGTATGTGCATGGGCGACACGAGCGCAATTCCGGGACTAGGCATTTAATGGCTATGACACCCGAAGAATACGCAGCCCGTGAATTTCGTGTAGATGGCTGGGACAAAGACGAACCAACCTATGCTCCGGGATCCAACCCGTCTGAGCAGGATCCAAACATTCAACTTGTGATGAACGGTGGAGTTCGACCTGTGTCAGAGCCTGTAGCTGTCGAGCCTCTCGATGCAGAAAAACTTGCTATGGCTCACGAGTACCACTTCACACTTCCCCTCGGCCTTCGCCGCGCCGAATTAGTTACAGAAACCAAGAAGCATAATCACCTTGATGCTCGTACTAACTTCTGGAACGCACTTTCGTTTGCGGTACTAATCGCTCCGGTCCTTGCTTTCATAGCGGTACTGGTTAAGTAGCAATGGGTCTTAACGTAGGCGACTTCCTTGCTGCTGCGGTTTCGCCAGAAGAGATTGACACATTCAAAATTCTTGGCTATGAGCCTCATGCTCGCCAAAAGATCTTCCATGAGTATTCTCGTGGAGGAATAGATCGTATTCTTTTCGGCGGCGCAGCTTCCGGGGGTAAACTAATTCCGATCAGGGAAAACATACCAACCCCTGATGGATGGGTTCCCATGAAGGATATTCATGTCGGGGACAAGATATTTGGATCGGATGGACTGTCACACACAGTAACTTTTGAATCGGAAGTCCAGAATGAACCTGGATATGAATTTACATTTGATGACGGGTCTACCGCAACGTCCCACGACGGCCATCTTTGGCTTACCTACGACAACAAAGAACTGGCTGCACTGACTCGACTTGATCCGGAGTGGAGAGCACGTCGTCGGGCTCGACGCAAGAACAACGGTCCATCAGGTCGCAAGAGTAAAAAGTTCTCCGAGTCTCTAAGCAAGCGTAATGCCGAACGAGAGTACCAATACAAAGATGCACCAACCGGAACCGTTCGCACCACTGCCGAAATCGTAGAAACGCTCAAGACAGCGGGTGGTAGAACCAATCATGCTATACCCGTTAGTGCTCCCATCGTTCTTCCAGAAAAAAATCTCCCAATTGACCCCTATGTTCTCGGCGTATGGCTTGGAGACGGCAGTAAGAGGGGTCCGGTTGTAACCTCTATGGATTATTTTATCATTGACCAAATAGAGGCGGCTGGTTACAGATTCACCTCTATGCAATCGAGGATTGGCAATCGAGCATCGAACTATTATTTCGGTGACGGACTCGTAGGCCAACTCCGTAGTATCGGGGTTTTGAACAACAAACACATTCCCGAGGAATATTTGTGGTCGTCAATCGACCAGCGTCTCGCGTTGGTTCAGGGACTGATGGACACGGATGGGAACATTCTTTCTGGTGGAACTGCTGAATTCGTTAATACGAATGAGCAAATTGTCTGTGGGCTTGCTCAAATACTTCGTTCACTTGGACACAAGGTAAATGTCCGTGAGGGAACGGCGAGGTTTGAGGGAAGGGACTACGGCCCGACCTGGCGCATTAAGTTCCGTCCGCAACTAACAATTTTCCGACTTCCACGAAAGGTCGAACGACTTCAGATTGACAAAATAGATCGCCGCAATAGATTCCGATATATCGTCTCTGCCGTTCGCACCGAATCGGAGGACATGAAGTGCATCGAGGTTGATTCACCAGATCACCTCTATCTATGCACTGAAAACTTCATTCCGACTCACAACACGGCAGCTATGATTCAAGACGCGATTTGGTTTGCAGTGAACTATCCGAAAATTCGAATCGGGATGCACCGTAAGTCATATCCAGAACTTGACGAGTCATTCATTCGTGAATTGGCTAACTGGAACTATGCACGTAAACTTGACGCCAAGTGGAACAAAACCGCCAAGTCGCTTACGTTTCCGAATGGATCTGGAATCTTTTTTAAGTTTGCCGAGACCGTTGCAGATGCTGCAAAAATTCTCGGTGGCGAGTACAACATTTGGTACTTCGATGAAGCCTCACAGACCGACCCGAGGGTTATCCAGCGTCTTGAGGAACGTCTTCGTTCCAGAACTCCTATTATTCCAGTTTTCGGAAGCCGCGCGGGGACGAACCCAGGCGGAATAGGCGCTAAGTACTACAAGGACAATTACATCAAGTCAACTGACTATGGTCGTAATATCCACGAAGTGCTTGTTGGCGAGGGTGATTATGAAGTCATCCACAAATATGCCTTCGTCTGGTCGAGAATTGATGACAATCCATACGTGGACGCAGGTTACAAAGCCACCCTTATGGCAATTCCAGATCCCGCTCGTCGTGCCGCAATGCTCAACGGTGATTGGGATGTGTCGGAAGGCCAGATGTTCCAACAATGGTCTCGTTTTCGACACGTCATTCCAAAGGAAGACACGTTTACCCCTCCAGTGGAGTGGCAACGTTACGCAGGAATAGACTATGGAACCGCCGATGACTGGGCCACAATTTGGGTTGCCCTTGATAAAGACGGACGCATGTGGGCATACCGAGAATATTGCCTTTCTGGTATATACGCTCAACAACAAGCACAAATGATTGTTGAGGCCGAGAGATTCGCTAAAGAAGACAGTGTGGTACACGTTGGGGACCCCTCCATGTGGGGCCATGTTGGTACTCCGCTTTCTGTGGCCGATATTTATGGCCAAGAGGGCGTCGGCATGATCAAAGCTAATAACGAGAGAGTTATTGGCTGGGCTCTTTGCCACCAACGACTCAATGATGGTCCAATTTGCGACTATCACCGATACAAAAAACAAATAGGTGAGTGGCACGAAGATAAGTGTCCAATGCTTCATGTGTTTGAGGCTTCATGCCCTAAGTTCATCGAAACCATACCCACGCTTCCTCGCGATGAAAACAAATTCGAGGATGCAAAGACTCGCAACGTAGAAGACCACATGCCTGACGCTTGGCGTTATGTAAACATGTACGCAGGCAACTTTGCCCGCCCGGTTCTTGACGATGATTACACTCCTCCAACTGCTCAACAGATGCTTGAACGTCAATTTGCTCGTCCCGCGTCTGATTATTCTCAGCCGATGAGAATGGGTATGAACAGTGAGGACTTTCTTTTCCCCGCCGACCTCAATAACCCATCTAGCCGAGGAGGATGGTAATGCCATCTTTTCTCAACAAACTAGACGCTATTCAGGAACGCCACGACTCCCAATTTGGACTAGTCCTAGAAGGGCGTAAGCCCAAGGCACCACAGCGTCTCGGTTATGCCGAGGGCGTTCCCATCGGGGGTGCAACAGCGACTCAGCCAGGAGACTCGTGGGGTGGGGATTCATCAAACCGACAGGCACGTATGGACCAACTCCTTGGCCTCTACGTCACCTGTTATCCGGTTTCTGTAGCGATTGACGTAATCGCTAAGACGGCTACGGCTGGTGGTTTAACACCAAGACCGATCCGCGACATTAATTCACCAATGGAAATCAAAGAGACACCACCTCCGGGTGTTGTCGCTGTGACGAAGTTGCTTCGCTACGTGAACCCTAGCATGGATTCTCGCCAGCTTATGCGCGGTGTTCTTACGGACATGTACATCTACGGCGACTCGTTCACCGAGATCGTATATCTCAAGGGTGCTCCTCTCGCCCTTTACCCGCTCGATCCGTCAACTATCACTGTTCTGACCGACGCTCACGGTGACCCAACTGGGTATCACCAGCAGACGAAGAGAAACATGACGGCGGATTTTGGCCTCAATCAGGTCATTCACGTTCGCTTCGATGCTCCAGGCAATACGATCTATGGCCTAAGTCCTATCGAGAAGTTAATTCTTCCGGTAACTACCTGGATATTTGGCGCATCACTTCTCCGTATGACGTTTATGAAGGGTGACCCTCTTCGTGCTCACGTTGACTGGCCTATCGCGCTTCCTGACGTTGAACGTCAGCGATTCCAAGATCAGTACCGCACCAAGAACCTCGGGCTCAGCAACATTGGTACTCTCCTAGAGACCAAGGGTGGAGCAACCGTACAGGAACTTGGTACCAACAACATCGCAGTATGGCGTTCCAACCAGGCTGATGTTCGTGACGAGATTCTCTCGGGACTAGGTGTTCCGGGTTCGAAGGCTGGTGTCACGAAGGCTGGTGGCCTTGGTGGTGGAGTTGGTCTCTCTGAAGACCGTAACTTCCGCATCAACACCGTTGGTCCAGCGCAAGAACTGGTTCTAGAAAAGTTCTCATTCAAACTCTTATACCAAGCGTACGGAGTAGAAGACTGGGCGCTGTTCTTTGGAACAGTTGACTGGCGAGATGACTACACCCTCGAACAGATCCGTGACATGCGTATTCGCAACGGTACCTGGTCTGTTAATCGTGCCCGTGCTGACATTGGAGAACCTCCGGTTCCTGGTGGCGACGTGGCCGTATTGGTTGACCGTCAGAACATGGTTGTTATCCGCGACCTCGACGCACTTTCGCAGGCCAACCTAGCTGTTGTTCAGTTAGCTGCTGCTGGGGATACGAGTGTCGGCGCTCAGTCCAACACCACGACGAGCAAGACGAAAAATTCACCCACTGTACCTCGCATGAATCCCGGTAAGCCAAATCGCATGAATCCGACGCAGAAAGCCGCGCAGGCCACTAAAGCCAAGACGGCTCCCACTGGTGGAACATCCCCGAAGCCACCCAAAGCTTCTGAATCAAAAGACTTCGACATTGACCTAGAAGAGTCTGAGTTCTTCGAAGAAGAATACATCAACCTGACCATTTTTGGCCCCGTACCCAACGCATAAGGAGTTTCACAATGAGCGACGAAGACGCAACTGAAGAGACCATTGACGAAACGACCGACGCTGTAGAGATATCTGAGCACGACAAGCCTCTTTACACTGGCGATCTCGGAGGACACGTACTTCACGACTCCGGGGCCACCGAATAATGACTACTTACTACGCGGTCGGTGCAACGTATGACGGTACAACGAACTCACTTGCCACCTCAACCGGTGGAAGCCCTACAGTTGCTGTCGTGACTTCAGCGGACACGATCATCCTTGACGGCAGTTCAATCGCAATCGCCTTCACCGCCGATCCTGCATGTGCTCTCATCAATATTGAAGCAGCTTTCGCTCACACCGCGACCCTTTCCCATGCCTTTTCGGCAGCAGAAATTGAGATGGCTGCTACTGCGGGAACGTTCACCACAGCCGGTTACGTCGTAACACTCACTGGAACGACTGGCACCGTGTGGTCCTACACGGCGGGAACTATCGACACCGTTAGTCTTGTTGTTTCCGACACCGGAGCATCAAGCAAGACGTTGGCTCTAGGGACCGGTACTTACAACCTATCCATTGCTTCTGGCGGTGCAGGCGCAGTCATTCTTGATGGTACGGCTGTTACTTTTGCATCATTCATTGTAACTGGATCATCTACTAAGACTATTGAGTTTCAGGCAACCGAAACGTTCGGCTTCTCCGGTGCCGTTACCTTTGATACAGGTGCCCTGGTGACACTTGCGAGTACTTCATCCGGTAGCGCTGCGGTCCTTGATATCGAGTCCTCTTGGGTAACTGATTGGGTGTCTGTACAGGACCTCGATGCAGCCAATGTAACTCCTGGCGTAGTTGGGTATCACGGCGTCATTGGAACCAATACGTCTGGATGGATCCTCGTTGATTCTCCACTCGCGCTGCCACTCTTTCCTCCCACAACTCCGGGGGCCGCGCAGTTCGCTGCACTTGTAGGCTAACCCAAATGGCTCGACGTAGCCTTGGTTTCCGAGTAACAGTTAGTAACAGTCCGCACGATAGAGCAGTTTTAGGTGCTCTAGCTATGCACTCAAAGTATTCGCAGGGCAAAGAAACCTCCGCTCAGATCAGCGCTCAGGAAGCAAATCTTGAGTACGCGAATGTTGCTCGGCTTAATGCAAGTTCTTCTTCAACCACCTCAAAGAGCACTCGTGTTCGTGGTACAAAGTCGCATCCACTTCCGAAAACTGGTCACTACCAAAAGCCTACCTCAAGAGGTAAGGCATATGGTCGCCGTTTCCAGGATGGTGCGTACCTCGCTGGTCTTCGTCCTCTGCCGAGAGGAGCAAGATTTGTTGCCTACGATGCTAAGAAGGCTCCGAAAGCTGCCGCAGTAACTGGAAAGTTCAAGAAGTTCATGGCAGACGTAGGTCCGGGACATTTCGATGCCAGAACTTCGTGGAGCAAAGCTCACAAGTCGTCTGGATTCACCAAAATAGTGACGCCACGTAAGAAACGATTGGCTCACCAAAAGAACTGGAGTCACCGGGGCCACATGTGGATCCCGAAGTGATCCCCTAGGAGCTTCGATGGCACAAACGAATACCAAGGTTGCCACCATTCGCGGCACACTTCTCAAGCCCGGTGTAAGCCTTAACAAGCGCCTGTACACAGCCGAGAACATCCGTAGCGCAGCCGAGGCCGCAAACAGCGATCTAGCTGCTGGAAAGACGCTCAACATGTACACCACACACAAGGCCGCTGAAGAAGACGATCCGTTAAAGCTTGTCGGTCAGTTCACTAAGGTATGGCAGGAAGACGACGGTTCCCTCAAGTTTGAGGCCGACGTTCCTAATACCACTACCGGTCGTGACTACGCCAACATCACACATGGTGGATTCCAGCGCACCATTTCTATTCGTGGTGGCTGGGGTTCAACTCCAACCATTGAAGATTACGACGGTCAAAAAGTGCTGACTGCTCCTACCTTGCGCCTCGGTGGCGCTGACGGAACCGCTTCTCCTGGTGTCTCGGGTGCAACCATTGAAGGCATTGACTTCTTGGAGTCATTCGTTGAGTCAGACGGAAACTTCGATCCAGCCGTTTTCTCGGACATCACTGAGTCGGTTGAAGTAACCCTTGAGCCATTCACCGAAGAAGTAGAGACTCCTAAGAGTGCTCTTACCGAAGACGTGATTGAGACAGTACTCGACGCACTTGCCAACATCCTGGAAAAGGATTCCAAGGAGCCATACGGAGCAGTTGCTTACGCGGACCCTGGTTATCAGGCTGATAAGAAAAAGCGCTACCCACTTGATACCGAACAGCACGTTAAAGCTGCTTGGAGTTACATCAACGTGGAGAAGAATGCCGGTAAGTACACCTCTCCTCAGGTGGCCCGCATCAAGGGCAAGATTAAGAGTGCTGCTAAGAAGTACGGAATTCAAATCGGGGAATGGTATGACACCCTCGTTACCGGTATCTTAGAAACCCTAGAGGCTTCGGGTATTGATGAGATGTACACCTCAATGACCATCTCGAATGGCGACGGAAGCATTACTACCAATGGTTATGCCAGCGACGGACAGGACCTGTTGAAGGTCGCTCACCGTATCGCCCTTGCCGCAATTATGGGCATGTACTTCATTGACCCTGACCAAGATGGCGACGTGGACACGATGGATACAGCGGCTACGACCGCCCCATCCACTAAGCCTTCTGAATCAACCGAAACGAACAACAATCTCACCGAAGCAGAACAGCAAACCATATGCCCGTCATGTGGAAATGGGGTAAGTGCTTACTTGCCTAATTGCCCTTACTGCGAAGGACAAATAACTCAGGTGGAGTCAGCCGACAACACCGAGGAAACAACCAATAAGGAGACGACTTCAATGTCCGACACCAATATCCCGGCTGAAACGGCTGACACAGCAACTGCTACTGAGTCTGCTACCGCTCCCGCCATCGACTACAAGGCTCTCGCCACTGAGATGCTGGCTCAGCAAGCTGTTGCAAAGGAAGCTGCCGAAAAGGAAGCTGCCGAGGCCGCTGCTATTGAGGCTGCAAAGCCAGTCACTTTCTCAAATGAGGAAGTTCAGGCTCTCATCCTTGCTGCCACCGAGACCGCTACTTCCGAGGCTACTACCAAGGCCCTTGAAGATGTTCGACGTGCTGGCACCATCACTCGCGTGGGTCACACCACTGAGGCTGCTACGCCTTACTACGAATCCATTCAGGAGTCCGAATTCGCTCAGGAGACCTTCCTAGGTAACTTGAGTTCCACCGAACTTCAGAAGGCAATGAGCGCCGTCCTCAACGACGACCGAAACCTAGCCGGAACCGCACCGAAACTCGCTGCGAACGTCCGCTAACCCCCAAGGAGACACTAAATGTCTGATTATGTACAGGAAGCCCTGGACGCTGCGGGGGCTGCGGCCCTTGTCCAGAAGAACGTTTCCCCAATGTTGCTTGAGTACGTTCGTCGTTACTCCCCTCTCGTAAAGGTCATTCCGACCGAGAAGTGGGGTTCGGCTGTGTACTACTTCAACTCACGCACCGCACTACCTCAGGGTGGCGCAGTTACTGATGGTGGAGCCCGCGCTGTTTCGTGGAGCACCTACGTTCAGAACAACTTCCAGGTAAAGCACTACCAGATCATCGGAGCTGTAACCGGCTACGCCGAGGCAGTAACGAGTGGAACCGTTGGTTCTCTTCGTGCCAAGGAAATGATGGGTGCTTCGAGATCTCTTGGTTACACCCTTGAGACCACCCTTCTTTGGGGTGCTGGTACGCCTACGGCCTACGGCCCATACCCTGAGTTCGACGGACTCGACGTGATCTGTTCGCAGTTCTCGACGGCTGCTACCGGTGGCCCTAACCCCGGTGTCGGCGCTGGAACGATTGACAACTACGGTGGTGCCTCTACATGGGGTATCCCAACCTTCTCCCCATGGGTGCAGGGTGTTGACAAGAACGCCATCGACGCTTCGGCCTACAACAGCGGAGCACTTACCTACGGTATGCTCGACCTGTTGATGACCATGGTGGAAGAGAACGTTGCTGAGCCCATTGACAACTCTGAGTACTTCTTCCTTTGCTCCCCTGGAGCCGAGGCTCGAATTAGCCAGTTGTCATACCTCAACCAGCGATTCGCCAACACTGTCGAAGTCATTCCTGGTCTAACGGTCAACTCCTACAAGGGTGTTCCGATCATCAAGACCTCGTTCCTTTCCCCTCGCACCTACGTGTTCCCAACGGTCACGGCAACGGCGACTGGAACTGGTACGTTGAATGCTGCGTACTACTACAAGATTTCGGCTATCGTTACCAACTTCGGTGAGGTTCAGGCTTCGGCTGAAGCTACTGCTACGCCTTCAACGGCTGGTATTAGCCTCGCCTTCACGCCACCTACATTCACTGCGGAAGCGCTGAACGTGATTCACTACAAGGTCTACCGTAGCGCGGCAACCGGAACTGAGAGCCTTCTTGGTATCATTCCCGCTGCGTTCACAGACTCTGCTGGTACGTCATGGACTACGACCTCGATCTTCGACAACGGTACAACGTTGATCCCGAAGAACGGTTCGAACGTTCCTGCGACGGTTGCACAGCCTGCAACGTACCTCTACACCAACGCGGGGCTCAAGCCTCTCACCAATGGTCTAGAGAACCTTTACTTGCTGTCGCGTAGTGCGGACAACATTGTTCGTCCTGTTGTACGTGACTTCACCCCAATCGACGTGTACCCAACCACTGGAGCCCCAGACGCCTTGCCGTTTGCTATTCAGTCGGACACCACGTTAGCCGTTCGAGCACCCAAGTTCATCGGTCGCCTCGCCAACGTTAACCTTGCGATTGACGTAACGGCTGGAAACGGAACTCTTCCTACTGACCCAAGCTACACGCCTATACCAGTAGTTATTTAGTTCTGCAACTACTAAGTCCCCGGTGGGTGTCTCGAAAGAGAATCCTCCCTCACCCACCGGGGGGTTGGTTTGTTTTGTTCCACAACAACTATTTAAGGGAGGAAGGATGAAGCCCACCTTCGTAAAAAAGAACACTGCCGGTGGTGCCGCTGGTCTTTCCTGGGAAGCCGGGGAAGTAAAGGCACTGAATTCACTCTTGGCAGACGAATTAACGTCGCTCGTTCCAGAGGACTACGAAATTGTCCAGGAAGACGAGTACACGCCCGAGTTAACTGAATCGACATTAGTTGAGGAAGTGGATGACGAAAGCACTGAAGAAAACGCCGAAGATTCTACTGAATCGGAAGAGCTATCTTCTGAGACCGTAGAAGACGAAAAGCCATCGAAGCCTAGAGCTGCGAGGTCACGCAAGAATACGGAGACTCCCTCCGCTGAATAACTCAACGGAGTTGAAATGACCGATCTTGTTCCCGACTTCTCGTTTCGTCCTATGGCTACCGTAGCGGATCTTCGTAAACGTTGGCCCGCACTCTGTGGCTCAAAAGATAATGAAGACCTCTATGCCGCTCTCGTGGATGCCACTAGAGAGATTGAGGATCGCACCTCTCGTCGGCTTGCACCTTTTACGGGTCACCTCGAAGAGATGGGACTCACTGGTATCAACCCGAATGAATACGGTGGTGGGAGTGGCAACACTCCTATGAGTCTCCGGGGTTCACTCGGTCAATCGTACGCCGATTCACTCGGAGTTAACGGCCTCGTTCGTCGCTTCTGGATCAATGAGTACGCCCCGCGCTATCCAGAAATGTGGGAATACCAGATCACTGAAATGCAAATTCAGACCACCTACGGTAGCTGGCAGAATGTCAGCTCCGGTAATGGTAGCGTCATTGCCCTGGAAAAGACCAATGGTTTCGCGTGGCTCCAAATTGGAACCTTTGCCCCAGAAGAGTCGCGCATTCGTGTGGTGTACAACGGTGGCTATGTCTATGACATGCCTGGTTCACTACAGCGAGCTTGCTTGCTACAAGCAGTCGAGTTCCTTATCATGGAATCAGAACCTCAACTTCGCGCTCAGATGAGCATTGACGAACTAGAGCGTCAGATAACGAAGTTGGTTGCCCCCTGGGTTAAGGGATAATGGCCCCGGTTGTAATCAAGGGCTGGAAGGCCACTCAAGATAGACTCGCACGCTTCAAGAAGCGTCTCATGGAGCCGGGTCCCGCTATCCAGCAGATCGCCATGATGTTCTCAGCGATGCAAGCTGAACGGTTCGCGAACGGTGGTACCTCTGCCTTCGGAACCAGCAAGTGGCCAAAGATTCAAGAAGATACACTTACCCGCCGTCGCTACAACCCCGGCACCAATCCAAACTCTCCAAGCCTGGTGCAACGAGGGTACTTACGAGCGGCTAACGTTTCTCCATCGTACTCATCGTTTGACCTTTTCTCCAATGAGTTAACCATCAAAATCGACCCTAAGGGTGGGAAATGGTACGGAGGTGGTGGTAAGGGATACGCCGAAGCCCTGATGAAAAAGGGTTTTAAGTTCGTAGAGATTACACCGGTATTTCGAAAGATGGCCAACGAAATCGTTGACCGTTACCTCATGGGTGATGATGTCAAAGACTATCAAGCAGCCAAGTCGCCTGGTGTTATAGGTACTGACTCCACCAAGCGTTATCGAAATGCTAAGGGTGGAAAACTTGGAGCCGGTCAACGCTCTATGCGTGAGCAATCCGCTATGGAACACCGTATGAGCAGTTTCAAAAGTCTTCCACAAGATCAACAGAGTTTTGAATTCGCCAAATGGCAAACCAGGGGTCGTATGCACTGGAATACCACTGAGTTCAAAGCCGCAAGAGCCAAGTACAACGAAACACGAATTGTCAACACTTTGTATGCAACCAACAAAGGTGCTGAAGGGCGTGCGGCGGTTATTGACTGGTCATCCTTCGGATCCGAATCAGCATATCGAGCATCATTGAGTTCCGTTCGTCGGTTCTTCTCTTCCGTGAGGGACGGTAAGCTGTAATGTCAGAACGCCTACCCTCCGCGCCTTCCAGTACTGTCAATCCCGCAATGCCTCGCTGGTGGGAAAACTGGGATCTCAACTACTTTGACAGCCAATATGGAAGAGTCTATGGTGCTGGTTCAGTTCTAGAAGCTGGATATCGCACCCTAGAGAAGTGGTTACCATCGTACGTCGCTGAGTTCAATCGACAGATAAGTGCTGACATTCTTCAAACTCCGATCTACCGAACCATTCGTCCGGACTATGACACCCTCAGTGCCGATAGTGATCAGCCGCGACTCATCGTTACAGTACCTCACACTATTGGCGAAGTCGGTCAACTGGGTAGAAGCTACCAAGTCACCTGGCGCTTGTCAGTCGAGGTCTATCTTTACGGTACTACTGACTGGCAGGAAACGCAGGCTATGACCATGGCCTACGCCGCCATGGTTCGCACGTTGTTAGTACAAAATCAGACTCTCGGTGGACTAACTCGTTCAGTCATCTTTGAATCAGAAGAGTACTACGAGGGTGAACACACATCGACTCGAACAACTGGCATTACCCTCCTTCACTTTGCGGTGACTGTGGATAATGTGCAGACCATCGATGGGCCTCCTATCAGTGAAGATCCCTACCTCGGTGAGGGTTCGCCAACCGCTCCATCGCTCAATCCACTCCCGCCCAATCCTGTGGCGGAAACCTCAAAAGTCACCGTTATTAAAGTTCCGGTGCAAATGGACGACGAATGGCTTTCTCAAAATTAAAGGTCATTGTGACCGCAGCGCATGTCGTACAAGACGCCGATGGGGCTCAGTTGATTCCCGGATTCGTCTACGACGTTAAAGATGCGCCAGTAATTCAGCAGTTGATTGAGGATGACGCTCTACGAGTAGTCCCTTCCAAGGAAGCGGACACGGAAGAAGTTGTTATCCCCAAGACTGTAAAAACCACTAAAGACTCGGCCTCGGCTGACTCCAACCCCTCCTAGGAGATCTAATGGCTAATGTTGCCCCAGGTGCTTACGTCAACGTAACCTCCGCTGGTCCTAACCCAACGCTTCCTGCTTCAACAGGTACTTGGTTCGTTACTGGACTAGCCGCTGGACCCGCTAACACGGCGTTCCCTATCCGATCAATCAGTGACTTCAACACGTACTTCGGCCAGCTTGTCAATGGTCAGGTTACCGGTCGCTACGTCATCTCGGCCAACATGTCGAGCTTGACTCTCTACGACGCTCTGGATGAGTTCTTCCATGATGGCGGAAACACTGCGTACGTATCGCGTATTCAGCCAACCTCAACCGGTGTTGCTGCCGCCTCTTCTTCTTCGGTTAACGCTTGGATCCTCACCGCTAACGGTAAGGGTACATGGGCTAACTCGTCCAACTCCAATGCCTCTGGTGTCATCGTCAGCATCACTGGCTACACCGTGGGTTCACAGACTGTCTACAGTGCCACGATTGCCTACAACGGTATCGTCATCGCGTCTACGAACGGTCTCCTTACGGACACTGACTTCATTAACTGGGTTCAGTCCCTCTCGGTTGGTACGGGTGGAGGATTCATCACCGCCGCTGCTCAGGTTCAGACCTCAACACTCCCAGCCTCGGGGTCAACTATCACTATCTACCTCACTGGTGGAACTGACGTTGCAATCGTTGATGCGGACCAGGTAGTGGCCCTCACGGCCTTCACGGC